>JAABUQ010000516.1_pt1 | contig 89038 bp, 104 predicted proteins | sample 5560001 | NCBI WGS metagenome assembly JAABUQ01 (sample SAMN10711888, study PRJNA513371) | rock metagenome | isolation source: Antarctica rocks | place: Antarctica: Victoria Land, Finger Mt nord | collected 2015-12-18
CCTCCCCACCCCCCTCCCCAGCCCCACTCCATAATCCCTCCACCCCGGCCCCCAGCTCTCCTCCCCCCTCAGCAGCTTCCGCGCCTGCTGCGCGATCGTCTCCCCCCCCCTCCTGTCCTTCATCCCTCTCGGCCCGCCTATTTTCCGCTTCTGTTTCTTCACGTTTGAAATCATGTCGTTCTGGCGGCCCGAGTTCTGGCCTTGGGAGGCTTCGGCGATGGCGGCTTGGCCCCAGCTATGTGGGGGGTGTTAGTATAGGGGGGGAGTGGGAGATGGAGTTGGGGGGGTGGGAGAGAGGGAGGGGGAAGAGGGGGAGGAGGAGGAGGGGGGATGGGAGTATGGCGAGGGGAGGGAGTGAAAAAGAGTGTAGGAGAGATAACGTACGGCGAATAATCCTCCGGCTCCTCAGGCCACACGAATGCGCCCTGCCCCTCCCCTTCCTCAGCCAGCTCAACGGTCATCTTCTTCGTGGCTCTTGCGCGGAACCTATAGAGCACCTTGATATCAGCCCCCATCCTCTCCCCATCCCCGCCTCATCTCCCCCTTCCTCCCTCCACCTCCATCCCCCCTCCCCCCCTCCCCCCCCACAAAAAAGCGCACAAAACCCTTACCGTCCCCGCTTCCTCGCATCGGGATCGTCTCCACTATGCTGTATCTTCGCCTGCAGCACATAGCTCCGCACACCCAGCACCTGCAGCCCATACGCATGATAGAGGTAATCCTTAAGATCGAGCTTGTTGAGCCACAGTGGCGTGATGAAGGAGGCCCAGTGCGGGGGCGAATGAGGGGTGCGGAGGAGGGTGAGTGTGAAATTTGGTCTAAGGGGGAGCGGGGTTAGCTGGGGGGGGGGGGAGGAGGGGGGGAGGAGGGAGGAGGAGGGAGCGAGGAGGAGGGAGGGGGGGGGGACAGTTACAGGAAGATTTGTTTTTGGCCGTGGGGTGGGCGGAAGGTGTTTGGTGGGAGGGGACCGAGTTTGAGGACTGAAGGGGGCATGGTGGATGGGCAATAGAGGGTGGATTTGAGGGATTGTATGGTGAGGTAGGTACGGGTTTTTGGTGTTTGCTCTGTTTGCGTGGGTGCTGCACCAGGGTCACGTGCCAAGACTCTGAGATTTCAGTAGGCTGGAGATAAAAATACTCAGTCAACCCATGCAATTTTTGGTCTAGGGAGGTCAGCGAGGAAGGACCGAGCCTTCAGTCATATGGTGGAAAGTGGTTTCAGAAATCTATGGTTCAAGCTTAGAGGAATAGCTATCAGTAAGTACAGGCTTGAATGGAAAATGCCTGTGATCATCACGATCTCCACCATATGACAACGCCTCTATTACTGCTCCACAGGTTCTTGGGTAGCCCTGAGGCAGTTTAGACCATGACCAGATCATCGTCGCTATCCCCCGCAGCCCCAATGGTATCATCGCTATCGTTCCCCTCATCGAAATCATCTGCATCGTCAATCGTATCCATGTCATTGTCCTCCTCATCGTTATCGAAGATTGAAGCGAAGTCATCGTCGTCTACTGCCATACTCTTGTTCTCCAATCCCGCCGGGTCCTGTTCGTCCGCCCACCACCGCTCGTTGAGTGCCGCTTGAGGAGCGGCAGCGTCTTCCACGTTACCCCGTACCGCCATCTTTCCCTTCGCTTTCTCAGACATTGGTGTACCTGGATCCAATCCAAAGCGGGCGAGGCGCTCGGCCGTTGATCCTACGCCAACAGAACTGGTTGAGCCGAAGTCATATTCCGAGTCTCCACTGGTAGAGGGCGTATGCCGCTCTTCACCGTCAACCGTACCATCATTCTCATTGAAGGAACGGACACTGCCGAAGCCGGAGGGTGTACCCTGCGAGAAAGCCTGTGTAATGGTAGAGGTGTTATGGCTATTGGTACCACGGATGAAGTCGAATTCGCTGGAGGCAATACTGCTACCAGAGCCAAGATGGACATTCGGACCCGGGTACGAGAAGCCTTCGGTGGCAATCGGCACGTTGTCATCGTAAACACCACCACTACCGTCATCACAGCCACCCGCCCAAAGAGGTAGGTACTTGAACTCAGTGTCTTCAAGCGACACGAGAAAGTCGCTTAAGCTAAGGGGGTGAGTCTCCATACGGATAGTGTCGTCCGTTGGTGTAAGCACTCGCTTTGCGACATAGCGAACGTAGGTAGTTGCTTCCTCGAAGAATCGGTGGAGACTAAAAGCGCCATGGAATCGATCGTGAGGTCGATGAAAAGCTCCCACACCCTCATCATAAGCGTGACGCCAACAATCTGCCCACTCGTCCCAGTGGTCTAATTGAAATGCTTCCTCATCGAAGATGCCCGTGTGGACGCCTGAGACTTCGAGGGATTCATACCACTCATAAGGATACTGTAGTGCTTCATCAAGCCGGTCTTTGTCGCCCGAAACCCAGGATTTCATGAACGCGGAGACAAGCTTGTGTTCCTCGCGGGTAAGGGGTCCCGGTCGGCCTTTGACTAGATTGGGCTGAGTTGCTGTGTTGCCCAAAGTCGTATGGTCACCAACTTGCTGTGTCGTAGATAGTAAAGGGAGTCCCGTGGCTCTAGCGAAGATTTCCCGGTGGACATGATCGATGGAGTTGAGGTTGCCGTCAGCAGGCATATTGTCAGCTGTGGACGATAGGATCGGGAGACCGCGGCTTTGTAAGGTTGATTCAGCTGCATTTTGACGTAGCGTTGTTCGAATATTATTGCGAGGATGGCACAAACGCTGGTAAAGCGCAGCTTGAGCTTCTATGTCTGCGTACCGTACTACTTCGAAGGCACCATCTTGACGCAAGGCCAGCTCAGCGGTGGTCACTTCGTCAAGCACGATATCCTCGAAATAAGTCCCTGCGATGTCCACGTTGGAAGGACCAACGAATAGAGGTTGGATCGAAAGGTTACGCCAGAAAGAGCGAGTCAATACGCGCTCTCGGGGCAACAACTCGTTCCAAATCTCTAACTTGTTGTTCATGGGAAACAGGCCATTGGTCTTTGTGTAGTCGAGATCAGGCCTGGACACGTTTGGGATAAAACAGTTAATGCAAAGAGCACGATAAATTGCTCCTTTGACGTAAGCCTTTAGAAGTTTCTTCAGAGACGCGAAACATTTGCCTACATTTGGCAGCGTGTTTCTTGTAGCTTTCTGCATCTCCGGAATTCCATCCATCCACTCTAAGTTGACCATCTTCAAGAACTCATTTGCCACACGGTCGACCAAAGCCTTGCTAGCATATTCGATGCGGGTTTGGTAAGCCTCCGGCAGATCTTCTTTCCTTCGACCGTGTAAAGAGACAACTCCTTGTAACACCTCTGGACGAGGCATCTCAGGACGACTTCGGTACAGAGGGCCACTCACCTCTAGACGTGGCACTTCGGGACGACTCCGGTACAGAGAGCCAACGGCTTCCTCACCAACCAGAATTGCAAATGTATCACGGCATAGATTGTGACACTGCAACCCATCCGCAATTTTGAGGCTGACCTCAGGAAGGACTTCAAGAAAGTGATGATTTGGGTCAGCCCTTAACCACCGAATCACATAGTCCTCAAAGGGGCTTCTGACTTCGAAATACTTCGCTACCGCACAGGCAGTCCATAATTTGGGCGCGGAGTTCAGTTCTGGATCAATGCCAGCAATGGCAAGCAAAACACGCTCAATAGCCGAGCGATGCCGCAGAGCTGTGTACGGAAGTGTGGCAGACAATGATTCCTCGAGGTGGAGGAGCTGATGCTCCTTCTCATGTGGACTCACGTCGCTTCCCTGAATATCGGCTTTGATGGTCCGGGAAGTTGCTTCGTTTGCTGCGCGTTGCTTGAGTGAATGCTCCTCTGGACCACCGATTAGGGATTTAGGCAATTGCCAGAGTTTCCCAGCGATAGTCCACTTTGTGACAGCCTCCGAACAGCAAAGCTCGCTTAGCAGGTAAACTGCCTCATCGCCTTCGCTTGGAGGTGTCAGATCTAGGACATACTTGATCTGTGGTGGCAGCTTGCCAACCAAACCACGACGTCGTAGGACACGGTGCTGCGCCGTTGGACCCATTGCTTTTTCAAAGAATGGTGAATTGAGGGCCAACAAGCTGGCACTATGCATTACTTTAGGTGCCCGAGAGCGCTCGACATAGAGTTCATATGCATTATTGTCCTGCTCGGGCTGTTGCGCGGGCGCGTCGATGAAGATCCACGTATCTCCATTGGGAACGTTTAGGCGAGGGGCTTCCAATGCCATCTTGCTAGCTAGGTCCTTAATAATATCATCGAGGTTCGCGTTGGGTGGTTGCAACATTTCGTGGGCGACGAGTCTAGGAGCAGGCGATCTTGCTGCGGTACCTTCTAGAGTAGGGGATTTGGCCTCAGCGCGCGACGCTGACATAGCCTTGGAGTATCCGGGAAATTCCTCTATGAAAACACGGTAGTCAGCGTTGTGATAGATAAAGCGAGAAACGTCCCGAGATTTCGCTTGAGACCAAAGGCTGCTATTACTGAGAATATTGTGATGGCTTATTTCGGCCATGTGAATGCCCTAGAGACTTACTGTATTGATCTGCCACGGTCATTGCTGACTTCTGACGATAGTAAACCTCCCATTCCTCGATGGTCTTAGGTGTCCATTCTGAGCTTGATTGATGGATGTGCGTGGCTAGTACCTGGGGTGTTTCGAGGGAAGCAGCAATCGCAATTGCGATGTCCACTTCTTCACCAGCGCTGAGATCTTCGCGCTTTGAAAGACTCTCGCTTGAATGCTGGGTATTTGTAGCCATGACTGTGGAAAATCACCCAGAGTAGCGTGAGCCAGAGATATTTAGGTTGTCATGCCAGATACCGTGAATGATATAGGCACTTGGCAAGGTGTTGATGATGAATAGGCAACTAAGTCCGGTACAATCATATGTGACAGCGAGACGAAATCGCCGAGTGCTTGCTGGAGGTAATGCTGGAATGGAAGAAAAACATTGAGAGGAAGACCTCAGATGATATTTGTGGCAGCTAGGGCAAATCAGTAGCCTAAGAGCGCTGAGTCGTTGCTGAGTCGTCAAAATGAGTCAATGCTGTTCAGGCCAACGACGCCAAAGTATATGCATGTGCCGTTCTTCTTTTGCGTCCATATATTACTATTAGACCAACGACAGGTCTGTCTAAGCGTTCAGAGTGATCCAGGCAAACAATTGCAGGACCTGACTCATCAGGCATAGAGGTATTGCCAGTTGAGTATGGGCCAGCTGAAGGAGGGGTGAGAATATTCTTGCCTGGAAGATGCGGCCCTATGCAAGACGCTTCCAGAGCTTCTTAGCCTGGAGGCTCTGCTGCAGCCCAATAGTCAGCCCCCGAATTGTAAGGCTGCCTGCTGTGGTATATCTCTTCTCTGTGATAATTCAATTGGTTGACCAGTGCTGCGGACCGCACGCACGGCGACGTGGCTTGGTCGCATTTTTTCTTCTGCTCAGCCATTGTCCAAAGATTTTCCAAGATCAATTCTGTTACTTATCAATATTGTAAGGAGGTTCTCATGAGGCACGGACATTGCGGTATATCGTATAGGTAGCGACTTTTGAAGCACTACTTATTATCGTTTCGATTTGTAATTTGGACGCGGAATCTTCAAGGCAGCAGGTTACTGTTTACGACACGTGACTCTACTAAGATCTCTACTCTAGCCAATGAGCGTTGCTACACAAGCTGTGGAACACTGTACTTCCTGTCTTCAGCCATGCTCTGAGGTCTACAGACTCAAGAGATCATCGTATCCGGTAGGACACTTGGCATCAACAACTGAAATCAACACCACTTTCTCCAAATTTCGCCACAGTCAAACAGAGTACTTGTATGTGGCTGAAGCTGTTGAGGCTCAGTCAATCAACCCGATTCTAGCCGGGCGTGGGGAAATCCGGGGGGACGTCGTTTCCATTCGTCCCAGCATTGAAGCATAAAGTAGGGTACGAACAACTAATCAATAGCCATTTCAACCCACGCGATGGCGACTTTCGACCTCTTGAAGTACGTCCACTCTTCTTCTGCTTTCCGGGGATGGTCGCCGCAACCTGGGGTGATGGCATGCAATTGATGGTTGATTCGACTTTGTGATCGTACTCCGCTTCGAGTGCTCTTTGCCTTCTGCCTGCCTTTCCTAAAGCGCAGCCCAGGCTCCTGTCCAGCTACTTCTACCGACCCCTCCCTCTAGATATTCTATGATCATCGTGCATCCGATACGCTAACAACACCTTCACAGGCGTCCCTCCATCCTGCCTCTACTCGCCATCTTCAGCATCGGCAGTCTCTATGTTGGGCTGAAAGCAAGGACTTTAAGAGCGCAGAAGATAGGGGCTGCAAATGGACAAGCGAAGAATTACGACGTGCAGACACATCGAAGCGGTAAGATGAACCCGGAATATCTACATCCTCTTGTAACATTGCTGATCAATGTGGGATTAGGCGGAGGGGTATAGCGATGGTGAAGAAGGTCGATTAGGGACGCTTGAATGGGGACAGGATGACGATCGAGAAGCCACAATGGACATGTCGAGAAGTTTGGGGGCGTCGATGGTCACTTGTACATACAACGGGGTTACGATCACGATTTTATGAATAGGCGATTGCGTTCGGTGGCTACCATGAAGGTGGAACGATTGCTGAAAGCTGATGAAGCGAGACCGCCGACTCGTGTATGCAGCGCTGAATAGCAAGGGTATTATACGGATTTCAAAGTAAGACCGCCATATACGCGTTACCCACAAGCGAGGGCTGGAGCAGGAATATACCGCCAATTATGCAAGCAATGCAAGTCAATGTTGCAACGTGACCCATTAGATCGAAGTCCCTCTCTGATTATCTCCAACATCCTCGTGTTTACTCTCCCCTGTGTCTTTGTATTCCGGGCTTCCTGGCTTCGCCTTGTCGCCCTTGCGTGCAGGTTTCTTGATTCTGGTTCTTCCGAATTTGATATCTAGTTGCTCTTCACCAGTGCTTCTGGCCCCGTCCTTTCTCCAGTCCTTGAACTCTTTCAGAATATCCTTGAAGCCTTCTTCGAGGGTGTTCATCCTTGCAAGCACCAACTTTCCCATCCGATTCTGATCATCGTTCTCCCTTGCAGCGACTTGTTTGGCCCTTATAGCACCGGTAGCAAAAGCCATCTGCGTCGCAAAACTCGACGGGATAGCCCCAACGAATCCACCTCCAACAGCTTTGTTGTCGCCAAGGTCAGAGCCCAAATCCATGGTCAGAGACGAGCGCCTTCCGCGGCCCTGATCTAGCATTAGCATACCAGCAAGATCAGGCGCTGACTGGAAGAGATTTCGGGGCGGCATGATAGGCCGGGCTCTAGCAACCTGTCGCTTAGGCGTGTGTCGACCCGCGGTTACTGGAGTTAAGGTACCACTGTTCTTCGCACTGTTGCGGGCTGTAATGGCTTTGCGACTTGGCGAAGAAGATGAATCCGCAGTCTCCCCGACGGGATCATAGAGGACCGTGTTGCTGGAAAAGTTCCTCGAATGCGCTGCCCTTTTAGGTCCGCGGCTTGGCCTGTAAGCGTTGGGGCGAGGCACGCCAGTCTGGTTAAGGGTTGGAATTTTTGCAGTATTAGAGGACTGTGAGGTGGACAGTGGAGGGGCTTTTGGGTCGGCCTTGGGCGTTGCCTGGAAGTAGTCCTGGTGGTGTTCGTTTGCTGGTGCGAAAGCGATCGCCCGACTATCTGCGGTGGTAGTTGGCGGATCGGACATCACATTCTCATCTTCATCATTGGTTATTAACTCGTCATCACCATCGGCGTCAGTCTGTTCTGGGAGATCGTCCATGCTCATTGACTGTAGACCACTGCTTTCCCTACCGAGTAATGTTCGAGACGGATACTTGGTCGTACCGAACTCCTCTGGATCGGACGCAACTGACAATGTTGCTTGCGTGAAGTCGCGACCCTGTCCCACTTGGCGTCGCCGGATCTCGAGCAATGATTGACGGTGTGCCAACCTCCGTGCCTCAAGCCTGTCTAGTACAGAGCGATCCTGCTCATCTGGAGGATTTGCTGTGGTTCCACTCGGACCCATCGTTGACATCCAATTCTTGACCACATTGCTAGTCTTACGACGCTCATGGCTCTTCTGCGTGCCTCGAAAAGTGTTCCCTTGAAAAGGTCGTCGGAACACTTCGTCGAGAGCGGCCACAGAAGGCTCGCGATGTCGATTTTGCCTGGGGCTGAAGAGACGTAAACCAGCGCTTGCATTATCGAACGCAGCACCCTTTACTGGAGGTCGACCACGCTGCTCAACAAGGTCTGTGGATGCAAAGGCGGCGCTGCGCAGGAACATACACTCATATGTGTAGATCAGGAACAGTATCGGGAAATGCGTTATCTTGATGACTGTCCTGTTGAGTCGAACAAATTGGCGGAACGGCATAACAAAACGTAGCGGAGCCAGGACCCAAGCAATGACGTTGGTCGGTGCGATATATGAGAAGAGGGCGTCGGATTTGACCAGTGATATTGTGTTGACCGCAAAAACGAATTGATGCTCTTCGTTGGCGTTCTGCACAATTGCCATGAATGAATTCGTGAGGACTGTGATCAATATAGTGACAATGAGGAAATGACAAATGAACAGGAACAGGGTCAGGATGAGTTTGCCTCCTAAATTTTGGTCATCCCACACGCTCCAAGCTGCAGGAGTAAAACCCAGCAGAATTTGAAATAGGGCATAGGCCACACCGTTGGCATCAAAGTCATCACCTCCAAAAGATAATGTAAAGGCCACAAAGAAGCCGCTGCAGCTGATCAATATCAAGATGAATACTGCAACGAGGTCCACGGCCATCATTCGAAACGCGATTAGTAGCTGTGAGAAATAGCGATAATGGTCCAGCACAGAGAACAGCCTTGGAAACAGTAGAACCGCGTTGGCGGCAAGGAGATCGTACGCCATATTAGCGACGTGATGCTTTCGAGCGTCCGGCATCAAGATGCCATACAGGCGCATGCCATAGTAGGCTATGAACAGCAGGAGGATCCCAAGATCAAATGCATTCCAGAAGCTTAGGATATAAAGACTAAACCCCTGTTCGTTGAAACCAACGATCTCATCAAGCATGAAACCAGCGCTCCAGAACCAGAACACCACCTCGAGAGAACTGATGGTAAGAGATCTCTTAACCAACACAGCCAAGTAAAGCCCTAGCAATACGGCGAATGAGCCAGTGGAGAGAAATTGGCGGTAGCGAGGAACTCTAAGCCGTGACAGCTTGAAGAGCGATGCGTCCCGTGGATCATAAAGTGTGACCGATCTGCGTATCTCAACAACTACAGGGTCGAGATGGTCCCTCTGCTTTGCTGGCTGTAGACGGTCGGGAGAAGCTTGTAAAGCAGGTGCTCTGCTTCCAATGGTCCCATAACCCCTGTTCTGATTCGGGATCCCTTTTGCAGGGGGGCGGTGAAGATTGTCGGCAGAAGAATGGAAGACAATCGACCCAGCCCAGATAGCCTCGAGCTGCTGTACCACCACTGGATGTGCCAACAACCGTTTTGCCTGGGCTCGTATGGCTACCTCCAATGCAGAGACTCGTGCTGCTCGAGGTTGGGATGTTGATGTGTTCCAATTGTTACCAGGCGTGACATTGCCGTTGCTGGGCGCTGCAAGACCTTGCAAGGGGAAGAAGTCGTACGACAGCGCATCGATCAATTCTCTTGTATTGAAGTCTTTAAGTAGCTTGATTGCGAGAAGCTCGCAGACCAATGCTCTGGTTTTGCTGGCACCGCTGTTGCCCGGGCTCAATTGGACCTCCTTGTGGAATTGCAAGCAATTCGCCATTAGCGCGTACAGCGTAGCACTTGAGAAGTGAGAAGTCCGAATCTCTTGCTGTATTGGTTTGACGAGGAACTGGGAGACTTGAGGTGATCGCAATTGGTCCCAGGAAAGAGTGGTCTCGCATCGTGGGACAACTAGCAAGCGTATCGTATGCGTAAGGTTATAGACGGGCAGGGAGTCTGTGACGGATTAGAACATCGCACCGGGCCTCTAGGCATATGTGGGGAGGCCGAAGATACCCAGATGAGCAGCGGAAAAGATTGGGAGCAATGGCGTTGTTTCAGCATCGCCATCCTCGTCCATTTCTTCCTCTTCGTCCTCTACCTCATCGTCCTCGTCTGGCCCTTCCTCCTCTATCGTTAGCACCGGCGCAGGTGATGCTGCATAATTGCAGTTTCGACCAGGTCGACGCCGTTCTTCCAGAGGATCTCGTCGGGTAGCGACTGGGGACGCGGGCAGGCCAGTACGAGGAGATGAGTAGGGTGAGCGATTTCTACGGGAGCGTCCCTTGCTCCTTCTCCAAGAGGAAAACATGGCCGAGTCGGTAGGGAGTAAAAAATAAGACGCGAAGGACAGACGGCATACCCGTGGTGTCAATTTTCCCCCAAAATTCCAATATGGAAAATCGTAAATGGGGTTAAGGCAACGCGTCCCTTATCGACAAGCTGCACCCCGAGGTCTCCGACATGCATCCTAGGAGTTGCACGTGGGTAGTACATCGCCATCATCTGACACAAGGGGGTGGAGAGGAGCAATACTGTGGAACAGTTTCTTAATGTACTTTAGTTGCTAATGGCAAGCTTAAGGTAAGGTTGTACCCTGGCTCCGCTCTGGAACCCACCCTACCCCTGTCCAGTTAGAACACAAGCACGTTTTCACGACTCGTCTAAAACGGATAGTCTCACAACGACAAGCACGCCCTGCTCAATACTCGGTCAATACTTTACATCCTTATCGCTTTGTCGGGCTGGCAGATCTGATCGCGCTCTCTGTGTACTCATGACGTTCATTGGGGAACATTGGTGACGGAGCGACATCCTTAGTCCAGGGCTAAGGAGAATGAGCTACTGTACCACTGCACCCACAACCTGGGGTCCTGACTGTCAGTGCGCGGAACTGCGAGCTTCGGTAGCTCTGGCTCCACTGGCCAACATGGATTGAAATTGTCCTTTTTATTGCCTTTGAAACCGTACAAGATTGGGATGTCCTGAGAATATATCATGAGAGTCAACACCATAGCCAAAGCTTCAACCACCAACAACGCGTCAGACGGTATAATCGAGGACCCTCGATGGTCTTGCACGGCAGTGTACTCGAGCATACTGCACTTTGCCCTGGAAGTTATCAATGTCCAGATCTTTGGACGGCGATTTGTACGATACGACATTTACCTTGATAGTCAGCTAATCTTGTTGCAAAAATCCATCAAAGCGAAGCGAGACGCACGAAGCGAGATGCACATGAGCTTTTGACTACAGGTGAGAGAAGGCCGTGATCCTCATATGCCATGATGGACCGTCGATTTCGCACTACAAGAGATTGCATCGCTGTGTAGCATTGAACTCTGCTACGAAAATCAGCGAAAACTAAATGCACATTGGGTTTCGTCAGGGCGGTACGTATCAAGCAAGCATCATCACGAGACGCCAAGGGCCGCACTCACAGATTAGGTGTCGGTCAAGTCGCAACCTCATGGGTGCAATGAGGTGCTTCCTGACACCGCCAAAAACTTTCGTAGCATTGAAGCCATGTTTGGTTGGCGAACGAGAAAGTGCCAAAGCTAGATGTTCTGAAATATGTAATTGCTTCCAGTTCTGCAGCTTTCACTAAACACGCTTCGGATGAAGGCGGAAGCAGTGTGCCTATTCCAGAGCTTGAGGTAGCCGGTGGAGACTTACAAGGACGTCAAGTGACAGCTTTCCAAGAATCCATCCTTGAAAGTCACCCAACAATTTTCCTTGCTACTATATCCAAATTCAAATTACATCGCTAATAAACAGCCACCAGAGTCCGCTCATTGAAGCCAACCGTTTGGTTTCGCTGTTCATGGCCACTCACTCTAGCATGTCTTCATTCTCGTTACAGTCATTGAGAGAACACATGGAGAAGTTGCGACAGGCCTTGGACGGCGTTGAAGCTCAATTAAGAGATCACAAGCAATTTTTCGCCTACGAAGACCAATGTCGCCTTCGAGCCTTCATCAAGCAAACCACCAAAGACCTTATTGCATTCATCGAATCACATCATGAACTCAGAGCCGAGGCCTATGGCTCAGTACAACACAGCCACGTCGCGGAAAATATTTTGCCAGTTCATCTGGAAAATCTCGGTATACCCTATAGATATTGGACCTCAATTGAGCAAGTCAAGGAGGCAAAGCAAAGCCCCTACATTCAGGTTGGCAACAAATTGAGGCAGCGATACAAGTTCGAGAAGAGAGAAAGGCCCTATGAAGAATCGCCGAGGCAGTTCGCGCATCTGCTGCGTTCAGACCGGTTCAAGGAAACGGATGTCTGCAATTACTGGGCACCCCTCTTTCCGATGTTGTATAAGAAGACCGTCGAGGAACTTGAGGAGGAGTACATCTCGTCCCTGAGTTCTTGGAAAATCCGTTACCCTCCGGTGTAGATGGTGGCCAGATCCTGCCTGGTAACCGAGAGTCGATCGTATCTATCACCACCTGACGTCGAAGTCGGATTGAGGGGATCCGAAATAGATGTGTTTCGGGAGCTGTTGTTGTTTTCTCCTGCCTTTGAACACAGCCAAGTCTTACCGATTTCTACAAGCTCAACCAACATCGGACAAGGGCCTCAAACCAGAAAGTCGCAACGATCGGGCTTCCATTTACCCAGCCAGCAAGTGCCCGATCAGACCTTGTGGTCATGAGCGAAAAGAACCATGTCTTCATTCTTTACACAAGGGCTGTACAACGCAAGCCCTGGCAGCAGTGGGTGCTAGTCGGCTTGGCAACCAGTCACAGAAACCCTTATCTTAGGCTGCGACTTCTCTGGCTTGTCCGATTATGTCACTTATATCTTGTGATGTTTTGCCGCTTTGCCAATTTGCTATCACGTCTTATTCAGTCCACTGCCATTTCGTCAACACGTTGTTGCAGAGTGCAGTACACTAGCTTCTTGATTATCCCGCCCTGGGAAGTAGCACCCTGCCAGCGCTTGGGATAATCAGAGGATTCACACCGTTTGCGGATTGGCTTCATCGTTCAAGCTGCTTGGTCACATTTTCATGTCGGTCCTCTAGCGCAACAACTGATCGATCGTGATCCAATAAGCCTCGAGCGATAATTTCAGCGCGCACCAGTCACTAAATATCGACGTTGTCTGCTCGAGAAGATATTGACGGAAAGGGCCTAGCTTTCATACATGACAAGACACTAGCACATATCATCTTGTTCAAACTTCATATCGGTGACAGAAGTGTTTCAGGATAGGCAATGGTATCCACACTCTACAGAGACGAACATTCCCTGGCTATCATCATTATGGCAACGCACACAAGCTCTAGCACCACCGCTCACCGTATTCCATTACAGAGATCCGAAGCTGCTGTTACTGTTACTTCGCTCGACTTAGGATCGAGGCTTTTGAACTACAGCTGAGCCTTTCAGTGCAGTCAACTTAGCATCTCACTAGCCATCTACATCTACACTGGATTTACTGATTCCCAGATGTTGTAGATCCGTGTCTCGCTTTCTGGCGTCGGAAGCCATGGACTGCCCTTTGTCAGCTATCCAACGTCTCCACTTGTGATGATCTTTCCCAACGAGTCAAAATTCAAGTTCTGAACTTTCTCGTCATCGGCCTGAAGGCGTCGGCAGAAGCTACAACGGGAATCTAATGTAATACAGAAACGTATGGACAATTGAAAAGCCCCTGTGAGCATGTCCCCACATCATTCGTTCTTCTACTCCATGCCTTGATAGAAGGATAAGCTACACTTATATGATGCCACTGTTCACAAATCTGTCCTTCACCTGAGCTACCCTTTTTTTCCTCTCGATCTAGTATCCATGCTTGCCCAACGGGAATCTCCCATCGCCTCCAAATTTCGCCACAACTCCCAAATTTCCTTCAAACCCTATCATACCATCCCCAACACCAACCTCAAACCCCACATCCCCTCACCCCACCCACAAAAAATGCCCTCTCCTCTTCACGCTCCTCATCCTAGATCGTATGTCCCTTCCCCTTCCCCTTCCCCATCCCTATCCCTATCCCAATCCCCCCATCCCCTCCCAGCCCCTCCACCCCCTTCCTCCAATGCACATCCGGCTCTACACCTCCAACACCTCCTACACCTCCAACTACTACAGCTTCACGAGCGGCAAATGCGAAGGCGCCATCGTCTCGCAGGAGCGTCAAGGTTGCGGCTTCGGCACGGGGGCTGTGCCGTGGCCGCAGGGGAGTTATGTGCCGGTCGCTTTTAGGGGTTGAGTTGAGGAGAAGGAAAATCTGGGGATATTGTATGTCATGGAAAGACTGAAATGAAGGAGGAGATGAGCAAAGGTGTTTTGGCGGATGGGACATCCAATGTGAACTTCTCAAGATGTCGATTTGGGTACATGTAACCGATGTGTGTGGTGTGACGGAGAGTAAGCAGCATCGCATCCTCATTCAGTGGTCCATTGATCTCTCGTAAAAATTTACATATCCCTCGCCTGCCGTGAGGTAACAACCTACCTCCAATGTTCTTTATGTTCAGGCTACCAAACCCACAATCCATAGTCCCAGACCAACCCCCGAACTTTTCCCTCACAGCCGTCACGGCCCATCCACACCAACCCCCATGGTATCATCAAAAACCCACTCAACCTCACCAAACGCCACTCATATCCCCACCCTCCCCTAACCCACCCACATACCCCACCGCCCCCTCCACCCCCTCCCTCTTCAACGCCCTCCTCTCCTCCCTCAACCCCACAACCTCCTTCTCCAGCTCCCCCACCCTATCCCTCAGCACCTGCACCCCCTCCCCCTTCTTCACCCTCCCCAACATCTTCCCCAGCTCGTCATTGAACCGCTCATACAGCGCCTCGTTCTCTGCATGCGCTTCGCGGTACAACGCATCTAATTTCTTGATCTTCCGGTTCGAGGCCTCGAGCTGGGATGTCAGTGTCGTGGCTTCGGTGGTTAGGCCGTTGAGGCGCGCTGTAGTTGTCGAGGTGTGCGTTGTTAATGTTTGGGTAAGCTGGTCGAGGCGAGAGGAAAGGTCGTCGATGGAGGGGGGCGTGGAGGGTTTGGTAGGCACAAGAGTGGGCGTTTTAATTGGGGAGATGTTTAGTGGTTTGATGGGCGCGATATGTGATGGCTTCGAGGGTGTACGTTTCAGTGCTGAGAGCTCGCTGCCGATGGCGGCTAATTCTGCTTGCAGGCTCACAGAGGCAGTCGCGTGGTTCTTGTGCTCGTTGCTCAGGCGCTCGCGGAGTTTTTGTGGGGACTGCAAGCGGAGTTTCTGAGGCGCTGGCGCTGGTTTCTTGGGTGGTGTGGTTCCGTTGGGTGGCCATTGACGTTCACTGAGACCTTTGGGGGTAGGAATCCCCGTCTGCGAGGTTTTACGCTTGGTCAGACTGGAGCTTACATGCCCGGCCTCGTCCTGGCGAACGACAGTTCTCTTGGGCGAGCCAATGCGAGTGATTCGGGGAGGTGACGGCTCCGGCTGCGAGGATCCAAAGCGCTGTTGGAAAGTCAATGGTTGTTGTGGTGTTGTCAGGCGCTCTGGAGAACCAAAGCGGCGTGGACGGAGACTTGGAGAAGCGCTTGGCTGTTTTGAAGGAACTGCCGGGTCAGTGATTTGATCCATGGGCGAGCTCCTTACACCAACACCGGGTAGTTGGATCTTAGTAGGAGTGCGCAATTGAGACGGCGATCCGACCCAGGCGGAAAGGGATGGAGAACCGGTAAGGGGTTTCAAATCCGAGAGCGAGCTCCGACGCTTCTTCTTCGTCAGCACTGTTGGTTTGGTGGGCGTGCCTTCGCCGATCGTGCTGAGAATGGTCATTGAACGGTGAGAACTTCCAGGACGAGAGCTAGGCTCCTCATATAACGCCGCGCCCGAAGTAGTCGGCCTATCTCTTGAGGCAGGTCGTAAGGGAGGAAGCATCCTAGTATCGTTGTCTGTGGACCTTGACCTCAACAACGAACCTTTCGATAGACTCCCAGGTTGAGTATGACTTTCTCCAGGGTTTCTAGCGTTCTTACTCAAGGTCCGCCACACTGACGCCACCTTCGATTCGGATTCGGATTTGCTGTTTTCACGGCTCAAAGTTCCAAATCCAAATTTCCTACGCAATGAAGAGGCATTCGAGCTCAAAGAGCCAGTGTTCACAGACCTATTCCGTTTCAGAGAGTCAGAGGCGACGCTCGAGGTAGCATCGTCTATTACATTGACCTCGATAAGGGTGTCGTAGTCATCAACTACACGATCGAGGAGAGAGATGTAATCGTGAGGGTTCTCGTCTAGGATCAATGCTTCTGCAAAACTTGCCATGAGCGCCCCGCGGTCACCGTCATTGCCCGAAGCGTCCAGAAGTTCCGAAAGCAGCCTGACGACGGCGGTGAAAGCTCGCCTGTTCTGAGGTGTCATGTCTTCCATGGCGAATCGAAAGTTTCGGACAAAGTCAGTCGGTCTCCCTGCGTCCAGTCCGGACGTCATCTTGACCAGGGTAGGCTTGGGCAGCATCGAGCCCATACGGTCTCTCCACGCCACCCTCAAAAACTTCTCAAAAGAAACAAAGAGAACGTCAACAGCGACCTCTGCAGCTGCACGAACGCGGGATGGGTCTTCAAGAAGAGAATTGTACAACTCGTTTATGCAAAGCTCGTCGGCTGCAGCTCGACCACGTAGAACCCGCCCGACAATGTTCCCGCTTCGAGAACGTAGAGCCATGACATAAGTAGCGAGCGTGTCTTCCAAAAGAGCCAGTGAGTCTCTTGTTTCGGTCCCATTTGTCTGGATGGTGGCTGCCTGGCTACTTGGAAACATATCATCCCCAGTGTGTCTCATATCTGTGTCCTCTGGGAGAGGCGGCAGCATGCGTGGGATTTCTCGCATAATGGGAGGGTTTTCCCGGGATGTGTATGGGCTGGAAGTTTGATTGGTAGGACCACCGCTGAGAAGGTTTGATAGCATTTTGACAGGCGATATTGGTCGTAAATTACGTCCTCGGGCCGATTCATTGTTACCTTTTATGGGTAGAGCACGCAAGACCTCGCGATGCAGCGCGATCGATGAAGCTGCTAGCCCATGGCTTTGAGACTTGTATTGACTTTGAAGCATATTGTGCACTACCGTAATGTTAGCAATGCAAAACCGGGCGGAGCTTTACGCCTTACGCCTTTTGGATAGCAAGAAAGAAATGTCTTCAGCTACTGAGATATCTGTAGAAGTGCTATTCTCCGCTGTCCTACAATCAAGCCGGTAATTGCCATTCTCCATCAATGATGCACAGAATACGATACCAATGCTAGGGTCTGCGGCTAGCAGGGATTTCGTTGTCTTCGTTCCACCTATGTGCATACAGATGCGGCTTTGGAAGCTCGAGACACTCCCGCTTTGCACGCACGCATCCTCAAAGACCGCTGCCAGTACACCGAGTCCATCAGACGATGGTGCGATGGTATGCAACGCCCATTTATCAGACTCTCGCATCGTCTCCGGGTACCGGCCCTCGATTCGAGATTTTGCAATCTCCTCGGACAGGCGAGCTGCTTTGCCCTCGTAGGTTGATTGAAGCGAAAAGACCTTTACGCGAGCTGAATTGTTGGCTTCTTGTTCTTGGAGACTGATCGCCCTTGACGTCGGAGAGACGCAATTGGCAAGCCAAAGCATGCGTCCGTTCTCCGACTCAAAGCTTAGGACGCTGGTTAAGGGGAAGTTGGCCGCAATCGCCAAAGTCTTCTCCTGATCAACAAGAAGGCTGCTGGTTCGTGTTGCAGGGCGTTCGATCTCGGCAAGGAGTCCTCGAGCAGAGAGTGCGCTAGAGACTACCTTGGAAAGCAATACTAAACAGTCTGAAAACAGTAGCAAAATACTGTCCTGTCCACCTTGAGATTCCGAGTAAGGCGGTACTAGCTCGCGAGCATCTACAGCAGTGATGACACGTCCTGTTGGGGCGAGAGAGGAAGGCCAATGGTCGACAAGACTGCGGAGCCGGGAAATGGTGTGCGTGCTTTCTGTAGAACCCTCAACATCTAGAGCGCATATGTCGGCAATCACATCTTTAGCTTTTAACAAGCTAGTCATCGCAGCATGGGAAGAGGGCAGAACGTCAATCATGCTGTCCACTAGGAGGCTATAGCGTGGCAAGCGCTGGACAGGTTCGATTAGAAGTGACCTCAAATTCTGTTCACCGACAGCCTGTACACTAGTCGAGATCGATGCATCTGAGCGGAGAGCTTCGTTCAAGGTAGAAGACAAATGTACACTTGATCGCATATAATCCTGATATGGATCCTTGAATCGCGGCAGCCACTTGAGTAACGTCTTTGCGAAGGATGTGGCACCAGTGACGTCTCGCACTCTCCCTTTGGAAAACGTACGTTCATCGTGGGCGCCACTCTGTGGGGCTTGTTCAATGTCTTTGATCGCCTCTTCTTCGGTATTCCCAAGAACCTCCTCAATATCACCGCAGAAGCCGGTATTGGCTTCAAGTATTCGGCTGAGGCTCTCTGGGAACAATCTGCACGTCATGAGCTCTGCCAGTGGACCGTTGTTGCCGTTCCGAAAGTCATTTGCCGTGGTATGGACCAAAGCGTAGAGCTTATCCACGTATCGCTGCTCAGTGTCCAGCAACTCACACATATCTTGACGAAGAGTAATTCTCTGATCCTTGGACAACAGTCTGTTCTTCCCGTGAGCTCTGGGTCTCGACGGCGCCCGCTTCAGTTTAGAGGTAGGCAAGAATGTGGCAATGCCTAAAGAGTTAATTAAAGAATCAAAGGCTCCGTATCGGTACAATGGTAAACCATCGTCGCCAACGGACGGAGACATATCGGACCCCTCGCCAGACATCTCGCGTTCTATCGTCCCTGGAGGAAGCTTGATATCCATATCCACCCATGAAAGTCTTTGCGGCGAAAGAGCTGACATGACATATTGGAGAGTCCCTACCGAGTCATCCACTTTGACCATGCTAGCGGCCAGGTCCCCTGCATGCATCTCGTCAAACATAGCCGGAGCCAGCCGATTGTGCCGTCGACGAGCAACGAGCTCCTTCAGATAGTCTTTGGTAGCTTTCGGTATTCCTGCAAAGTAGCTGAGCAAGCTAACTGCCAAGCCCCGACACACTTCATCGCCTTGCTTTTCCGTCGGCAAATGGTGTACAGCTGCATAAAGCGGGGACGTAGGAGCGATGGTAAGGCGGGCAAATGATTGGAAGCCGGCAAGAGAATAGATGTGCGCCTGAATCCGCGAGCTATTCTGGGTTGAGTTGCTGGTGGTAGAGGGTCCATAGAAAATGAGGACAGGCAGGTTATCGAGTAGAGCATCCTGTGTGTAGTACAAGTTGACAACGTCCGTCGAAAGCGCCGGTAAAGGTGTCGAGAACGGCACCATCTTGGTTGCTATCTGGGGTTACGCATCAAAGGAATGTCAATGGTCTTGAGCCAGCAGGACATTTGACCCTCTCAAAACAGAATCGAATATTAGAAGGAAGGAGCGATGTAGTGATGTTGGAGGAGCTGCGCGCTCCAGTGCAGTGTTGACAATTGATCTGGCGCGGAAGTCGCCACGAACTTGATCGTGGAGCGCAAAGAGTTGAAGGCTTCGACCGACAAGCTATCTGGTCAACTCTGCGCTGCGCTGGGAACTTACCTCCTCAGCCACCACCGCATGTTTCAGCGGGCCCCAAGGAAGGCCGTTGAAGCCAGTCGCGTGGTTTACACGCCATGTGCCTGTCGATCTCCGGCGGATACTTTAATCAACACTCGGCTAGTCTGTCACGCTGATAAGATAAGGCTTGACCCCACAAACGCGTCATTCTGTGAAGACGTTCTTGAGACTGTTGTTGGACCAGGAGAACTGGATTATTAGATCCGTTTTTCCGCTCGAAATCGAATGGCGTTTGTGTATGACCATGTCAACGCAGGATGGCTCAAGCGTACCCTTCGAGGTCTCGGCCAACCAGCAAAATCTACGTCTGCTTGAACTCCCCTCGTCTTTGGCAGATCTACTCAGATCTGATAACCCACCAAGGTCAGTTGCCAGATCAAAAGGAGCATATAATCGAAATGCTGACCATGGAGAGAGCCTGTTTCTAAAATCTACAGCTTCTTCATCTGACAGCGCTACCGCTCTCTCAGCCAGCGGCGACGCGGTTCTATGCACTCATGATCACACTTTTGAGCTTCGTCAAGTTCATTCATCAAATTCGATCTTCGTGATACAGCCATCTCAAACGGCGCTGAATGATGGAGAGCAGTCTGGCCTTACCACGGCGAGCGCGCAAGCTGTAGCTCAGTGCGCGACGACGTTGGAGCTTAGGCCCTCCCTCCGCTCGGGGTCCGATCTTTTTAGAAGCCTACTTCCCCAGTACAGGGGACCTGAGGACAATACTGGAAACAATTTTCCAAGCCAGCTCGTGAAAGGGAAGGAGGGGTTTTGCGAGGATGCACCGTTATCACGTGCTGAGTTCGACGCAGCGTGGGTCGGCTTGTGCGCTTTCGAGCTTAAAGGGAATGCGTTTTTGCCCACCGCACCATTGCTGCACGGAATTTGGAAGTCGATTTTGTCTGCGACCGTAGTGAAAGATCTCAAGCTTGAAGTCAATGTGTTCATTCAAGATATCGCCGGGCTAGTTGAAGAAGATGGCTTTCCCAGAAGTTTACTGCAAGCTGTCGTGTACAGGCTGTCTGTTGATCAGATCATACCCATGGAAGGTTGTGAGTCTTCCTTAACAGACACGAAGCAGCTCACCTTGTGCTTACGACAATATAGGGACGACTTTCAGCCCTGATGAATGCATCCCGTGGGTCGGTGCCATCATCCTTGAAGCATGTGCGGCGTCTACGGAAGGCATTTTGACCTCCATATTTTTACGAGAGTGGAGAGATTCACTTCCGGAGTCCTGGAGAAAGCGAGCTTCTCTCATAACACTCGAGGTAAGCAACATCCACATCAACCGCCTCGTGACATACCAATCATACGACATAGGGTAAATATCTTCAGCCGGGGAAGGATAGGATCCGATTCCATGATCCTGCGGCCGGTGCGGGAAACTTGGTGTCCTCGGAGACAGTCGACACGAGCGGGAAACGCCTAGGCAAATGGCATGAGAAGTTCAAGAACGCTCGACGATAAGCAGGTACATGTCAGCGCCTCTTGCATTTAATGGATGTTCTATTTCGGATTAGAACACACATATGCTTGATGCTACCGCTCATTGGTCTTTGTTTAGCACCAGCCATACTTTTCATTTCCGATCCAACGGACTTCGACTCCAGGCTCCATACCGGGGCTCCGCCAGCGGAGGCTTGCAATGCTCTCGGCATCGCGATGGATAATAGTTGCGGAAGGATAAAGGTGCTTTACAGCTAATGCGGCTAAAGTTGTCGGGTTCCAAATCTGTACGTCGTTCATTGTCCAAGCGGCCGCTTCCTGTCGCGCTGCCTGCAACACAGAGGCTGCAGCTAAGACTCGTTGCCGATCTGAGGACCCAAGAGAAGACACACTGGGCTCCTGACCCAGCGCCTGACTATCGAAGTCCTCTTCGCCCTCGATTACTATCCGCAATATATTCAGTGTATGCCCTTCATTCTCATTGCCGAATGTTCGTGTCCATATGCTCCATACTCGCGAGCCTTCTTGGCCACGAACAATTGATCCTTTAATTTTGGGCAGCTTATCGAATAGTTCTTTCGCTACGAATTCTTCCCGTGCAAAATGCCACTGCACAGTTTGGAAATCAGGAACCAGCGCAACGAGGACCGCGGGAGCTCGGGAAGCCGATCTTGCCATTCTCATACTCAAGGCAGCCCCGTCAGCCATGCAAAGGTCTGGCAAATCATCAGCGTACAGCGGTGCTGCGGCCGGGAGGCGGCTTGGCGATCGAGAATTGGCCTCTTGTTGCGCGACGGGACTCAACGCCATGTGACTTGACGGGAAAGGCTTCCATCCATACTTCGAGTAGAAATTCTATTCTGCTGTCAGCGCTCTCGTCCCTCTTTCCAAGCAATCACCAACGAACCTTTCCTATGTCCGAAAACAAGATTGTAAAGTCTGCAATCTTCCCTTCCGCATGTTGCCATGTATCCAGCGCTTTTCCAAGCTCCTGAATCATCCTCTGTGCGTATCCCCTGCCCCGAAGGTCGGGGTTGCAGAACACGCTTGCAATTCCATGAGCAACGGACTCCTCCACTCGTCCATCTTGCCTCCTAATTAAGGCTCGCTTACGCACGCTTTCGCAACTTGCAAGTACTGTGCGAGGCGTTGAGGTCTCAGAAGTATCGACGAGGATCCAAAACGTGATACCACCGTCACGGGTCAACGCTTGATTGGCCAGGTGTCTCTCACGTCGGATGTAAGCCTCAAGACACAGCGGGCCTCGCCAGCTCATGCCATTAATTCTGGTAGTTGCAAGGTTCTCCTCTGGTGTGGGATGAAGGAGTGCAAGCGTCGCCGAGTCGCTAGAGGGCAGACGTGAAGCATCGACAATGGACGGCATATCGCAAGTGAATGAGAGCACAGTAAGGGAGATGGAAAGGGATGTTATCAATCAGCATATATGGGTGAACCGGCAATGGTCCTGCAGTGGAGCGTAACTCTGAACAGCGCCGTCGCGAAGCGCATGTAGCCGTTATTCACTGTTTTATGGCGGACGTACTATGGTCAAAAGAGGATGTTGAGGACGTCCTATGATCCCTTTACCTGCACAAGATGCGCACCGGTTGATCAGATCGTTCAATCGTTGAGCTGTCTGTCTCCGGACTCGTCGCAGTGATGCTCTGGTGGCAGAAGTGTTGCTCTCGAGACGTCTGACTTCTCCTTGGAAATGCCAATGATTGAAAGCCAAAGGTACTTGTAGGATCTGATTGCTCTCGCGCTGTCCCTGGCAAACGACCTTTCTCTAGGCTGGTTCTCGCTTGTCTCCGAGATCCACATTACTTTGTTCACTGTGTCTCTTCTGAGATGTCACCATCGCTGCCGCCAAGACCAGTGCCTACCTATTTAAACAGTACCCTCGCACATGGGGTAGAACTTGGGAAGCGTCTGTTAACTGCCTGTGATCTAGCTGATCCAAGATGACTAGCAAGGCACTTAGCGAAACTAAAACCTCAGTATATTTTCAGTATTAAGCTAAGGTAGCATGGAAAAACGCCACTTCAGGTAAGGTAGCGGTATGTTAGGGTCCCACATGACCCTAAATATCGGATCAATTAAAATTGCGCTAGCGGGCGTGGCTCGCCCATGGGTACCTTAAGGTAAAGTACCTTAAGAAACTTACCAAAACAACATTCAATCATCATACTGTTCTTCAACGGAACAACGATATTAAGATCCATACACCATACAGAGGCTGTGTCTCCTTCCAAGGTAGTCCCAAATTGGCGGCCGGCGGCTGTGCAGAGCTGTGTACTCGCCTGTCTCGGGCTGGCTCGCGCTTCTGCAACAGAGCGCGAGACATGCCGCCTATCAGATTTCACATTTCAGCTGTTGTGGTAGCCTTATGCCCATGGTTCCTACCAAGCTACTCTACAGCAGATATTCTGGGCTCTAAGCATCCCGTACCTTCCTCTCAGAGACATCAACACCAGGTCATGCTATAATCTACCGTCACCGAACCTTTGCATCCGACGCACACATTCTTTTCTGTCATTTCTCTAGGAAAACCCGTCTACATAAGGCTGTAGTGTTGCATAAAATATACCAATGTGATATACCATCCCAGTCTAGTCGATCTTTTGAATACTTTCCAATCGGAGTGCGGAAGGTGACAAGTACATTCATCACTACGTTAAGATGACGGCTGCCTGGTGATGACCTTGAGCTAGCATTCTTTATAAAGTCGCAACTGCCATTTCATGGCCACCATGGCTCATGTTCCGGAGATCATCGACCTTGAGACCGATAGTGACGGATCGAGCACCCCGATCGGACAGCCATTAGATTTTCAGACCGGTGACCCTGTCTTCGATATGCCAGGCGGTTTGAACAATGAATACCCACTAACTTACAATGCTGTCCCTCCAACTGTCCGCGCCGGCTCTCCTTGGCCCTTTGATGAGTACCTCGATTTCGAAGAAGACTACATGAATCCGCCTTTGCCAAGGATGGGACAACATTCTGGGCCTCCTGCATCCGCAGCGCAACTTCCACAGCCTCCGAGAATGAGCAGTCCTGCTGCACAATCAATCCCTCTCAGACCTCCCGCTTCGCTGAGCTATGAAAGGTGTCTTTCGGAAGTGCTCGAGCTATTCCCCGATATATCTCGTGATCATGTCAAGACGTTATACGATACTGAGACGCAGCATAATCGCGCAGGTAGCTCACCTCCAATGGTACATGATCTTATTGAGAAAATCCTGGAAAAGGGCAAGTATCCGAAGGAGAAGGACCGCCTGAATGACCTGAAGCGAAAAAGGTCCAGAGACAGCGATCAAGAAGAGCTCGCCGAGCTCAGGAACGCTGAAGGCGCAAGAGCAATTGAAGGGTTTATGGATTGCTTCAGCATAGGGAGCCCGAACATGCACCCTTATTATAAGATCTCGTAAGTCTCACAACACCTTTCGTCATTGGTATGACTCACGCCTTGTGCATTTTTTTTGCGACTATGAGTGATCTACTTCACTGTATTGACACTTTGGCGAATATTGAGTAGTCACTGACAATTCCTTGACACAGGAGAATGGTCCTTATGGATGATTTTCCCGATATCCCTGTTCCGTTCATCACCATCAAGTTCTCAGAGAACGAGTGGCATTTCTTCAAGACATATCAGAGTTTAGAATCTGCAGACCGCGAGTGGGGAGCCACCAAGAAGTCGCCATACCAAAGATTGAAGCGTCCACGGAAACAAAGTCACCTGTCAACAGCTGTCGAGCTCAACCAGCAGATAGATGACATGGCACATAATCCGAATGGCTACGGTATTGCAGAATTGAAGCGAGAAATTGCGGTAGCGAGGAGGGAGCGCAAAAAGGAAGACGGTACGTAATTATTGACAGCGGGTCCAGCTACTTCGTGTCGATTTCTTTCGTATGGCAATCATACTAAGAGGCTGCAGGCAAGCGACAAACCCGAGAGACCGACGAGGCAGCCGATAAAGCTAAGGATAAAGATTACATAGCTCGAAACGATGTTCTGGCATGTGGTATATGCCTGGACGATGAGATACCCTCTTACAAGATCGTACATTGTGACAACATCAATATCTGTCATTTCACCTGCTTCGACTGTCTTCGGAGCTATGCTGCGAATACCATTGGGGAGCAGAAGTGGGAATTAACATGTTGTGACATTGATGGCTGTACTGCAACCTACAGTCGCTCTCAGAGGGCAAAAGCACTAGATCTGAAGACCATCGAAACTCTTGATCGCTTACAACAGCAAGAGGAGATCAAGAAGGCGGGCATGAAAGGGCTTTCGCATTGCCCGTTTTGCGACTTTGCAGCTATCTGCCCGCCCGTCAAGGTCGACTGGGAATTTAGGTGCGGTAACCCGTTGTGTGAAAAGATCAGCTGCCGGCGATGCGACAGGGAGACACATGCACCGAAGTCATGCGCAGAGGCGAAGGCAGAGCAGGGACTTGACGAACGGCATGCAATCGAAGAGGCCCGCACTGCTGCAATGATCAAGAAATGCCCTGGCTGCCAGAGACCCGTCATTAAGGACACTGGATGCAACAAACTCAAATGCCAGTGCGGGAAGACTATCTGTGATTATTGTGGCAAAGACATCTCACACTCCCAATACGACCACTTCTCAGGAGGTGCGGTTCAAGGCTTCTCAGAACATTTTCGGAAGAAATGCCCTCTGCAAGACGACAGTTACAGCCGACTAGAGAAGGGTGTCCAAGATGCCGGGGACAAAGCCATGAGGAAGATCCGCGAGGAAAACCCTAACATCAGCGAGGAGGACCTGAAAATCAAATTCGCGGAAGAAGTCATTAGCCCTGCCCATGCTCAACATGCAAGACAAATGGGGTATATGCCAGGCATGGGAGGTTATCTCCCTCCTCTACCCGACTACATTCGCAATTGGCAACCGCAGCCCATGCATGCTTATGCTGTACCACCACCCGGATACGTTCCTGCCATACCTGGGGCATGGCCTGTTCCTGATCATTACGGTTTGCCACAACCTCAGCCTCCTGTGCAAGCCGGCGTCCCTCCTCATCTGATGGGGAACTTCGGAGCCAGGAGGCGGCACGCACCAAACTATCCGCCACGACAACCTCACATGCCTGCTGCACAGAATCCTGAGCAGCCACAGGCGCAGGCCCAGCAAGGGCAATTTCAGTTCCCTGGCAGGGGTCAGATGGCAAGATTGCAGGTGCTTGGCATGCTTGGGGGCCATCCGGGCGGAGGCAAGAAAGATTAACCATTGATGGTGGCAAATCTTGCCTGACGCTCGCAATATCACTTCCTCAACTTGGCAATGGTGGTGGGTTTCAGTGTGCCAGATACGACTGTATCACGATGTTTTAAAAGCGGTCAGCAGACTATTGGCGCCGGCGTCTTGCATCCATGGCGACTATGGATTTGGGTTTTTGAAGTCTGCCAAACATTATGATACCCTGATATTATATTTTGCTTTCGGTACTTTTGCTTAATTAGATTAGCACAGATATGCATGCACAATAGCCTGACTACATCTTGATTGCAACACCGATATCGATCTACACCCCCTCTTCTCCACCACCACTCCCCAGCCCCTTTTCATCCTCAAATTTCCCCCTCCCCTCCTCAACCCACACCTCCATGACAAAAGCCCCCGCCTCCAGACTCCTCACCGGCGTCGTCTTCACCCCGCCAACGTCCTTCCCCGTCTTCCTCCCCTCTTTCCCCTCCACATCATCTCCTCCTCCTTCCCGTTCCCTCTGCAACCCCGGCTCCGCAGCAACCCAAGGCTGCGGGTTCCCAATCGGCGCATCCACCCCCTGTTCATCCCTCAACTCGATCGCAACCGTGAAACTGCAGTCCCGAGGGAGGGGCGCGAGGTCGTTGTGGAGGGTGCTGAGGCGGGCAAGAGTGGCGCGGAATTGTTCGGGGAGGTTGGAGGCGGGTGGGGGGTTGAAACGCTTTTCTTTGGTGGGGTCTGCTGGGGCGGTGGTGGTTGTTGGAGGAGTGGTGGTGGCTGGTTCTGGGGCGAAGGGTGTGAGGTGGTCGGAGGGAGGGATGCGTGGGAAGGAGGTGGTGGAGAAGAGGTAGCGCTCGAGTGGCGTGGAGGCGGGGGAGTGGATTATGAGGGAGGTGGAGGCGACGGTGCACTGGGAGGTGTTAGTTCGGTGTTGGGAAGGTCGTGATGTTGATTGCGTGCGTGGCTTTTGTTGGTGGGACGGATTGTGTGTGACACAATCATCAAAAGTGGGTTCTATTGAGGGCAAGCTTTGACGAGGACTGAAATTGATAACGACACAGTAAGCCATAGCTCTGACGTAATTATAGTAGAAAACTTATTGTGCATTTTGTCTGCTGCAACACTGGAGGGGCCTTAACACCGCCGCTCCCCTCAGGTCTCTCTCATGATACAACATCGAGAAGCGACAGCCCGCGGAGGTTACCTTTCGCAGAGCCGCCCTTGGCTTGTCACATGCCCTACTTTATTGACCGGGCTACTCGTTGCCGGAGGTTTCACAGCATTTTGGCAAGTGGATTATCATCTGGATGAACGACGCCTCCATGTCACACATGACACAAGCTGCAGGGCAGTGATTGGCACGGTGAACGGATATATGAGTGTTACGAACCATGCATTGGCATTCGCCGCTTCAGAAGACATTTGAGGCAGTCAAGGCGCCCAGTGTGATCACTTGACAGCAGGGTTTCAGTGTCCACATTTTGAGCAATACAGAAATGCGGAATTGAACGAGAGCTGTGAAAAAAGTGACCGAACCACCACTCAAGGAAAAAAGGTATCACAAAAGGGCCGAGTGATCGAGCGTTTGCCCTTACCTTTAGCATCTCCACCTCAACAGCTGCAACAGCGTCCAGAATCCATTTGCAGACCTTTGGATGTCGGCTTTGCTTCACAGGATAATTATATTTGCGAGCACTGAGGAAGGATTGCCGAGGGTATATGTCCCTTTCATAGAGGATGGTGTGAATCGCGACGGTCAAGAAGTCACTGAAAGCCAGTACCACTGCATGGTAAGTGTCAAGCACAGGTGTGTCATAGCTATTGGTAGCCATCTTGGCGATGTTGATTGATCTGATGAACGATGCCAGCAGATCAGATCTAGACGTCTAGTTTACAAGACGAAGGTCACCACCAACAACTCCAGGATACTAGCCCCGGCTTAATTCCGATACATACTCTAGGCTATCCGGAAGCGCTTCCAAATACTCTGTCCTAGCCACAACGCGTTCATTCGCGTCTGCCAATACCACTAGATCCAAGCCGGAGCCAATTGGTATCGCACAACATCGATTGAGGTCAAGATCAACATCCAATTCCGAGCGAGAGCCGTGGCGGCCGTGCAATTGAACTCGAAGAAGACAAGATGGAGGACCGCGTGCTTGCCGCGCTCTCTGCAACGCTGGCCTCCGATGCTGCAGTCCGCAAAGATGCAGAGCGCCAACTGTCTGACCTATCCGCTAGCGAAGGATTTCCCAGCTCGTTGATCTCCATAGCGTCCCACGCCTCCATTCCTCGAGACTTGCGTCAGTCCGCCCTCTTTAGCTTGAAGCGACTCGTGCTCAAGAGCTGGTCGCCATTGATAGAAGAATTTGACGGAAAGAGCGCGATCAATGACACGACAAAGGATCGAATTCGACAGTCGTTACTGTCGCTGGCCACGAGCAGCGATGGAGAGGGCAAAGTCGTTCGAGCAGCCAGCGATGTGGTCAGCAAGATCGCAAGCGCAGATTTCCCAGAGGCATGGCCAAGTTTGCTTCCAACCTTGTTGCAGCTCGTCCGTCAGGCAGATCCGTCCCAGCTTCACAATACGCTGGTAGTTCTGGGTAATTTGGTAGAAGATGGCTTTGATGAGGAGCAATTCTCTGCGTCGGCTGTGGAGCTGGTCCAATGCCTGTATGCCGTATCCGTCGATGGAGAGAAGAAATTGACTTCGAGGGCTCTTGCTGTGTCAATTTTCCGCGCCTGCTTCGACACAATCGAGCTAGTGTACCAGACAAACAAGGCTTCCGTCAAGCAATTCATGCAAGAGGCGTCGGACGCGTGGACACCGTTCTTCGTGGACGTGCTAAAGATGCCCCTGCCGAATATGCCCACTGAGGAAGAGGAAGAGTCGGGCGGCGTGTCCATTAATACTTGGCGTGGGGTTGTCGCGTTGAAGACTCAGGTAGTAAAGGTGAGAAAACCGGCGCTGCACTAGGAAGTGTGAGCTGAAAGTATACCTAGGCACTCGACAAGATACAAACCCTGTTCCCACAACTCCTAAGCGCACATACCCTTAGCCTCTTCAGTGCGGTCTGGGAAGGCCTTCAGGTGCAACTGGAGCCGTATGTGGCGATGTATATCGATGGCGAGCGACAGGGCCGTATGGAGGATGCGGATAGGGTACCATATACTCTTGACTTCCTTGTCATGGAGGAGATCGACTATATCCAGACTTTGCTTGGCACCGCAACAGTCCGGCGCGAACTCGACGCGCAACTCGAATCGACCACAAGTGCTTCTGAAAGCGGGACATGGATCGCGCAAGTGATGGCGATCTTAGTGGGATATTCACAGATCACAACTGACGATGAGGGCATGTGGGAAATCGATGTCAACATCTTCCTTGCCGAGGAAACAGCAGAAACTTCGAATTACTCTACGCGTAGCGCGTGCTCGAACTTCGTCGTGAAATTGTGCAGCTGGTCTACTCCAGTTGTGCAGAGTCTCCTAAACTTTAGCAAGTCAATATTTGCAGGTGGAGTCCAAACCCAAGGCAACGATGGGTGAGCACACTCAACGTTTCATCGACCCTTACTGACCCAATATATGATAGTCACAAGATTCAAGAAGCAACTCTCTTTATCGTCAAACAGGTGCTGGATGAATTCAGGACCTATGATAGGGTTATGGACCGCGACGCTGCTGGCATGTTCCTTGATCATGTTCGAGCATCGATGCAAGATCGTAAGTCTTGGCCCATCCATCCCTTGAAGTTGTTCTACCTTCGGTGTGCTTCTCTGACATAGCTTAGCCGCCGGCGAGCACTTCCTTACATCACGAGGCTATATCCTAGCTGGAGCACTTGTCACAGCCCCCGGGGATCATTTCATAGACCTTATACCTGAGTTCGCCCACCAGACACTAACAACGCTGGACGAGAGTCCATGGGAAGTTGTCAAGGTATCTTGCATACGCGTGATGCAAGAGTACATGAAGGCCTTACCAGCATCACGTGCTCCAGATTTCCAGAAGCGAACCGTAGCTGCCATCTCGAAATTTGTATCGAAATTGGACCTGGAAGACTTGAAAGAGAGCGAGGACCTCCTAGATACACTTGTCGAGACTCTTCGCGACACGATCATGGCAGCACCAAGCGAATGCTTGGATCATCCTGCCCTTGATATCCTCTTTACCTTGGCTTCTCAAGGAGCAAGTAGCTTCCAGACCTCGATGTTGGTGAGTGAAGCATTCGAATCGATAACCTCGGCCATGGCCGCCTTGGGTCCGGAATCTTACGCCCACCTATGTGCGAAGGTGTTGCCCACACTTACAGGAGCACTTGACGTGGCAGACATGACCGAGCAAGCTTCACTCAGCGACATGGCAGTGACGTTACTAGCAAGCCTTGCAGAGAACGGCCCTACACCACTACCACAAGGCTTCATTGCCACCGTCATGCCTAAGTTATACCGCTTGCTCTTTTCAAACGTCGACTTCACCATCCATCAGTCAGCCACATTGACCATCAAGCATCTCCTCATTCATGATGCCGAGCAAATATTCGCCTGGCAGGACACAGACACCGGCAAAGGTGGCCTTGAGATCATCCTGCTTGTGATTGACCGTCTCCTTGGACCTGGCATTGAAGATGCTTCAGCAGCAGAAGTTGGTGGTCTCGCGGTGGAGCTGGTCGAGAGAGCAGGAGCCGAGAAGCTCGGGCCCTACCTCATGCAACTCCTCCAAATCGTCGCTATCCGCTTAAGTACGGCCACCCATGCCAACTTTGTCCAGAACTTAGTGATGGTCTTCGCTCGACTATGTCTTACAAACGCTCAGGAAGTCATAGACTTCTTATCTCAAGTGCAGGTCCCAGAACCAAATCCTGGGTCTGGTCTCGAGGTCGTCATGCGGAAATGGCTAGAAAGCTGCGTGAACTTCTCAGGATATGAGGCAATCCGACAGAATGTCATTGCATTGACTAATATCTACAACCTCCAAGACGCGCGGCTTTCGAGCATTCCTGTCCAAGGCGACCTGGTAGCGCAAAACAGCACCCGCATAAAGACACGCTCTCAATCCAAGCGTGAGCCCGATCAATATTCCACGATTACTGTTCCTTTGAAGCTTGTCAAGGTGCTCGTTCAGGAGTTGGTGGCGTCCTCACCTACTGGAAGTACCTTCAAAGGTGCCAAGTTCAGCACCGATGGACACGCTAGCGACGATGATGATGATGAGTGGGAGGATGAATCTAACATTCTCGACCTGGCTAGTCCATCAACACGCTCTGGTAAGCCCCTCAATCCTGCCGTATAATTCTAGGCACACTGACATGATTGATAACAGACCTTATGGGCGTCCTGGATGAATCACGCTGGAATTACCGCTCCTCGGACGACGAGACCCAGAGATATATCATCGGCTTCTTCCACTCTGTCGGCAGTGATCCACGCTTCCAGGAACTGTACCACACTCTCAACGAGGTCGAGCGCGAGAAGCTCCAGACTATGACACAAGTCCAGCAATAAATCCCTAATTCCTAGCTGCATAGCTTCCAACCCCGCAACCGTTTCATGTTGATAGACCCATAGATGAATTTCCTTCCTTTCCTCCCGAATCTTCGGAGCAGCATTGCGTGCCTTTACTGACGTGAAGGGATATTGAGCGAGCATATGCATGAGCATCAGCGAGGCGCAATATTTGAGGCCTTTACGGCCATGGCAGCATATTGATCGCTTGTACCAAGTTATGTGAATAATGGATGAACCGGGCTAGAAGAGAGATATTGTGGCCAACTAGGCGGCTGGCAACGAAGATCTGGGGCCGCTCTCCAATCCGAGGCTCCTGCGTTGAGCACAAGGGACGGTGTCCTTCTGTACATCTACTTGTAGTCGATAATTCTTAATACTTGCATGGATTTGCTACTATGCTAATGCCACTCTGCTGTGCCTGAGTTTGATCGCTAACGTCTGCAAGCCAACTTCACACGCAGTGACAAGGCAGAGGATTCTGAGTCAAGAAAGCCGTGTTTGCATTGCCTCCAAGTACGAGTACCAAGTTTATGTCTTACTGGCTCATTGTAATCGTGAGATCATAGATGGCATACTGCAACATGGGCGCAACAAGCCTCTAATCCCCCAGACATCTAGACCTGCCAGGCGATCTTGAGACTTGTGGTGCCTGGTATAATGGGAAACATTACTTATTGTATGGATCCTTGTAATGGAGTGAGACACATTGAGACCCCCTTTTGCAAAGATGACCATTCTAGGGTTATCCAGCTGAGCCCTATTATACTTGCTTTTGGCGCTCAGGCGCCAAGAACCCTTCAGCCACGATCGATGTGTAATACATTGACGGCGGATGGATTCACAGCCCACCTGTTCAGCTGTCATGTGGTCTCTCGACCTGTCGCATAGTAGAGGGTGAAGGAAGATATCCACACCCGGTATCTCAGGGGTAGCTGAGTCCTACATCTTTCACTCTGTTTCTTGAGTTTGAAAAGTACTCGTACTACTGAGGAGCCACTCCTCAGAAGGTCACTATATTGAATCATTGTTCTTCTTGAAGAAAGCGAGCAGACAAGATGAGCCAATCTATCCCGGGGTCCATGTGCATCGTTCTTCTACTTCTCATTTTGTATGCATCGCCCACTGTAGCCTTTGGAGCTGGCAACATTGGTAGGTTTTTGTGCTTTGGATGTTATGATTAGCTTGCTAAGGCCGAACAGCTTCGATCTCTAAGATCGAAGGGCACAATTGGCGTCATGGAGACATTGAGGACATGCTCAAGACCGTTGCCTTTATCAAAGGTCACAAGTGGACCTCGATGATGATCAAGCGAGTCTACTTTGGAAATTGGTTGCGCGACTACTCACAGGCCGTGGACGTTGGAACACTCAAGGGCATACAGTCCGGGACTATTCGAATTCTGGTCTGGGTTCTCTCGTTTCTCGCCTTCGGTTATGCTACAGCTGAATTCGAAGTCACGGAAGAGCGTCTTGGCACCTACAGACCGGAGGAGCACATAGATAACCCGAAGGACTACGCAGACAATATCGATGCTCGCAAATATGACACTAGATTGCGACCTCCAGTGCAATTCATCGAGCTTGCTGTGGACCCCAACACCGGTATGAAGAACTACATCGCCAATGAGAACCTTGAAATTGCTACGAGTGCTGGGTACATCAAGCACAGTTTCACGCGAAGCATACATTTCGGTAGGCTCTATACTAGTGGTGCAGGTAACACGAAGGGTAGAGAAGCGGATCTATGTGAAGCGCTCAGATGCTTGGGGCAGGGCTTGCACTGTTTGGAAGACTTTGGAGCCCATACGAATTACACAGAGCTCGCTCTTCGAGAAATGGGATATAGAAACGTGTTCCCCCATACCGGCTCCGCTAGTGAGATCAATTTGCGAGGCCATCAGACCTTTCCGCTTGTCACTGGAACGTTCGGGGTGGTGGACTTCTTGCATTCAGGCAAGTCTATCCAGACGAGCTGCTTGGGATGCTTGCCTGCTATCGAGGAGGCCAGCATGGCTGACGAATAAACAGTTCTCGGAGAGGCTCAGGACAACTTTGCTCAATCGGAAGTAGAGCAAATGGAGAAAGCTATGGGTGATGCCCAAGCACAGGCCAAGCAGTCGCGTGGCACTCGTGGCTTCGGCGGCTCAAGTCAGCTATCGACCATCACAGGGCTCCTTGGCCAAGTCCCTGGTGCAGGCGGGCTCATCCAGCAGGCTGAAAAACTTCAAGCCCAATCTGCGGCTCAAGAACAGACCAACACTCGCGAAGCTTCCCGTGATGCCTCATCAAGTGCACCTCCGTCCTTCGATGCACCACCAGGCGCAGCCGGCGGACCTCCTGGCCCAGGCATCCCTGGATTGAGTCAAAACTTCGATCCCCAAGAGACGGCGCGAAAGATCTACCCGATCCTTGAGTTTAGGGATAAAGTTGTAAGAGCCATTTCCGCGACGATTGAGAAGATTCCTGGCCTTGAAGCCCTCGTCGACAAGATCACCGAGACTTTGACAATGTTCGTTCTCTCGCTACTGGCGCCCTTCGTCCGCCCTATCATCAATGCTGTATCCGCGCAGCTCAAGAACGGCAGCTCAGCCGTCATAGATACCAGCGGCAAGCACCAATACGAGCCCTGGACCGATCCTCACTGCACTGATCCCACACACAGCCTGCTGTCCAAGGACCACTTCTCCAACATCCTCAACGAGCCAGCCGGCCAAGTCGCATCCACCATCCTTCAATACGTTGCACCACGCATCATCTTCGCATGGCAGAACCCCAGTGTCCCAGTCCACGAAGTCCTCAATGACGTCGTCCGAGTCTTCCACCACCCAGCCATCCGGGATCAGAACTGCGAACTTCACCGAAACATGTTCGACACCGTCCAACGCTGGGCGCACAGCCGCCCGAGCAACCTCCCCAACCTAGACGATATTCTCTCCTCCGAAAGCGTCCGCGCCGGCAAGAACCACATCGGCCTAGACTCCCCATCCCAACCCCACAGCCACGGCAGCGGCATGCCTAGCATTCCCGGCATGTCGAGCGTCTTCGGCGCCGCAGGCAGCCATCCCAATCTCAGCAACGCGCCATGGGAGAAATTCGGCAAGGCGACGGGACTGAGCAGAGAAGCAGGAGGCGATGCCGAGACCATCCCCAGCGCCTTCCCCGGCACCAACACCGCTTTCGACAATACGCGCACGCCCACGGGGCCGGCAGTGGCGTACGAGCAAGGCGCTCCACAGCAGTACCAGCACGATCCGTATGCGCAGAGCCAGGGGCCGGTGCCGTATGGGAGTGCGCCGCCAATGCAGCAGGGGGGTTATGGGCAGCCGCCAGCTTATCAGGGCCCACCGCAGGGAGGATTTCCCCCGCAAGGGTATGGAGGCCAGTCGCCGTATGGGTTTGATCCGAACGCGCAGGGACAGGGCTATGGTGGTCCGCCTCCGCCGCCGCAGGGTGGGTATCCGCCTCAGGGATACAGTGGGGGGTACTACCAGTGACGGACGTGATTCGAGGTGCTGGCTTGCCTTGAGGTGGACGCTGGGGAAGGTGTAGATTACCGTGCAAAAGCTAGCATTCAACAGATATGCCAATGGAGCCTTCTGTTTCGCCTCTTTCAGTGAGCTTCTCTGTACAAATGTTGACGTGTTTCTAGGCATGCATTACTTCAAAACCCAGGTCTCAGCATCCCACGTATCTGAAGCGCTGAAGCTGAGGTGAGCATCTTCTATCTGGCTTTTTGGTACCATTTTATGGTTGGCCAGAAGACCTCAGCGAAGTGACGATCCAATATGTCGGTATCAATGGTCGCATTCTTTCTTCTTGGCAAGAAGCCATTGGCATCCCTTTCTTTGCTTCTTCACGAAGGTCCCTCTCACGATACACTTCAACGCTTTACCTCCTTAGCAGTTAAGCCCTCATTGGTTGATCAGCCCTTCGTCATTCCGTCGATACGTTTTTTGACATCGTCAGTTATAAACCCGATAGTCATTTCTCTCTTGGGAAGTGCATCGTGCCGGCATGCTCTGAGACAGTAGAGGACTACACACAAGGTGAACAGAGCTTTCAGAGCCCAATGAATGTGCGTGAACACGTGATTTCGTTATCCACAGCCAACATCACATATAGAAATCTCTTTATTTCGAGGCCACTATCACTATAACTGCCATCGTGAAAATGGCCCGTAGCCATCATCAAGGGTATAAAGTATGCAGCCGAGACCCCACGCCATGCCCCATCCAAACGCCTAGATTCCCCCATATACCAGAGGGGGGGTCATTGCAGATGCAGAAGCCTCTTGGTATTGTCATATACCACATACGTGATACTTACCGCCGGCACCACCTTCAGCAGATTCGGCGTGATGCCCTTGAACAGCCCCCTCCACCCCTCCCCCTTCACCGTCTTCACGCACACGTCCACGATCCCCGTATACGTCGGCGGGTGGATCGCCGTGCCCTGGCTCTGCAAGCGTGTGCGTAGCAGATTGAGCGGATAGACGACGCTCGCGCCAAAAGCACCGCTGAAGGCGCCGATGGTCGCGGTTGCGAAGTTCGAGGTCGCGGCGGAGGGGTCGGAGGGGGAGGTGTGGAGGAGGCGGGCGTTGCGCGCGACGAGGGCTTGCTTGCTGTATTCGAAGGTGGTGAGGTCGATGGCGGAGTAGGGGAACATGCCGGCGAGGCCCATGGGCAGGCCGCGGTAGAAGGAGCGGATGCCCGACGTGCGCCACATTTTGAGGGCGGTGGCGGTGATGAGGCGGTTGCCGTGGAGGCCGCCTTGGACGGTTTCGCATTGCATGCGGCTGGGAAGGGGTTGGTTAGTGCAGAAGAGGATGGACGAGGGGGAAAAGGACATACAATTTTAAGGTGTCGAGAGGGTATATTGCAAACCTGCTTGATGGTTAGCATGAGCCGGACGTTATGTAGTTGATGACACTGACTGAGATATCATACCACCCAGGCCGGCGGCAAAGAATTGCGACCATGGATTGAGGTTCTTCGGATCATCATGGCCCTCTAGCCTGGCGAAAACACGTTTTGAACCCTAGTAAAGATGAGCATATACGATATGACATGTCAGAGTGACAAGTCAAACCTCGTACGAGCCAAATTTTATGGCCGATTCTGGCATGACTTTGACGACATTGAGTCCATTACCTTTGACTTGTCAGTCACAGCGCAAATGGAATGCAGTAAAAGAAGCGGTGGAGAAGCATTACCAGCGAACATGCTTCGTATCCCCCCCATCCGCCATAGCTGCTTGGTCGCTTCGACTATGGGTCGCGCTGCTTTCTTCGCGGCTTGAACTGGGGCTCCTGCTTTTGCCGCTAGAACCGCTTCATGCTTGACGCCGACTTGAGCGATAAGGTATACTTTAAGCCGATCGAGAGGAGCGGTGACTGTTCTGGAGACGACGCCTGCGACGCCACCAGCGACAAAGTAGCCTGGTTCAGGTAAGAGATCGGTCAGCAATTTGACTTTGTGCGGTATGGCGATATCTTCCTCAGTTGCAGTCGGCTGATGGTCTGCCGAAGGAGGCGTCTGCGGCGAAGGGCCTGGATCCCAAGGATACGAGCTTTCCGTTGCCATATTCTGCCTGAGCAAATAGGGACATTCGCAGGCGATAGCTTCTCCCAGCCCTTTGGTTCTTGAGACTGGCTTGGGATACAGAGCCCACAAAGATCCGAACAGGGGCGTAAGAAATTTGCGAGTACCTATATTTTCGATGGTTTCGTCTGATACGTGAACATCGCCCTCCGCAGTGAGTGTTACCGTGGACGAGTAGTAAGAGAGGATCGCCTTGAGGTTGGGAACGCTCGTAGGTATGAAAAGAAGAAAGTTCCTACCATATGTTATTTGAGATTGGGAGACATCCTTCTATTACCATGTCTTCACGTACCTCCACTCTTCGAAGCTTATCAACCCATCGTGGTTTGTATCGACCTCAGAGAAGAATTGATCCAGCTTAGCGCTTGGTATGAACAGGCCTGCGGCGCTAAATGCTGATCTGAGTTCTCCCTTGTCCAATTGGCCGTTGCGGTCGCGATCGATGCTATGGAAGAGCCGCCATAGCTCCTTCTCGGTCTGCTCGACGAATGTTCGAAACTCTGGCCCACTCTGTCAGCCCGGGAGGCTTCGACCGTGAACGCGCAAAGCATACCGGTATATTGGATGATCCCATCGCCATTCTTGTCAACCGCCTTGAGCACATCCTGTAACAGAGCATCCGCGTTCTTGAGGGCTATGCCGTAATTAGCTTTTGCTAAGCCATGATGATTGTACACTTACGGTGGTCGATCTTTTCCAGACCTCTCCTCAAACCGTTGGCATCGAGGTGACCTTCGTTGCGGGTATCCAGAGTTCGCCATAGTTCTTCTACCCGGGCTTCCTGTTCCTCCTTGTCTTCACCCGCCATGACAATGGCGTGTTTGCTATATCGTAAAACCCATGATTGCCATGCGATACCGACCTTGAAAAGCAAAGACTAAAGAGTCTCCATGCTCGAGTAAGCTCCGAGCACACCGCAAAATCTTGAAGCAGGAGCTGTAAGCTTGAGAATGGTGACTGCAGTAGTTGAGATTGGTAGTCTTCAGTGGGGTGTTGATCATGGTTAAACCTCGGCCTACGCCTTACGATAAGGCGTAGTGATGGGTGTGCCGCTACGTTGACAGATTAGTCCAACTGTACTTTCCTCCAGCTCACTATCAATGGTCAAACGTCCTGATACAGGACAATCCTGTCTACAACAGTCATGTCTAGGCTTTTGTCAGCCGATACTCGTTACCTGCCGAATGCAGCACAAATGCCAGAGACTGTAGTCATGCCTGATGCACCTGGTAACGAAGGCTGCTTTTGCACCCATTGAGGTCACCATCTCTGACCTTCTGTCGATGTATTCTGGGTTCCAAATTGGCTGCTCGTTTCTGAATTGGCCTTGTTTGCTGTAACGTCTTGAGCGGCCCAGAATCAGCTCGCTCTTGTGAAGAATATGGCGGCCAATTACTGGACTTCAACGCAAAGACGCTATTGGCATTTCTCTCGAGAGACACTATCCGATATTAGGGAACAACTCGAGAGCAGCGAAGCAAACATCATTCAACAGTACCCATTGCCCGACAGGCGTCTTCTGAGTCTGTTCTTCAATCAGCGTATGTTATTGTCTTAACTTGGTCGAGATGGTGCTCATAGCTGCATGTCAGAGATAACGAAGCTCGCAAAGCGTATGCAGATCAGACAACAAGCGATTGCAACAGCTCAAGTATATATGCGGAGATTTTATATCAAGGTTCAGGTACGGCAAACGAACCCGTACATTGTGATGGCAACAGCGCTGTACCTGGCTTGCAAGATGGAAGAATGCCCGCAACATATCCGTATAGTGCTTGGAGAAGCTCGCGCGATCTGGTCAGGTTCGAAGCTAACTGATATCTTTCGTACTATTCTGGGCTGACGACTGGTAAGATCTGATGATCCCGGATGTCTCGAAGCTCGGCGAATTCGAGTTTTACCTGATCTCGGAGATGAACTCGCAGCTGATCGTCCACCATCCCTATCGCACTCTCGAAGAGCTAAAAGGAACCCTCAGTATGTCCCAGGACGATGTTGCACTTGCATGGTCTGTGGTGAACGATCACTACCTCACTGATTTACCCCTTTTGTACCCACCTCACGTCATCGCTGTGACAGCTATATTCCTTGCGTTAACCTTGAAACCAACCCAGGTTGGTGTGCAAGCGGCAGCGACTGCTTCCAGTACACCAGCAAACACGTCGCAACAGTTCAAGGACTTCACAAACTCTGGAACCGGAACGTCAACTGCAACGTCGAACAAAGTTCAACATTTCGTTAGCTGGCTAGCAGAAGGAGAAGTTGACATCACAGCAGTGATGGAATGCACGCAGGAGATTATCTCTCTGTATGAGGTCTGGGAGCTTTACACCGAAAAGAGCGTCAAGGAACAGATAGCAAGGTATATCAAGGCGAGAGGTCTTGACAAGTAAATCAGATCCAGCTGTGCGTACACGGAGCCTATAAGTCATTTCTGCCGAATGTCCCAGTCAACATCATGGATCAAGACATTTGCCATCTCCCTCTGGAACGGCGACCATGGGGAATGGCGTAAGACCTGCAACACATAGAAGCCTTGAACCGGAGTACTTGCAACCGTTGGGAGATAGTCGAGCTTTGACCCCAAGGCCACAGACGGAAAGAACTCTCAAGTGTACCGTCCCCTACGGGCATCTGACCTTAGCACGAGCTGACGGCTATCAGGTACGTTGAGCATACAGTCCTTGACTGCCCTCGCTCTCGCCAAGTGAACCTCATCAAGCTCACTTCGAGTCCGAACTGTTTTTGGCGACGTTGCGCTCCGCCGTGATAGATCTAGGTTCCAGCTTTTCAGATCCATTCTGGTGGTAGAAGGCTTTGTGGAAGTCGCGTATTACGTCTAATAATTCTGTCAGATGATATATAGATCTCAGACCTTGTTCCTCACCTTTCGCCTGATTGATCTTCATGGAGACTTCTTCTGCCTCGCTGGGATTATTGGGAGACAGAGCATGCGACAGCGCCGAGGGCATGGAAGTAGGTTGAAAGGTGGTCGTTCCACTGAACGCGTTTGAGAGGTCTTCAAGAACCGTGGCCTCGGAATGGAGAGACTCTTTCGGGCAGGTTTCTTTGCTCGGAATTGGAAGGTCGGCGTCCCTGGAGCTGCCGTGTGTCGCCATAACGCTCTCAGTTGATCTATTCCGGCTCTCTTGTTGGGTTGACATTTGTGCCAATGTGGATGCAGAGCCAGTCTTGGCTGCAGTTAAGGGTGATAATGCTTGTGTTGAGCGAAGCCTGGTGTCCAGCAAATGTCAAATTGTGGGTATCCACAGGTCATTTGACTCGAAAACGATGCTGTCAAATTGTTCCAACGTCAATCCGTGAAGGCGGAGATGCGTTTCAATGTTGAATGATTTGTAACCTCACTAGGGAGACGATCTTTTGTTTAGGCGCGACAAGTATCAGACAAGCGTCATAATATATCAGTGCCAAATGGAGATTGCAGGGTGAGCTCGCCCGGTCCTCCACAAAGAGCAACATTGGAAATCATCTCTGGAGTGCCGTCAGGAGTAAGCTAAGCTCAGGAACAGGTAAGGTGGGTGGTTATTCGACCTGTCGAAAGAAGCGATGGAGGGTCATCGCGCTCAGCAATTGGGAGATCAAAATCAGACGCTCATTTCTGGTAGAACAACGAGTCGCAGCATTACCAGACAATAGCATGAAGCGTTGGCAGAGCCTCACTAGCCGGCGGCTGTCGGAAAATTAAGAAACTTTAGAGAAGAAGTTCAGGATCTCATGCAGTCAGCCGGCTCCGAGGACCAGTCACTGACGTCAATTGGACAACCCAAGAGGGCTGCATGCAGGCCTGAGGACCCGATCATCTGGATCGTTACCCCCACGAATCAACGTCCCGCGTCCCTGGATAAGGCATGAACATGAGAGATTGCGTGGCGTGCAAAGATGAAAGGTTGGATCTGCATATTCTCGGAGAGAGGGCGAAGGGCAGCAGCGCTATATACGTCAAGCAGGCGCAGACATACCGAATACTGCATTACACCACTTGTTTACTACCTTCATCGAGATAACCAATCGAGCTGATAGAGTGGTAGGCTGAGGATGGTCAAGCTATGCAAGGCTGAGATGACTGGACAGGCGCTCACCAAAAGAAGACTACGAAAGACGTTGGCCATGACCTTCGATACGCCGCCTTTCGAGTCTCCTCGATGAGCGGGCTGCTCTAAGTGAGAACTCATCATGTCACGGTGTCGCCAGCGAATCAGCCCGTACCTGACACGCGTTCCTGGACAAGGCTGCAGGAGGCATGCAACCATGAGCTGCCTCGATACCAGACCCCGAGAGCCATTCGCATCCTACGCCACATCCCCTTCCTCGTGACCCTGTAATCTCAGAAGGGGGCTGCAGAACAACGTTGCAGCCGACGCATCGACGGAAAGCTTGATCAAGTGGCAAAGAAGCTCTTTCTATTCGTGGGGCATGACTGGCCACCGCGGATCTTGCATGGCTGCCGGTTATTGTTGCAACATTTCTTCCCTCATTCGCTTTTGACACTTCGGCTGCGGGACCCAATTCATGAAAGGACCCGCGACCAATTTCTCCCATCTACTATTTTGTGTAACTGTCAATTGTCTTCTCTTGCCAATTGGGTCTCCATTCTCAGTGATCGATATCTCCTAATAGTAGTCTACATTTTCAATTTCGGTGGCTGTCTTAGCACTCGCGTAATATGACAGGATTCAGGCTACTAACATTTCGATATTGAGATTCTGGGTCACACCATAACACGCTAGGAGGATCTGCTGTTCGACGCCCTTGGTGATCATAGCTGGGTCTAAAAAGTGTCCCTGTCTCGCCGGGCTACAACCTTGTGGAGAGCGTCGATCATGGCGTTCATTGCATCTTGTATATGGATTGGACCTACTTGAATCTCTGCGGCGTTGAAAGAGAAATCATAGTGAGGTCTTCACCTCATATTTCCTGGATCCATTGAAAGCTTGCGGAAACATCGTAAGGTTTGGTGAGTTGCGTAGACAGCGAATCGTATTCTGGTAGGCATAGCATGAGCGGCTTTTTACCGAAGCACATGCAGGTCATTTACCTGAGCGCATACCTTACTGTGAGTGTTCACGTGACAAAATTCATGTTACTTCTCAGGCTTTCCTTACTTTGGTGTGTGACAGTCGCAGGTTTAGCTGTCCAAGGGAGTCTTCTTGCATAGATATTGCTAAGTGGCATAGCAGCCCCGCTGTCTCTTCTTCTCTCATTTCAAATCTTCTAATTTACTTCCAACAGATGTCTGCTGTTCAAATCATGACAACCGCGAGGTGAGATCTATACTCTAGACATCACTTTTAAGCCGGGGGTGCTCAGTCGTTAGGGATTTTCGCTGTTATCTTGAAGTCTTGCCACCAAAATTCCATCGAGCTTCGATACTTCAGATGCCAGGAATAATTGACAGGCGATAGGTTGAAGCACAAGACGACGGCACCGTCGTTTCAGAGAACCAAATACGTAAATGCCTCTCACAGCTGGATCATCAACCAATTGACTTGGCACTATCATGGTCGTCAACCGTCCATCACATGATTCACGAAAGCCACGCAGATAGCTGGGTCTCAAGGCCCCATGAAACCCCCAGAGACCCGACTTGGAGACATGGGGTCTCTTGACAATCGACACAAGCCTCATACCCAAGACATGGATATTCCACTCCCACGATCTCGTCGTCGGCATGAACATCAGTCTCCCGAAGCGAGCTTCCAACCACGAGAACGGCGTATATCGATGCCTCCATAAGATCCCAATTTTAGCTATCGTTACGATTACCTCGTCCGAGGATATTGAATGCAGTATGCAGATAGCAGTGATCTCCGAAGCTTTCCCCGCCATTCGCTAACAGCTCGCTGGCAGTGGAATATCGGGAGCTCCGATCTCCTCAACGGCTACAGCGGCTCGGTGTGCAGAATTACCTCCATTCCCACATCGAATATCTGCTCGACGATAGTATCTTTCCTTACTAGGGATACCGCCATAGCGTTGGCTCGTCATATATGATCGTCCTCGATCTCTCACGTCAAGCCCATAGGTAGGTACTGCTGTCCTGCCGCCAATAGCTTGCTCATTGTGCCCCTAACAGCGACGGCCCCTTTATTCATTTCTTTGCTGCTCGTCGATGATGTCGCTCCTCACTATAGATAACACCATACGTTCTTCCCCTCCCTCGACACTTTCACGTGAGGCCGGTAGATCAGTACCACTATCCCGCCGCCGGTAGGGTGCTAATTGTGCCCCTATCCACGAATCCATTCCTTTACTCTTCACTTTCCATTAGTAATCCCCAAATACAAACCAGTATCCATCAACATTTTGCCTCTCAAGCCAGTGGGCTAATTATCATTCAAAACATCAACGATCCGCTATGAACTACTAAGCCAATACTTATGAGCCGCACGCCCCCTGGAACGGGCACCCTTGGTTATCCTCAGTGAGTCCTATTCCTGAATGCTAGATCTCCACCTTCGTTTTGATCTCAGATATCAATCGCAGGCTCCTCGGGGCTCTGCGAAATTATTTGGGATACCACCATGGAGGGGGTTGGTAGAGCGGTGGGTGTTGTTGCTCTCCGGATTGTTCGCTCAGACGGTATTGAATTATAGTGTTCCATCAGCATTGTTCTCAGAGCTCTTTGCATTTCTTGAAGCGCGGTGTCAGGTGCATGGAAGGTGGTAAATCTAGTTTCACTGTGGGTGAGAGGTCGGTTTAGAGGACGTGCTCCTGCGTGGGGATCGAATCAAATGATTCTTTATGCAGAAAAGAACTTCCACAACCGTCCCGCCCTCTGTAAAAACTACAATGACCAACCAGCCGACACAATCACGTATCGTCCTTATCATCAACGCCATCAAGGAGGTATGTAGCTTGAATAATGAGATCGCCACAAATACTGATCCACTATCTCGTCGTCACGAAATCATACAACGTCCCCCGTAAATTTGAGGTACACACAGCGTCACCAGTATATCACCAAAACTGCTGTACTATCTCATCTCTTTTAATGAGTTTGCAAACCTGAAATATATCTTTTAGAGCTTCTATTTGAGCTTCAAACCGATCGCGCAAACGACGTTTTTTACTCGGGGGACCGAGAGCTATGCAGGCAGGCATCATATTGCTAGATAGTCTCTGTAAAGGATATATGTGCGTCTTACACACCAAGTAGACGACGACGACGAGATTAGAGGCAGACGATAAGATCAGAGGTAGGCGGCGAGGAGGTACTATAGATTAGGTAGTGTTTACAAGTAGGTGGAGATAGATCGCCAATTGCGTTTCCAAGGGCAATACGTGATTGCGTTGGCCCGTTGGTTGTTGTAGTCTTTACAGGGTGCGGGATGGTTATGAAAGTCCTTTTTCAGTTCTTTGTGATCTGTATTGTTGAAGTCACTCTTGGACTTGACGAGGGGGGAAAAGTCCCTCGTCGGAGTGACGAAGAGGGAGAATTGCGTGCAAGTATGAAGACGGTTGCGTTACATAGGGTACGTATTCCACATCAGAGACTAGCAACTAACCTCATCATCTCACAAATTCACATTCGAGCGCCCAACTCCCTCAACTGATTCCGCATCAGAGAAAAGCAACTAGCCTCGTGATATTCACATTCGAGCACCCAGCTCCCTCAACTGCTGCTGGAACCTCTCATCCTTATCCCTCGCATACCACAGCGGCGTATGACCCGCATCATCGTCCTTGTTGATATCAGCACCATACTCCCCAACCAGCACCCTCACAAACCCAACATTCCAAACCCCATGCGAGACCGGTGGCCGCCCGTTAAAGTCCGGGAGATCGACGTCGGCGCCGCAATCGAGCAATGCCCGTAATACGTCGACGTTCGTCCCCCACATGGCCGTGGAGAGCGGCGTCCGGCCTGTTGCGTCGCGGCTATTCAAGCCTTGAGGATATACTTTGCCGAGATATTTAATAATGTCCACCCGTCCGTTCTTAGCCGCGAGATCGAAGACGTTGGCTCCGTCGAGGTTATCAACGCTCTCGAGCTGGCGGTCGATTTTGTGAGTTCCGTATAGGAGCCGGACGGTTGGGGCGTGGCCCCTGATGGTGGCATGGCTAAGGGGTGAGACGCCGTTGTTGTCACCTTCATCATCCAGGAGTTGCAGCACAGCGGCTTGTCGCTCCCCGCACTTCACCAAAGCTTGGATGGCTTCTGTGGCGCCGTTTTCGGCGAGGTAAGAGAGACAGCTCCGGCCGTGCCTGTCACGTGGTGTGATATCTGTACGATCATCGTGAAGTAGCTTGTAGAAGATCTCCATTTCCCTCACCGAAGGATTAGAGCCACCGATGGTACAATGAAAGGCTGTTGTTCCCTCTCTGCTCTCTAAGTTGACAAGGATCTCCGAGAAGGTGAGAAGCCGGTCCACAATCTCTGGATGCTGGTATTGTGCGGCCAAAACCAGAGGGCAACGTCCATTAGCATCTTGCTCGTTTATCAGGTCCTGATCATATTGGAGAAGCGTATCGACGATCTCGACGAACCCGCCAACTGCCGCCCAGCTAAACGCCGTTCGGCCGTCCAGCAGCGCCCCCACGCAGGGAGTTCCATACTCGATAAGGAGCTTCACTATAGAGGCATGACCCATACAAGCGGCCCATGTCAATGCCAACGACCAGCTTGACTGATATTCATCATTCGATATGAGCTTCCTGGCCATGAAGGTTTGTCCGAAGTAAGTAGCCACGATGAGGGCGTTGAGAGACTCGGGGAGATCGTTGTAACCCCAGTACAGTCGTCTGTATCGTTCAGACCAATTCCGGAGAAGGTTCGGTGCCGTGGACAGTTTCAGAGCGGCATCAGTCAACGATTCGCCGGCAGCATCAGCTGATGCATAATGACATCCCCAATTTGATGCTGCATAATCCAAGAATGGCGCCGACGGCCCAGTTTCAGTATGGAAGGCTTCAAGAGGATTTGGACCTGGTGATTCCGGAGTGCTGCTTGGGCTGTTTGTTGGCTTTTCTGTTGGCGATATAGATATAGCCCCGAGGCCGGAATCATCCCAAAGCTCTACATCGTGCTCTCGGGCGCGTTTCTTCTGATTGAATTCCCATGCCTGTAGATAATAGATGCAACATGCTGCGAGAGTACTTTCAGCATCTTGCATAGACATGCTGAACGCCTTTTGGACATCGGTATTGTGCTTGAGAGATCGCTGTTGTTCCGTATCTCGCGGCACCGCGAGTCCGCCCAGGAGGAAAGCTCTCACCGATTCATGACGGAGAGCGATCGTCGACCCATCAATGCGCACCATGATGCCAAGACAGTCTTGGAGCCACGGTATAGTTCCTTGCTCCTTCTCTACCGCCTCTTCCAAAGTCCGTAATGTGTGATCACGTTCTTTAAGAACAAAAGCAGTTTTGAACTCTGCCAGCTTCAACGGTCGTTTGGCGGCCAGCAGAATACGAAGTGACTTCACAGCAGCCTCCCGGCTTAGATAATGGACCTCCATGAGAGATTTATAGTATACGCCATTAAGATCAGGAGGGCACTCGGCAATGAATGTTTCGAGGTCTCCGTGCCTGATATATGACCTCTTCTGCACTTCCTGGAGGACGAGGGACGCCCACAAGAACGAGCCTCCCGATCTGGTTGCAACAGTATCTGCTAGCGATTCGAGCTTGAGTGACGTTTCAGAGACATCGTCCGAGAACAGCCGACCATCATCCACTAAGTCAATCAATCCATCCAGAACAAATCGGCGGATGTCATTTAGTATATACTTCTGCAGCACCGCGTCCTCGTCAAGCATCATAGCAGATGTCAGGGCCGGATGCTTTGCTAAGATTTTGTACTTAAACAACCTGCTTGACACAACGAAGTTGACGTGGATGCTACTGGAGCAAGATCTCTGCTCAAGGTAAATGGTCAGGTCTCGCAGGAAAGCCGTTCTGGATTGCACGTCACACTCGTCTATTGCATCAATCATCACGTAGACCCCGCTCGAGCGTGGATCGTCCAGAATAGCCTGGAATACTCGCCAAAGATCTTTGTATAACCATGGCGGGGAATGTCCCAAGTTGCTGAGCAGATGGTGTATCAAGTCATGTCGCTGAGAGACAATGTCGAGTAGAAGGCCCTGTAAAAGCGCTGCGCCGCTCGTCAGGCCTCCGTTCCCACTAACACAAAAATAGCTGCATATAGTCAACCTCTTCTTGGTTTCCTTTATATCAATAGCGTCATTCGAGACCATTAGTCGATGTCTAAGGAAAGAGATCATCGTTGTCTTCCCGGAGCCATACTCGCCAGAAATCCACAGCAGAGGCAAAAGACCCTTGCGCCAAGTATTGAATTGCTGGATAGCCAGAATCCACTCGCATGTGCCTTCCGCTGGAGATGGTCTAGTTCTTGGTGGCTCTTCGTCTTCTTCATGTACTTCCAGTGAGTCCAGGCATTTCTGTTCGTCGTCACTCAGTACTGTGAGGTTATAAGGTGCGTGTCGGAAAGATTCCCTACGGTGACTAACCTCTTGAACGGCCGACGCTACCAGTGCCTATCCTCCGACACTCCCGAACGATCCTCTGATAGGCCGCCTCGTTTTCATTCTTTATACGGCAGATCTGTCGGTGGTCTTTCCCGTCTAGTGGTATGACGTTCTCGTTTACGACACCAATGGTAGCCGTTCTTTTGGACACAATCTGCATCAACGGTTTCATTAGAAAATAGATTTCCCCCATAGTCGCAAGCGGATGCTGGACTAAAGACACTGAACTGGAGTCCTCGAAAGCCTCGTAACCCCGCGACAAGGGGGACTACTCACTAATTGGCCACGGATCTTGTTGACCTCACAAAAACTGATTATACAGGGAATATTATGTGCTCGTTCCACGAACGCCGAACAAAGCTCGTCTAGCGATTTTGATTCTGGACTCAATTCTTCAACTAGTTCACTTCTTAACGGTTTGCCTTTCCCAACAATTACTTGGACTGCACTTGTCGTCGGAAGACTAAGAAGGAAGGATGCACGTAGGATCGTGTCCGCAAGATGTGAGCCTTGATGCGGTGTCCCGAAGAAGAATATTGCTTTAGTAGAGTTTAGAATGGAGTGGTAGCATTTTTTCTCATTGGCAATGACCAAGGCCTGTGCGCTCATTAGCGATGATATTACGCAGGAACTAGATGAGGATGCACAAAGAACCTTCTTGCAAACCAAGCCTCCCATGCTATGACAGATGAATATGATGGGCCGTGACTTTTGCTGCACTTAATCAGCACAAACGACCCTTGCTTTGCACGTAAAAAACGAGAGGGTTGCCAATGCAAGTGAAGCTTGTATCTTTGCCAGATACAGAACGATAAAAAAGCCGAGATGCTAGGTGCCTAGCTGTAAATGCTCAAGAACATTAATGTGCGTTCAGAACGTACCGCTAGTGATTCGCGTTCCATATCTATATAGTCAAGTAGTCCTTTTGCATAAGTGCTAATATCACCAGTTGAGTTGCTGAAGCATAGCTTCGCGTCGTAGCCATAAGTATAAATTCTGGCACCAGGTACTGCCTTGGGAAGGAAGTCTTGTAGCCAAAATATCTCTCTTCCAGGCATTTTGTACGTCCAGGTATCACGCGGGTCCCCATTGAGCCCGTGGATAGCAATTACATCGACACTGCATTCTTCCGAACGTTCGATATTCGCTCCCCGGGGCGTCAAAAGCGTCAAACCCAGCTTCGGAGAGGACACCGATGGGCTGTTGGGGGTGTGCGGTTGAGCGTCATTCGAGCCGGGGATCCCGTCATCGCTTGGCGATATGTGCAGGGCCAATGCCGACTTTCGATGCTTCTCTCTTTCGTTGCTAGACGATATGGACTGGGATGTGAGGGGCCTCTTGGTATCGTCAGCTCAGGTGGGACGGACGTCCAGAAATACGTACCTCAGATGGTCTATGGTCATGCGCACGACGCCATCTGAAACAGAGACAACCCATGGGCAGTAGTAGGCTTAAGTACACGGGCTCAGAAACACAGGTCTTGGATGGTACGATAGATTGGATAGGGGGATAAGTGAATGAAGGAATTTAGAGACTTTACAAGGGTATTATAGGTGGGAAAGGAGAGGAAAGAGGAAGAGCCGACGAAAGCGCAGCTGAAGGCTCGAAAGAAAATGAGGTATCGGAAGACTATGAATAGCAAATATGTATATAGTATGTGGTCCAGCATCCAGGGAAAGAAATGACTTGCCGCCTGGTAGCGCTTCCGGTTCCACGCAGCTGCTGGATCCCTCATAATGTACTTGGCGCCACTAGCAGCGTCGTGCTCATTGGTGGTGCCCACCAACCACTCGCATGTCCACAACAACTACTGTACGAGTACAGAGACGCACGACGCCACCTACCAAAGGGGGTTTCCATTTTCGTTATCGAGGGAAGGCGGGATCGCAGGCGTTGCGCTACAGAGATATAGTAACTCGAGGACGCTGTACAGACCGTGGATGCCGGGTTGCCGCATGTTCCAGGCCTTTCAGCTGGGGGTGTCGCACTATTTTAGAGGCCAATTGAATTCGTCCTATGGATTCATTTGGTCTCCGGAGAGGATATGTTTAGCATGGGTGACTTTTAGTACACGCTTGTTTATAATGCTCACCCACCCTAATCAGCCGGGAAGCCACGATCTCTGCACATCGCGCCTACTCAGTTTATCCGAGTCCCCCAATAAAATACTGCCTGTCGATCGTCGCATTGCTGTTGTCGTCGCAGTCGCATCGCTTTGATCGATAACAAAATTGATTTACCGATTGAGCTGTTCGAACACTTTGAAGTAGAATTGAGAGTAGCTCTTGCTTGCAGATCAATCGGCAACAACCACAACAACAATAATCAAAAGGCAATTACTGAATTTTGATAGAGCGCCCACGGTTACTGGGAAGCTGGATAAACTGAGTGGGCGCGATGTGCAGAAATCGTGGCTTCCCGGCTGATTAGGGTGGGTGAGCATTATAAACAAGCGTGTACTAAAAGTCACCCATGTTAAACATATCCTCGTCTCCGGACCATCTACGAAGTAGTAGGATCCAATGATATGGTAAACAATTAAGCCCCCCATTTTCTGGCGGTTTGCCGCTTTAACCATTGGTCTTCATTGGTTGATCAGCCCATTGTCAACACATTAAAACGTTTTTCCAGGACGGTGCACCACCTCTTGTCGGCTTCGTATCATCTCTACGCTAATCTTATATCTTCCATCCCAACCTTTATGGGCGACAGGTCACTCAAAGAGCTGGGTTTCCCGGATTACTGGAACAAGCGCTATGACACCGGATCGGAAGTCGATGGCGGAACACACGAATGGTTCCGGACCTTCGAGAAGCTGCGTCCGTTTCTTGAAAAGACGCTTCCAAAACCCAGCGCACAGCCTCGAATACTCCACCTTGGCTGTGGAGACAGTGTAAGAGCATGAACCGCGTCGTCAATCTACAGTTCTGATGTGGGCGTCTTTGGGCGAGGCTTATTTTTATTCCTACATAAGACCTTGACAGCAGATCTATTCAGTCTGAAATACACAAACCAGCTATCTGTGGACTTTTCCGAGGTTGTCATCGAGCAAATGCAGATCAAGCGTCCAGATCTTGAATGGCGTGTTGACGACGTGCGCAATCTCAAACTCGAAGACTGTTCCTTCGACGTTGCCATCGACAAAGCAAGTTTCCAATATTTCTGCAAAGTTCAAATGCTAACGATCACAGGGAACTTTGGACGCAATGCTGTACGGCTCGCAATGGGACCCTCCTGATGAGGTTCAAGAGAATGTTCAAAAGTATGTCGATGAGGTTGCCCGAATACTCAAAGTATCGGGAAAATGGCTCTACATCACCTTTCGACAGCCTCATTTCGTGAAGCCTCAGCTGCTGCGCGAGGAGGCGTGGGATGTGGTCGTGGAGCACCTGGAAGATGGTCCAGGGACCTTCGAGTACTTCGCGTATGTCATGACAAAACATGGGCACCCCACTGAAAAGAGGGAGGGCTCAGTGTCCGAGCTTGTTGCGACCAAGACTTCAGGAGGCCAGCCGGTGCGTATGATCGATACCCTGCATGCGCCCGACAAGGTGCTTTAGGCATCTCTTTCTGGATCCATCGCTTAGCAAAGAGTGCATCTTGGAAATAAGTAATGCGCATCAGTAATAAGCCCTCAGCTTCTTGTGCTGAAGACGAACCGATTGTTGAGGCAGCGCTTTCTTCCAGATTTGTCAATTGGCGGTGAGATGGACTTCATGCCTTATAGCAACTTATTTTGGTCCTTTTCCTTTCGCTTCATTTTCCCCTAGTTCCCTGATAAATACCTTCACGACCCCCTCTCCTTCTCCTTCTTTTCCATCTTCAAAGCCGGGACTTATCCCCACTGCCAAGAACCTACCATTTCCACTGAAGCTCAGCGCTGCCACACTTGCCGCATACCGCTGGTATTGTCTAATCCTCCTCTTTGCCACCCCATCCCACAGGGCCACGAAACCATCCCCTCCCCCAGACGCAAAGGTCCCGTGCACCGGATGGAACGCTAGCGCGTTGACTGGGTATACGACATCGACGCCCTCAGGAGAAGGTTGGCGATGACACTTGAAAGCATACTTCCGCGCTTGGGAGGTATCTGAGGGGTCGAACCACTCTACGGCGACACGGCCTTCGATGCTTGAGCTGGCGTAACCGGCATCGTTGGGCATGCAGGCAACAGCTCGGGTCATGAACTTCAGAGAGCTCTCTCTTCGCTGCCATGGCTCGGTGGTAAGCTGCAGATACTGTGAGGTGATTTCATGAGCTGGCACGACAGAATCAGTTGCCAGCGCAGAAAGGTCGTAGATATGGAGGGCGCGCGAAGCCATGGCGACAACGAGCTTGGTTGGGGAGAGCGAAAGCGAGAATGGCTTTGATGGAAGAGAGATCGTAGACACAGGACGAGACAGGTTAGTGGGGTGATGGACGTGCAGTGTTGAGTCCCAGGAGGCGGAGATGAGGAGAGAGTGAGTGGATGTGTAGGAGAGTGACTTCACAGGCGCGGTATGTGTAGAGAGGACGGTCTGCGTGCCCGTCGAAAGGTCAAGTCTGCGTACGAGTACCTGTCAGCTAGGGATCGAGAGAAAGGCAAGGGTAGAATAATGCTTACCGCCGTACGTCCCAGTCCAAGCCCGCGGTGAAGGCTTCCTGGTCATCTTCACCAAAGCTCACTGCGAGCACAGGCGCTCGATGCGCGTATGTTTGCAGTAGGCGTCCACCAGCCTCAGTCGTATCGTAGAGATAGATGCTTTTGTCCCACGAAGCTACGAGCAGGCGGAGAGAGGCGGGCGCGAACTGGAGGGAAGAAATTGCATCGCTAGGTGGCGAGAGAAGCTCGTACTGTGCTGCAGAGTATCAGCAGACGGCATAGCCGCGTACAAAAGTGAGAACATACTGATGCTCATGTTGGTCAGGAGGTTCTGTTACTGTGGAAGAGGGCCTTGAATAGGCAGCTTCGCCGTCACGCCTGTAGTGAGTTAATTGAGGAGAAGCCGAGGAATAACTCACAATTCCCGATGACGTATAGAGAAGGGGAGGACAGTGAGTTATTGGGGTAGTGACAAGTACTGAAGTTGAACTTGTCTTCAAGAGCTCGCCTGAGAAACAATCAAACAAAACACGGCTCCGCGCCAAGGCCGCGTTCCACTACGTCAATTTGTTCTCGAGCTGCCCCCTTGCGATATCCCCTTGCGACTCTCCGCTTTCCCTCCTAGGCATCCCGATAATGCCATTCGGGCAGCTCCTCCTGGGGCCTCCAGGCTCCGGCAAATCCACATACTGCAACGGCATGCACCAGTTCCTATCAGCCATCGGCCGCAAATGCTCCGTCGTGAACCTCGACCCCGCCAATGACGCCCTACCCTACCCTTGCGCGCTCGACGTACGGGACCTAGTGAAACTCGAAGATGTAATGCGCGCGGAAGAAGAGGAGGGAGAAGGGCTGGGACCAAATGGAGGGGTGATGTGGGCGATGGAGGAGCTGGAGGAGAGGTGGGGGTGGTTTGAGAATGGGCTGCAGGAGCTTGGAGGTAGGTTCTCTGTGGTTGGGGAGGCGAAGTCTGGGGTGGAGAGCGCTGATGAGCTGATCAAGGGGCGGAGTAGAGGACTATGTGCTCTTTGACTGCCCGGGGCAAGTCGAATTGTTCACGCATCATGAGAGTTTGAGGAATATCTTTTTCAGGATACAGAAGATGGGGTACAGAGTTCGCATTTCCCTTCCTGCTTCCTGCGCTGCTATGACTCTCTGGAACGAATATGCTGACACTGCTGGCGGCTCAGCTGGTAGCTCTTCACCTCACTGACTCCTATGCCTTGACATTACCCTCATTATACATATCGACGCTCCTCCTGTCTCTCCGCGCCATGTTCCAGATGGATCTGCCCCACCTCAACGTCTTCACCAAAATCGACAAATTGGCCGCATACGGCCCGCTCCCTTTCAACCTGGATTACTACACCGAAGTGCATGATCTGTCATTCCTGCTTCCCCACCTTGCGGACGAAGCGTCAATGATGCGGCATCCGAAGTTCGAAGGACTGAACAACGCAGTCGTTGAGCTCGTTGAGGACTTCGGTCTTGTGAGCTTCGAGACATTAGCGGTGGAAGACAAGAAGAGTATGATGACGCTGCTGCAGGCGATTGATAGGGCTGGCGGATACGCCTTTGGCAGTGCTGAGGGCGCCAACGATACCGTGTGGCAAGTAGCGATGAGGGAAGGGTTTGGCAAGATGAGTGTGCAGGATGTGCAAGAGAGGTGGGTAGACTATAGAGAGGAGTGGGATGAGAAAGAGAGAAAAGAATTGGAGGAGGAAGCGAGAGCCAACGGAGCCTTAGGCGACGAAGATGGTGGTGAGGAAGTGGATGACGAGGTCGAGGAGTTGAAGAGGAGTATTCCCGACAGCGGTGTGAAGGTCGTCCGACGGAGCTGAAGAACCTCGTGTGGTACTGCATAGCGATGGCGTTTCCGATTGGAGCATGGGCAATACTGCGTACACATTGACGTGGCCAGTCCCTATGACATATGGCATGAAGGGGCCGCGTATGGAATCTTTCAGTCATTCTCGTCCGAATTGTTCTCCGTCCCCTCGTCGTCCTCGTCGTCCTCGTCGTCCTCGTCTTCAATGCCCGTCATAGCCTCTCCCCGCCCCTTGTGATGTCCAATCGTGGGGGCTGCATTAGGTTGGCCCAGTATTGCATCCAGTCCCATTGTAACACTCCCATCCGTCCCACTTTTCGCCTTGAGAATCGCGGCTTGGGCACGTCGGATGGCCTCTTCCTCGGCCTTCTTGATAGTGCCAGACACCCCCACCACCTGCATGACGCACGGTCTCGCTTGCGATTGTCTTGTTGCTTTTGGCAAATGTGTCATCCATGTCAACGCAGCCCAAACGAGCCGATAGTTATCGCGTGAGCAACGGACGATTGCTGTAGAGGTTGCGTGCGAGAGGTATTTTACTGCAGCTAGCATTCAGCTTCTTCTTGATTGGAAAAGTAGAATGACGAGGCACCATTCAAGCCGTTGGCGGTAATGCCCACCCCATAATCTCCATAGAGAAACGCAATCTGCTCCCTAATCGCACGTACAAGTGAATGTTGCGTAAGGTCATCCGGAGTGGGTTGATGAAATTGAACGATATCTGGTAATGGTTGCTTTGCGTTTACAAAATGCCATGGCGGGGAAGGCTCTCCGGCCTCCGGGTAAAGGATATTTACCAATAGGTAACGCTGCTTGATGCGAACCATGTATAGACCGGGGTGTGGCCGCAGAAGCAGGGCAAATTTCGAATGACAGAGCTGTGAGGGAGGTGTCCCAATGGAATCCTTGCCCACGCACAACTAAGAGCCCAAAACAGTTTAGCGAAGTACAACGTGCATTCGCCAACGACTGTGATATTCTATCGTCCCGGATGTTTGTCTTGCACATCTCTTGCAGTTTCTGTTTGATGGTGATGGAGCTGGGTGCCCGTTATGGGCCGATAGACATCAAGAGTTCCGTTTCTTATTGAGGAACCAACCTACTTTAGGCTCCAGGTCTGCACGTGAAGCCCCACAGTTGATGGCCCGGATCGTGAAGCGCTCGGGGAATCGGACACGCGCATTAGCGTTCGAATGACGGGCTCGATGGTGAACTTCCGATGTGGAGTTTAATACTTTATGCTTTGTGCTGTAGCATACGTTTGACGTAGAAGAATAGATGCATGATATCGGTATTCTCAGTATTCATCCCTCATCTGCTAATCTACAAGCCTAGGATCCGACCCATGATCAGAGCTTCTACCCTGTCCCCCTTCTTCAACGCGCTGTCGCCTGCAGGCAGACAGAGTAGTGCGTTGGCAGCCTTCAGACTACCAACCCTTGAGCTGCGTTGCCCTCCTGTGCTGACTGCATGCAATGTGCCCTCTCTAGTACAGCTCACGGTAGCGCGGTGGTACTCCGCTCGCTCTTTGTCAAGTAGGAATTCATGGGCAAGGCTAACGGTGACCTTCGGCAGCCCAGGCGGACTAATTCCAGAAGCGTGGTGTAAAGATGGCAGTACGAACAAGTGAGTTGTTACGATTGCAGATGCAGGGTTTCCCGGCAAGGAGAATATCAGTCGGGCCTCAGGGTCTCCAGCGTTATTCTTGAAAGGAATTGTAGCGAAAGTGGTGGGTTTACCAGGCTTCATCGCAACGCGGCCGAAGTGAATAGTACCACCGAGAGAGCGCTCGATTGTCGGCTTGAGCAAATCTAACTCGCCCATTGAGACTCCACCGGTAGTAATGATGACGGAAACCTTGCGCATGGCGTCTCGCAGGCTCTGTTCCAATTCGACTTGTCTGTTAAGAGTATTAGAGCCGTCTGACCATATTGGAGCATATACTCACGTGTCTCTGGCAACACCGAGATCCACTACTTCAAAGCCCCAGCCCCGTACTGCAGCCATGATCGTTGGCCGGTTGCAATCTCTGACTTCGCCTAAGCGAAGGTCGCCTGGATGATCATGTTTGATTATCTCGTCGCCCGTGCTCATAACACCGACCACGGGTTTCTCGTAAACCATCACTTCAGCTTTGCCCACTGAAGCTAGCAAGCCCAATTCTCCGCCCACGGCACTGATCTCGTCCCCTTTCTTAAGAATAGTATCTCCATATCTGATATCACTTCCGATCTCTCGTACGTTTTCATTTGGTTCGATCTCGTCAGTAAGGATCTCGACGATTTCCTCCTCTTGACCATCCTCGGTCATGCTGCTGCGGTGAGTATCTTCGACCATTACGATCGAGGTTGCTCCAGACGGAAGTGGAGCACCAGTCGTGATTCGAGCGATGGTCCCAGGCTCAAGCTTGTGAACCTTTCCTGGAGCGGCATGCGAGACGGAAGCCACAGGGAACGAACCTTTGCTGCACGTATTCCCTTCGGCCACTGTGATAGCATAGCCGTCTACAATGCTCGCCCGGAAAGCAGGAACAGCTTCCCTTGCCAGGACGTCTTCCGCCAGAACACGGCCTACCAGTCCACCATCTACACGCACTTCGACTGGCTTTGGGCTCGGCGTGTTCTCCAGCACCATCTTGGTCGCATCTCCCACCGAGATCATAGGGTATGGTGATTCGCGATGTCGGTTAACGGGACCTGCCTTCGGGTCGTTCGAGACAGGCCTGTCTTCTGGCCTCGTACGGGGCTTCGGCACGCTGTGGCCGCCATGATCACCGTGCCCATGTGGATGATCATGACCGTGACCATGATGATGATGGTGGTGGCTTTGTTGTTTTTGAGAGGCGGTGCCAATCCCGGCTTCTTGTTCAAGCTTCTTAACACCTCCTGCATGAAGTGTCCTTGAATCTTGACCAGCAGCCTGCACGCAAGCATGTGGTAGAAGCTTAAGAATTGCTGTGAGATTCTCCTTCGCACCCTTGGGCGAGCCTGGCAGCGTGACGATCAAAGTTTTCTTTCGTACACCTGCAACAGGCCTAGACATTATGGCGACTATCATTGCATAAGCCTTGGAGCTGTCATATAGGAAAGTGCCGTTATAAGGCCACGATCAACCAGACAAAGCTAAATCAGTATAGAAATGTAGCATACAGATAACATTATGGCAACCAGAGTTTATGATAGCGAGTAAGATTTGGAGACGAGACTTGATACTTACAGGGCGTGACCTCCAAAGACGATGCTAGCATGCCATGGCTAGGATTATCAGTATCTGGTATCTTTTCAATGAGCTTTATTGACAACATACACGAGCCCCGGTGCCTCCCTGTCAATCAGCGGCTTGACTGCCTCTGGAGTATAGTCCTTGGTCGCGAAACCGGTGCCACCTGTGGTGACGATCAAGTTCATAAATTCGTCCTCATCGTCGCAAAATTGGATCACGTAGTCCTGGATCGCCTTGACACTGTCTGGAACGATGAGACTGTATTTGACAGTCCACGGTTCCGAACCCTCGTTGGCGAAGACATCTTCGAGAATGGTTCCGGCTTTGTCCGTAGAGGGGTCCTTGAAGGCTGTGTCGGAAACGATGAGAATAGCTGCTTTCAGCTTGGGGTTGGCCATGGCGAGATATCTGTGGGGACACTGGCCCAAAGAGATGCACGGTATGTTGGCGAGAACCGGGTATATGAAGAATCCTGAGTAGACATGCCTGCGGAGGGTCCCGCAGTAGATGGCGTGTTGAAAAGATGAAGGAAATTTCCGCGGATGTAGCTATGATGCATGATTGGTCTTGGTTGCGTTGAGCTTGTGTTGTTGTTCACGAAGAAAACATGGAGGGCAGACGGGGTCTTGGTGCACCTGCAACTTCAACAAGATATGCCGGCGTTCCAGCTAGGCTACATGCGCTACAATATGCATATATAACGGTCAATCCCGACCAATCTCCACAGAACGCCTTGCACCACCACGCTGAACATGCAGGTATAAGATATCTCTGACCTCACCCCATCCCTTGTCGATGTACATCTGACTCCACACCCATGAGCACTCAGCTAAACTCGGGCGCATTCGACGATACTAGGAGCCCGATGATGAGCCCAAAAAGGCCCAGCACCGAGCTGAAAATCTCAATCACGAGAACCTTGACGAACCTGGCATAGACGAGTCAGATCTTCGGCCGAGTTTCGCGTGCCTTGAGGGACGACTTACAGGCTAGGATCTGCAGCGTCCGCCAATGCAGCACTGCTTCCGTTGATTCCGACAGAGACGCCGCAAATCAAGTTGCACATGCCTACCAACAAGCCTCCCCAGAACAGTGCGTAGCCGGTATAGAAATTTGACCCCGAATATATTGCATCCCCCGCAACCGGTTTCAGCTTGGCTGAGAACACGATCGACATGATCACGCCGTAGATCGCAACAACCTCACAAAAAATGATCGAGATCAGGTTCTTGGTTCGTATTCGAGGCGCTTTAACTCCTCCACCTAATATTGACGAGCCGGTAATGAATATGCCCCTATATATCCTAACGTTAGTTGCTACTCGTTTCTGAGCGGTCTGGCACAAAGTCGTACCATGCTGCTCCCACGACCGACAAGCCCATACAAAGACCGATGCCTAAGTCTGCCCACGCATAGGGCGATACAGTCTCGAGAAATTGGCCAAACTGATTTCCTTCATTAGGTAAAGATCAGTCCAAAGTCTGAACGGCAACCTACGTTGAAAACCTCGCCCTCTCCATTGAACAGTAGGTCTGAGAAGTCTTAGCTAGGGAATCCTCCCCTGTGGAGTAGCTCTGCCTCTTACATAGTCCAACAACACCTAGCCCAGCAGCAGCCCCGGTGGTCGCATAAGTTAGACTCATGGCGTGAGGTTCAGCTTCTTTGCTGGATCAATGGGAAAGTGACAAGATATTGAACTGTGCCGCGGACAAGTAAACGATAAGTCAAAGCTTGAGTCGAGAAGTAAAGTCGCCGCTTCATCATCGGCTAAATTGGTCGGCCCGGGAAAACAGCCGTTTGGTTGTTTTTTGTTCTTCCGCCTCAGATTCGTTCAACCATCCACCCCAGACAGCAAGATGGACTACGAGCTGTACCGCCGTAGCAGGTACAAGCATTCAATGCTACAGTCAGCAGCCATACTAATATTTCATACTATGCAGTCTCGGCATCGCCCTCATCGACACGCTGGATGAGCTCGTCAACCAAGGCAGCATCGAGCCCCAGCTCGCCATGAAAGTCCTCGCAACCTTTGACAAAGCGGCCTCAGACGTTCTAGCAGAGAAAGTCAAAGCTCGCATGCACTTCAAGGTAGCCGTGGCGAGAACAGCTACTGTTGTCGTTGGCTGACTAGATTGTACAATCAAGGGCCACCTGGATACCTATCGATTCTGCGACGAGGTCTGGACATTCCTGATCAAGGATGTCAACTTCAGGCTGGATAACCAGAGCAATATTCAGGCCGACAAAGTTAAGATTGTGAGCTGCAATGCGAGGCGGCCGGGTGACCCACAAGCTTGAATGGATGCCGCTGGGCTTTTGCGCAGCAGGTCCGTAACATGGTCTCAAGGCTTTATCGTAGGTCATTAAGGTCTAAAGACACTATGTGCGCCTTAAAAGCGTCCTGTCTCAAGTGCGACGGCTGGAGGGTTACTACCTCCAGAACATGGCGTTTGGGTTGGCGAAACGGCAAGATACCCAAATCAAAGGACATTTCCATGACTGTAGCCTTTTCGAAGGTCTTCTGGAATTTTCACTGCGCGGAGTTGATCGAATTGTGGCTTCCCAGCCAAGCCGCTTGGGCTGTTGATACTTAATGAAAGTCGTAGATCAGCGCCTGTGAGAGGCCAACAACAACAATCACCCAGACCTATCAAATCTGTCTGTGGCAACCAGCTCCTTTGAAAGCACGTATGTGTATACATCGCAATTCTAAACCTCAGGTCGACGCATGCTTACGTATCTCAAAATTACTCACATGTTATAGCGCATATCGAGTTTTGTCGTTGCGAAGGTTTGGATGTGTTAATGACCATAAAGTGCGTTATTGATAGGTCTGGGTTCGCGGGTCAAACGGATTTTGATTTTCTCGGTTTTAGCACAGAAACCCGACCTGCTTCAGGACCGTATCGGGACGACGCTCGCAAGATCACTGTCAGTTGGTTTGTCATCGCTTCAAGCTCGTCTCTTTGCAAAGCCGAGGACTCGCGAGATCACTGTCGGTCGGTCTGTCATCGCAGAATTTCTTTGATAGGCATACCAAGACCAAAAAGTAATGAAAAAATCGAACTGAGCATTGATAGGCAGCACGGGGCCTCCAGGGAAGGCATCATCTTTGACATCTTCTCAATTCCCCAATCTCATTCAAGGCCGTTATGGAGACCGTTCTAGTCGTCGGAGCAACTGGAAATATCGGAGTATCAGCCGTCACGGCTGCGTTGCACTCCAAGCGCAACGTCTTGGCCGTTGTGCGCAACCAAGATTCAGCCGATAAACTCGTCAAGTACATCGGGTCGTCGGAAGGGATCACTTTCGCTGAAGCCAATGTTCTCTCGGACTCGGGGGTAAAAGGTGTTGTCGATCAAGTCCGAGTGGGCAAGCTCCCATCTTTCCAGCATGTATATTCCAGCGGTTGGTTACTCATTATACTCACGAGTCAACGTTCGCCACTGACTTATCAATTAAGTTGGCGGCGAGTATACTACAACTCCCCTTCAGGAGATCACCACCACCCAGCTTCGCCGCAACTTTAACACCTCCTTCGAAGCCAACTTCTGTAGGCCCCTCGAATGCTTAATTGGACCCGACACCTTCTAACAAAAGACTCGCAGTCGCTTATCGGGATAGCATCGGCTATCTACTCGAACAAAACAATCCTGCGAGCACATGGACTATTTGTACCGGGTCGCAGGGCGACATAGCAACCCACCCGATGCCGGCCATGACGCAAGGCGCCTTGTTCCCCATGTGCATGGCCGCCGCCCGTGAGAACGAGTCGACGAACGTCCGCTTCAACGAAATCTACCTCGCGTACCGAGTCGAGGTGGACGAAGTCGCCGCCCAGCATGGGGTAACGAAGGCATCAGACTTTGGGAAAGTCTACGAGCTAATCCTGGCCAATCCCGAAGTCCGCAGTTCGCGCGTTCGGGTCGAAGATCTTGAAGATCTCAAGAAGTTAAGGTACCAGAAGAAATTCTAGTAGCACGTCGTGCTACTTGCATAGTCAAAAGAGTAACAATACCACATCTTACTATCGACGTTTACTTGAGTGACAAACAAAATCAACAGCCGGGACTTCTCGGCTCCTCTCGGCCGCTTCACTATACCTGTTGATCAACGCCCCAAGATCCTGGTCATAGCAAGATTCAGCTTCTGCATATTTGGGAAATTAAAGCTTAGTGACAAGGCTACTCGGAAAAAGCGAAATACCCCCAAACTAATTGCAGGTGCTAGCCACGTACGCCAGGAGCCGCATCTTCTTCTTTCGCACTTCCTTTTTCTTCTAGCCGCTGTACCCATCCACAGTACCATATCCAAGTAGCAGTCGTATATCCATAAACAGAGATCGCTGTCTACCACAATATTCTACTTCTTCGCTCCAAGGCCTTTCGTTCCTCAATATCCCAAAAGGATGCAAGGCCAGCCGGGGTTTGTGCCCAGCTGAATTCGGTTCCAGGTATTCATTATTTTGTTGCACGCGAGCACGAGCCAGTCAGCAAAACCGACTTCCTACCTGTTAGCCTGCCTATCCCTATCTCCAACGGGCGTCGCTTCTCGGCTGTCACTGACAGATTCTTCAGCGACGCCTCCGACTGCATTACGGAATCACTTTTGGGCTGTGAGGTAGCTTGAAAGCACTGCCTAGTCTTGTATTTAGTGTCCTGGGCAGTTAGAAGAGCGAAAGCGTGGTGATAATACATAGGTTCAATGAAAATACAAGATGACGCATGCAAGAGCTCTACAACAATGGAGCGCGCAACGCGGCCCTGAAGGCAGGTAGATCGATGCAGATAAGCCCCAGCAGGCATCATCCCGATGGCGGCTACCAGCTGATGACACCGCATGGCTTCGGAAGATGGAAGCAGGAGAGGACGATCGCGGCCATGTTGAGACTCGGGCACGGTGCATTATGGGAGCTTATCAACGTCTGATTGTCTGCTTATTGCAGTTGTCTCCTAAGAGCTCCAAGCTGCTTCACTCTACTAGGTAGAGTTACAATTTTTTGCTGTCTGTGCTCTACCTGCTCTTAATATAATATTCTACGTCTTGAGACCCTATCAGCGTCGAATCACCTTTACCTTTCTGAGTGCATTTTGCAAATCTATATATACATGTAGTTAGAGTGTCGACACGTTCCTGCTTCCGCAACCCAATCCATAGTCTCTAGCTTACAGAGGATAACAAGCGTTACTAGGACAACGATTGATAAGGTACCCTAATTAACTGCTCGTATGGCCAACTCTTGATGGTAGGATTCTTTCCTTCTTTGAAAAGAATCGCTACTTATATCTGATTTATGTTTGCTAGATGTCGCAAAGGATTCTAGGATGTGCCTCTCCATCAGGCGTAGAACTAGTTCCAGAAGGAAATTGAAACAGTATATTGTTGATAATAAGTACGCAGTACTAGGAAAGTAGTCTCCAACAAAAACTGTCTGATTGACTAAATAACAGAATATAGCTCTCCAAAATATATAAATTTGGGCTCCTAAATAAGGGCAAACAAGGTGTTTGAGACTAGGTAATTGTTGGGAGGAATAGTTACAGGAGTACGGTACTAGATCAGACTCAGACAAAGCACAATTAGGAACTTATTCCAAACAGCAGGAACACAATAAGAAACCTCTGCTAGTTCATCTAACAAAAATTGACGTGGCAAGATTGTTCAAGATCCCTTGGCAGCGTTCAGAAGCGCCTTGCCACAGGGTGCAGTTGTCCAGTGCCTGAGCAGGATGAACATCACCCAAGTAGCGCCCCAGCAAAGCGGCTGTAGCTGATACACTGGAAGCGAAGAAGAAGCAACTCATCATACACAATTATACTGAACCAAACTTCTGTATCGCCAGCCCTAAACCCATGCGGCGCAATCGTCGACCCGATCCCGCCTCACCATCCATGGCCAGCCACGTCAGCGTCAGCATGTCAGCAGAGCCGCTCCTCGGCATCCAATCCCCCGACGACAAGGAAACCGCTCCCCCGTTGCTTACCAAACCTCGCACCACGCCCTGGCTCGCCCTCGCAGCCGCCAGCGGCGCCTGTGCCGCCTTCAACGGCGTCTTCGCGAAACTGTACGCTTTCCATCCCATCCTCCCAGTCCTATACCCAGCTAATCAACCCCTTATGGCAGCACAACGACCGACCTCACCGCAACATGGGCTCTCTCCCTCGCCCAAGCCCTGCACCTGTCGACGCCCAACCGCCCGCTGGAGTACCTGATCCGCGGCGTCTTCTTCCTTCTCAACCTCGCGTTCAACGCCATCATGTGGAGTTTGTTCACGGCGGCGCTGACGCGGGGGGAGTCGACGACGAAGGTGGCGATTATCAATACGAGTGCGAATTTCATGCTCACGGCGTTTGCGGGGTGGATGGTGTTTGGGGAGGAGTTGCCGGCGTTGTGGTGGGTGGGGGCGGGGGGGCTGGTGGTGGGGAATGTGGTTATTGGGAGGAGGGAGGAGGGGGGGAGGAAGGACGGTGGTGGGGAGTGGGAGAGGGAGGGTGGAGGGGGGGAATGGGAGAGGGAGGAGTTGGTTGATATAGGGCCTTGAGGTTGTCCCTTGCTGCTAAGCGAGGATGTCCGGCGTCTTGATAGACCATAATATAGAACAGCGCGTAGAAAAGGGCAGGATGTGCTTGTGAAGAATGCGAGATGACATAGAGTCGTAGTGCAGAGGTCGGTAAATGAATGGCTGGTAGCATGCGTTGTCTTATACTATTCATTGGCGATGTCATCTTTCCCTGTCCTTTCGATCCCCTATATGTACGCTCACAAGTTCCTTGAAGTCCATACCCACCTCATCCATTATCGCTGCGTGCTCCTTCGCACGCCCGACACATTCGTTCCATGTCGGACTATCCCTCTGGACGCTGCTGAGCTGCCTCGCCAGAATGACGTTAAATCTTTCTAATTGCTCCTTCGCCCACTTGACGCAGGCGCTCATCATCAGCTGAGGGAAACATTGCTGATAGATGCTGACTGTGTGCTTCATCAGCGTGAAGTAGACGTAGGATACCTGGAAGATGTAGTGTTGGAGATCGCCTTCAAAAATGCAAAGGCGCGCTCGTTGGGCGATGATAGCTGCTCGAGCCTTGAGATAAGCTTCTCTTGCGCGGTCATCAAATTCGAGACGGACTAGCCAGGCAACGTTGGTTTGGGTAGCAGTCAATTGCGAGTGGGTGTTCACCAGCCTTTGTAATACAAAATCTGCAAATTGTTAGCCCTTTTGTAGTCCAAGAGAAGCTCAACGTGGATATTGACATACCAGCGATCTTTGTGGCTCTTGCGTCGACCTTGGTGGTGATTAGCTCTTGAGCAACCATGTTCCCTTTGATACCCTTGGCGATTTTGTGTAGCTTCTCCACGCGACGGACGGCGTCTTCGAATTTTTGAAGCGCTATGTCGCTGTCCAATTCATCGACTTGTCCTTCTACCCACCGAAGATTCTGGTGCTTGCCGTCGACTTCAATCAGGAAATCGAGTCGATCTCTTGCTCTTAGTGTTTCAGGTTCCTTAGTTGTTGCTGGGTCTCGTGCTGCAAAGTATTCCATAGTGCCCTTACTTCTATTGCTGACATCCTCCGTGTCGGCGCGCATAGTTCTGCAGAGCTCGTCTGCTGCACGCTTGTAAGCTAGAAGTAGATTCGCTTTCTCCGTTTCTGGAGATCTGTCGCAGCGGTAGGTGAATGTCTCGTTCCTGAAGCGGACACTAATTGCATTAGACATCTCACTCCTCTCACCGCCAGTTCCAGAAGCTAGATCCACCATATGTATGTCTTGTAAAGCCCAACACCTATCGGCGACCAACTTAGTGATTGGTTCCTGTGGTATGTCACTGTTAACCGCGTTAGGATCCACTCGCTTCTTCTTCCGCGTGGCAATCATAAGATGGTCATTGAGCAAGAATATATGGGCAGGGCGCCGTGGTTTCCATGTTGCCGCGTCCAGCTCAACCCAGTGACCCGTCTCATGTATTACGTGTCTGCCTGGAATTGCTGGCAGGAACTTCTGTGAGCCTTCTACATTCTTCCACAAAGCATATAACTGTGTATTCCACATAGCCTCAAGATTTGCAACGGAGCTTCGATTGGCTTGCTTCCGTGCCCTTGCCGTGCTCGTATCATTCGACTGCCGTGGCTCAGGTGCAGTAGAGCCTATAGATGCTGAGCCCAGTGAGGTCGTCAGCTCGGAGATCAATGCCCGTAGCGTTCTCATCTCCTCTTTCAGCTTCTCGGCCTCCTTGCTAATGGCCACAAATTGTGTCCGGTTTTGGTACACATTGAGCTGCAAATCAGTTGAGGTTCGATTTTTGATTCTCCGGAGATTTGCTTGGTATTCACGAAGATCTTGATCGGAGGCATCTGCAAGTAACGTTGTAGAGTCTATCCAAGTATAAGCAAAGTAGTTCATCTCCGTCCTATTCTCACACTAACGTCTTACAATTATCGGCCTGCAGACGTGGATCCGTTAACGCCGCCACGTCGATAGCAACTTTCTGTTTCGTAGGTGAGGGTGTTCTGCTCCTGCGCTTCTGCTGTGGCACTGGGAGGTTGGGCACAGGGGGAGCATCGGCACTGCTGAAATCAGGTAACTGAGTAAACCTTGTAGAATATCGACGTTTGACGAGATCCGAGGTACCTCCACCTCCCATCCTTGGCCGAGGAGGTGGAGCCTCTTTGGCCAGCTCATGAACGCCATTGGGAGGAGGGCCTTTGGGTGTAGGTTTGGATATCTGCTTTGGGCCCGATCGACCTGATTTCTTCTGGCGCAGAGAAAATCCTTTGCCTTTGTCGTCCATGCCGCGCGTAGATGGCTAGAATTGAGATTGGCGCAATGATGTTGTGAACCTGGCAAAGGGCAAGCGGTAAATCTCATCGATCGTTGTCCCTGCTCATCTGTTGATACACTGACCGATGATCAATTGAACGCAAAGCTACTCTTACAGACATCGCGTCGCATTCAACATACCGAACATGAAGTGTCCCTTCCAATAATGTTGTTGAGAGGTACTTTATAAAACATGTCAGACTCACGGTACTCGATGTCGGCCTGCATATTTTAGGTCCCTGATCCGCAACTAGCGCGGCGAAGCTGCTCAGAAAATCCGTCCGAACCAACCTGCATCATCTCTGGATGAAACTTATATTCAATTTCTTGTGAAGACGATTACAGTTATCCGCATCATGTCCTCTGCTCCGTCCTCCATCAGAGCATCGACCATTGCCTTAGCATCCGTAGGTGCCGTCGCTACGGGTATATTAGGTATGTCATGACGAATATCACCTTGCTAGGCACATTGCTCGTAGAACGAACTTCGCTGCTACTATCCCTTTATAGTGAGCTCATGTCAATTATAGCATACGCCATCTACTTCGATCACAAGCGACGAAACGACCCCGAATTTCGAAAAGCCCTGAAGAGAGAATCCAGAAAACAAGCCCGCGCCGCGAAGGAGGAAGCGGAAGCCCAAGGAGCACAACAGAAGCGTGCTATCAGATCCGCAGTGGAAGAGGCTCGGGAAGAGGGTTTCCCTACAGATGTGGAGGAGAAGGAGGCATATTTCATGAATGAGGTTGGCCGGGGAGAGACGCTGTGTGCGGAGGGTATGCTTGCTGAACCCGCTCAGCAAAGTGGTCCGAGGAGAGCTAACAAGGCTTGCTGCAGGATCGGACCAGATAGAGGCGGCGTTGTGCTTCTACAAAGCCTTGAAGGTGTATCCGCAACCTGGCGATTTGATAAACATCTACGACAAGACGGTACCAAAGCCGGTGCTTGATATCCTCGCAGAGATGATTGCGACGGACCCAACCATTCCCATGGGGCCAGGCGGCTCAGGGCCTGGATCCGACTCGGGGGCTGTTGACGGTTAGAGCCCTTCGGGAAGCTCTTCTCCTCTCCGTATCACAACCCTATGCACCTCCGTGTCCACTCAACTCGTCTTCAGGTCATTTCAGGATTGGGCTCTTCTTTTGCGAATCCATGTCTTATTATGTACAGTGCGATGCATTGCAGGCTGCTGGGCCGGGAAGTATAGAGAGCGTCTTCTGTTCTGAGGTCGACTTAAGGTGCTGTGAACAGTGCCCGGGTGACAACAGGCAGTCTTGGAGCCTTCGCCGCGCACTTTACTAGCGCATCAGTAGCCAACAAAGTAAGGAAGCAACAAGGCACGCCATTTCCGGCATTCGTACTCTTCAAGCTACATACTGGTACAAGTACTACAATCCCCATGCCCATGCATGTTGCTTCCCTGGTGCCAAACAACACAAATGTCTCTTTCAATTCTTTCTTGGGAGCCCATGGGCCCAAAAATCGTTCAATATCCCAAACCCTCTCGATACTACGTCTTTTATTCTGAGTGTTCGACATATTCCAGAGTCAAATATCTCGATTGAATTGCGCGCTCCAGATGATCTGCCTTCGAGCGAATATAATCTTGAACAAAGACTAGGTCTGAAAGTAACGTTTTTCACTTCCAGTTGAACCGCTCAACCATACGTGTCGAATTTGAGGCTGGGCTTCATAATTCAACTATTTCTTTTGCCTTTCCACCATGTTGATCAACATCATCTCGAAGCTCCATTCAAGCCTGTTGGAACGCTCAAACGACCATCTACCTGTATTCCTTATTGATCAGGAAATCCGTCTGTTTTTGGCAGTGAACAGACTTTTTTCCCGCTCGTAAAATGTGATTTGTGGATGGTAAGAGTGGTTTTGGCTAAGGGGCTCCCTCTTCCCTAGGGCTCTTCGTTGAAGCATAAGATCACGCTTCGACACTATGTCTGTTAGTCGACGGGCATTCGTTGTCGATTTACCCATCGTGATTGCGTCACCCTGCGTTTCTTTACGAGCACTCAGTGATGTGGGGTACACGACTTCTCATCAGGGCACGGTTTTCGCCGATATGCGCCATCTTTGTCGAGGGCGGATTTAGTGAACGAGACTGACATACGAATAGGACCCTGGCGGGTCGAAGAGAAAGATTGAAAGTTCGCTAATCTAGTCAGGCATGCTTCAAGGGGCTAAGTCCTCCCTACATACTCTCCATCTTGTCAATATAATTTCTTTGGAGAAGGCTTATCACCAAGCTTCGTCATTTCGCGGGTTGCCCATCTGTATCCAGAGAGACCTCGAAATATGGTTGGTCTCGCTCAACCGCTAGCAGAATCGGCGTCCTTTCGATGTATGGTGTTCGCCTGGATTTTTCGTTCACTAGCTATATGGATGAAGTGCTCAAAACTTCGACTTGTGAAATCCGAACAGAAGAGATCCGGCAATGAGTCTGTTGTCAGAGCAACTTATCGCGAGATCGAAGACAGCGTGGCTGAGCATTGTCAAAGACCACGTTTGGCATCGACACATTCGAGATGCGTTCAAGGTGTTGGCAACTGTTGTTCAAGAACTAGAGCATAAAGATTTTAGGCAAAGCGATGGAGCTGATGGACGCTGGCTTCGTAGGTATTCGAGGGCGATGAGTTGCCTGAGGTTCGCCGACACCATGCCAACCAGCTGATGGCAATTTACGTAACCAGCCTCTTGGTCCCTGAACCAGCCTCTTGGTCCCTGAACCGTATGGCGATAAGCAGGCTGCTTCAGATCAGAGAACCACTCAATCAAGGCCTATTGACCACGATGTTAGCCCTTTTATCGGTCAATATCTTGGTGAGTTCGAATTACCTTGTCAAATTCGGCACAGCCAAGTTTTGTATCGATCTTACAAGCTTCTCACGGCTTCTCACGAAGCTCGAGGTTGACACGGGAGAGAGATCCAAAATTCTCCAGTAGGTGGATGGAGTAAGGCGTGACTGAGTGATTCAAGTAATTTGTTGACTTCTTCAGTGTTTCCGCATATTTGTGGCCCGTTTGTGATTCCTGACGTAGACAATGTCGTCTTGCAGAGCGACGTCGTGGTACATAAGGCCATAAACCACAGATGCAAGTGGCAGACCCTCAGCTAGGGGTATTTCTATCAATGGCGGATTTATTGGAAGGTATTGATACACGGATCGTAAGCGCACGCTTGCCAAACTTGGCTGCTGGAGTCGCCCTTACTGCCAGCAAGGACGGAATGAATCAAGCCCCTCATCCTCAAGATCATACTCCCCGCGCCTTACTGCTGCCAATTGTTCTAAAGCACTTCGAACCGTTTGTACGTTATGGAAGCCTATAGCCTCTGCCTCTCGCATCAACTTGTCGACGTACTTAGCCCCCAAATCTACGGTGTGAGGAGGGGAGGATCGATTGATGCTTCGATCATCTGGTGCTTCGGGCAACAGGGCTACCCTATCATGGAGATCACAGACAAACTCAACCGCTGTTGAAAGATTGACACGGACTGCGTCTATTCCGTGTTGCACTCCGACGTCGTTTCTGTCCAGGGGAAGCCAGTGGTCTCGAATGGTCTCAAAGCTGAAGCTTACGCCGCACTCATGGCCTGTCCGAACCATCACCATTGTCGCTTGTCGAAGGATATCATCCAGGACAACATTTTGATCATATTCCCCTTCTGGCCTGACAGGCTTGTCCATTATGAGGAGTATGCTTCGAAGCGTTGGTTGCACGATGCAGTGTTCGAGAGATATTTTGGTCCTCTCGTCTTTCAAGTAACCGGCGGTGTCTCCATTAGTGGAGAGAATGATAGATGCAGTCTTCCAGATTGAACGGTGCGCTTCTACTATGTCTGGAATGGTTGTTGGGCCTTGTGGCAGAACTTGAACAGGGCTTGCAAAGAAGTTCGCGGACTGAATGTTTGGGCGTCCTTTGTAATGACGAAACCATTGCTTGGAAATAGCTGCTAGCGGTAACAACGAAGGTTGTGGTACATGGTACAGTAGCGCGGATTTGTTGCATACTGCTAGTAGCTGTTTCGGGTAGAACGAGTTTATAGGGTCAAAGCTCTTAAGTTTAAATGCGACAAAGCCGGTTTGCCAGTAACCTTTTAGCTCTCTTTGAAAGGTGTCTTTGCTTTGCAAATAATATGAGCGTTCTAGATGCTCTCGGAGGGCTTCTTTCAAAGCTGGTTTGATGACTGGCTGATCGCGGATGGCTTGTGGCGAATTAAGAACAGTGTGTCGCCGGACCCCGGGGTCGAGTTTTTGTCGATCGACTGCACGGAGATGCTGTAAAATGTAAGGTCGCTCAGTCGGCTTTGCAGGTGTTCGCTTTGTTGGTGAGATGGACGAAGTGCTCAAGGGGACGTTCTCCGAACCCTGGTATTGCTTCCGGTGCTCTATTGACGGACTCTGAGAGGATAAGGATATACTTGGAGAGGGTAGGACGTTCAATGAGGTCGCTGGTCCAAATGCCGCTGATGCTGTTTTGCGGGATCCTTGGGAAGGCCTCGATGGAAGGTTGCCAATAGCACGCAGGATCCATGACTCGGCTGCCTGAGCTTGTGGAGAGGGCAGGACATCCCACGAAGTCGCTGGTTTGAATGCCGCTGATGCTGTCTTGTGGGATCCTTGAAAAGACCCAGATGAAAGATTACCAATAGCACGCAGGATCCCTGACTCGGCTTCCTGAGCTTGTGTATGCTTGCGCGGCATGCCGACGTAATGGTGAATTGGCTGACAACCAGTTTTACCCGTGCAGTGCTGGGGAAGCTGGACTATGGAGTTATAGGTGGAGAACGACTGTAAGCTGCGAAGTAGGAGTTGGAACTGGATATTGAGAGTTGTGAAGGTTACCTTATTGATCATGTTCTTTAGTGGCACTTGCAATGTGAATTTGCGGAGAAAGTGCGCATGAATCCATTGATACTGACTCAACGCTAAAGCCGATATGCTTTCGTGAGTGCCTCAATGCAGCCATGGATTCCAGCCTAGGGTTTGAAATGTCCCAGGGTTGACGGTCAAGCAATGTTTCCACAAAAGGGCCCCAGTCAGTACTGTGACCGATTTTATGCGGTATTGCTCTGAGGTAGATATAAATCGTCCAAGATTGGGTATTATTGCTAGCTTAGCTGCTCAGATGTCCGGCTTCTGGCCACATGCCCCAAATCATAGCTTTATTGGGCAATCTTCCGCTCGCTGGTGACAAAATTCTTAGCTTATTCTTCGTCTCATCCACTTCTGCAATGTAGACAAAACCGATGACACTGGCATCGCGGATGCTGTCCTGTGAGTCATTGGGCTCAGCTTGCACAATAGCTAATACCGCATTCTGGAGTAGTGGTGATGGGGAGACCTTCTCGAACATTGGTGGTACCGCATTCTCCTCCTCTCCTCCAGGTAAAAGCGAGGACAACAGCGCAGTAGCTGTGATGGATCATCAGCGATATACCGGGCGTCAGCCATGAGCCTTGACTTACATTCCACAATCCGGTAGATAGTCAGCTGACTAGCATCGATGTGCTGAGTGTGCGGACTCAATGGATTTTGTACGTCACCAAAGAAGTATTCTCGAATCTGCTCCTGTCGCGAGCGTTGCAGGAAATCCGTGTCTCGGTCGACGCAACCACCTGACTTGTCAAGCCTGATGACCGTGGCAGCCACAGATCCACCGATCTTCTGGACGTTGAAACGGCGCACCATATCACTGTACAGACGCTCTGAACCGAGGACGATTAGAATATTGACTGCACAATGTTATTCATCAAACTTTTGACCAATTAATTAGCTTTTGGCTCACCTTGAAATTCTGATACAATATGTTGGATGATTTCATAATTCCCTTTCCCTTGGCTAATCACCCCAGGTGTATCAATGATGCAGCCAGTAACCCGGGCCTCAACATCTTCATTGAACCTGCTTACGACGGATAAAGCAAGCCGCTGGACTAAGGCTTTGAACAGTGTGGTTTTATCTTCCGGATTCGCCAATCCATAGTAGTACACTAAGGGCAGCTTTACAGGTACGAGAGTTGGCCCATTAGTCGGACTACTACCCCAGCCTTCCTCAACGTCGACAATGGAGGAGAACACGGCTGTGGAGAGTGTGCCTGGTATGCTTAGCATGCCCTCTTTCGGATCGAGATTGACGGTGACGGGCTGTCTTTCCGCCCTCGTAGCTAGAGCAGTAAGCATCTTGACAAGAGTCGTCTTCCCAGCGTTGTCGGGGCCTAGGACAAGGACCCTAGGTCCTTCCTTTCCACCAGCCAACGCCTGATCCCTCGATCGCTCCAACGCAAAGTGTAAATTGGTATACATCGTCATGGGCGTCTCCTCTGCAATGTACTCCGATTGGCACTCCCCATCAACCTCGAGACGGCAGCCATCCCAGGTATAAATGGCGGCCTTCGTTGCTGTGAAGGTATAAGGCTGCTGCTGCGCAAGCTCGGTACCGAAAAGCTCCGCATCGCCGGACAGTACCTGTTCTTCGGTTAGTCAATTTACTGGACGTGTTCTGGCTTGGCGTCAGATGTACCTTGACCTCGACTTTGGAGTCATAGGAAACCTCGAACCGCCATTCCGAGCCTTCTTTGAGCACAATCACGGTCGGAGGACGTATGTTAGCCTCGGGCTGTGCGGCGAGCCCCAGCCCTGGCAATGACATGCTTTGAGGGGATGTCTTTCTGATCAAGATGGGATCGGTTGTTTGGCCAAGGCCCGGCAAGTCGCTCCCATGCGGCGCTGGTGGCGCAGTTCCCGGCGGCTGCATTGCGCTTAGAAGATACGAGCCAAGCGATCTCTAAAAGAACCTCTTTTCGTTCTTGCTGCTCGAATGTAAGCTATCACTGCGTAAAAGATGGCTTTTCGGGAGCTTTTGCCGCTTTCTGTTTCCGCCTGGTGAGCTTGACTCAAATGATGACTGTTGCAATCGAGTCTGGTCACAAAGCTGCCCCTTTTCAGCGTTGGCATATGGGAGTACACTCCACAGGCACAATGAAACGATTTGCGACGTCTGTAAACAATGAGGAGACAACTGGCCACGAAGCCGGAGTTGCACTGGAAGTAGCAGCCCAATTAACTCCCTCAATGGGGTTCTTGACAAGAATAATTTGAACTTTGGGGTATCGGATGCGTGCGAAAGGTTATTGATTGCAATCGAGTATGGCTATTGACAAAATATGTTGAGCAAAAGCGCCCTTGTTAGGCGTGTGATAGGCTCGCCTGCATGAGAGTGTTATGTACGAAGTTCAATCTAGTGCCTAGGTGCGCGTAATGGTGGGTACTGATCTTATTTGTCTGTCAAGAATGGTCTCAATTTTGTGTTCATAATGAAAATAAAGGCGTCTTGAAAGCATCGGAAGCATAGCTTGATGGGGGTATGTGAAACGGTCTATAGTGACCGCGCTGAGCTAATGACTCAATGGGCCGTTGGGGTTAACCCACAAGACCCCTTGCCCCCAAGCTTTAAATGTCGTGGGTTCGATTCCCAGCTGCCGAACGTATTTCTGAGGGTTTCTGAGGGCGATTGTCAAGCATAGCTCTTGTAGCATAGCTTGTTAAAGTGGGTCCTCGTACCTCCCTTAATTGGTATCTGTCAAAAACTAGCCCCCAAACATTTTTTTCCCCTTTCGTTCCTTTTGGGAACTGTTACGGGTTCTCTCCTTTCACGCTACGAGCGTCACGTGTCGTAGTAGTCTCTCTATGAAGGGAGCACATATTTGTACCTTACATTTGCTATCTGGACCAGGGTAGACTTCCTTTATTTTACGCCTAGGTGCACCTTTCAGAGATCAGGGGTCATTCGTGTAAATATTAATTATCCAGCTGGTTCAGCTCGCTCCTTCAGGGTCCCTTGCCCGTGCAAGTGGACTGCTTTGACGTTTCGCCTCTTTAACTATCAACCTTTACTGGTTGATTTGCCTTTTAGTATCTCGTTGAATCTTGTATTTGAGAGCGCAATAAATGGTGCCCTATCTCTTGTCATGGTCCGGATAGTAGGAAGTGTCCGAATAGCAAATGTAGAATACGAATAGAGACTGCCTATTATTAAACCACTTTGCGACATGCAGAACTTTGCTACTCCACTACTCTTCTGTTCTCTGTATTCACTTAGACACGAGGCTATATGGTTGTGGTTTCTAGTAAGAGAGTGTTAAGAACTGTCAGCCAGACCCAGTTCCTGTCTCAAAAGTGACTACTTCTACATACGTCGTAATGCTGTGCGGCGATATCGGCCGGGTGTAAGGCTAAGAAATTGGACTCTCCTGCTTGTTAACATAGGTAATCTGATTTACTAAAGGCGGATGCACTGGTCGTACAGCCTACCGCAAGCCGTCCATTTGTTTTTCTGAAGAATAGCTAGAGTTAGTGCACCATTCCTTGCCACAGCACAGGACAAGGACACTGAGGACTTGAGTACAGCAGTGCCACAGCGGCCTCAATCATCCACTACCACTGGGTTTCTTCCTATTGTTCGCAATCCGCCTTTCCTACTCATTCTCCTCCTCGTCATCCTCGTTCTCTTCACCCGCGTCTTCACCCTCGTCCGCTTCACCCTCGTCCACAGCACCGTCGTCCACTTCAATCTTGTCCGTTTCCCCCTCGTCCTCTTCACTCGCGTCTTCCCATTCGTCCCCCTCGTTCGCTTCCCCCTTGTCCGCCTCCACCTTGTCGACCTCCACCTTGTCCGCCTCCGCCTCGTCCTCCGCCTCGTCCGCCTCCGCCTCATCCGCCTCCGCCTCATCCGCCTCCGCCTCGTCCGAAGCCTCCGCCTTGTCTGCTTCCTCCTCGTCCGTTTCCTCTTCTTCCTCGTATCCATCGTTAAATTCATACTCACCTTCACTATCGGTGGAAGACAGATCCTCGTCTCCGGCATGAGTGGTCATATGGCGCTTCTTAGGATTGATGGGGTCGATACGTGGACAGCTGATTGTATCCAACCACTGTTCGTTTGTCATATTGCAGACCAACTCAGGCAAGTTTTTCTTGGCAGTGAAGAAGGTCTCGTAAAATTTGTCGAACGATGCCTGAGTCTTGGCTCTGTCAGTTAAAGGACTATCCATAAACAAAGCACCGTATACGTACCTCAGAATCAACCCAGGTCAAGCGTTGCCAAGGCTCTGCGCGCATAGCTTTCAAAGTCTTTGCTATCTCACCAGCTTCGCCAGCAGATTCCATAGTCTCTCCCTCAGAGTTCTTGATTGTCATGTTGAGATGTTGCGCTTCATTTTCCTCCGTGTCAGCCCCCGCTTGCATGCGAATTGTGGACTTGTTTTGGTCATTGAGAGCATCGAGGTGGATGAGCTGAGGCCGTAGAAAGACCTGAGCGTCCACTTTGGTAAAGAAAACATCGTCTACCTTCGTTAGCCTTGGATGCTTCCAGCAAAAGCTACAGTCGCAGGCGATGACGTATAGTGAGGACTTACCGCGCGTAAACGCACCAGCAAACAGATTTGCGTATCCCTCTTGCCATTGGATGATGTGACCCCCGAGAGTCATCTTGTTCATGACGTGGCCATTCTTGACGGCATTGTCATAGTCTTCAAGAAGAGCTTCAACGGTAGGGTCCATATCTACGGCAGACTGAGCTGCACGAGCAGCTGCACGAGTCTGAGTGGGTCCACCGAGACCGAAGCCACCTGCAAGGCCGTAGGCCCCCCCTTTCTCCTTCAAGATCTTGCTCTTACGCAGTGCTTCACCGTAGATGATACCGCGGACTTTGTCGTAAGAAGGGTGATGCGGGTCAAGAGGAATATCGATTTCGACAAGGCGGGACTTTGTCTTGATGCGCATTTCCAAAGGCTTTTGCCCGTTTCTAGCCTTGTACAGCTGCCCAGGCATTTTCTCTGGGTAGCGGAGCAACACGATGTGCTGATTCGGGCGGACATTCATATACATGTTCCACTTCCTAACCACAGGATCGTACACATCCGAGGGAAGCTCGCGGATATGCTTGAAGCCTGGATGGGGTGAATATGAATCATCCTCTTCGTCGGCGGGTAGCGGGACCAAGGCAGCTTCGACCCAGCGACGCTTGTTCGCCTTATCTTTCAAGATACGCTTCGTTTCCTCGTATGGCATCTTAGGAGGCAACGGGGGGTTCGGGACAGTCTGAGAAGAACCCGACGGCGGAGGCATAAAACGGAAAGGGAGCGAAAAGGACTCCGGTGCCTTTCTCTGTGCCTCGCGAGCCTTACGATCAGCGATAATATCCGTTTGCACTGGTCCTTTCTTTGGCCTAGTCATGTTGTATAAGCGTAGAGCATACACAAGAAGGAAGGGAAAAGATGGATGGTGGGTGTTGGTAGCTGGGGTGATGATTTTGACAAGAGCAAATGAGATATAGATACCTCGATTTGTGCGCTGTAACAGCGGCGCTAGCACGGCGTTCGGCAAATGCCGCCCCAAATCATTACAACACCGCGCCTTCAACACTGATTTTTATCGGTCACGTGTCAGCCCGTTGCCCTGCGATGCTTACAGTCGCTGGGTATTACCAGCCAAGACGTCAATCAGTCGAACACCTTTACCTGTTCACTAGCAGCGCTACATAAGGGCTTATGTCTGTTCTACAAATCGAAATGGCCATGGATCTCCGGTTGACCTTGAGAGTTCGACGATTTCCCGTAACGCCATGTTTGTGAAGCTTGGCATCAAATTTTAAGCGCACCATAGACGCGACAAACGCAACAGCCGCTCACGGCGAGCAGCGCCTACAGATCAGTTTCCAGTTTCTGAGGGGCCTCAACCCGTATCCTTGAGAGTTCCCTAGGTTGGAATTTTACCATGGCTTACATTGCTCCCATACATCGATCCAACAGTGTGAGGCATGCAATAACAATACGGTTTTTAAGTCCAGATGAGGAGTGCTTAATCGTAGCGTGAGTCCGACAGGGATCTTGCTTCGAAGATACACATGCATAATATGTCGCAGGAAATCGAACCGTATTGAGATACTTACACAAAGTGATGAAGGCCTCATACACCGCTATACACGGGCAGTGTATGGCAGAATTACCATGCTCGAGAGGCTGCGGCCCGAGAATTCGAAGACCGAGCATCTTTTCATTGGTACGGATCGATATAAGTATTTCACAATCTCGTGGGACGAGAAGACGAATCAGATACGCACAGAGCAAAGCTACCAGGATCAGTCAGACAAAACGCTTCGAGACTCCCAAAATCAAGATCGATGTTTGATTGATCCTTCTAGACGCTATATGACCCTTCAACTTTTCGACGGTATCGTAACTGTGGTTCCAATTAATCAAGCCAAATCAAAGAAGAAAAGCTCATCTGAGCCTGGAACTCTTGGCCAGCCGGTACCTGCAAGGATATCTGAGCTTTTTGTCAGGTCTTCAGTGTTCTTACATTCACACGAGGAAGCGAATGCAAAAGCGCTGCTAGCCCTTTTATACGAGAACAACCGTCAGCAAGTTTGTCTCAATATAAGGCATTTGGACTACACCATAGGCACCCAGTCAGAGCCCGGAAGTGCTGATCTCGAAGAAGTTGTTACGGCTGGAGATGACCTAGATATAGGAGCCACCCATCTGATCCCCATACCAGCACCAGCATGTACGTACTATTAGAAGGGTTTCGCTAGACGTGGCTTATTTCTCTTCAGATGGCCTCCTGATACTGGCTGAAACGTCAATAACCTATTTCAAAGATGGCCAAACTCGGGTTGAGCCACTGGAGGAAGCTTCGATTTTCGTTGCCTGGACCGCGATTGACGCTCAACGTTTCCTCCTTGCCGATGACTATGGACGGTTGTATCTTCTCATGTTGATGTTAGACAGTCGAGATAGGGTGACGGGATGGAAGCTGGACGTGATAGGACACACTTCTCGAGCCTCGGTACTTGTCTACCTTGGCGGTGGCCTCGTCTACGTCGGGTCTCATCAAGGTGACTCGCATCTTGTCAGCATTCAGGAAAGATCCATGGAAGTCATGCAGACACTGCCCAACATTGCTCCAATTCTGGACTTTGCCATTATGGACATGGGAAGCCGCGCTGGTGAGTCTCAAACCAACGAATATTCATCTGGCCAAGCACGTATAGTCACTGGATCTGGCGCCTTTCAAGACGGCAGCTTGCGTAGCGTCAGAAGTGGAGTCGGGATGGAGGAGCTGGGTTTGTTACTCCAAGCGAAACATATAACAGATCTATTTGCTCTGAGTTCAACCACTGCGAAGGGACGAAATGATTTATTGCTCGTATCTTTCGTCGAAGAAACCAGATTGTTCAGGTTTCAAGATGATGGTGAGATCGAAGAACAGTCAGAAATGGACGGGTTGGCATTGTCGGAGGGCACTACATTAGCAGCCAACTTAGGAGGCAGCCATCTCATTCAAATCACGGCTTCGTCAGCCCGCATCATCGACCTTGACAGCGGAATGATCAATCATGCATGGAATTCTCCGCAAGGTCAGCCCATCACTGCAGCATCCGCGAACCAGCAAAGACTGTGTCTGGCTATCGGAGGTACGCAGGCCAGCGTCTTTGATATCAGCGCTGGAGAGAATTTGCAAATGATTGCGAGTCGGACTTTCCCAGATGAGGGGCAGATCGCATGCATTCATGTACCAAACGTCACAGCAGATATTTGCATAGCAGGCTTCTGGCAGACTACGGCGGTCGTTGTACTAAAGCTCGATACGCTCGAAACCGTTCACAAAGTCGCAATGAGCGATGACGCTGTCTCCGTACCTCGCTCAATCCTGCTAACTCAGATCCTCGCTAACGACTTCCCTACGTTGTTTGTAGCTCTTGCTAACGGCGAGGTTGTCACCTTTTCTTTCAACCCAGCTAGCTTCAGTCTCTCAGTGAGGAAGACAATAGTTCTGGGCACGCAGCAAGCTGGCTTTAAAGCGCTACCGGCGGGAGACCAAGTGTACAACGTTTTCGCTACTTGCGAACATCCGAGCTTGATTTATGGGTCAGAAGGACGCATAGTCTACTCTGCAGTAACCGCAGAAAAGGCCACTTGCGTGTGTCCTTTCGATTCTGAAGCCTATCCCAACGCCCTCGCCATTGCGACTCCACAAGATCTGAAGCTCGCGCTGGTAGATACAGAGCGGACAACACACGTGAATACTCTACCGGTAGGAGAGACTGTCCGAAGAATTGCATATTCGACCGATCTGAAAGCTTTCGGTCTCGGCACGATCCGACGAACGCTTCAGAGAGGGTATGAGGTTGTGAAAAGCTATTTCAAGCTCGTTGACGAGGTCGTGTTCAAGATGCTTGACACCTTCGATTTGAACGAGGAAGAATTGGTCCAGAGCGTCATGAGGGCAGACTTACGTGACAGCTCAGGTGAATTAGTCGAGCGATTCGTCGTCGGGACCGCATACTTGGAAGACCAGGTCTCTGATACGGCTCGAGGGCGCATTCTGGTTTTTGCGGTAACCCAGGAACGTATGTTAAGCTTAGTAACGGAGTTGCCAGTCAAAGGCGCTTGCCATTCCCTGGGTTGTGTCGATGGGAACATCGTAGCAGCGCTTGTGAAAACTGTGGGACAGTCCATTCTCGTTGACCCAGGGGAAGCTAACTAATAGCCTAGGTCGTGATCTACTCGCTTGAGGAGAATTCCCTTCACAAAGCTGCAAGCTATCGTACCTCGACCACACCTATTGATATTGCGGTCAAAGGCAATGCAATCGCTATAGCCGACTTGATGAAAAGCGTTTCTATTGTCGAGTACAAACGCGGTGCTCAAGGCCTGCAAGGCACCCTTGAGGAAACAGGGCGACATTTCCAAACAGCCTGGGGAACCGCAGTCGCTCATGTTGGCGATCATACAATTCTTGAAAGCGATGCTGAGGGCAACCTCATGGTTTTACACCAGAATACAAACGGTGTCACGATTGAAGACCAACATAGATTGGAGATCACGAGCGAGATCCGTCTAGGCGAGATGGTCAATCGAATACGAAGCTTCGAGGTTCCTTCATCCACGAGCGCAACCGTTATTCCGAGAGCCTTCCTTGGCACAGTAGGTCCTCCATCTCTCCAATCTAGGGTCTGCTGACAGCATTTAGGTGGATGGTTCCATCTATCTGTTCGCTTTAATAGCACCTTCATACCAGGACCTTCTAATGCGACTTCAATCAAATATGGGCGCTATGGTACGTAGCCCTGGCGACGTCCCATTCAGCAGCTATCGCGCCTTCAAGAATAGTGTGAGAGAGGCAGAAGAACCCTTCCGCTTTGTGGACGGTGAATTGATAGAACAGTTTCTGGATTGTAGTAAGGACATGCAGGAGCAAATGTGCAAGGGTCTAAGGACAGGGGCAGGAACAGAGGTGGATGTTGATGAAATAAGGGCGATAGTGGAAGGCCTGAGAAGGCTGCATTAATCCAAATGTAATAAGGAAAGTTGTAAATATAGGAGCGCCACAAGTACGACACGATGAAGATACGATTTTGATAGATAAGGCCCCTGCTTAAAGCTAGATTTGAGAATTTGTTCTGAGCGGCCTTTGATGATTTGATCTCTGCTTCAGGCATGCCTCGGCACCCATCACCTATTTTCCCGCGGCTGCCCAAGATTACTCTCTTTCACAGGCATCTGAATCTAAATTAACGCTTTCGACAGATAGTACCTACTCCAGATTGTGAATGCCACAGGCCCATCAAGGCGATGCCACGACAACATTTCAGGCTTCACGATCAGCGGAGATGGGCACTGGAGAGCCTTTGCAGAGCGCAGCATCGACCACACAATCCCTCGATGGCAGAGCGATAGCAACCAAAGAGCCGGGGAACTACAAGCCTCGGAACAAGCAAAGTCTGGACTACGTGCTCAGGACCGGTCTCGCTGGTGGACTGGCAGGATGCGCTGTATGAAAATCCCATGGCTCGAAAACGCCGGCATGGAAAGCATTAACATGGAAGGCAGGCCAAAACAATGGTCGCTCCTCTCGACCGCGTCAAAATCCTTTTTCAAGCCTCCAGCCCGCAATTTGCAAAGTATACTGGTTCATGGTTCGGCGTTGTAACTGCCATGCGAGACATCAACCGACAAGATGGCGTGCGCGGTCTCTTCAGAGGTCACTCTGCCACCCTGATAAAGGTATTCCCTTACGCGGCCATCAAATTCCTAGCATACGAGCAGTTTCGTGCTGCTATCATCAGATCGCCAGCTCAAGAAACACCATTGCGTCGCCTTTCTAGTGGCTCGCTTGCGGGTCTGTCTTCGGTCTTCATCACATACCCTCTTGAGGTCATCCGGGTACGGCTAGCATTCGAGACGAGACTCGATTCGAGGTCATCTTTATCGAGCATATGCACGCAGATATATCACGAACAATCACCTACGCCGCCAGCCACCATAGCTCTCCCAGGTGCTGCTTCTGCCACCACTGCGCCATCCAAATCTGGCCTGGTGAACTTCTACCGCGGCTTCTCCCCAACAGTTGCTGGTATGATACCTTACGCGGGCATGTCCTTCCTCACGCACGACACCGCGGGTGATTGGATGCGTTCTCCGGTCCTTGCGCCTTATACCACTACCACCTCTCCTGCCTCTGGGCGACCGATCTTGAAATACTGGGCGGAGCTGCTAACTGGGGGCTTTGCGGGACTAGTGTCTCAGACTGCAGCATATCCCTTAGAGGTTATACGCAGAAGAATGCAAGTAGGAGGAGCAGTTGGTGACGGGCATCGCTTGGGCATTGCCGAGACCACAAGAGATATATGGAGAGCGAAGGGTTGGCGAGGCTTCTTTGTGGGGTTGACCATCGGCTACATGAAGGTGGTGCCCATGGTCGCCGTCAGCTTTTATGTTTACGAAAGGAGCAAGCTGGCTTTGGGAGCCTAACGGCCTTTTCGCGCGCAGCGAAGCGTCAAGATAAGCATAAGCATAAGCATAAGCATAAGCATAAGCTCGAGCATTTGGCTTGGGCGGAGCGGACGAAGGTCTTAAGATACAAGGGGTCTATCCGATACAGAACAATCGAAGAGAGGTACTTTATGGATACCTGGGCATCACAATTGCTAAAGTGGAACCGATTGGTCTTGGACCTCTAAGAACAAGACTTCGGTCTGAACGCTCTCGCAATTGGATGTTCTGACCGTCCACGCTACTACTCAAAAAGCTCCCATGGCGCACTTTCATCGACGTCGGCAATCTACCTTACTGACTTTCAAGCGTTGTGGCCTGCAAAGGAAATAACTTCGGCTTGTTCTCGCAATCAGAACCCCGCCAAACCCCACCTCCACAACAGCCACCGGCACTGACAGCGTCACCGCACAACAGCATAATAACATCTTGCACGCTTAATAGTCTTCCCATTACAATGGCATGTCTCTGCTAACTCGCCTCCGTCCTCTCACATCCTTCACTCATCACCATCCACCAGCCCACCCCTTTTCCCTCCTAACCTCCCACTTCCCATCCCCCACAACTCGCACCCCACCCCCAACGCGCACCATGTCCACCTCCCTCCCCCACACCATGCACGGTGTCCAAATCTCCCAAACCGGCGGCCCCGACGTCCTCACCTACCTCACCGACCTCCCCTTCCCCACCCCCCAACCAGGCGAGATCCTGATCAAAAACTCCATCATCGGCATCAACTACATAGACACCTACTTCCGCACCGGCCTGTACCCCTCCCCCAAACCCGAGATCCTGGGGCGCGAAGCCGCCGGCACCGTCGTTTCTGACGCCGAAGGCTTCACAGCAGGCGAGAAAGTCGTCTGGCTGGGCACGGGCGGGTATGCCGAGTACACTGCCGCCCCGGCCGCAAAAACATTGCGCATCCCAGAGGGTATCAGCGAGCGGGATGCGTGTGCTGCGATATTGCAGGGCTTGACGGCACTGACGCTGGTGGAGGAGGCGCACAGAGTCGAGCGGGGGGAGTGGGTGCTTGTGCTCGCAGCGACGGGAGGAGTAGGTGGGTGGCTATTGCAGATCCTGAGGGCGAAGGGGGCGCATACGATAGCGAGCGTGGGGAGTGAGGGTAAGGTGGAGGAAGCGAGGCGATTGGGGGCTGAGGTTGTGGTTGTGGAGAAGGAGGGGGAGGTGGAGAGGGTGGTGGAGGAGAAGACGGGTGGGGAGGGGGTTAGGGCTGTGTTTGATGGGGTGGGGAAGGCGACTTTCGAGCGGAGTTTGAAGGTGGTGGGGAGGAAGGGGTCGGTGGTGAGTTTTGGGAATGCGAGTGGGGCGGTGGAGCCGTTTAGTATTGCGTAAGTCCGTCTATCATGCTACTCATCTAGAAGCGAGAGCAAAGATGGGTGGATGATGATCATGGTCGCTGATCTTCGCCGTCTTCAGGAAACTATCAGCGAAGAATGTCAAGGTGGCGCGGCCGACGCTGTTCAATTACATCTATACTCGGGAGGAGTATGAGAAGTATGCCGGTGAGCTCTGGCGCTTGATGATCCACGAGAAGTTCGATGTGCGGGTGCACAAGACGTATCCTCTGAAGGATGTCGCTCAGGCACAACAAGTGAGTGATTCATACATTTCGCCTGCCGTCAAGGATGCATGCTAATGTGAACTCAACTAGGACCTCGAGAGCCGTAAAACAATGGGCAAGTTGCTCATGACGCCTTGATAGAACTCTGAATGAAATAATGGTTTGAAAACGTCGAGAAGGTCATTGCCTGCTGATCGTGAAGATCGACAACCTGTGAGCTGTCCCCTTCTTCTCGTTCCTCAGCCAGCAATGCGATCCCCGTCCACCCCCTCTTGTCCAGCAGCCCCGTCTTCAGCACCATTGCCATCGCCCTCAGCGCCATCCTCAAGCTCATCCCCACCCTCCCCGTCCTCCGCCGGCTTCTCCCGCATCGGCAGCCAAGTCTTCTCAATCGCGCGCCAGCCAATCATCGCATCGTTCGGGAGCGCATCGTAGAAGGAGCAGTATATCCCGCGCAGCTCGTCAAAGTAGAGAGCCCCGAAGCTGAGCTCCTTAATCGTAGTGATGAACCTCATGCCGACAAAGCACTTGGCGAGCACTTTATCCTCAACCCACAGTTCATAATCCTTGATCTCTTTCGGTGCCTTGGCGGCAGCAGCCTCTTCCTCTTCGGTCAGGTCTTCCAAGGGTGCACCGGGATAGTACCAGGTCTTGGCCCTCAACCTCCCAAGTGGCTTCAGACCCTGGCCAACAGCAGACTGGTAGAGATCCAGGACTTCCTGCTCCGCGGGCAGCAGCTCTGTGATCTGCAGACCTGTCTCGATCTCATTTATGACCTTGATCTTGTTCGCGTCATCCTGCTTCTTGTACAGCTCGAACATGCGGTCATTCCCGCGCGCGACGAGACCCGTCTTGAACGTCTTGCGAGCGAGCTGTGGGCTGATGCCAGCGTCGGGCAATGTGGTGAAGACTTCCTTGGCCCATTCTTGGTCGCCGACGTAGAGGCCGCGGATAGCGCCGCCGAACATCTCCGAGCATGCCGAGTTGAAGCCGCCGGGCAGTAAGCGGCCGACTTGGGTGATTAGCCAGAGTTCTTTGTCTGCCTGGTCGAGCGCATTGCGAGCGGCATAGATCTGGTCCTTGTACTCTGGGCAGACATCGTGGTGTAAAAGGTAGTTTAGGAAGTTGCGGATGACGTTTGTCTTCGATTTGATGCTTTCCTCGGAGTAGATGTCGAAAGAGATCGGTATGTGGTAAGACCTAGATTTGATGAGCTTTGGCAGTACCATCAATGTGTAATGAAGAGCCGACTCACACAAATGCCTTCACGACTGCTTCGAAATCGACCACGTACATCGAGCCCTCACCATCGTTTTTGTCCTCGCCGACGTACTGGGTAGCTGTAATGGTTCGGATCTCTGATGCCGTGCTCTCTGACAATGTCTTTGCATCGAGGCCACCGGAAAACATCTTCGGGCCCGTGTCCACCCCACCGTACTTTAAGTACCTGTCGAAGAGGTTCTTGCGAGCAGAGTCTAGGTTGCGTTTGGCGGAGTAGCGCTGTATCGCAGTCTCAATGCGCCTGAAGGACCATCAGCGACGCGAAGACGACAGCCATGAAACAAGCTTACTCGCGAAACGGAAGAGATCTGCTCAGATGTAAGCACAAAACATTGCATGTACGGCTTTGGGTTGATGCTTACGGATGGTATATGTCCTGCTCCTCCTTATGCTCCGCAGGCGTGAGTGGGGCGTCAACATAATACTCCTCGAACCCCGTAGGTGCGTTCTATGTCATGCAAACACCAGTAAGAGTCCGTACGCAATACTCAACATCCAAGCGACCTACCAATCCTCTCTTGCTCTTCGGCTTCCTCTTCTTCTTCTTCTTTGACCCTACACCAGCTTCCCCAGCCCCACCAATGGACACCTGAGTCTCTTTGCCGACTGTAATCTTCTCATGGTCTGCGTCTTCATCATATTCCTCGTCTTCTGGGCCGATAATGTTTTCATCAAAAGTCACTTTGGCATCGCCATGGTCTTGGATGGCTGGTGGAACACCATTGGTTGCGTCCGTGCTCGCGGCATCTATGGGACCTTTTCGCGCCGCATCCGATGTATGCGAGCCATTGATGGTGGGGCCGTTGTCAACTTCAGTCTGGTCCATGGCGAGTAGCAGGCTGTACGCCAACGCTTCTGTGCGTCGCGAATCGTTTGTAGAAGGATTAATGAAATGGGAGGGGTATGGCAGCAGCACTGCTGTCGAAACCTGCAGTAAGAGATTTGAGATTAAAAGAGATCTTAAGCTGTAAACTTGTTCACTGAATAGAGGTAAGTTTGAGGTCACGGCCCGGGTCTGGACTATTCACTGGATATCAGACGCTTCACAATGATAGATCTGAGCGTGACACACGGTCAGTGACTGCTCGAATATTCCAGACACGAGGATGTGAAGAGATCGAACAATGTTTGTATGCTGCGACAGAGCAATCTCATAGCAACCTTGTGGGAAGACCATTTGTTCGAAGCAAACAATCAAGACATAGTAAGTGGATGTAGATGCTCAGGGAGGAGCAACCATTAGACGTTTTATCAGGGTGTCTATCACTACTATTTTTTCACGACGGCTCTTACGAAGCTTCAGTGATGAACGTCGAGGCAGTCTGTAATCAGTATCTGGCACAGCTACTTGGCCTTTGAGGAGCTGTCAACTCGCCAATCCGTGAAAGCGCCATTGATCTGCCAAGACATCTGACGTACGTCATCTTTTGGTGTGATTGTTTGAGAGCTATGAATAGCTTAGCCTCGGCGGCCACCGGCAGCACCGGCTGAATCGTGCCGATCTTTGCTCCTGTTTCAACATAGCTACGTACCCCGTACTATTATTACCGGAACAAACAGCTGCGTCCCAAGGCTGTGAGGTAAACCATGTTTCCAACCCCCAACGCTGCCTCGACCTCGCACTCGCATATCATGTACGAAAATCACTGCGGGTAGAACATACGCACACACAATCCACCAATGGCGCAAAAATCGTTTCGGAAGTCGCAACTCGTCGAGTTCAAGAACACTGCTGCTGGCCAGTGAGTCAAATCTGACAATGCCTGCTTACTCGAGTGTTTACCGTTACTGACCGGAGTGATACAGTGACGGCGTTCTCTCCGACCCTTCCGGGTCTCTGATTATCAAGCCTTGTAAACCAGCCGAGATCAGCTTCTACGAGTCGTGCGCCGCGCATCAAGAATTCGCCGAATACATCCCTACATATATCGGCACATTGTCACTGTCCTCGGACACGCATCCAGCGCAGGCCGCCGCAGCATTGGGACAGTCGAAGGAAGCCCAGGCGCAGGTTCACGGCCCCAATGGCATTTCCGAGGCTATCGTCATCGAAAATGCCTGGACACCGTCGAATGGGGGCAAGATAAGCACGAATTGCGCGCTGGTCATGGAAAACGTTGAGGGTGGCTACAAGCAACCCAATATACTGGACGTCAAGCTAGGAGCAAGGCTGTGGGCTGATGATGCACCACCTGCTAAGAGAGCGAAATTAGATAAGGTCACTGGAGAGACAACGAGTAAACCTTTGGGCTTCCGAGTGGCTGGCATGCGAATCTGGCAGGGTGCGGACGCTCAGGGCCACAAAGACGTCAATCTCGATGGGTACAGATTCTACGATAAGGATTATGGGAGGAGCCTCGCACCTGAGAATATAGTTGAAGCCTTCGAGGACTACCTTCGCGTTGCCAGAGGGACAAGACCACTTCGATATACCAAGAAGCTCATACGACGGTTCATTGAAGACCTCCAAGGTATGCAACACGTGCTGGAGAATGAAGAGAGCAGGATGTACTCGGCCAGCCTACTGTTCGTTTACGAAGGCGATCCGGCAATACTACAAGAAGCCTTCACCACAGAGGCACAGATGCTCGACTCCATGGAAGCCGAGTCCAAGTCCTTCCTAGATGGGGATGGTGTACCGAAAGAGGATGGAGACCACCCCAATGGCAATGGCACATCCAGCGGCACGAACGGGACCGCTGCACCTATGAACGGCAACAAAGTCAATGCTTCGGATAGTGCAGACACAGCATCTACAGTTGTCGAAGGTGATACACCCGAACCGGAAATGCCATTACCACACATCCAAGCGGTGAAGCTGATTGACTTCGCTCACGCAGCCTGGACCCCGGGCCAGGGCCGTGACGAGAACCTATTGCATGGCATCCGGAATGTTATCAAAACGCTTAACGAATTACTCGTCTAGAATGGAACGTTCATGCCCTGGGCTTATTATTCAGCCACAAAGTCGTCAGTCAGGCTGGTCCTCTGAACTGTACACCATGACGAATATCACGAGACTAGAATCAACGGCCTTCCTACCTGAGCCTTGTTGGGCGAGGAGGTTTCGATCCTTGCGGCAAGGAAACCCTTCTGGAGGGACCAACGCTTCATGACTGTAGATAAGATTTCCATATATTATCTCATCAAGAGTCGAAAAGTCCACTTTCCTGCAATCATCGTCTTGACAACAAGCACAGCCCTCTCGCCCCCACCTATTCCCCCTCCTTCCATCTTGTGTCCCAATCCTTATACACCATGTTCAACCAGACCCACTCAACCAAACGGTGAAAAAGGGAGTAAAGAGGCGACGAGTGTTCAAGGGGGCATTCGATGAATAGCGTGACGTCTCTGCATCAGCAGCAAACCCCCAAAAAATCGAGAACCAACATATCCCCACCAAATCCGTCGCGTTTCGCCCTTTCCATACACCGCTTCTCCAATCCTCAATCCTCCACCCTCCATCCTTCAACCCATCTCCCATCACCAACCCTCAGGAATAGTTATCCTTCCTTGCTCTTCCCATTACCCTCAACCCGGTCCAATTCCCCTTCCCCCTTCCCCTCAACCACCCTCTCCACTTATACACAGATCCAACCCCCCACCGACTCCCTCCAACCCAATATTCCCAACCACGAACCCTCGCCTCCCGCGCAAACCCATCCAGCCACCAGTCCACCCATCGAAGCCTACCCACCCAACACGCCTACTCCCTCATTTCCGCACCCAGGCCCCTCCCCATCGTCTCACCAGTAGGAAACGAGGATCCCATAGACAGGAGCCACCCACCCCCCCCTTTCCAGCTCGTCTATTCTCGTAAAAGAAATCTCACGTATACCTTAGGAAGGGAAGGAAGGAAGAAAGGAAGAAAGAGCGGGTGTAACGCCCTGAACATCATATGCTCCCAATCCTGCCTGTAATGAATTGATTGTTTCGCTCGCT
>JAABUQ010000518.1_pt1 | contig 88997 bp, 83 predicted proteins | sample 5560001 | NCBI WGS metagenome assembly JAABUQ01 (sample SAMN10711888, study PRJNA513371) | rock metagenome | isolation source: Antarctica rocks | place: Antarctica: Victoria Land, Finger Mt nord | collected 2015-12-18
AATATACCGATGATTTGCTCTTCGCTGAATCGGCCCTTCTTCATGGTTGGATCCTCCTTCGTCGCTTTGCCGCCGAAGCTGAGATCCTCAATTTTACGCGGTTGAGTTTATCGAAGGCACGTCACCTGCACGAAGAGCATCGCTTTTGATGGACCAGTTCGTTCTTGACGCCTGGCGATCCTAGCGAAGACACGCCCCACACTCGCCGCGTCTTGACGGAACTCACTTCCAACGAAGCAATTGTTCCGGAAATCTGGGCCTATGAAGTCGCCTAACGATATCTTTGTTGAGTGTAATAAGCGCAAGCGCATTACGGAAAATCAAGTCCGTGAATACTTAGGCCTTCTTAAGGCATTGCCCATACGACTTGAGCACCGGACACTTTGGAACAACGTAGATTTGGAATCCCTGGCCCGGCACGGTTTCCACGAGCAGCTCCTGGTTTCAACGAAACTGTGCAAGAACTTCTCCAGTGAGATCGGAGTATTTTTCGATCGTACTTTTAGATCGGCCAAACTCCCAAATCGCCATGGGCAGCTAGACGCGTGACAAGCTTTGAACTCCAGTTTGAAGTTACACGGAAGTAGATGTCAGATCGTAAGTTATGAAAACTAATTGGTGCTGGAGGTGGGGGTCGAACCCACATGAGAAGTGAATCCCGCGGGATTTTGAGTCCCGTGCGTCTGCCAGTTCCGCCACTCCAGCCAATGCAGAATCACCTGAGTATAACAACCGGCTACCCCCCGCCCTCTACTGCCACCCGCCGCCAAGTGCGCTGTAGAGCTGGACCAGCGTGAGTGCCTCATTCTGTTGCGCCGTGACTAGGTTCAATTGCGCGGAGAAGAGAGATGAATCCGTGGTGAGCACTTCCAAGTAGCTGGTTGCCCCGCCGCTGTAGCGCAGGCGAGCAAGGCGGGTTGCGTCCTGTGCGGCTTCCACCAGCTTCTCCTGCTCTATGCGGGCGGCGCGCTGCTTGTTGAGTGCGATGAGCGCATTCGAAACGTCGTGGAACGCAGTGACGATGGCTCGCTGATAACTAAAAACCATCTCCTGCTTGGTCGCTTCCGAGAGTTCCAGTTGACCCCGAAGCCTACCGCCCGCAAAAAGCGGCTGCGCGAGCGTTCCATAGCCGTATATAGTCCGGCTACCCGTATCGAACAAATTCGAAAGACTATTACCCCCCACGCCGGCAGAAGCGTTGATCGACAACTGCGGAAAAAACTGAGCGCGCGCCACGCCGATTTGTGCATTGGCCGCGACCAACTGCGCCTCTGCCTGCTGAACATCCGGCCTGCGCTCCAACAGCTGCGAGGGTAGGCCGGTGGGTAGAGTTTGCGGAGGGGGAACAAGTGCGTTCGGATCGGTATGTGCCACCGGGCCCGGGTTCCGGCCAAGCAGCAAGCGCATGGCGTTCTCGTCCTGCTGAATCTGCTGTTCGAGTTGCGGGATTTGCGTGCTGGCTGTATAGAGGAGTTGCTCGGCTTGCCGAACGTCTGAGAGCGCAACGGATCCTCCGCGTTCGAGTGTACTCGTCAGGTCAACAGAATTTTGACGAATCTCCAGCGTGCGGCGGGAGATGTCAAGATCGCGATCAAGGGCCCGAAGCTCAAAGTAGAGCGTCGCGACCTGCTGCACCAGACTTAAGCGGACCGCACGCTGCGCCCAGGTTTGCGCCAGCAACTGAGCACGCGCCGCTTCGCTCTGCCTGCGATAGAGGCCCCAAAAATCCGGAGTCCAGGCGGCTGATACGTTGAAGCTGCCGTCCACGAGTGGGCTGGCAATTTGGGTGCCTAGTGAATTTGGCAGCTCGGCGCCGATGCCTGTGCCACCCACGTTGATCGTCGGGAACTGTTGCGCACGCGTGATCCTGACCTGCGCCTGCTGCTCCAGCACATGTTGCGCGGCGACACGCAAGTCGTAGTTGTTGGCCAGCGCCATGCGAAGCAGATCCTGCAGCTCGGGCTCATGAAAAACTTCAGCCCAACGCTGGTCTCCCAGACTACTGGCCGGATCGCTTGCCATGGGAGTGTTGTCTGCGCCGCGAAAGGTGGGTGTCGTTGGTACCTGCGGGCGACTGTAGTTCGGTCCGACAGTACAGCCGGCTAGAAGGATGAGGGCGAGACCACTCGCTGAGGCCGCCCCGGCAACTCTCTTATTTATACGCCCGCTCATGCGTGCCCTTCCTGAGGTTGGGATGCAATAGGCCCGGCAACATTCGTGTCCGGCTCCTCCACGGCATGGGTGGAGTCCATGGTGGTGCCTTTGCCTCCGCGAACGAAACGGTGCGACAGGTATTCGACCACACCAAAGGTAACCGGAACCATGAGGATTCCCACCACCGTGGCCAGCACCATACCGCCGATGACGACAGTGCCCAGAATACGCCGCCCCACTGCGCCTGAACCACTCGCTGTCCAGAGCGGCAGACATCCGAAGATGAACGCAAGAGCCGTCATGACGATGGGTCGAAAGCGTAACCTGGCGGCACCGAGAGCAGACTCCGAAATACTCTGACCCTTCTTGTAATTCGCCACCGCGAACTCGACAATCAGGATGGCGTTCTTCGCCGAAAGACCAATCAGCATGATGAGACCGATAGTGGCGAAGATGTCGTTTTCAAACGATCGCAGCGTAAGCGCCAGATATGCCCCCAGGATCGCGACGGGAGTGCTCAGCAGAACGCTGAACGGCAGCGTCCAGCTTTCATAGAGAGCGGCCAGAATCAGGAAGACAAACAACAGTGACAGCCCGAACACGACCCACGCGGGAAGGCCCTCGGCGGCACGCTGCTCCTGGAAGCTCATGCCCTGGTAAGAAAAGCCCATGCCTGTAGGCATAGTCTGATGGAAAACCTGTTCGAGCGCGGCCCGCACCTGACCGGAGCTGTAGCCCGGCGCCCCAACAATATTTAGCTGAGCGGCATTGTATTCATTGAAGCGCAGGATAAACTCCGGGCCGGTAATTTGCCTTGTATGGACGAGTGCGCTGAGCGGCACCTGGCTGCCGTTTGCGCTGCGAACATAAAACTGGTTAATATTCTGAATGGTCGTACGCGTATTGCCTTCCGCCTCGACATAGGTCTGCCACTGACGGCCGAAACGGTTGAAGTAATTGACCAGATAGCCGCCCATGAAAGTCTGCATGGTGGTGTAGATGCTGCCCAAATCGACCTGCTGTTGGGCGGCCTTTTCACGATCGACGTCGGCGTAAATCTGAGGTACGGCCGGCAAGTAGGAAGGAATCGATGCCGCAATTTCGTGGCGCTTAGAGAGCGCGCCCAAATAAGCAAACAGATTCTTCGTGAGAAAGGATGGATCGTCGTTGCCGGACTGGTCCTGCAAAATCATGGTAACGCCGCCCGAAGTACCAAGGCCGGGAATGGAGGGGGGCGGGAAGGAGAAGGCTAGGCCCGAGCCAACTCCTGCAAGCTGCTGTTGCAGGCTGCCCTGGATGGCCGTAAACTGCTCTTGTTTTGATTTGCGCACGTCCCACGGCTTAAGCGAAACGAAGAAGAAGGCGGTATTGGTGCTTTGAGTCTGCGTCAGTAAACTAAAACCATTCACACCGATGACGTGGGCAATGCCAGGCGTTTTCAGCAGCGCGCTACTGACACGCTGAGCGGCGGCGTCGGTGCGCTGCAGCGAGGCTGCATCTGGCAGCTGCATGGCGACAAACATGTAACCCTGATCTTCCTGGGGAAGGAAGCCGGTGGGCAGTCGGCCGGCCATAAAGACGGCAAGGGCAGCGATCACCGCCAGGACCAGCATGCTGATTCCCGCTTTGTGAAGCATCAAGCTGGAGGTGGAAACGAAAGCGTCGGTGGTTCGGCCGAACAGACGATTGAAGGCATCGAAGAATACGCGAAGCGGTCCACGACGGCGGTTCTGGTCTTTCACTTTGGGCTTCAGCAGGAGAGAAGCCAAAGCGGGGCTGAGGGTGAGCGCATTAAAGGCTGATATCAGCACTGAGATCGCAATAGTGATGGCGAACTGCTGGTACAAGCGGCCCGTGATACCAGGGATAGCAGCGGTCGGGATGAACACAGCCGCAAGGATAAGAGCAATCGCCACAACGGGTCCGCCGACCTCTTCCATCGCTTTCACAGTGGCGTCGCGCGGCGTCATTCCTTCGTCTATATGGTGCTCTACTGCTTCGACTACGATGATGGCGTCATCAACCACAAGGCCGATTGCCAGCACCAAGCCGAAGAGGGAGAGCGTGTTGATGGAGAACCCAAGCACCGGGAAGAGAATAAAGGCGCCGATGAGGGAGACGGGCACGGCCAGAAGCGGGATCAAGGTGGCGCGCCAGCCCTGCAGGAAAATAAATACAACCAGTATGACCAGCAGCAGCGCGATGCCAAGCGTGACCACGATGTCGTGGATACCCGCCGTCACGGCCTTGGTGGTATCAAGCGGAATGCTGTATTGAATGCCTTCCGGGAAGTTGGCCGAGAGTTGCTTCATCCGCAGGTTGACGGCGGCGGCCGTGGCGACCGCATTGGAGCCCGGCAGCTGATAAACGGCCAGAACTCCCGAGGGAGCATTGTCAAAACGCGCGGTTAAGTTGTAGACCTGCGTCCCCAATTCCACGCGCGCCACATCACGCAGGTGCAGGATCGAGCCATCGGGATTGGCACGAATGATGATGTTTCCGAACTGTTCCGATGTGACCAGGCGACCCTGTGTTCGGACCGTGTAAGTGAACTGTTGACCGAGCGGAACAGGCTCGGCGCCCACCTGCCCGGCGGGGTTGACGTTGTTCTGTGTTTGCAGAGCGTTGATCACATCGGTTGCGGTGACGCCGAGCGTCGCCAAGCGGTCCGGATTCACCCAGATTCTAATGGCGTATTGACCGCCGAAGACTTGAATGCGAGACACACCTGGAACGCGCGTTAGTTCGTCCTGGAGCTTGATGATGGCGAAATTGGTGAGGAAGTCCGCGCCGTATTTGCCGCCCTTTGAGGAGAGCGCAACCAGCATCAGCGGAGACGTGAGAGATTTTTCGATGATCAAGCCAGAGGTGTTTACCTGCGGCGGAAGCTGCGCTTGTGCTTGCGAGACCCGGAGCTGAGCCAGCACCTGATCGGTGTCGGGATTGGTCTTCACATCGAAGTCAACATAGACAGTGGATTGGCCGTTGTTAGCGTTGACCGAATACATGTAGAGCATGTTGTCGACGCCGTTCATCTGCTGTTCGATCGGAGTGGCGACAGCCTGCTCAAGGGTTCTGGCGTCGGCGCCGGCGTACGTGGCCTGCACCAGGATTTCAGGTGGAACAATGTCGGGAAATTGCGATGTCGGCAAAGTCAACATCGAGATGGAGCCCAGAATGACCGTGACGATGGCAATGACAATGGCGACGATAGGCCGTCGGATAAAGAACTTGGACATGATTAATTTCCGCCGCCCGACTGACTGGTGCTGGTGGTGGAGGTAGGGGCCGCATCACTGGCGGCCGCGTGCGGAGACACTGGAGCGCCTTCCCTCAGCTTCTGCAGATTATCGGTGATCGCGCTCATACCGGGTTGCACGCCGCTCTCCACGATCCAATAGTTCCCATATTGAGGTCCCAGCTTTACGTTTACGATATGAACCTTACTGTCCGCGCCCACGGTGTAGATCTGCTCGATTCCCTGCAGCTCCTGGACGGCAATTTGAGGGACGAGCATGGCGCCTTGACGGACTTGTGTCTGGGCCGTGACGCGGCCGAACTGGCCGGGCCGGAGGACATTGCCGGGATTAGGGAAAATGGCGGCGATGCGGATGGCACCGGTCTGCTGGTTCATTTGACGATCGACAAACTCGATGTGGCCTTTATGGGGATAGCTCTCGCCATTGGCAAGAGTGAGGGTGAGCGGCAGGGCAGCCGAGCCGTGCAGCAGGTCGCCACCGATCTGCCGCGCGCGGGCTGTCATAGCCAGATACTCGGCGTCGCTGATCGAGAAGTAGACCTTGATGGGATCAAGCTGCGAGACGGAGGTGAGAACTGACTGTGTGCTAACAAGGTTGCCCACCTGCGTGGTGGCTTGACCGGCCACGCCGCTGATTAAAGAGCGCACTTGCGTAAATCCAAGGTTCAGATTGGCAGTCGCGAGTGCCGCCTGAGCGGAACTGACCGAAGCCGCGGCGGAACCGACCGATGCCTGCGCCGAATGAACGGCCGCTTGCTGTGTCGCTGACGTTTGCTTGTCGGTATCAAGTTGACTTTGGGCGACGGCCCTCGCCTCCGCCAGCGGTGTATCGCGTTTCTCGTTAATCTGCGCCAGCCCAAGTTGAGCTTGCGCCTGCGTCACCTGAGCTTGTGTTTGAGAGACCTGTCCCTGCGCCTGGGCCACCTGTCCCTTTGCCTGGTCTACTAACGCCAGAAACGGCCTGGGGTCGATCTCAAACAGAACCTGTCCTTTTTTGACAACCGAGCCTTCGCGGTAGTTCTGGCGAATCAGGTAGCCGCTCACCTGGGGCTGAATCTGCGCGTTCACATACCCATCCAAGGTACCCACCCAATTCCCCGTCAGCGGGACGTCGGCTTGGCGCACCTTGACAACCGAGACTGGCATTGGTCCCATCGGGGCAGCAGGCGAAGCATTGTTCTTCCCGCAGCCAGCTAATGTAATACACGCTACCGTTAAAACGACGCCAGCGAGGCCCAGCCTCCAGGCCTTTGCGCCGCTCAACTTCCATTGTGGGGATAACGACAACTGCTCCAAACGCTTCCTCCCTAACCAGTCTACTTTTTCTTCAGCAGAAAATATACATACCTGTATGTTTTACCGTATGCTTATTAACGGGATGCGGAAATTCCGATAAACGATTCAGATGAAGCGCGAAAATTGTACGAAACTCGGCGCGAACTCCGTTGCTCCCAAACAGAGACGCGCAGTAGCGACGCGCAAAGAGTTGATCCGCGCCGCACGCATCGTTTTTGCGCGCGACGGCTTTGAGCACACCCGCATAGAAGAGATTGCCGCTCGAGCGGGAAAGACCAGGGGTGCGTTCTATGACAACTTCGAAGACAAAGAAGACGTGTTCTTTGCCATTTTCGAAGAGGACCTGTTAAGCGACCAGAAAAAATTTCTTCCACGGCTGCATGCAGCAGCCACACAAGACGAACGCGTTGAAGCTCTGACCGACATTCTGGCTGGACTGTTACGCGACCGTCAACGATGTCTCCTGAATTTGGAATTCAAGATGTATGTCATCCGGCACCCGCGCAAGCAGAACCGGCTTGCCGCTTTACATGCCGCCATGCTGCTGCGTTGCGTGATGACAGAAATCAATCAACAACTGCCTGAAATGGCAGAGATGACATTAGCCGAAAGGACCAAGCGCAAATTGGAGCTTACCGCGACGGTGGATGGCTTCGCAATGAACAAACTTTTCACGCCGGACCGCCTGGGGGACCAGCAAGTGCGGCGTTATCTGCGCCTGACGCTGCGCCAGACGATCTTCCAGGGCAAAGACTCACCTTCTTCACTCAGGAAGGTAGCGAGGCTAGGGGTACCGCGTAACTAAACACCCTAACCCAATACCGGACTTTCCGGGACGGAGAATAGTCGCGAGCCCGCTCTTCCGGTTAACTTGGATTCATGGAACAACAAGCTTTTCGATGGGCCCCGTTGACGGTCGCTTTGGCTGCCGGGCTCCTTATCCTTTTGCGCAACGCTCAACTTACGAAGGAACGGCGTTCTCCCGGACAGTGGCTCATATTTCACTCGTACCGTTTCATGCAATTCATTTGGGCCTTAGTGCGCGGTATCGATGTAGGCTATCTGGAATATCAGCGCGTTTTGCAACAAACGCGAATTGAGGTAGAAAACGAGCGTTGGCTCGGAAAACTGATCAAAGGCCGTCGCCAAGAAGCAGTGCTCAGCCGGGTGGAACAGGAAGCATAATTTCCAGCATAGTTATCTAACGTTCCAATACCTGCAACCGAATGGGCCTGCGCGGATTCAGTGTAAGTTTCGCATCTGCTGAAGGCACGTCCTCTTCTGAGGGTGATTCCCGGTCGAGAAGTTCAAATCGCCAACGCCGCAGCAGACAGGCCAGGAAGAAAACTCCTTCCATCCATGCAAACCGTTCGCCGATGCAGCGCCGTTCGCCTGCTCCAAAGGGTAGATACGCATAGTTCGGCCAGGAGGGATTTGACCAGCGCCCCGGGCGGAACTCTTCCGGTTGCTCAAAGAACTCTGGCCGGCGGTGCAGATCTGCCATGCAGACCAGAAACACGCTTCCCTTCTTGGCGCTGAAATCCCCAAATGAGTAGTCTTGTAGCGCACGCCGCCCCAGAATCCAGATAGGCGGAAACATACGCAGCGATTCAGCAAAGGCGTGTTGCAAACATTCCAGCCGCTCATAGTCTGCCATCGCCGGCTGCGCGCCCTTAAGAACAGCGCCGCTTTCTTGCGCAAGCTGCTCCTGTATGTCAGGGTGCCTCGCTAATAGATACAGGCACCAGCTCAGCCCGGCTGCAACCGTTTCATGGCCGGCAACCACCATGGTGACGATCTCGTCCCGTATCTCCTCCTCTTCTAAATCCGTCCCGTCCAGGTGCCTTACATCTAACAGCATTGATGTTAGGGTGTCTGTCTCTTGAGACGAACTCGCATTGCTGATCAGCTTGTAGACTATCTCATCCAAACGCTGACTGGCGCTTCTGTATTGCCGGCTGGACCTTAGCGGCAAGCGCATCAGCAAATCGCCCCACGGCAGCACAAACCTGTTCACCAGTTTCAGCATGACGTGTAATTGCTTGCCCAGGTCTGCTACTAACTCCGCTTCCGTCACCGCAAACAAACTCTTCGCGATGACGTCCAGCGCGAGGACATTCATCGCCGCCGAAATGTCGACGCATTCCTGATCGCGCCAGCCAGCGCTCACACACTCCGCTGTGTTCACCATCTGATCGACATAGAGGCGTAAGCGATCTCGATGAAAGGCGGGTTGTAAGGAACGCCGCTGCCGCTTATGCAAGGCTCCTTCGCTTGTCAACAATCCTTTTCCAAACAGTTTCTGTTTCGGGTTTCCCGCCGGAAACTTCTCAAACATGCCTGCCTGAGTAACAAGGAAGTCGCGGATCATAGCCGGGCTCTTGACTACATAGAAGCGCCGCGGCCCTAGGCGGATCTCCGCTAAATCGCCTAAGTGGTCCGAAATCTTTGTGAAAAATTGCACAGGATCCCGCACTAAGTCGAGAAAGGATGCGCGCTTGCTAACAATCGAGACGTGAAGCTCGGCGCTATCAGACTCTCGTGCAGGCGTATTCGAGTTAATCGGCAAAGATTTGTATCGTTCGAAAAGGAACCGGTCGATAAGAAGCCTGAGTAATCGACTGACCGTCTGACTCGGGGAGACCCTACCATGCCGGAACTAATCAGGCGCCCATCTACAACCGGTGAATTGCCTGCCGAAGAACTTCTCGCCACCGCACGCGCCAGTTCGCGCCGGCTGTATGTCGCGCTCACCGCCATTCTTTCTTTGAATCTCGCCTTTGTCTCGGGCGTGGTCACCTTCTGCGCGTTCGCACTCCGCAACTAGTCCGGGATCCTAGCACCGCGACACCATCAAATTCTCAGCTTATGCCTTGCTTCGCCGCAGGTTCCCTGTCATCTCGGATGTAAGGTGTTCAGATCGGGAAGGTCGCGGAATTGAGCCTGGAGGCGCGGGGCGGGATCGAACCGCCGAATAAAGGTTTTGCAGACCTCTGCCTTACCACTTGGCTACCGCGCCCAACTTCGTCTCTCTCCGCAACATATCATAACCTCGCTTCCACCCCCATCGGCGCGCTACCCTAGCGGCAATGAAGTTACCCCGGTCAAGCGCGAAAGCGCTCCAGATTCTCTCCCTCCCAAGCGCTTTCGAACTCACTGAGGCACTTTTCCTTCGCCTGCTGGGCCTCATTTATCTGGCGGCCTTCGCATCCCTATGGCCCCAGATTGTCGGTCTCATCGGTTCCCGCGGCATCGTGCCGGTAGCGCAGGTTCTGCCGGGAATGCATGCGGAAATCGGCGCTAGAGCCTTCTTCGAAATTCCTACACTCTTCTGGTTCGGAATCAGCGATTCCGCGCTGGTCGGGTTTTGTATTGCAGGCTGCCTGGCTGCGCTGATGCTGATCGGCGGGCTCTTCTCGCGCCTCGCAGCGGCCGTTTGTTGGCTGCTCTATCTGTCCATCGTGAACGTCGGCCAACCCTTCACTGGATTCCAGTGGGATGCGCTGCTCCTCGAATCGGGATTCCTTGCGCTCTTTGCCGGTGCGCCGTGGCTCGCCTGGGCCTATCGCTTTCTGCTCTTCCGTCTCATGTTCGAGTCCGGCGTGGTCAAGCTTCTTTCGCACGACCCGAACTGGCCCAACCTCCATGCCTTGCGCTTCCATTTCCTGACGCAGCCTTTGCCCACCCCGCTCGCCTATTACGCCTATCGCGCCCCAGTGTGGCTGCTTGATTCCTTCACCGCAGCCACTCTGGCCATCGAACTTGCCGTGCCCTTCTTCCTCTTCGGGTCCCGGCTGCTACGGCACGTCGCAGTCGCTCTGCTAATGATTTTCCAACTTATTATTCTCTTGACAGGCAACTACGCCTTCTTCAACCTATTAACACTCGCTTTGTGTTTGTGGGGTTTGGATGATAGAACATTCGCGCCTCTGGGTACCATGCTGCGCAAAGCGCCGCGAACTTACTCCACCGATCATTTATTCCGCGCCGCGGGAAGCCTGGCTTGCGCCACTCTTATCTCCATCGGCGCCATACAGCTGATGGGCGTGCTTGATCCGAACCTCGGCAGTAACATCCTCCGTAAGCCACTTACATTTGTCAGCCCTTTTCAGATTGTGAACAGCTACGGACTGTTTGCCGTGATGACCACAACACGCCCCGAGATCGTGCTCGAAGGTTCCGACGATCAAACAACCTGGCGCGAGTACTCCTTCCGCTACAAACCCGGCGAGTTGCATCGCGGCCTGCCGCTCGTGGCGCCTCACCAGCCGCGCCTCGACTGGCAGATGTGGTTTGCAAGCTTAGGGTCTATTCAGGAAAACAGCTGGGTGGGCAATCTGATGTATCGCCTGATGGTGGGGGAACCTTCAGTCATGGGCCTACTGAGTCCCCCGCCCTTTCAGAAGCCCCCCCGTTACATGCGCGCTTTGCTCTATGACTATAATTTCACGTCCCCGGCCGAACGGTCGCGCAGTGGCGCGGTTTGGCAGCGAGAGCTTCGCGGAACTTGGTTCGGTCCCGTCTCTCTGACCGGGCATTAAATCACCTGAGTTCGTTGCTAAGGAGCAGAGTGCAGCCACCCTGCTCCTCAAGTTCACGTCAGAGTTTTACGGTAACAGTCTTAATTTCCGAGTACTGCTGCAGCCCGTATTCGCCCAGCTCGCGCCCAATGCCCGATTGCTTGAAGCCTCCAAATGGAGCCGCCGCGTCGAAGACATCAAAGCAATTTATCCACACCGTCCCCGCCCGGACGTTGTTGGCAATGTGGTGGGCTTTGGTGATATCACGAGTCCAAACCGCAGCCGCCAGACCGTAAATCGTCTTATTAGCCCGGTCCACAAGATCATCCATGTCTTTGAACTTCAGAATGCTCATCACCGGGCCGAAGATCTCTTCCTGTGCAATCTGCATATCGTCGTCTACGTCCGCAAACACGGTAGGCGCCACGAAGTAACCGCGCTCACCGACACGGTCCCCGCCACACATCATTCGTGCGCCGTCCCGCTTTCCAGCCTCCACATAGCTCATCACCTTCTTGAACTGCTCGTGGTCAACCTGGGGACCTTGCTCCGTGTTCTTATCCAGCGGATTACCCACTATCCGTCGTTTCGCGCGCTCGGCGCTCCGTTCCACGAACTCGTCGTACACTTTTTCTTCGACAAACGTCCGCGAGCCCGCGCAGCAGCATTGCCCCTGATTGAAAAACAGAGCGAAATGCGAACCTTCAATCGCTTGATCCAGATTCGCATCGGCGAATACGATATTAGGACTCTTGCCGCCAAGTTCGAGCGTGACGCGCTTCAGGTTTGTATCCGCAGCGGCTCGCATGATCAGGTGTCCCACCTCCGTCGATCCGGTGAACGCAATCTTATCCACCTCCATGTGCCGCGCCAGGGCCGCTCCCGCAGTAGGACCGTAACCGGCAAGAATATTCACCACTCCTTCAGGAAACCCCGCTTCGACAATCAATTCGCCGATCCGCAGCGCGGTCAATGGGGTTTGCTCAGCCACCTTCATCACCACCGTGTTGCCGCAGGCCAGCGCCGGCCCAAGCTTCCAGGCTTGCATCAACAGCGGAAAGTTCCACGGAATGATCTGCCCGACCACGCCAACGGGTTCATGCCGCGTGTAACAGAAATAATCGCCGTTGACGGGAATGGTCTTGCCCTGTATCTTGTCAGCCCAACCCGCGTAGTACCGATAGCACGCAACACTGAGCGGCAGGTCCGCGGCGAGCGCCACATGCCGCGGTTTGCCATTGTCCAGCGACTCGAGCGTAGCCAGATCCTCCGCATTCGCTTCCATCAAATCGGCCAGCCGGTGGATCAGCTTGCCGCGCTCGGACGCGGACATCCTCCGCCAAGCTGCTTTCGAATGGAACGCTTTACGCGCCGCCTTGACAGCGATATCCACATCGGCTTCGTCCGCCTCCGCCACATTCGCCAGCACTTCGCCAGTGGCCGGGTTGATGGTTTCAAAGGTCTTTCCTGACACGCTATCGACCCACTTGTTGTCGATCAGGATTTTCGTCTGCTGAATGGGGGCGTGAGTGAGTTGGGGTTCGGTGACCGCCGCAGCCATAAGCTCTCCTTCGTGATCATCACGTGGAGCTCACGTGGAGCTGACGTGGACATCACGGAAACATCATATGCCAAAAGACCCTGAGGCGTACCGCTTGGCGGAAGCTATCGCTCAAATAACCCGCGAAAGCATGACGCGTGTTGTAACGGATGCGCTCCGAAAGCGTTTCGAGCTTCTCGAAAGCCGCAACCAAAAAGCCAGCGTAGAGGAACTCCTTGCGGTCGCGGCCGGAGGTCGCGAGGCCCGTCCAAGCCGCATTCCATCGCAACCACGAAGCCTCGGTGGACAAGAATCGCCCCATGAGATTTTTGATCATCGGCCCACCCTCTCTTACGTGAGGTACAGATCCGCCCTCAACCGCTGCTGGGCGGCGCTTTCTCTCCTGTGGATCGCGTGGTGCCTGTGTTGGCCTTTCTACGCGCGGCACCAAGACATGCGCACCATTCAGGCCGAAGCCGCCGAGAGCTATAACCTCTGTTTGCACCAGAAAGGCATGACGGCCGCAGGCTGCGCAGTCGACCGCAACGCCTATACCGAATTCACTGAGCGACTGGCCTGGCCGCCCGAGCAAAGCCCCTACCAATCTTTCGCCGGCAAGAGACTCGCCGACCAGCTGTCGTTCCTCACCGTGCTTTGTCTGCTGCCGGTGATCACGGGCTACGTTCCGCTGCGTGCCGTTCTGGAAGTTTTCCTGTGGTTCGCCCGCGCCAAGCCACAGGACCTTGCAGTCCGCTCTTGACTATGCCCGGCATTCACCAGCGCGCGCGGATCTCTCCCCGCGTGAAATGGCTTACCTCGCCTCCAGCAGCAGGAAAACGCCGCGACTCAACTCTACCCTCAGGAGCGGAGCCTTCTCGAACCACAAGCTTCAGTCGACTTAAGATCTCCCCATACGAAGTAACCACCCCCCGATTCCGGCGTTCGGCCCAAAGCAAGGCGGCGGCAATTCTTGCGAGCACAACGCCATCTTGCCACTTCTACTTTGCAATGTAAAGCGCATTCGGCACTCCACCAGTACTACCCGATAATCCGGATCTCGCCGATCCCACCGTCTACCTTCAGCCGGACGTTCACTTTGGCGTTGTCGTAAAGGCTGTTCTCGTAGTGATCGCCGCGCTTCTCCAGACCGGAAACATTAATGCTTCCGATCCCACCATGCGCCTCCGCCCGGATGCCGACATCCTGGGGAAGGTGCACCGTTGCTTGGCCGATGCCGCCCGAAATATTCACCTCGTAATCGCGTGTCGGATGCCCTTCTAAATCGAGATCCACCTGGCCTACACCGATGTGGACATTCACACTGCGCAGGTCCAAGTCGCCAAGATTCAGCCGCGCCTGACCGGCGCCGCAGTTCAACGTCAGATCGAACAGAACCTTATTATTCAATGCCAGATTCCACGCATAACGCTGATTTCCACCTAGCCGAACGTGGTCCGGCTGCTTTATGGTCACAGTGGCATGTGATCCGTTGCTCGATGTGTGCATCATCGGCTTCCAATCCGGCACGTTGTACTCGAACGTACCCTCCACCAGCTTCTGCGCGCCTCCATGAACGGCCAGTTCCCCTGCCCCCAGATCGAGTTCTACATCCGCCCGTTGGGCGCCGGCCAAGTCGACCGAGACAGGCTCTTCGCGCAAGGGTCCGGTCGGAGTATGACTGAGTTCAACGCATCCGGTCAACAGAAACAGCGATGCAGCGAGAGGCAGAAGCATGCGACGAAGTGGTGGCATTGTTTGCCGAGTATACGCAATAACCGATAGCTTTGTTCACACTTGATGAAACGCGGGAGCCCCCTCTAGTTGCTGCCGTCACTCCACTGCAAACTCGGCCAGCCGGTTGCGTATCGATTGTGGGGCGTCCGCCACAACCTCGCAATAATGTTCTTCGTAGTGCTTCGAAATAATTGCGGCCCGATCGTGCAGCAGATGCAGCGCCCGGCCCTCGCCTAACGGCAACCGGAAACGCTGCCGCGCCACCGGGTCCTGGACAAGCTGCTTGTCAATCAATTCCAGAAGCTGCGGAAGACCGTCCCCTGTTTGCCCGGACATCAGCGCCGCCCCGGTAGAATTCCGGCGTGCGGTTTCCCCCAGAAGGCGGTGCGTCAGCGTGGGCAAATCCTGCGCGCGCTCCTCTTCATTCAGCCGGTCGCTCTTGTTCAGAACCAGAATTTGCGGCGTATTCTCAGCACCAATTTCGCCTAGAACCTTCAATACGTGCGCGGTCTGCTCGGCGGCTGTAGGCGACGTGATGTCCACCACGTGCAGCAGCAGCGCGGCCGCCGTCACCTCTTCAAGAGTCGCCCGGAACGCGTCCACCAGCGTCGTAGGCAAGTTGCGAATAAAACCGACCGTGTCGCTCAACAACACACGACGCTGTGACGGAAGCCGAATTTGCCGCACCGTCGGATCCAGCGTGGCAAACATTCTGGCGTCCGCCAACACTCCCGCACCAGTCAGGCGGTTGAAAATCGTCGATTTGCCCGCGTTCGTGTAGCCCACCAGACTGATCGTCGAAAGCGGCACCGCCTCGCGCTGGGAACGCTGCACCCCGCGCGTGGCGCGTACCCGCTCAATATCCCCTTTTAGTTTTGAGATTCGCATTCCGATGCGCCGCCGGTCCGTTTCCAGCTTCGTTTCGCCCGGTCCGCGCGTTCCGATTCCACCGCCTAAGCGCGACATTTGCGTGCCTCGCCCGGCGAGCCGCGGCAGCATGTAGCTCAACTGCGCCAACTCCACTTGCAACTGGCCCTCGCTAGTTCGCGCGCGCCGGGCGAAGATATCCAGAATCAGCTGGGTGCGGTCAATCACCTTCACTCCCAGCTGCCGCTCCAAGTTCCGAAGCTGGGTAGGCGTAAGCTCGTGGTCAAAGATCACCGTGTCGATCTCATCGCCTTCCACGCGTTGCTTGATCTCCGCTACTTTGCCGGAGCCGATCAGGGTCGCAGCATCAATATTCGGCCGCGCCTGAATGATGCGGCCCAAAATAATGGCCCCTGCACTGTCCGCCAGCGCCGCGAGTTCTTCCAGCGACTCTTCGGCATCGGGCTCTATCTCGCGGTTGATAAGACTCGGCTTTGCCGGCCGCGTTAGCTCAAGCCCGATCACCAGTGTGCGTTCCGGGCCTACGGCTGTGGTCCCGTCGTGTGCGGCGTCCACTTACTGATTGTTATCCGATTGGTCGGCCAACGGTAAAGGCGCTCCAGGGGTGGTTCCGGCTACCGCGTTGTGCCCCCCGGCGCCCTGGAACGGTTTCGATACAACCACCGTCGAGATAGCGTGCTTAAAAATCAGCTGTTCCTGGTTATTCGCCTCAAGCACCACTGAGTATTTATCGAAGCTCTTGATCCGGCCGGATAGTTTCACACCACTCATAAGGTAAATCGTTAGGAATGTCTTATCCTTCCGCGCGTTGTTAAGGAACGCCTCCTGGATATTCTGCGCAAGCTTTTCCATCTGTTTTTATCCTTACTTTCGTCGCGGCACTCGCCTACTTCACTCCCGCCAAAAGCGCTGCACAAGCGTGCAAAATGCACGAGAAGTCGAGTGCAATGCTACCTAACCTCAGCGAAAATCCTGATTCCTGTGAGCCCAGTGCCGGCGCGGCAGACTTTCTCCTCACCCTCTCCTAGGTGGATTTCATTGCGAAGCCGTTGTTTCAAGGGCATTTAGCCAAGATACAGATTAAACTCGTCTTTTGGTACTAGCCGCCTCCCACTAGCAACAATACTCCGACACAAAAGGCGAAGCCCGCAAGGTGATTATGCACCCGCGGGCCTGCTTTTCATCCATTGGTACCGCCCTTCTGCCGGCTACAACCAGCCCTGCCCACGCTTACACCTGCTTCGTGTTGGCCTTGCGACGGAAGCGGAACGCGCCCAGCGCCGTAATACCCACCGCGAACAGCAACAGGGCCCCGGGTTCAGGCGCCGCCGAAGTGCTGGACATCTTCACGATCATGTCGTTGTAATCGAAGTCGGTGTGCGACGACGGTAGATCTTCAGCCCCAATGTAGTAGCTGTTCGCCGTGCCCTCGAACGCCGCGAAGTGCTGATAACCCTGGTCACTTGAAAAGCTGGACGTCGATTGCGACAAAAATACATCTCCGACGCCGGGAGCCTCGTTCGCAAAGAAAAGACCGTACTGCGCTGTAGGCGTGAATTTCTCCGTGCTGCCTACTCCGGTGGACGGCGAGAAGATCACTCCGTATTGGTTCGGGTTCTGCACGTTGTACCAGCCGAAATACTCGTAGGCCGTATCGCCCGCGATAGCCGCTTCAAGCGTGGCCGTCACCGTCGCTCCAGTTCCGGCGAAGTAGAAGTTCGAAAAGGCCTTTCCATTGGTTTGGCCCAAATAAGGCAGCGCCCCGGGAACATCTTTCATCCCGCAATTCGAGGTAGTCAGGCAAGATCCGATGTTCTTGTTCGCACCATCCCAGGAGGCGTTGTTCCAGTAAGGAGTTCCGCTGCTGTTCGCCTGATTCGCATTCCATGTCTGCCACATCTGGTTAGAGCTCGCGCCCGTACCCGCAACGGTGTCCGCCAACATCAAGCTGCTGCTAAGCGCCAGCGCAGCGGCAATGGAAAGCTGTTTCGCAAATTTGTTCATCATGGTTCCTTTTCGCTCCACCCTTTTTTTGTGAGAACTGATCCCACAATAGGGCGAAAACCGAAGCAAGCAAATTGACCGGAACGGAGTACGGCGTGCTGGAACTCGCCCTAAATCCTGCGCGTGCCGAATCTAAGGCCGCTTCCAGCAACGTTCCTTGCACGCGATATCCTCGGAACGTATGGCAGCCGATTTCATGCCGCTCGACCCCGGCCACGAAGCGACCATCGGCCGCAAAATCGCCTTGGTCAGTATGACCGTGGGCGCCGTCCTTTCGCTAGCCAAAATCCTCGTCGGCGCCCATGTGGGCTCCGCCTCGGTGGTTTCGGACGGCATGGAAGCCGCCGGCGATGTGCTTGCCTCCGCCATTGTGTATGCCGGCTTATGGCTCGCAAGCAAGCCGCCCGACGCTGAGCATCCTTACGGCCACGGCCGCTATGAGACCTTAGCCGGACTGGGTGTGGGAGCCATGCTGCTGGTCGCCGGCGGCGGCATCTTTTGGCACAGCCTCACCCACCTCGACCTCGGCAATCATCGCCTGGAGAGTTATGCCCTTTATCCGCTCATTGCGGCGGTACTCATCAAAACAGCCCTCGCCATCGTCAAGTTCCGAGCCAGCAAATCTATAGGTAGTACCGCCCTTGAGGCCGATGCCTGGCACGACATCACCGATCTGCTTTCCACCGTCGTCGCTTTAACCGCCGTCGCTTTGGCTTTGGCCAATCCCCAGGTCGCCGGACCGGCCGATCGCGCCGGCGGCCTCATCATTGGTGGCATCATCTTCTTTATGTCCGTGCAAGTCGTCCGTCGAACCGTCGGCCAGCTTCTCGATACCATGCCCGCAGCCGGCAAAATGGCCGAAATCCGTGACGTCGCCCTCGCCATACCCGGAACGCTCGGCATCGAGAAATGCTACGCACGCCGCACCGGCTTGAAGTATCACGTCGACCTGCACCTGGAGGTAGATCCGGAGATGACAGTTCGTGAATCCCACCGCATTGCAACGCAAGTCAGGAATTCGGTGAAACAACGCCTTACCTGGGTGGCGGACGTGCTCGTCCATGTGGAGCCGTCACTGGCCCCCGCACGCCACATCCGCGATCGATTCGCCGTGGGGCGAGTGGATGGAGAATAAGCAGATCGCCGGCCTGCTTTCAGAGACCGCCGACCTGATGGAAGTGGCGGGCGAAGACGGTTTCCGCATACGCAGTTATCGCAACGCCGCGTCTGTCATCGCCAGTTATCCAGAGCGCGTCACCGATATCGTCTGCCATTCAGAGCGTAAGGTCACCGAAATACCGGGCATCGGCAAGGGCCTCGCCTTTGTCTTGGCGGAGATATGCCGGCGCGGATCTTTTGAACGCCGCGATGAGATGCTCGCCAGGTACCCGGCCTCCGCTCTTGAGCTGCTGAAGATCCAAGGCCTTGGTCCCAAAAGTATTGCGTTGCTGTATCAGCATCACGACGTCAGAACCGTCGATGACCTGGAGCGTATCTGCCGCGAGCAGAAACTCCGATCCCTCCCGCGCATGGGAGCAAAGCTCGAAGACAAAGTCCTCCGCTCGATCGAGGCCTACAGAAAGAGCGCGGGCCGATTTCTTCTCACCTTTGGCCTCCGCACCTTCGACGAGCTCAAAGCCGAATTTTCCGCCATACCGGGCATCGAGAAGGTGGAGGCCGCAGGAAGCTTGCGCCGTGGTCGCGAGACCATCGGCGATCTGGACATTCTTGTCACCGGCAGTGGCGCCGCCGAAGCCTTGAACCGCATCGTCGCCCATCCCAAGGCGCAGGATATTTTGGGGCAAGGTCCCAACAAAGCCAGCGTCACTTTCGGTCTCGAGCGCTTGCAAGTCGACGTTCGCGCCCTCCCCCATGAAAGCTTTGGCGCTGCTCTGCAATATTTCACCGGCAGCAAGGAACACAACGTGGTGCTTCGAACCAATGCCATCCGGCAGGGGCTCACGCTCAACGAGTACGGCCTGTTCACCATTGAAGGGAATCAGCGGGTTGCAGGTGAAAACGAAGAAGAGGTTTACCAGCGCTTGGGCTATGCCTGGGTTCCGCCCGAGATTCGTGAACACTCCGGAGAGCTTGAAGCGGCGCAGACCGGAACCTTGCCGAAGCTAATCGAGCTCAGCGACATGCGCGGCGACCTGCACATGCATACAACCGCTACCGATGGCAGAGCCACCTTGCGCGAGATGGCCGAAGCGGCAGCCGCGCTCGGCTACGAGTACATTGCCATTACAGACCATTCCAAGGCTCTGGCGATGGCGAACGGGCTGGACGAGCAGCGTGTGCTGGCCTTCGCCGAACAAGTCCGCGAGTTGAATCGGGATGGCCTGCCCCTGCGCGTCTTTTCCGGCCTCGAATGCGACATTCTGCGCGACGGCCTCATGGACATCTCAGAGGACGCGCTGGCCGAACTCGACCTCGTCATCGGAAGCGTGCACAGCTACTTCAATCTGGAGCCGGCGGAGATGACCGATCGCCTCTTACGAGCGCTCGATTCTCCCGCGCTGCGCATCGTGGGACACGCGACCGGCCGCATGCTCCTCGAGCGTGAAGGATATGCCTTCGATTTTGAGCGCGTCGCCGCCAAGGCTGCTGAACGCGGCGTATGCTTTGAGATCAACTCGAGCCCGGCGCGGCTCGACCTTCCCAGTCACCTGGTGCGCGCCGCCAAACACAAGGGCTGTAAATTCACCATCTCGACCGACGCCCACAGCCCCGCCCACCTGTACAACATGCGCTTCGGAGTCATCACCGCGCGCCGCGGCTGGCTTGAAGCATCGGACGTTTTGAACACCAAACCCCTTGCTGAGTTCGAGGCCGCCCTGCGCGACCGTACCAACCCTCACACCTCTTCTAAGTGAAGCAGCAACTTGCGGCTTCGAGCTTTCATCGCAGCCGTACCATTGCGGGCCGCGTCCCGCAACAGCTCCATCACTCCCGGTCGAAGACTCGGGTCATCCCGCGTCAAGTCAGCCAGCCCTTGTAGAGCGAATGTCTTGACGATGGAACTATCATCTTCCAAATAGTCGTTCAACACAGATACGGCGAGTTTTCGTTCCTTGGCATTCAGCAAAAGCCGCGGGACCATCACCGCTAAGTGCCAGCGCACCTCTTTTTCTTTGACCTCCACCATCAAATCGAGCAGCGCCTTCTTATAGGGCCCAAGAACCTCCCGATTGCTCCGCGTTACCTTCTCGGCCACGTCCGCAGCGCGCATTCTAACCAGCGGGTCCGCCGACCACAAACCCGCAATCAGTCCAGGGAACAGTTCTCCATTCCGGGACACCATCCTCGCTACTTCGTCAGAACGGCCGGTTGTGCGGCGATCCCCTCCTGCCAATCGAAGAAGAATGTCTTTTCGCGCCATGAAGCAGTAGCCGTGACTACGGGTATCCTTATCTGCCGTTTGCCGAGGCGCCGGCCGCTTTGCGAACGGAGTTGTAAGATACGTACTTACGCAGTAAGTGGCGACGTACAAACAACTCCGGTGTAAGTAGTAACATGACGAGGCGCTTTAATTGGGAGGCGCCTAGCTTCTAAAAAAGATTGTTGTCGAAAATTGCTAACCTCTGAAGGCAACAACCGCGATTGCCGCACCAATCGTAGCGATCGAGCAAAGGATAATCGACGTGCGCATTCCCCAATGACGAAAGTATGACGCGAACTGAGGAACAGGGGGGCTTAAGAAACGAAGTGAAACCACCAGAATAACGAGTGCGATATTTGCTGCCAACGCCATAGCTCCTCAACGTTAACATAAAAATCCTCCCATCAATTTAGATGGCACCCTCAGGTTAACGGCCAAACTGCCGCAGATGATGGTCGGCATGTAGGTAACCCCACCGCCACCACTCTTGTGCTTCCATAGGTCCGAACACAGGGTGAGGCAGGCAGGGCTGCGGTAAGTCTTCACAGAAGCGCCTCACAATCACTAATAAGTTGTTCTTATCAGCCTCAAATTCCGTCGCTACAGAGCCGCCCTTCCCTTGCTCAATCTCCGGTCGGGTTGGAGTTACCGTGACGGTGGCATTCAGCCGTGACGTAAGTCGCAGTCTTCCGTCTCCAGTTCTTGCGCGTGCTAAGTTTCACGTCATGCCTCTCCTGCGGATCGCGGTTCTTCTGCTTACCTTTGTGGTGACCTCGGTGTCGCTTGTGGGCTTGCCCACTGCTCCGCAAGCTGCGCATAGCTACAGGAGCGCGCACCAAGCTGAACTCATCCAGCAATTCCAGGCACTCCTGTCTCTTCCGAACGTGGCTGCGGATCCCGCCGCGCTCCGCCGCAATGCCGATTTTCTCGCCGCTCAATTGCAGCAGCGCGGAGCCAAGGCGAAGTTGCTGACTGCCCCGGAACTCTCTGCCGATATCCCGCCCGTTGTGTTCGGCGAGTTTCTCACTCCGGGCGCCAAGCGCACCATTGTTTTCTACGCTCATTATGATGGGCAGCCCGTGACGCCGTCGGAGTGGGAGAGTGGCGCGCCCTTTATGCCCGTGCTGAAGCAGGTGGACGGTGAGCCCCGGATCTATGCGCGCGGCGCGGGAGACGACAAAGCTGCCATCTTCGCGCAGCTGATTGCACTGAGCGCATTACAGGCCGCGAAGATTCCGCTCAAAGCCAATATACGCTTCGTTTGGGAGGGCGAAGAAGAAGCCGGATCCCCTCACCTGGAGCAGATTCTCATGGCCAACCGGGCGCTGATTCAAGGCGATGTCTGGCTGGTGTGCGACGGTCCGGTGGCCCAGAACCGCCAGCAGATCCTGACCTTCGGCGCGCGCGGCGATGCCCATCTTCAGATCACCGTCTATGGCCCCAGCCGCCCGCTGCATAGCGGACACTACGGCAACTGGGCGCCGAACCCCGCCATGATGCTGGTCCAACTTCTCGCTGGCATGAAAGATGCGGAAGGCCGCGTGCTTATCCCCCACTTCTACGACGGCATTGTTCCTCTCGGACCGCTGGAGAAACAGGCCTTGGCATCGGCGCCGCCTCTCGATGAAACGCTACGACAGGAGCTCGCGCTCGGGCACACGGATGGCGGCGGAAAACATCTGCTCGACTTGATCAATGAGCCATCGCTCAATATCAACGGCATCTCTTCCGGTCAGACCGGCTCGCGTTCCACCAATTCGATTCCGTCGACGGCCATTGCGAACCTGGATCTGCGCTTGGTGGTGGGTATCAATTGGCAGATGCAGCAGCAGCGGGTGATCGACTATGTGCGTTCGCAGGGCTACTTTGTCACCAGCGCTCATCCCACGCGTGATCAGCTACTGAACCATTCGAAGGTTGCCTACATCAAGGCTGATGAGGGTGAGAACGCTTTGCGCACGCCGATGGATCTTCCGATTGCGGCGGATGTGATTCAGGCAATCGAGAGCGCGCGAGGCAAGGTGATCCTGATGCCCACCTCCGGAGGAACGGTGCCGCTCGAAGCCATGGAACGGGCGGCCAAGACACGCACCATCAGCGTGCCCATTGCCAATCACGACGATAATCAACACGCCGCAAACGAGAACCTTCGTCTGCAAAATCTCTGGGACGGAATAGAGACCATGGCGGCGCTGATCGCCATGCCGTAAAGACCGGCGCAAGCTTATTTGGCCTCGATCGGGAGATTGGCGGTGGCGGCAGCTTTGTACTGGTTACGAACGTAGGCGAAGACGCGATAGTCGCCGGCGTTTTCAGGAACGCGAATGACAGCGGATTGCCCGTCCTGCTGTTCAACTGCCCCGTCAATGGGCGCCGCGGGAGGCTCGAAGTCTCCGCCGTTACTTCGATTGTTGGCGACATCCGGCCGTACTTCCCACTTGACGGTGATGGGGTCGCCATCCGGATCACTGGTCTTGATAGAACAGACGACGCGCGTGCCGGGGCGGAAAACGTCCTGCGCTCCCTGGGCATCGGCGTCTTGCGCTTTGGCGACGATCGTGCCGTCGATAACGGGCGCCCGATGTGCCGGCCACTTGCCTGTCCAAAGATGTTGCATAGTATCGACGCCAGCAACGTGAGCGCCGTCGTCCAGAAAGAGGCCGTACCAAGTCTGTGTCTTTTCCTGCTTTTGGCCCCACAAGAAAACGTACGAGCCCAGGCATTGCGGCTGATGCGCAATGGCGTGCTCATAGCCTTTGTCGATCAATGCGGCTTTCTCTGAGCTGGTGTCCTCAATCGGCATGCCCCAAGCGGTCTTAGCCACTTCCCAATGGCCGCGCGGCCCGAACTCGGTCACGATATAGGGGCGGCGAAAGCCCTGCGCGGCGACGGTTTCGGGCAGGCTGACAATGCCGCCATAGGTGTTGATTCCGACGGCATCGAGCGACGGACAGTACTGGTCCAGCTCTTGCAGCTTATTCTTACCGGGACCGGCAAGCACAATGATTACGGGATGAGCGGGATCTTCGCGCTTGACGGCGCGCGCCAGTTGCTCTAAAGCTTTCCAGGCCGGTAGGCGCTGCTGGTCGTTTGCGCCGAGTTCCACTTCATTGCCTAATGCCCAGATGAGCACAGCGGGGTTGGATTTGAGGCGATGCACGACGGCTATCGTCTTTTCGAATTGCTTCTGAACCGCTGCGGTATCGAGATAGTCGAAGCCTTGCCGTGGAATGCCCAAGGCCAAGCCGACTAGCGCCGTCATTCCCTGCTGGCGCACGTGCTCAAGCGCTACTTCGTCGACTGACCATTCGCGGATCGAATTCGCACCGGCCGCAACCGCTTCGTCTAAATACTGGGGGCCTCCGCCTGCTCCCTTGATAAAGAACGGCTGACCATTGCGCATCAGCGTGTAGCCGCCGCTTCGCGCGACGATGCGAACATCCGGTTGTGCAACTTGGGCAAAGGATAGCTTGGCCGTCACGGGCAGAGCCAGCAGACAAACTGCCAAGATTCTTGATGTCTTCATATTCATTTTGGCTCTCGGTGCATGAATGATTCTATTCTGCTCTATATCGATCAAGAGCTTACATTGATTGCGTTCTTGCAAGCTGGGCGGGGCATGAGCGGGGGCCAAAGGCAGCTGACAACCCTGGCCCACGGTTGAAAAAGTGGCGGTAGCGGACAAGAGAAACCGTCTGAAGTTGTCGGCCCGATCGAAGTGTTACTTTCCGAGAACCGTGTTTGTCGAGCAGGGCTAACCCGTGACCAAGCATTTAACCTCCTCTCCATCAGTTATCGATGGGAATTGACACCCTCAATCAAATTTGCAATACTCCCATCAATAGACGATGGGAAAAGGATCACCAGCGGGCGAGTTGCTACCGGGTACCGTGGACCTTCTATTGCTCCGGGTTCTCGCCGCCGAACCCATGCACGGCTACGGTATCGCTCAGCGGCTAAAACAAGTTTCGGATGATGTGCTCCAAGTAGGTGAAAGCTCGCTTTACCCGGCGTTGCAGCGGCTACGGGTAAATGGTTGGGTGAAAGCCGAATGGGGTGCATCCGAAAACAATCGCCGGGCGCGCTATTACACCCTGACAGCGGCAGGGCGAAAACAACTTGCCGCTGAGCGTGAGGAATTTGCGCTAATGATCGGTGCGATTCAGAAAATTCTCGAAATAGCGTGATTGCATGTTTTTCCTCTTAGGCCGGACATTGCGGAGGCTTTCGTTTTGGGCGCGGCGCGACCAACTCAGCCGAGAACTCACCGCGGAACTGGACCTTCATCTCCAGCTAAAAGAAACGGCGGAGCGAGAAAAGGGAAGGGGCGATAGGGCCTCGGAAGAAAGCCGGCGGGACATGGGCAACATGACGATGGCAAAAGAGGAGAGCAGAGATATGTGGGGCTTCATATCGATTGATGATTTGCTACATGATGTTCGCTATGCGCTACGCATGTTTGGACGGAACCCTGGCTTTGCCAGCATCGCGGTACTCTCGCTGGCTCTTGGGATAGCGGGAAATACGGCAATTTTCAGTATCATCAATACCCTTCTCATCAAGCCCTTGCCCTTCAAGGAGCCCAGCCGTCTCATTCGGATTACAGGGCTCTACCCAAAAGCAATCCTGGGGTATTTCCAACAACGTTCGAGAACCCTGGACATAGCGTTCGTGAGTCCAGGTTCCGAGTTCAACCTGACGGGTGTGGGCCCGGCCTCACGAATTAGAGGAAGCGAGACGTCTGCTAACTTCTTTTCGGTTATCGGAGCCACGGTCGAAAGAGGACGTACGTTCCAGCGCGACGAAAACCGTCCCGGAAACAATAGCGTGATCATTCTAAGTCGCGAGCTATGGAACGCTAAGTTCAATGGAGATCCGAATGTTCTTGGTCGAACAATTACTCTTAATGGCATCAACCGACGGATCATCGGCATAACTCCGGCGAGTTTTTCATTTCCTTCAACGGCCGTGGAATTCTGGATTCCGGCGAGAATTGATCCGGGCAATGCGGAGGATTATTGGGGCGGCGAATTTGTGCCACTCGTGGCCCGGCTTCGACACGGGGTAAATGTCGAGCAAGCGCGGAACGAAATTCATTCCTTGGCGGAGAGCGTCTGGACGCTGTTCCCATGGCCCATGCCGAGGCATTGGAATGCTGATTCCACAGTAATTTCACTGCAGGCGGATTTGGCCGGCGGGACCCAAACCGAGCTATTCATCCTTCTCGGCGCAGTGGGCACCGTACTTATCATTGCGTGTGCAAACGTCGCGAGCCTGCTGCTGGCGCGTGCCACCGCTCGACGCAAGGAAGTGGCGATGCGTGCAGCACTCGGAGCGGGCACGGGAAGAATTATACGTCAACTGCTGACGGAGAGCCTCGTTCTTGCCGTGGCGGCGGGCTTGATTGGCGTTGTACTCGGAACTACTTCGCTTTCGCTCGTTCGAGCTGTGGTTCCGGCTGACATTCCGGGGATGGCTCAGGTTGGCCTGGATTGGCGCGTCTGCGCCTTCGCCGCCGCTCTGTCTATTCTTACTGGGTTGTCTTTCGGGATTGTTCCCGCGCTGAATGCCGGAAAATTAGACTTGGTTGAGGCGGTGAGAAGCGGTAGCCAACGCTCCGCAAGTAAGACATGGATAGCGTTGCGGAGCTGGCTTATTGCCGGCGAAATAGCGCTGACGGTGGTTCTGGTGGTCGGGGCCGGTCTTCTGATGAAAAGCCTTTACGACCTGACTGCCGCGAATCCAGGCTTCAATTCTGAACGGATTCTAACCATAAAAATCAGTCCTAATGAGTCGTTCTGCGCGCAACGCGAGTCATGCATCGCCTTTTATAACCGCTTGGTTTCTCAGGCGCGGGGTTTAGGCGGTGTCATGGACGCAGCCGTTGCCAACAGCGTGCCGCTCGATGGCCAACTTCCGGCAATTCCGGCGGACGTGGAGGACCATCCCAGAACTGCTGACTTTCCGTCTCCGATGCTCTGGACCGGCGCGGTTACCTCGGACTATTTTCGGCTGATGCAGATTCCGCTCATCTCTGGGCGAGCGTTTACCGAAGCGGATGGGCCGCATGCTTCACAGGTGATTCTGATTTCGGCGTCAACGGCCAAGCGCTTTTGGCCAGGGTCTAATCCAATCGGCAAGCACATCAGAAAAACAGGCGAGACGGGCTGGAGGACAGTAATCGGAATGGTCGCCGATGTAAAGCAATTCGACCTGGCAAACCACTCTCCCAGCTCAATCAGCGGAGCCATGTACATGCCGTACGGCCAAGCCGTACAGAGCAACGGCCAGATTCCGGTTGTGATGGAACTGTTGGTGAAGACTACTGCGACAGCCAAAGGAGCGGCGGTGGAGCTTCGCCATATTGCGGTAGATGCCGATCCTAACGTACCTGTAGGAAGAGTCATCAGCCTGACTGATATTGTCGGAGACTCCATTTCAGAGTTTCGTTCGACGATTTGGGTATTTCTCAGCTTCGCCGCGGCTGCGCTGCTTCTAGCCGCCATCGGGCTCTATGGCTTGATGTCATACTCTGTGTCGCAGCGCACCTATGAAATCAGTGTGCGAATGGCGATCGGCGCACCAGCGAGCAGCGTCGTCGGCTTGATTCTGGGTCAAAGCTTGCGAATCACGATGATAGGAATAACGGCTGGGATTGCCGCAGCGTTCCTGCTGACGAGACTCTTGTCAGGGATGCTAGTTGGGGTTAGGGCCACGGACCCTTTTACCTTCGCCGGTGTCGTACTGCTGGTCCTGGTTGTCACGGTGACGGCCAGCTCTATTCCCGCGTGGCGAGCCGCACGTATCGATCCGATTAGAACCCTTCGGGCAGAGTAACAACCGGAATGCTATTGCCCGCTGAGCTTTCAATCAAGAACATTTTTGACGCAGGGATCGCGGGAACAATTTGCACCCTGGTGCACGTTAAGTGGTGTTAGCTTCCTTTGAGAATCAACACTGGCTTAACAGCGGCTCTGGCGAGGTCACTTTTCCCTAACTCTGTTTCGCAATCTGCTTCGCAAGCAATCCCGGCGGGCACCCGCTGGATCGGCGTTGCAGGTTTCGCCTGTGCTGTCGCTTGGTTGATCTCGATGTTCCACAGTCTGGGCCGGAACCTGACCGACACAGTCGTAACGCGCCGAGACGCGCATTTCGTAGATCAAGGTCCATACCGCTTTGTGAGAAACCCGATGTATGTGGGAATTCTTATGTCGGGTGTGAGCCTTGGGCTGGCGCTGGGATCCTGGTTGCTGCCCGTTGCGGCGACTGTTATGTTCACGCTTCTGGCTCTGCGCACGCAAACGGAAGAGCGATATCTGATCGAGCGCTTCGGCAATCAATACCGCGACTACATGAAGCGTGTCGGCCGCTTCTTCCCGATGCTGCTGGGTTGAAGATCTGCTTTAAGTGTTATGGAATCCCGGCTTCAGTAGGCATTTATGAGTTCCTTTGGGTCAGGTCCCGGATCACACACTAGTCGGAAAACTGACCGCCAGTCGTGCATGGAAACTGGCCTTAGCGAACAAGTAGAAACACTCCGAATTTCCGCTGCCATTCGTAAGTTGACGCAATTAGCGCGTTGTCCGCCCAATCAAAGCGTTACTTTCCGAGAACCGTATTTTGCAGGCTTACTTTGATGACTGCATCACGGCTTGAAGATCCAGAGTTAAAGCTTATTGGCGCGTTCGAGCCGGATCTCCGTTTCGCGTTCTACAAAAGCCCATTCTTTGGTCGCTCTCAGTCTCGACAGAAGGTCGTCGAAAACCTGCTGATGTTCCGGCGCAAATTCAAACCACGTTAGGAAGTCGAATGGCTCTCCAATATCACGGCAGTGATGGAGGCGCCTAGCGATCGCAGGCAAATATTCCATGCCAATCAATGTGTGGTGCGACGCTTCTTCAAAGATCGCCCGTCTTTCATCCTGAGCCAGATTCCACCAGTTGGCTGACTTCTTAACGGGGATGAGCGCCGCCGAGGTAGCCTCAGGACGATTTAAAGGGGGTTGCCGAGCCTTCAGTGCGGCCACTTCAGCGCTGGTAGCATAACGTACATTGCTAGTCAGACCTTGCAGGATCCACTTCGCTTCGCTGGACTGTTGGATATCGCCGTGCAAGATTTCTACGTAGTCCACAGCCTCCAACCCGCTTCCTCGGTAGGTGCTCATTCGCGTCACCTTCCACGCGCCTTGCTTCCCGCCCAAAAACACATATCGATTAGTGCTTGCAGAACTCTTCAGCGTGTCGCCGTCCGAGGCAGCCCTTGTTCTTGACTGTTGCCCCAGGGCCGCTGCGGGGGCGGCTGTACATGCGTGAACAAAATTACGACGATTCATGATGAGTCTCGGAAAATACTTGGGTCGCTGCGGGCAATCTATCGCATTAATTCGAAGAAATGGTGAGCAAAGTTACGGGACTGTCGGCTGCCATTTGGCAATTGTAAAATTTTAGGCATTGACGGACTAGCATAGAGAACGTGTCACGGCGCTGGATCATGACCATGTTCAGCAGCGGAGGAGGTGCAATCATCGGAGGAGAAAGAACGGATCGACAAACCCAACCAAGAGCGACGGCAAACTTATCTGAGCGGCGAGCAGCCAAATGTTTCTCAGGTTTCCTTCTCGTGGATGCAAGCCAGGCTCCGGCAACCAGATGACCGCGCTCCCAGATTGCCCAATCCGGAAACAATCGCCTTTTAAGTTAACGCATACCGGCCTCTAAGCTCGGCCGGGCTTGTAATTACATAAAGCCGAGACTAGCCCGGCCACACTGTGCACGGCAGCTTCAGCCGATACTATGAGGCCGCTATGACGCACCGTTTCAGAAGTGACAGGGCCGATACTTCCGATCTTCACGCATGCCATTGGCTCAGGACCCGTTATTCGAACCAGATTCTCAATCGCTGACGAACTTGTGAACGTGATCCAATCCGGATACGGCTCGCGTAAGATCAATCGCGCCTGTTCCGCTGCTTCACCAGGAACAACGTTCCGATAAGCTTCAACGACGGTCACCTTCGCACCGCGTTTTCTCAGTTCCGGCGCCACTACGTCGCGCGTCACCGCCGCACTCGGAATCAGCACGCGACACGCGCTGATATCCTCGAATTGGAATGCCTCCAGCAAAGACTCCGCCACGTATTTCGCAGGTGTGATGCTGACCGCGAATCCTTGTCGCTCGGCCGCCTGGCGCGTAGCTGCTCCTACGGTCGCGATGCGAGCCTTGCAACCGGCCGCCCGTCCACCGAGTTCCGCCGCGAAAGCTTCAATCGCATTGGAGCTGGTAAACAGAATCCAGTGATAGCCGTCGCACTGATTCGCCGCTTGCCGTAGAGGCGCGGGATCGAGCGGTGGAGCGATGCCGATCGTAGGCAGCAGAATCACCTCGGCGCCCGCCTCGCGCAACGGCCTTGCGAGTTCTTCCGCTTGGTGCGCAGCCCGCGTCACGACTACACGCACGCCACTCAGCGTGCCCATCTACGTGCTCTCAGCGAGAATTCTATCCGCGCCTCTTCGCAAGAGATCTTGTGCCACCATCCGGCCTAGATCTTCAGGATGCGCGCGTGGACCGCTGGCCTGCGCTTTCAATTGATAGCGGCCGTCGGGCGAGATCACCACCGCCATCAACTCGATCGCATCCTGGACAACACGCGCAAACGCGCCGATCGGCAGCTGGCATCCGCCTCCTAGCGCCGCTAAGGCGGCCCGCTCACACGTCACAGCTTGCTGCGTCGCTTGGTGGTTCAACTCGGCGCACGTCAGCTGGGCCGCATCGCCCGCGCGGGTTTGTATCGCCAGCGCTCCCTGCCCGGGCGCGGGGCACACGTGCTCCGGTGCAAGGATCTCCGCGATTTCTTCTTCAAGGCCCAAACGCAGCAGGCCCGCGGCAGCAAGCACGATGGCATCGTACTTCCCCTCTTTCAATTTCCGAATGCGTGTATCGACATTGCCGCGAATCGGCTGCACTTCAAGATCAGGCCGCAGCATGCGGAGTTGAGCGGCCCGGCGCCCTGAACTCGTTCCCACCCGTGCGCGTTCCGGCAGTTCGGCAAGCCGTAACCCGACCATGGCGTCGCGAGCATCTTCGCGCTCCGGAATGGCCGCGATGGCGAGACCAACCGGCATTTCAGTCGGCAGGTCTTTCAAGCTGTGGACCGCCAGGTCGATCGTCCCGGCCAGCAGCGCTTCTTCGATCTCTTTCGTGAACAGTCCCTTGCCGCCAGCCTCCACCAGCGAGGCCGTCTGCAGGTGATCACCGGTCGTCTTGATGATCTCGATGCGCGTCGCCCCGCCCAATTGATTCAGGCGTGAGGCAACATGACGCGCTTGCCAAAGCGCCAGTTGAGAGCCGCGCGAGCCGATGGTCAGTGTCTTGATGCCGCTCAAAATCACGGGCATGTGCTCAGCGATCACGCAACCGGAAGAGACGCCGCACGGCGCTAATCAACTCTCCCTCGCGAACACTTTCGCCCTCCACCTGCGCAGCCGCATGGCGCCTCATCTCTGAAATGGGTCCATGCGCGATTTTGTTAATGATGCCGTGCGTTAATCCGTCAAGAGCTTGTTCCTGTTCGATCGTCAACGCGCCCAGCCGTTCCCGGTAACGCTCCGTCACGTCCCGCCGGATGGCTTCCAGCTCCTCCTGCAGGCTGAGGATGGTCGGCGTCACATCACGCTCGCGCAACCGTGCCTCCAGCCGCGCCACCTCTTCAGTCACAATCGTTTCGGCCTGCTCGGCCACTTCATGCCGGGCCTGCATGTTGCGCTCGGCCAGGCGTTGCAGATCGTCTATGTCATACAGAAACGCGTGCTCAATGCTATCGACGGCAGGATCGATGTTGCGCGGAACGGCGATGTCGATTAAAAACATCGGCTGATTCTTTCGCATTTCGATTGCGCGCCGCACCATTTCGCGGGTCAGGACGTATTCCGGTGCGCCGGAGGAAGTAATCACGATATCGACCTCCGCCAGCCGCTGGGGAAACACCTCGTAGGGAACCACCTCGCCCCGGAACACGTGCGCTAGCTCGAGCGCCCGTTCTGCGGTTCGATTGGTGATCAGGATCTCGGCCGCGCCCGCTGCCAGCAGGTGCCGCGCCGTACCCTCCGACATCTTCCCCGCCCCGACAATCAGGACGCGCTTGCGGTGCAATGATCCGAAAATATCCCGCGCCAGTTCCACCGCCGCATAGCTCACCGACACTGCGCTCTCGCCGATCTCGGTTTCCGAGCGAATGCGCTTGGCGACGTTAAAAGCCCGCATCAAAACCGCGTCGAGTATGCGCCCTATGGTTCCTTGGTCGCGCGCCTGGGCATAGGCCTGCTTGAGTTGCCCAAGAATCTGGGGCTCGCCCACAATCATGGAATCAAGGCTTGCGGCGACACGAAACAGATGCCGGATGGCCGCCGATTCCTCGAACACATAGAGGTAAGGGCGAATGGCGTCGGCCGTCAAACCGCCGGGCCCGGTCATGATGCCTTCAACCAGTGTGTCCGCGTGGGCGCTGTTTTCAATGGCCGCGGTGAGTTCTACACGATTGCACGTCGAGAGAATCAGCGCTTCCTTGGCGCCGCGCGCTTGCATCCGCAACAGCGCGCCTCGAATGTCTTCCGATCGGAAGGCGCACTTCTCCCGTACTTGCACCGGAGCGCTGCGATGATTGATGCCTACCAATACCAGCTTCATCGCAGCCACAGGTTCCTCAAACCCATATGAGTAGCCCAGGTGATGATGGAGCAACCCAACACGCTTACCGCCAGCCAAGCCATGCGCCGCCCACGCCAACCGGCTGACACGCGCAAGAAGATCATGGCGAGATAGAAGGCCCAGGTGAAAAGGAAGAACGCGATCTTCGGGTTGAGGATCCAGTTCGTTCCGCTTTCGATGAAGGCCCACACCACGCCCGTTACCGTGCCGATCGTGATGAACACGAACCCGGCATTCATGGCCTGCGTGATCACCCGGTCCAGCGTCGCCAGAGGCGGCAGCCGGTTCGCTGACGGCGTCACTTCCTTACGCTTGAGTTGGCGCTCTTGCATCAGATAGTAGACCGACGCAACCGCCGCCAGAATCAGCGCCGCATAGCCGATCAACACCGCCGAAACGTGCACCACCAGCCAGGCATTCCGCACCTGTGGACTGCTCCATTTCGCGACCGGAAACTCGGTAGCCCCGATCAGTGTCATGAAAAAAACCAGCGGGAACAGGCAGACACCAAAGATGGCAATCCGGTAGTAGCTATAGGCCAGCAGAAACAGCGCGCCGATCAGGAAAGCGCACAGCGAACTGGTCTCGTAAAAATTGTTCACCGGCAGATGTCCCGTTTCGGCTCGCAGTTCCACTATGGACACCAGATGGAACACGACGCCGGCGGCAAAGGCAACCAGCGCGGGGGTGAACAATCGAGTGCTCCGGCGAAATAGGTAAATCAGTGCGTACAGGAGTCCGCACGCGTAGAAGGCGGCGGCTGTCCGCAGCCACATAACGCTCATAGCCGACGGCATCTCTGCGTGAAGCGCAGTCCTATCCAGTATAGGGTGCCGTGGCGGCTTGGGCCTTCGTTAGTAAGGAAAGCGTGGGTCGGAGTTTTGAACCGCTTCCCTGCCCCTTCCCTGCGATAGGGGTATTGGATCATCGGTATAGCCCCTTGGTGATAAGACACCGGGGGGAATCCAAGACAAAGGGACCGAAGTTCAAGCAATCTTCATGAGCAATTTTCTAAGCGGTAAACGCGCCCTGGTGACCGGGGCGTCTAAAGGCATTGGCCGCGAGGTAGCACGGGCGCTTTTCGCTGCCGGCGCCGACGTACTCCTCTGCGGCCGCGACAAAGGCCAGTTGGACAATGCGCTGGCCGATCTCGAGCAAGCGTCTGAAGGTGGCAAGTTAGTCGCCCACCCGGCCGACGTCAGCAGCAGTGACGAGGTCGCCGGACTGTTTAAGTTCGCAGATCAAGCGCTCGGCGGCTTGGACATTCTAGTGAATAACGCCGGCGTGGGGGTCTTTCGCCCTGCCGCTGAACTCTCCATTCAGGAATGGAACCACGTGATCGGCACTAACCTGTCCGGCGCCTTCTACTGCACTCGCGAGGCCCTTTCACGCTTTCATCACGCCGGCGGCGGCGCCATCATTAATATCAGCAGCCTGGCGGGCAAGAACCCATTCGCTGGCGGCATCGCTTACAACGCTTCGAAATTCGGGCTTAACGCCATCAGCGAGGCCACCATGCTCGACCATCGCCAGGAAAACGTCCGCGTCAGCTACATCATGCCCGGCAGTGTGGATACTGAATTCGCTGGCCAAGGGGGAAAGGAGAAATCTGAGTGGAAAATCGCTCCCGAAGACATCGCCGAGATTGCCCTCAACATTCTTCGTATGCCGGCTCGCACCTTAATTAGCCGGGTCGAGGTGAGACCTTCCCGGCCGCAAAAGAACTAATCAGAAAAGCCCGAGGAGTATAGGGCGCGATTCAGGTGTGATCAAAATCTCCGCCTCTGACGATGAATGCTGTAGAAGGCAGGGGACACAACGTTTGGCACATGGCTTGCTCAATCTTGGTTGAACCCGAAATCTTTGAGAGGCTGCGGCCGGAACTGGTTACACAGTTCCCAGAAACGCCGCACGCCAAAAGGAAGGACTGACGTTATGAGCCGGCTAAGAAAAGTGCTTGACCCCACCCGGACAGGCAAGGACGCCGAATCGCTCGAGAGAACATTGCTGAGGCTTGTTGTTGGACAAGACGAAGCAGTCGAGCAGATCGTGAACATCTATCAGATGCACTTCACCGGACTATCGGCGCCGGGACGGCCTGTCGGTAACTTTCTGTTCTTAGGTCCCACGGGCTCCGGCAAGACGCGCACGGTTGAAGCAACCGCCGAGGCCTTGCTTCACAATCCCCGCGCGGTGGTCAAAATTGACTGTGCCGAATTCCAGCACAGCCATGAGATCGCGAAACTCATCGGCTCGCCTCCGGGCTACCTGGGGCATCGTGAGACACACCCGCTCCTGAGCCAGGAAGTGATTAATCAACATCACACTGATTCCATCAAGCTCAGCTTCATCCTCTTTGATGAAATCGAAAAGGCGAGCGATGCTCTATGGAACTTGCTGTTGGGAGTCCTCGACAAGGCCACACTGACGTTAGGGGATAACCGCAAGGTCGATTTCTCGCGGGCTATGATCTTCATGACCAGCAACCTGGGCGCAAGTGAGATGAGCGCGCTTGTCTCCCCCAAGCTCGGCTTTCACCAAGCCGCCGCTGCCAGTCAGCCCTGCGTACCGGACGAGCAACTCGCCAAGAAAATATCCCGTAGCGGCGTCGAAGCGGCGCGGCGCAAGTTCACCCCTGAGTTCATGAACCGCATCGACAAAGTCGTAGTGTTCAAGCCGCTCGGTGAAGCCGAGCTGCGCCGCATCCTCGATCTTGAACTCGGCCAGGTACAGCAGCGCGTCATGCTCTCGCCGGCGGAAAAATCCTTCGTCTTTACCGTTTCTGACGCGGGCAAGAACTTCCTGCTGCAAGAAGGTACCGACATTAAATACGGCGCTCGCCACCTCAAACGCGCGATTGAAAGATTGCTGGTCCATCCGCTCTCGAATTTAATGGCAACCAGTCAAGTGGCATCGGGTGACTGGATTCAGGCGGACTTCGACGCAGAGCGAAGCTCCCTTGTCTTTATGAAGGAAGCCGAGGGTCTCGAAGTACACGCCATGGCTGCTTTGATGGGAGAAAGCTCTCGCCTGCCCGTGGCCGCCGCGGCTGCTTCGGCTCATCCCGATATGATCAAGACCGTCACAGCGGGCAAGTCCTCTAAGAAGTAACTCACGTATACATGGCCGGACCATTGTCTTCACAGCAAGCGTCCGGCTTCGCCATTCTCACGCTGCCCCGTTTTCCGGCGCTGCGGCTTCACTCCAAGAACGCTAACTGCCGCCCAGCCGAGCACAGCCCCGACCGCATACGGGGGGAAGTCCAGCCAGTCGAATGTAGTCCCGAGTATGAGTCGGCCCGCCAGCGTACGCCGAATCGCCTCAAGCCAAGCGGGGTGCCATGCCTGCAGAAATTCAAGTCCGCAAGTAACAATGAACATGGTGGCAGCAAGTCGTAACGCCGGAACCGTCGGCTTTAGCGCCGCAAACGCCAGCGTCCAGAAAAGCGCATAAGCGGCTCCTCCGGACCGATCTCGCAGCCAATCTCCCACAGGCGCGTAAAAGCGCAGCCAGTAGCCAAGCGCACCCACTGCCAGCAGTGCCGCCACCAGAAGGCTCCGCTCTCGCATCAACCCCGGCCGGCGGAAGCGCAGTCCATCGCCTCACCCACGGGAATGCCGCAGCCCAATCAAGTTAAGAGACCTTTGATCCTGCTCTCAATCGCGCTCGTAGCACTCTTCACCGGCAAAAGTTTTTCAAGCAGCCCCAAGTCCGCATCAATCGTGATGTCTTTGTCCGTGACGTCCACGAACCCTTTGATGGGCGAACTCAGCAAACCCATCTTGGCGTTGAACGAAAAATTGAGCGTCGACCCCTGCCAGCTCCTCTGCTCATTCACGATCTTCAAAGGAATGGATCCCACACCGCGAAACAGATCGTCAAACGAACGATCCACCACCCGCATCACTTCTTCCTTCGGTTTGTTGTGCGACACAGTAATGCGCATAGCTGGCCCGTGCTCCTCTCCTAAGCCTGACACAGCCGGCTAGCGGAATTTGACGATCCGCGCACGCCTCATTCCGAGCGCAAAGAAATCAAAGGATCTACACGCGACGCAACGGCGGTTGCGCCGCCAGAAGTCCAAAAAGCAAACGAAACTGAAGCCGGAGACCTTCGAATGTGCCCGCTATTTCATGGTGTTCACTACCCAGGAGCAGGCACGGCCGCGCAGGTTTTGCAGTGGTATCGGGATGCAGTGGCAAATAGAACTCGTCAAAATCCCTGCTACGCCTGGGCCACCTACCCAACTACGATGCACGCAGTTCGAGGGCGTGGCTCTATAGAAAACTCCTGATCGAGCTACTCACGCAAAAAACTGATCCGCATGGAACGCGATATTTCTCCCTGGGACTACGCGTTGCCGGAGTCCGCCGGCCAGCCCCTGGCGTGAATTCTTTTTCGACCTTCACTAAATCCAGCGAGCCATAGAACCCGTTCTCACTCTCAAAGAGACCTTGGATCGTTGGCCCCGGCTCGAGCGTGATTTGGCTGAGTCAACCAGGTAATGGAAATTACAGAACCTCTTCCTGACTTAATACCTCGAGACCGCTGATTCCGCTTCCTTAGTAGTCCCTCGCTACTTTCCGGAAAGCTGTACCACGAGCACAACGGAAACAGCGTCGGAGATCATTGCGGATCACTCTACTCTTGGCGACAGGCAGAAGCGATACCCAGATGCTTGACTCGCATTCATTGGGGCTCGGTAGAGCGCGAGTCTGTGGTGAATATCACCGGGGTATGATTCCACTCGGCCGGCTAGCGCAGGTTGAGGAGCTTGCGAGTGCGGTGGTCTTCCTGGCGTCTGACCAGAACTCCTACATTAGAGTTGCGAACCTAATGGCCAACGTTGGCGTTGGTCAGGTCTGAGCTCCGAGATTTGGCGAAGGGGTAGAGTGAAGACAGAGCCTCCGCTTCGCGCCGGATCTTCCTGAAGTAGTTTCAAGCACCCGCTCACGACTGGAGACAGTTACCCATGGAAAAGAGTGACGTTGAGAAGATCTTGACCGTGTTTGCCGGCATCAGCGCTGGGGATGTAGACCTTGCAACCAAGTACATTGACTACAAGCGGTTTGTGCAACATAATCCGTATGCGGCCGACGGTGTGGAAGGGCTAACGCGATTTATTCGTCAGTCGCCGCGTGACCAACTTCAACTGACCGTGGTACGGGCATTCCAGGATGGTGCTTACGTCGTCACCCACGCGAAGGGGCAGCGATCCGGAAGAAACATCTTCTTCGACGTTTTTAGGTTTGAGGATGGCTTGGTTGTCGAGCACTGGGCCTTCTCCGCCATGGACGCTCCACCCAACCGGAGTGGGCACACCCAGACCGATGGACCTGAGGCGAAGCACCTGGGGGATACGGAGAAGAACAAATCATTGCTTCGCACGTACTATGAGACCTTTCACATCCGCGGGGACCACAGTCGAAGCGAACAGTACTTTGCTGGAGATCTAATGATCCGGCACGAACCCGGCGTTCGCGATGGTGTCGCGGAGTTTATGCGTGATGTGGAAGTTCTCATGCAACACCGCGCCATCAATGAGATCAAGCTCCTGTTGGGGCAAGGCGACTTTGTGTTTATCGCCGCCAAGGGGACCCATGAAGGCAAACCGTGCGTCTACATCGACCTGTACCGCGTGGCGGACGAGAAGATTGTGGAGCACTGGGGCTTCCCTGAGATGGTTCCGCCTCAAGAGCAATGGAAGAACAACAACGGCATGCTGTAAGCCGAAGCTGGTAGTCCTGCTTTCTGAGTGCGGTGGCTTGAAGACCAGTTGGCTCGCTGCTGCTTTAGGCCCTCAACAACGCTCATTCCATGCTGACGAGATTGGAGACGGTATGAAGTACGCGATCATTGGCTCGGGCAAGATCGGTACCGCGCTCGCACCTAAATTTGCGCAGAGCGATGTCGAAGTGGCCGTCGCGAAATCCCGTAGGACTGCGACACTTGCTTCGCTGAAGCAGGAGCTCGGTTCCAGCATCGTTCCGCAATCCACTGAGGATGAGTGTGGGGCTGAGGTTATCGTTCTTGCTGTCCCATTCCCGCTCATAAAGATGTTACGAAGCAGTTGGAAAAGTAGAACGGCAAGATTGTTGTCGAAACCACAGCCAAATAGATCCTCCCTAACGTTAGGACTCAATCTAAACTGATCCGGCGATGTGCCCCACGTCGCTTCACAACTCTTCCAGCGCCGCATCACTCCACATTGAGTCCTAGCGTTTCAGAGGACTTATGCAGCTCAAAACGGCTTAAGGTGCTCAGAGGATAATCGTGTCGGATCGCTTCGGCCGCACTACCGGAGTTTCCGATGCGACTGGTGCGCCGTGCGACAGGAATGTCGCGACGCGGGCCTCGCTCCTGCAGGTGCAGGGTCCCAAACGGGCCCACCGGGGCTAAATCGTGGAACTTGTTTTGGGAACGTTGATTGCCATGCGTGCGATCACACCGGCAAGGGCGCGGTGGCTGACTGGCTTCGAAACATAGTCATCCATCCCCGCAGCGAGGCAAAGCTCGCGGTCCCCATCCAGAGCGTTGGCAGTAATAGCGATGATACGGCTTCTAATTCCCTTGGCTACTTCTTGCTTCCGAATCTGGCGCGTTGCCTCTAACCCGTCCATCTCCGGCATTTGCACATCCATGAAAATGAGATCGAATGGCGTGCGGTTCCATGCGAGTATTGCCTCCAGCCCATTGTTGACCAACGTGACTCGATGACCCATCTTGCCGAACATCGCCGCCGCCAGCTTCCTGTTCACTGGGTTGTCCTCAGCAACCAGGATGTGAAGGGAACGTTCAGCCTCCGAGAAACCCGGGGAGGCAACCCTCGCCGCCTGCTTCTGAGCGGGATCGGCTAGCGCTTGTTCGATGGCGCCACGTAACTCAGTGAAGCCAACCGGTTTTATCAAATAGTGTGAGGCGCCGTGAGGCGAGCCGGAAGTTCCGTTCGCGGAACTCAACAGGATAATCGTCGCCGTGCCAGAGGCCGGGCCCAGCCGCATGCGGTGCATGAACTCAGAACTATTTATGCCGGGCATCTGATCGTCGAAAAGGACAACCTGGAATGGCTTGCGATCGACGGCGGCCTCCTCCAATACTCTTAGTCCTGCTGAAGCAGAGTCCGCACATACGGTATCCATCTTCCATCCGGACGTAATTTCGGCAATAATACTCCGGCTCGTGGCGTTGTCATCAATCACCAATAGGCTTACGCTGTTCAAATTCGAGGAAGTCTTGTGAGCAAAGGTTTCCAGCGAAGACGATCTACCAAATTCAGCCGTGAAATGGAATGTGGATCCGTGGTGAGGCTTGCTCTCTATCCAGATAACGCCACCCATCAACTGCACGATTCGCGCGCTGATGGCCAGCCCTAAGCCGGTGCCGCCATAGCGTCGCGTTGTGGACGAATCTGCCTGCTCGAAGGACTGAAAAAGCCTGCGCTGCTTGTCCGTTGGGATTCCCACTCCTGTGTCGCGAACCGCCACGTGCAGCTGAACGCCGGATTCGCTCACTCGATTGACGCTCACTCTGATGCCGACTTCGCCTTGACTGGTGAACTTGAGAGCATTTCCAGCCAGATTCAGCAAGACCTGCCTCAATCGGCTTGGGTCACCGATGACACTCAAAGGGACATCCGGTTCCAAGTAATAGGTCAGCTCCAGGCCCTTCTTGTGGGCGGAAGGCGCAATGCTCTTGATAGAAGTGCTGATAACCTCTTCCAGACTGAAATCCACCGACTCTAACGTCACCTTACCGGCCTCGATTTTGGAGTAGTCGAGAATGTCATTCAAAATGACTAGCAAGGCCTCTCCGGACGACTTGATCAGGGTGTGATACTCGTGTTGCTCCATGCCGGAGGACGACATCGCTAGCTCTGTCATGCCAATGATGCCGTTCAGTGGTGTGCGAATTTCGTGACTCATGTTTGCCAGGAAATCGCTTTTTGCGCGACTGGCGGCTTCAGCTTTCTCCTTCAGCCTGTCGGCTTCCGCAAGCTGGCGGGAAATAACGGCAATTTGCTCGGCCACACGACGTTTCAGAATGATCACACGCAGAATGACTGCCCAAGCGACAACCAGCAGAATCGCGACGACAGCGCTCAGAAAAACATATAACGTGTGTGTGACCGACCACCACGACGTGGCGCGCAATACAACCGCATCTTTCGGGGAGCGAAGCAGAATCCGAAGTCCCTTTGGTTGAGGATTCTTCTCGAGCGCAACCGCGCAGATTCCGGTGAGACGGAGATAACTGCCACGCTTCAGATCTCGAAAGCTTTGCGTGTCCGCAGAGGAGAGCACACCCTCGACTAGAGAATTTCCGGAGGTGATGAGCAGGCTTTGTTCCAGCGCGCCTGTTCTCCGCTCGACCAGCCGTCCCGTGATACTGACAGGCGGCATTTCATAAATTGGGTTTAGAGCTTGCTTCTGATCGATCGCGGCCGTTGCGATGAAAAGTCTCCTGCCCGTCGGCCTGATGGCCTCCTGCCCTTGAGCCGGAGAACTAAGGCCTTCTTCAATACTCGTGCTTGGCCCCGGGAAAAGGGGCGCCAAAGTGATGCCAAGCGCATTGGGAACAGTGCCGGACCACGCCGCTTCACTTAGCCCTGGACGTAGTAAGAGGACAATAAGTATCGCAAGCGTTCGCACTCTGACTACGTATCGGCGAACGTATCTCCCAGGCGCGAGTTTCCTCGAAGCGGATCTCCAGACCTAGTCATGCGATCCGCCGTAACGCCGTAGCACTGAGTCCTGAATGCCCGCCCACTGGAATATTATTATTGTCTGCTGCTAGTCGAAAATCCGCTTACCATCATCACTCTGCTGTAGTGGAAAAAGGCGCTTTCGACATTTCGACTTCAAGTTCGCGGATAATCCGCAATACGAGACATCTGAGGATCTGGTCGGGATTACTCGCGAGTAACGGCACGGCATTTTACAGATCTTTCGCTCACTCGATCAAAGTGCCGTTGTTGGCTAAGTGCAATAACAGCCCAGCCCAATACCAGTCATCCCTTAAGTGAGACTGATGGGGCCAAGCCCATCGGGTAAACCAGACCTATCAGCAGACCGGCACCCTGATGCCCAACACGCTCAATTAAATCCGCGCAAGACGGCGCATTTGAAATCGGGAGCTCTGAACCGGCGCTGAAGCTCCTCACGGCCCTTCTCGCTGGTTGCAAAGGAATGGATCCCACGCCGCGAAACAGGTCGTCAAACGAACGATCCACCACCCGCATCACTTCTTCCTTCGGTTTGTTGTGCGACACAGTAATGCGCATACCTGGCCCGTGCCCCTCTCCTAAGCCTGACACAGCCGGCTAGTGTCGTGTTTCCATAATGCCTTTACGTACGCTTGGCCGCCTCAGAGCCGTGACCATACGATGGCGAGTGTTACCCGCAACTGCTGCTAGCCGAGGCGCGACAGTCATGGAGCGCTCCAAACTGCCACTCTTCTCGCTGGAACCGCGTATGCAGGAGTGTGAACAAACTTCAGAAACACCACACTAGCGGCATTTGATGATCCGCGCACGCCTCATTCCGAGCGCAAGGAAATCAAAGGATCCACGCGCGACGCAACGGCGGTTGCGCCGCAAGGAGTCCTGAAAGCGAACCAAGCTGAAGCCGGTGACCTTCGAATGTGCCCGCTATGTCATGGTGTTCACTACCTAGGAGCAGGCACGGCCGCGCAGGTTTTGCAGTGGTATCGGGATGCAGTGGCAAATAGAACTCGTTTCGAGCGGCTAAAATCCCTGCTACGCCTGGGCCACCTACCCAAGTACGATGCACGCAGTTCGAGGGAGTGGCTCTATGGTAAAACTGCTGATCGCGCTGCTCACGCAAAACTGATCCGCATGGGACGCGATACTTTCCCCTGGGACTACGCGTTGCCGGAGTTCGCAGGCCAGCCCCTGGCGTGAATTCCTTTTCGACCTTCACCAAATCCAGCGAGCCATAGAACCCTTCTCACTCAAAGAGACCTTGGATCGTTGGCCCAGTTCGAGCGTGATTTGGCTGAGTCAATCAGGTAAAGGAAATTACAGAACCTCTTCCTGACTAATGCCTTGAAACCGCCCATTCCACTTCCTTAGTAGTCCCTCGCTACCTTCCGAAACGCTGTATCACGAGCACAACGGAAACAGCGTCGGAGATCATTCGGATCACTCTACCCTCGGCGACTAGGCGGGTCCTATCGATTGAATCCGAAGACTTGGCGGCCTGTGGCGCGCTTCCTCAATACTCTCGCCACTGGACAATCTTGATCGAAATCAGCAGCAACATCGCGGACAACGCCAGCAGCGTCGCCATCACAATCCACGGCATCGTGTGAGTGATGAGCGGCGATGCGCGCGACAGCACGAAAAAGCCGTCCAGAGATAGGGGCAGCGGAATCCGATTCAGGATCACAATGACCGCCATCACGGTGAACATGCTGGCCCACGTCTGATACAAGTCGTCGAGAAACGTCGCGAAAAACACGCCGAGAGAATACACTACTACTACACAGAAGAACGCAGCTACATCGTGCTTGAAGAGGTCCAAGGGAGCAGCATTCAGCTTGATCGCGGGACGCACCAGCCAAACGGCGCTGCACGCCAGGACATGTATGACAGCTGTTTGCGCCAGACCCAGCGACACTCGCACACCAAATAATCGGCTTCGTGTCACCGGAAGTGACAACGTATAGAACATTGAACCATGCAGGCCTTTGCTTGGACGAAACCCGCCCGGCTGGGTCTTGATTCCAGCGCCGGCGAGCATGATGGACGCGACCAAGGAAACCCCGATGAGCGTGGTCGCTTCCAACTTTTGTGCCGAAAGGTTTGCGTTAGCAGCGGAGTCCGCCGAGGCCACGGCCGAAACAATCAGGGTTCCAACTATTAGTAGTAGAAATCGGATGCGTGTTTCGTACCAACCCTTCATCCAAAGCATCTAGTTTGTCCTCACATGATCGAGGAATAGTTCCTTCAGCGTGACCGAATGCCTTTCAACTGTAGTCCTTGGCAAGGCCCGCGCCTGCGCCATGATTCCTTCGATGTTTCGTCCGGCAAGAATTGAAACCATTCGGCCTTCCTGTCGGATATGCTCGGCTCCGTCTACCCAGCGAACGTCGCGGACGCCGTCTGCAAACACGACACTTATCCGCTGGTACTTTTGCTTAAGATCCTCCATCACGCCACTGACAACCGCGCGGCCTTTGTCGATGATGACGATTTCGGCGGCGATCTGTTCCACTTCGGCCAGATGATGAGAGGAGAAAAAGATGGTCGTGCCATCCGACGCCGACAACGCGATGAGTTCGCGCAGGACTTCTTCCACCGCGGCCGGGTCGAGACCATCAGTGGGTTCGTCAAGGACCAGCAGTTCCGCTCCGCGCGAGACCGCGAGCAGTAGCATCAGTTTGGATCGCATGCCCTTTGAGAGATTGGGGATCTTCTTGTTCGCCGGCAGATCGAAAGCCTTCAGGTATCTACGTTCCAAATCGTCACGCCATTTGGGAAAGAAGGGGCGGGTGAAGCGGATGACTTCCGCGACCGTCATGTAGGGATAGAGTTCCTTGTCTTCCGTCACGAATCCAATGCGACGCCGGATCGCTGCGCCGGAATCGCCGTCGCCAGGGGTGACTCCGAAGACTCGCGCCGAACCCTGGTCGGCCTTCGCCAAGCCCATCAGGATTCTGATCGTCGTCGTCTTACCCGCGCCATTTCGCCCCAAAAAACCAAAGATGCTGCCCTGGGGAACCGCAAGATCGAGACCGGTAAGCGCCTCCTCCCCTTTAAACGACTTCCGGAGGCCGACCGCTTCGATTGCAAACTCCGTCATTTATTCCTCCCGGTAACTTCTCCTGCTCTCAACTGAGCGAGTTCGTTTTCCATCAGCCGTCGAATCTCGTCTTCCGTCAATCCTGCTGTCGACAGCCGATCGACGGCAGATTGCATTACGGACTGCGCTTTGAGCGAGATTTTCGTTCGACCTGTAGCCGACTGCCTGACAAACGCTCCCGAGCCGTGACGGATTTCGACGATGCCCTCACGCTCGAGTTCCCGATATGCGCGGATCACGGTATTCGGATTGATGACCAGTTCCACGGCGAGTTTCCGCATCGTCGGGAGTTGCTCACCTGCTTGGAGCGCACAGGTCTCGACGGCATGCTTTATCTGCTCCATGAGTTGGAGGTAGATGGGGGTGCCTGAAGATGGATTCACGCGAACAATCATGCAGCCAACTGTGTTAGCACATTAGCACAGTGGGCCCCAGTGGATGTCAACAACCCAGCTCACCCTGAGGCGATGCTTTGGCGGACCGCTCGCCGGGATAACTCACGCGTACCGGCGCAGCATTTACAAATCTTTCGCTCACTCGATCAAAGTGGGATTATTGACCAAATGCAAAAACAGCCCAAATACCAGTCATCCCTTAAGTGAGCGCTGATGGGGCTAAGCCCCATCCGTAAACCAGGCCTATCAGCAGACCGGCACCATTAAAGAGGCACCGTGCTTCAAATTGTCCAGATCACATCTCTCGTCTTCGCCCCGAGTGCCATCGGAATTCCACTCTCGCGTGATCGCTCCGTCACGTATAAGCCATCACTCCGTAAATCCCGACGCAGGCCAACACCGGCGCCATGATTCCAGTACGCTCACCATCACCGCTGCAAGACTGCGCATTTACAATCGGGAGCTACGGGTCAAGTTTGGATAGTGGGCCAGTTTGAATCGCATCTGAACCAGCGCCGAAGCTCCTCACGGCCCTTCTCGCTAATTGAGCTTTGCCCCATATCGAGTCTCCCATCACTGATAACAAAATTATGAAGATCCCAGTAGGCCTCTTCACTGACTTCGACGGTCATAGCGCCACTCGATTATAATCGCGCCACCAACCCAGCCAACAAAGCCACTCGATCTGCAATGCGGTCCACCAAAATACTTTCATTCACCGCATGTGCCCCCTCACCAACTCCGCCCAATCCATCAAGCGTCGCTACACCAAGCGCGGCGGTGAAGTTGCCGTCCGATCCCCCACCGGTCGAAGACTCCTCGAGTGTCAACCCCATGGAACCGCCAATCTTCCTGGCTCTTTCGAACAACTTCCTGATCGTCCGCGTTCGCTCCATGGGCGGACGGTTCAACCCGCCCTCCACCCGGATTCTGCATCGCCTGTCAACCGGTGTCAGCGCGCGAAGCTTTTTTTCAATTGCCGCAGAATCCTTCAACCGCACTGCGCGAACATCCACATCGATGCTCGCCTCCGCCGCCACCACGTTGCTGCGCGTTCCGCCGCTGATCACTCCCGGGTTCACTGTGATCCCACGCCGCAAACTGGTGAAGCCGGCCATCTTCTCTATCTGCCGTGCGGCTTCCACAATGGCGCTTGCCCCGCTCGAAAAATCCACGCCCGCATGCGACGCCTTGCCTTCCACAAACACCGTGTAGTTGCCGATTCCCTTGCGCGCTGTCTTCAACTTCCCCATTAGCCCCGTGCCCGGTTCCAGCACCAGCACACACTCACTCTTCTTCGCCTCGGCCTCCGTGTAGGGACGCGACGTGCGGCTCCCCACCTCTTCGTCCGAAACGATAAGCAACACGACGTTACGTTCCACTCGAACGTCCAGTTCCTGCAGCGCCCTCATCGCATAGAAGAAGAACGCTAATCCGGACTTCATGTCCAGCACGCCGGGCCCCCACAACCGGCCATCCGCCTGCCGGAACGGCATGATCTTCAGCGTTCCTAACGGCCAGACTGTGTCCGAATGCCCCAAAGCCAATAGCTGTCCTTGCTTGCTGGGACGCCCCACCTTAAATTCGAGCCGTAGATGCCTGCCGTACCGGCCGCCCTGAATCGTCTGCGCCTGCGCGATGTCCTTAGTTCGTTCCACCACCAGATCCACAAAGCGGTCCACATTCGGGGCGGAATCGCTGGGCGATTCACACTCCGTCATCTCTCGAATCAACGAAATGATATCTGCTTGCTTGTCAATCGCATAGCGCAGGAAAGAGTGCATCCGGCTGTTATAATAGCCCTTCCGATAACATCGCAATGACATCGATGGACCTGCACGAAATTACCGCCATCTTGCCGCATCGTTATCCGATGCTCATGGTTGACCGCATCGTCGAGATCAGCGAAGAACAGCAGTCGGTCGTCGGTCTAAAAAACGTAACGGCAAATGAGCCTCACTTCACCGGTCATTTTCCTGGTTATGCCGTCATGCCAGGCGTACTCATCATTGAAGCCATGGCGCAGGTAGGCGGCGTGTTGGTGACGGTACTCGCGCCTCACACCCGCGGCAAATTGATGCTCCTCGCCTCGGTCGAAAATGCCAAGTTTCGCAAGCCCGTGGTGCCCGGCGATCAGCTGCGCATTGAGATGAAGCTGAGCAGGCTGAAGAGAAACATCGCCAAGATGGAAGGCGTTGCGACGGTGGATGGACAAGTTGTCGCCGAAGCCGGCCTGCTGTGTGTACTGAGTGAACGGTCGTCCGCTGCCCAGCCTGCGCCCACCGTGGAGGTCCCTGAGCCCCAAATGGCTTAAGGAACGCGCGGGCTGAAGCAGCGCAAGTCGCGTCACGCCCCGGCTCCCCGGTCCGAGCCCTGTGCGCACCTCACGCAAGATGGCCATCCATCCCACAGCAATCATCGATCCGGACGCCGACATCTCTCGCGAGGCGGAAATTGGTCCTTACTGCATCATTGGCAGCGGCGTTACTATCGGGGCCCGCACCCGCCTGATGGCGCATGTCTATCTGGAAGGCAAGCTCACCATCGGCAAAGACAACGTGTTTTACCCGTACTGTTCCTGCGGCGTAGCTCCTCAGGATAAAAAATACAAAGGCGAGCCTTCCGAAACGCGCATTGGCGATCGCAACACCTTCCGCGAATTTGTGACGGTGAATCGCGGCACCGAAGGCGGCGGTATGATGACCTCCATCGGCGACAGCAACCTGGTCATGGCCTACGTCCACATCGCGCACGACGTTATCATTCACAACCACACCATCATCGTGAACGGCGTAACCTTCGCGGGGCATGTCGTCGTCAATGACTACGCCAATATCGGCGGCCTCAGCGCCATCCATCAGTTCTGCCGCATCGGGCAACACGCCATGGTAGGCAGCCGCAGCGTGATCAAACACGATGTGCTCCCTTACTCCGTCACGGCTTCCAACCACCAGGCGGAGGTCTACGGTGCCAATCGCATCGGACTCGAGCGCAGCGGCTACGCTTCAGAAGCGATTGAGCCTCTTCAAAACTCCTTCCGCATTCTCACGCGTTCCGGACTAAACACCACCCAAGCTCTGGCACGCATCGAAGAAGAGATTCCGCAGACCGAAGAGGTGAAAAATCTCCTCGACTTCATCCGCTCTTCCCCGCACGGTGTCACAAAATAAGCGCCCGAGTGACGGCCAGGCGGAAGGCCCGCGTTATGGCCAGGCGGAACGCCCCCGCTACGGAATGATAGCGGGCAATGGCCGCTTCCCGCTGCTGGCGCTTGAAACAGCACGGCGTCAAGGACACGAAGTTGTCGTCATCGCCATCGAAAACGAAGCCACGCCCGATCTTGCGCCCCTCGCTTCCGCGCTTCACTGGGTGAACATCGGCCAACTCGGTAAGCTCATCGACATCTTGAAAAGCGAGAATATCTCCGAAGTGATGATGACCGGGCAGGTCAAACACGTCAGCCTCTTCTCGTCCGTGAAACCGGATTGGCGGCTCTTCAAACTGTTGGCATCACTCCGCGAGAAAAACACAGCTGCGCTCATCGGCGGCATACAAAAGGTGCTGCACGAAGAAGGTATTGAACTGGTTGACTCCACGCGCCTGCTGAAGCCGCTGCTTGCTCCGGCGGGCGTTCTTACTCGCCGCAAACCGGACAAAGAAGAAGAAGCCGACATCACCTACGGCCGGCGTATCGCTTCCGTCCTGGCAACCGCCGATATCGGCCAGAGCGTTGCCATCAGCGAGAAGGCCTGTGTCGCCGCCGAAGCAATGGAGGGCACCGACGCCATGCTGCGACGCGCCGCGACACTCACCAGCGGCAAACCGCTCCGCCTCGTGAAAGCCTCACGTGGACGCGCTCACCTGCTCTTCGATGTACCGGTCGCTGGCCTCACCACTATCGAGACCATGATCGAGACCGGCGCCACTGCGCTGGCCATCGACGCTGGACGCACCCTTCTACTCGACAAAGAAGAGATGGTCAAACGAGCCAACGACGCGAATATCACGATCGTGGGATACCCGCCGCTAGAGCAAGCACCCCTAGAGCAATCAGCGCTAGAGAAATCGGGCTCATGAAGCCGATCCGCGCCGCCGTCATCGGAGCCGGTTCCTTCGGCCGAAATCACGCCCGCGTCATCCATCAGCTCGCAAACGTGAAGCTAGCCGCCATCGTCGATTCAGACCTGGCCAAGGCTCAGTTACTGGCTTCTGAGTTTGACTCAACACCGTTCACAAGCATTGATGACGCGATCGCTCACATGGATGCCGCCGTTGTCGCCACGCCTACGGTGACCCACGAACAGGTCGCCACGCGCCTGATGGAAGCCGGCATCGATGTCTTGGTTGAAAAACCCATCGCCGACTCTTCCGCAGCAGGCGAGCGCCTCGCGTATCTCGCTCAAGAGCGAGGCCGCATCCTGCAGGTCGGGCATCTCGAGCGTTTCAACCCAGCCGTCGCCGCGCTTCAAAGCGCCGTCACAATCCCGCTCTTCTTTGAGGTTCACCGCCTCAGCGTCTTCTCCCCGCGCAGCCTCGACATCGATGTCGTGCTCGATCTCATGATCCACGACCTGGACATCGTCCTAAGCTTCACCGGTGAACAGCCGGTCGAGATCCGTGCGGCCGGCATCTCGGTTCTGTCCACACGCGTCGACATCGCCAACGTTCGGCTTTCGTTCGCTAGCGGCTGCATCGCCAACCTGACCGCCAGCCGCGTCTCCACCGAACAGGTCCGTAAGCTTCGGCTCTTCCAACCCGGCGAATACATCTCGCTCGACTACCAACGGCAGGATGCGGTCCGCTTGGCCATTCGAAAAAACGATCCCAAGGAGGAGTTCGTTCGGCAAAAGGACACAAATGCTCCTCCTGTTAGTTCCTCGAGTGGGTTCGTTTCGCAAAGCGCGCCTCAAATCGGCTACGATCCGCTACCCGTCACCCAGGGCGAACCACTTCGTTTGGAACTGGAGGCCTTCTTCGCCTGCGTTCGTGACCGATCCAAGCCGCGCGTCGACGGATTTGAAGCCGTGAACGCGCTGCGCTTAGCGGAGTTGATTCTTGCTAAAATCGAAAAACACGCTGAGTTAGTCGCTGAAACGATCCGCCGCCGAAGCTGACTTATTCGGCCTTCTGATAACTTCTCTATTACTCCTGACGTCCTAACACCGATCAGCCGTATGGCGCTTGCACCCCTTACCTTGACCCAGAAGGTCCAGGATCCGTCTGCCGTACGCTCGGAATTTATCCTGCCGCCTTCGAGCGTGCCGCTCAATCTTCTGCTCGCATGGCCGCTTGAGCAGTCGCACTCAAAGTGGCGCCGCATCCTTGCCGGTTCAGTTCTTCTGCATATTATTTTCTTCTTTGCCGCCATCCGTTTGCCCAGCTTTATGACGATCGAGCAACCGGTACATCGCGTAGCTATGAGGCGGATACCACTCTACTTGCCCCCCGACGTCCTCACGCAACGAGCGCCCAACCAACAGAAACTTTCGAAGAGCATCGATCTGGCCGATTTGCATTCCACTCCCACTCAGCAGCCGCGCGAAGCAGCGCCCGCGCCGAGCAGAAAACGATTTGAGATGCCCCAGCGAGCGGTCCCGCAACAAGCAGCGAAGGCCGCTCCGCACATCCTGGCCCAGGCGCCTCTGCCCGATGCGCCGAAAGTAGCCCTCAATCAAGCTCCCGGACCTCTGCCGCCCGGCGTGTCGACCGGCTTACCTGCGGCCGCAACGGCTCCGTCAACGCAGAGCCCATTTCAGAACGTAGGTTCTGAAGCTCCACTAAACCCGCATCCAACGCTCGCTCCACCTAAAGCAACCGTTCAATCCGCCATCGACGCACTTGCGCAAAAGGCGCGAAGCCCGCAGGCTGCGCTGAGCGACGACAACAATTCACAGCCCACGCCGCGCATGCCGGGCGCCATCGGACAGCCGGCTGTCCCGCATGCCGCCGTCGAGTTGCAGAGTGATCCGCAGGGCGCTGACTTCAAGCCTTATCTGACTCGCGTTCTAGCCATTGTGCGGGCGAATTGGCGGCGCGTGGTTCCAGAGAGCGCACGCATGGGAACGCTGCGCGGCCGCACCGTTATGGAGTTCATCATCAATCGCGACGGTAGTATTCCAAAGATTGTCACGGCCGACTCATCGGGCTCGGACCCGCTCGATCGCGCTGCTCTGGCGGGCTTGAGCATGTCGAACCCCTTGCCGCCACTCCCAGCCGACTACAAGGGCTTCCAGGTACGGTTAGCGTTTACCTTCACCTACAACTTGCCTTCCTCACAATGAAAAAATGAGATCGCATAGTGATGATCGGTATTAGGACTGCAATGCTGCTTTACGCCGCGCTAGCGCTTGCCTCGGCCCTTACCCTGAAAGGCAGCGCGCTCGCCTTGGCGCTGCTCATCGTATTGGCCTTGGCGGTGAAATCCTACCTTCATCACATACGCAGCCGCCTGGAATAGCGCGGGTGGCCCAAAACCACCATCAGCGGTGGAATCCAACTACCAGCACCGTCTTAACTCCTTTCCTTGCAGTGGTTTGAATTGGCTAAAGGCGTGCATTGTAACCATCGTCCCACTTTACAGAGGCACTCATGAAGATCTTTGACAGCCATCCAGTTCAATCTGCGGTGTCTTACCTTTCCATCGGCCTGATGGCCGCAACTAGCCTTGCCTTTGCGCAAGACCCTTCTGCCCTTCCGCCTCCGTCCGATCAGCAGCAAGCAAATGCTCCGAGCGGCGGGTGGAGGCGTGTCGGTGATCCGGCGCCTCCCGACCAGTCCTCTTATCCGGCCTATGGAGCCGACCAGGCTGGCGATCCGAATCAGGCGCCGCCGCAGGGTCCGTACTCACAAGGGCAGTATGGCCAGCCAGCGAACAACGGACCTGTTTATCAGCAACCAAGTAATCAGCAACCGGGCTACGGCCAGCAGCCTTCCTATGGCCAGCAGCCCCCTTACGCTCAGCAGCCGAACTATAACCAGCAGCAGCCGAACTACAGCCAGCAAGGCCCGTATAATCAGCCTCCGCCTGTGCCGGCTCAACTGAGCGTGGCTCCTGGGACGTTCATTACCGTTCGGGTAAATCAGCTGCTTTCATCGGATAGAAACCAGCCGGGCGATGGCTTCTCTGCCACTTTGGTAGAACCGATTGTGGCAAACGGCGTCGTTCTCGCCGAGCCTGGACAAACCATCGGCGGACGCGTGGCGGAAGCACAGAAAGCCGGACGCGTGGAAGGCGTGGCGCGGCTGGGTATCGAGCTCACTTCGCTCTCCCTGGTCGACGGCCAGCAGATTCCGATTCGATCGCAGTTAGTCAGCCGTAAGGGCAATACGTCCGTCGGTCGAGACGCCGGCGCCATCGTCGGAACTACCGCCCTCGGCGCGGCCATTGGTGGCGCTGCCGGCTGGGGAACGGGCGCCGCTATCGGAGCAGGCGCCGGTCTGGCAGCTGGAGCCATCGGAGTGCTGCTGACTCGCGGACGTCCCAGCGTCATCTATCCGGAGCAGACTCTCACATTCCGTCTGGAAACGCCGCTGGCGATTTCCACCACCAACTCACCGCAAGCGTTCCGTTACGTTGAGCCGGGCGAGTATGATCGTCCGCGGCCCTATGGTCCAGCTCAGGGCGGTTACGCAAGCGCGGCCCCTGTGGTCGCTCCGTATTACGGGTCCGGCTATGGCTACGGAAGTCCGTACCCTTACTATGGCTACGGATATGGCTATGGGTATCCCTACTGGGTCCGAGCGTTGGCTTCTATTTCGGCCGGGGCTATTGGGGTGGCGGCGGCTTTGGATACTACGGCCGCGGTTACTACGGAGGCGGCCGTGGAGGTGGTGGGTTCGGCCGTGGCGGCGGCCGCCGCTAGACGTTTACTTTAGCTGCTAAAACGGCCTGGAGGGTTAACAACCTTCCAGGCCTTTCTTATTTGGTCCCAGCCGTTGCAAAAGCTCGCCCGTATTGCTCCGGAACAGCTACGTTACCGCCAAGCTCTTGCGACGCCTTGATAGGCCAATAGGGTTCTCTCAGGAACTCTCGCGCCAGCACAATCAGATCAGCTTGACCCGTTGCGATAATCGAGTCCGCTTGAGCAGGCTCTGTGATTAGGCCAACCGCTCCCGTGAGTATGCCCGTCTCGCGGCGAATGCGCTCTGCGAACGGAACCTGGTAACCGGGCCCCACCGATATCTGAGGGTGGGGAACTGTGCCTGCCGAAGAGCAATCGATCAAGTCCACTCCCAGCGGCTGCACAGCATCAGCGAGCCGGACTGAATCGTCAATGGTCCAGCCTCCATCCGCCCAATCAGTAGCCGAGATACGCAGGAACAGCGGGAAGCGGTCCGGCCACACGGCGCGAACCGCTTTCACCACTTCACGAGTGAATCGAGTGCGGTTCTCAAATGAGCCGCCGTACTCGTCGCTGCGCTGGTTGGAGAGCGGCGAAACGAATTCGTGCATGAGATAGCCGTGAGCGCCATGAAGCTCCACAATCTCGAAACCGGCTTTCAGCGCGCGCTCGGCAGCGGCCGCAAAGGACTCCACAATGCGTCGAATATCGGAGACACTGAGCTCGGCCGGAACAGGATGGCCCTGGTCGAAAGGAATGGCGCTAGGCGCCACCGGCTGCCATCCGCCGTCTGATTCGAACAGAGGCCGGGCGCCGCGCCAAGGTGCATCGGTACTTGCCTTGCGGCCGGCGTGCGCCAGTTGAATACCCGCAACTGAGCCCTGCTTCTTCAGGAAGCGCGTGATGCGTGCCAGGGGTTCAATGTGTTCGTCCTTCCAGATCCCCATGTCGGCGGGCGAGATGCGGCCCGGCTCTTCGACCGCTGTTGCCTCAACAATGATCAGGCCGGCTCCGCCAACGGCGCGACTACCCAGATGGACCAGATGCCAGTCGTTTGCAAAGCCATCCTGGCACGAGTACTGGCACATGGGAGAAACCACGATGCGGTTCGCCAGCGTGATGGCGCGAATGGGAAGCGGAGAGAACAGATTGGCCGCCGAGTTGGTTTGATCGGCAGCCGACGATACGGGAGCTTCAAGGGTGCTCATACCTCAAGTAGATGCATGACGGCCATGCGGGGAGCAGCCTAAAATTCGAACTGCAGGCGGACATTACCGCTGCGCGGCGGCGCAATGCCGGTGCCTGAGAACAATCCCGCGAAGTTGAGGACGTTCAACTTGTTAGTGAGGTTTTCAGCTTCACCTTGCAGCCGGAGCACCGATTTTTCGTGCTTCCATAAGTCAGCCCCGGCCGTGACGTTCAGCGAGAAGTTCGGGCGCACGCGTCCCGCTTCAAAATTCATGCGGTTCACAATCTGCGAACCGTATTCAGCAGTCAACGTCTCCCGGTCAACGCCATTTACTTCCACCGGCAAGCCGCTGCCATACTCGGCCGAGGACGCTACCCAGACACGTGAATGAATCTGGTATCTCACCCTGGCGCGCGCCGTGTTCCGCTGATCCTGAGTAATTGGAAAGCTATTCGAAACGCCGAGCACGCCTTGGGCATTGTCTCCAAGAAACAGTCCGCCTACAGCCGGAAGCTGTGCCACTCCGAGCATGTTCGAGTAGCTCACGAAACCGGAAAAGCGGCCCCACTTAGGAACGTCGAGCTTCACATCCACGCCGCGGACCTGGGCGCTGCGAAACGCAATCGGAAAGCCGATGCCCGTATTCAGAAACACATCGTCGTCGGCATAATTCACGAAACTACGGCGATAGAAAGTCACGTCGAGGCGCGCCTTATCCAGAACATTTTGACTGAGCCCGGTCTCCACGTAATTGCCCCGGGACGGCGCGACAGGAATGCGCAAGATTTGAGAATTGAGCTGATCTACCTGAGACGAACTGGCCAGCAGAATATTCTCGGAAGCCGGAGTTTGGAAGACGCGATCATAGGAGAAACGGAACACGCTCCCCGTCTGCGGCAGAAAATAAGCAACGCCAAGGCGAGGACTGAAGGCGTGTTGGTGAACCACCAGCGAGTAGTGGTCCCAGCGCAGACCGGCGCTCACCGTGAGATTGCCCAAACGCATGTCGTCTTGCGCCCACAGCGCTTGCTCACGATCCAGGCGATGATCGAAGAAGTTGAACGTCAGCGGAGTTGCCGGGTCGAAGAATGACAAATCAGTTATTTGATATTGCAGCGCCTCGGTGACCGGCGCGTAAATGGCGTCACCACCGAACTTCAAAGCGTGGCGATGCTTCTGAACAGAGAGGCTGGTGTTCAGATAGCTTCGGCGGAAGCCCCGCTGCTGGGCGGCGACGATGGGAGTTGCCGCGGCATTCGACCGTAAGTTCGCCGAGAGATCTTCGACCACGCCTCTGACGTTCAGCAGCACTTCAGGCGAAAAAACGTGGGCCCACGAAGCCTGCCCGAAATCCTCCGGCGCATTTCGGTTCTGCAGCTGACCGGCGGCCTGCTGCAGATTTTCATTGGGTACTTCGAAGGCGGTTTGCTGCCGGTGAAACGCCAGGTGGATGCGATCGGAATCACCCAAGTCCTGGTCGTAAGAGGAGCCAATCGCCTCTGACGTACCTGTGTTGGTGTAGTTGCCGAGGACGGGCGAATCAAGATAGCGGTTGGTATGCTCGCCAGAGGCGTTGAGCGTCACGCCGCCGCCCTTCCATCCATAAGTGCCCGCGAGAAATCCCGTCTCGGTACCGAAGCTGCCGCCTCCAAACTCAGCATTGCCGTGCCATCCCGGCCTCTGGTCGCGAGCCGTCGTAATGTCCACCACGCCGCCCAACTTTCGTCCATACTCGGCAGGAAAATTACCGGTCATCACACTCATCGCTGAAACGTTGCTGGTTTCAAGATCAGGCGCGAATGCCGGTGAGCGGTTCTCATCCATCGGAACGCCGTCAACCACGAAGAGCGTTTGGTATTCAGAGCCCCGCGGGTGAAGCACGCCATTCGATTCGAAGATCCAGCCAGGCTGCGAATTCACAAGATCAAGAAGCCCGCGGCCGGGAATGGAGGACTGCTGTTCCTGAATCTGCTTCGAACCAACCGCATACGTCACGCCCGTGCGATGCGGATCAAGCAGCGTAGCGCTGTCGCTCACGACAATTTCGGTTGAGGCGGTTCCGACGCTAAGCTCCGCATGCAGGTCGCGAGGTACAGCCGTGCGGATTTCGACCATGCCCGAATAAGTAGTGAAGCCCGCATGCGCGGCAGTGAGCCGGTAAACGCCGAACGGCAAATGCTGAAAGCTGAACTCGCCGGCACTGTTGGTTGTTGTCTCGCGCCTGGTCTGCGATGAGTTACTAACCAAAGTCAGGGAGGACGGAAGCGCCAGCCCAGTGGCATCTGTCACCTTCACGCGCACTTCTCCCGTTTGCTGCTGTGACCACGCTGCGGCGACCGCCAGCAAGGTTAGAAAAAAGACCCGGGTTGCGCCAATGCCGAACTGCACGTCTCGCTCATATTTTGACACTGGCCGGCGCGTAACGTTGTAGACTGCGTTCGAAGATGAAAAGTATCGCGGAGGAGGCGGCCGGGCTTCTGGCTGACCTTGGGATTCAAAACGATCGCATTGCCGGTGGGCAACTGGCAGTGGCAACACCGATCACGGGCGAAGTGATCGGCCATGTTCATACGATCAACGCAGGGAAAGCCGAAGAGGCGATTCAAGCGGCGCATGAGGCTTTTCTTGCGTGGCGCAAAGTGCCTGCTCCCCGGCGCGGCGAGTTGGTTCGGCTGCTGGGCGAAGAACTCCGCCGGCATAAGAGCGTGTTGGGGCGGTTGGTGACGATCGAAGCCGGCAAGATCGTATCGGAGGGCCTGGGCGAAGTGCAGGAGATGATCGACATCTGCACCTTCGCCGCGGGCATGTCGCGGCAGCTCTGCGGACTTACCATTGCGACGGAGCGGCCCGATCATCGCATGATGGAATGCTGGCATCCGCTGGGAGTGACGGGCATCATTTCCGCCTTCAACTTTCCGGTGGCGGTGTGGTCCTGGAACGCGGCTCTGGCGCTTATCTGCGGAAACTCCGTTGTGTGGAAGCCGTCCGAGAAGACGCCGCTGTGCGCGCTAGCCACGCAGTCGCTGTTTGAACGTGCCTGCGCTCGCTTTGGTGAGGTTCCTGCCGGCCTCTCTTCGGTTCTGATCGGCGGCAAAGAAGCCGGAGAAGCGCTCGTCGGCCACCCGCGAGTGCCATTGGTATCAGCCACCGGCTCGACCGCCATGGGGCGGCAAGTTGGTCCACGCCTTGCCGGGCGTTTCGCGCGCTCTATTCTCGAACTTGGCGGAAATAACGCCGCAATCGTGTGCGCGTCGGCCGACCTCGAATTAACCGTGCGAGGCATCGCGTTCTCAGCCATGGGAACCGCTGGACAGCGCTGCACGACGCTACGCCGCTTGATTGTGCACGAGAGCGTCTATGAGCGGCTTATATCGAATCTGAAGCGTATCTACGGCTCCGTGCCGATTGGCGATCCAAGAGAACCTGGAACACTCGTTGGGCCGTTGATTGACGGGCGGGCTTTTGAAGGCATGCAGACGAGCTTGGGTGAAGCGAAAACCGCCGGCGCGCAGGTCACAGGTGGCGAGCGCGTGAAGATTGACTCAGCCGCTGAAGGTTACTACGCGCGGCCTGCACTCGCCGAAATGCCGCATCAGACCGATACAGTCCGCTGCGAGACTTTCGCGCCCATTCTCTACGTTCTGAAGTACCGCGAGTTCGAAGAAGCGGTCCACTTGCACAACGACGTGCCCCAGGGCTTGGCCTCTTCCATCTTCACGCGGGATCTCCGCGAGGCCGAGCGCTTTCTCTCTACCGATGGCTCCGATTGCGGCATCGCGAATGTGAACATCGGTCCCTCTGGCGCCGAGATCGGTGGCGCGTTCGGCGGCGAAAAGGAGACGGGCGGCGGCCGCGAATCGGGGTCGGATGTCTGGAAGCTTTACATGCGGCGGGCCACCAATACAATTAACTACGGCAACGAGCTTCCGCTGGCACAGGGCGTCCAATTCGATATTTCGTGACGCAATGAAGACCAACGCCGTGCGGCTTCTCGATGAGTTGAAAGTCGCGTATGAGCTGCGCGAGTACGAAGTGAATCCGGACGACCTGACGGCCGAGAGCGTGGCGCAAAAGGTAGGCTTGCCCGCGGAACAGGTATTTAAGACGCTCGTTGTGAGAGGCGATCGTCACGGCCTCTGTTTGGCTGTTGTGCCCGGTGACTCGGAGCTCGACTTGAAGGCGCTTGCGAAACTCTCCGGCGATCGGAAAATGGAACTTGTGCCGTTGAAAGAAGTCCAGCCGCTCACCGGTTACGTTCGCGGCGGCGTCACGGCCATGGCAGGCAAGAAGGATTATCCCGTGTATGTCGACGAGACGGCCATCTTGTTTGATCTGATCTCGATCTCGGCCGGCGTGCGCGGAACTCAGATACTGTTGAAGCCGGATGATTATCTACAGGTCGTGAAGGCTACGACGGGTGAGATCGCAAGACCTAAGCAGTGAGTGCGGAGAGATCTGTGTCATGACAGCAGGATCATACTGACCTCGGGCCGGCAGCGAAAGCGAACGCCGCCCAGATTACCGACTCCTCGGGTGACATAGATTTGCCGGTCACGCCATTGACCAAGGCCAGCGACAAACCGCTTGTCCACCACTGGGGCGAAGCAAGGCCCTTCGAAAGGGATGATTACTTGTCCGCCGTGAGTGTGACCACTCAGCATCACGTGCCAGGGATGGGAGTACAGTAAGTCTTTACTATCCGGGTTATGGGAAAGGAGAACGGTGGGCAACTCGCGGTTTATGGATTTGAAAGCAGAGGCTGCGTCGATCTCTTCCGACCAAAGGTCGCCTACACCGACTAACTGTAAGTCGCTGTTATTCACCCTGACAATGGTCGAGCGATTGTGCAGAAGAGTAACGCCACTCTGGGACAACATACGGTCGACTAGCTGGTGATCCGGGAACCCTCGATGGAGAGTGGCCCAGCAACCGCCATCGTGATTACCGAGGACAGCAAAAGTTGGCGCCGCGGCGGTGAGCCTCTTCAACGTTTGAACGTAGCGCCCTTCACTAAAACCGCTTCGATTCGAAATAAAGTCGCCCGTCAGGAAGATGAGATCAGGCCTTTGCTGTAAGCCCATGCTGACCGCATGATTGATGGTCAGCATGGGGACTGCGAGGGAGGCGTGAAAGTCTGCCAGGTGCAGGATACGAATGGGATGGGCTAGTGCCGGATCCAAGCGAACGTCTGTATGCGACAACTGAAGCCAAAACGGCTCACACCCCACTGGATAGGCGGCCACCGGGAGGGCGGCTAAGCCGGCGAGGGACAACCACTTTCGCCGGCTTAGCATCATTTTCCGAATATCGACTTCAACTGCCGGAGCAGTTCCGAGAAAGCGATATAGATGTTCAGCGCACCGAGACCGCTGAGGGCGCCGCGGAAGTAACGGCTCATCCATAGATCGGAAAGACGCCGCGAGTGGACGGCCACCCAGTTGAGATCCCAGTTACTCAACCAGGGAAAGACCACCAGGAACAAGCCGAGCTCAAAAGCAAAAATCGCCAGGCAAAAACCCAGCACGCGCCGGTGCCATTTGAGGAAGCGGGTAGGTTTGGTTTGCGGCGGCAAAGCGGGCGCACTCTGCAAGGGACCGCTCAAGCCGATGCCCCCGCTTGAGTCATCTCAGTCAGCGCTGCGTCAGCATCTGCTCCATCGAGTGGCTCAGCTTGCAGGGGGGCACTGTTCAGGTACCCGGTCCAATGCATGTGTACGCTGTTCACGCGCACCGGCCAGAAGCTGAAACGATGTAGCAGCGTAGGGCCGTGCTTGCGAAGAGCGCGCTTATGATCGGGCGTCGAATAGCCTTTGTTCGAGAGAAGATTGTACTCGGGGAATACTTCGTGCCACTGCGCCATACATGCGTCGCGGTGAACTTTCGCGACGATGGACGCCGCGGCAATAGCACGGCAGCGCGCATCGCCATCAATCAAGGATAATTGCTCAACGGGAAGATCGATTTTGATGGCATCAATCAGCAGATAATCCGGCGGAATCGCAAGCGCCTCGACAGCACGCCGCATGGCTAGACGCGAGGCCTGATAGATATTGATCTGGTCGATTTCAAAGGCGTCGGCGCCGCCTATCGCCCATGAGACGCAACGCGCCTTGATCTGTGATGCCAAAGTGGCGCGCTCGTCTACATCTAAAATCTTGCTGTCATGGAGGCCGCGAATGGGGCGAAGTGGATCGAGGATCACGGCAGCCGCAAATACCGGACCAAAGAGGCAGCCACGCCCCACTTCATCCACGCCGGCGACGCGTGAGAACCCGCGCTCGCGAGCTTCACGCTCATACGTACTGACACACCGGATAGTGCGCTCAGCTGAGGCTTTGGCCTTGGCTTTTTGAGGTCGAGGTCCCAACCCCGTTTCAGGGCCTGAAGCTTGCGGCTTTCCGGGAGCACCTTCTTCCACGGGGTGATTCGAACCAGCTATTCTCGCTCGCGAAGACGAGCCGCTTTGCCCTTGAGACCACGAAGGTAGTAAAGCTTGGCGCGGCGCACGCGACCGGTGCGGACCATATCGATATGGTCTATGACGGGTGCATGCACGGGAAAAATGCGCTCCACGCCTTGGCCGAAACTCACCTTGCGGACGGTGATCGTCTCACCCATGCCGGTGTTCTTGCGGGCAATCACGGTGCCTTCGAAGGCCTGCAGACGCTCCTTGTCCCCTTCCCGGATTCTGACGTGCACGCGAATCGTATCCCCCGGCCGGAACTCGGGATGCGGCGCGGTGCGCGTGTGCTTGCTGATGAACTTGCTGACAAGTGCGTTTTGCATAATATTCTGCCTTTGACTTTTCTGCTTCAAGGGGCCAGTGATCAGACCTTCCCCATCAGATGGTTAGTTAAAAGATCTGGACGAAGCCGCTCTGTTTTCTCGCGCGAGGCTGCCCAGCGCCAGCGCTTGATCTCTTCGTGATTCCCACCCAGCAGCACCTCGGGCACCTTCCAGCCGCGGAACTCCGCCGGCCTGGTGTACTGCGGGCAATCCAATAAACCCTCGCTCTCCTGGCTGAAACTTTCGTTCCGCGTAGAGTCTTCATTACCGAGCACGCCGGGCAGAAGCCGGGCTACGGTATCTACCACAACCGCGGCCGCCAACTCGCCTCCGCTCAACACAAAGTCGCCGATCGAAACCTCCACATCGGCAAGGTGTTCGGCAACTCTCTCGTCCACTCCCTCGTACCGGCCACAGACAATCAAGAGATCGTCAAGGACGGCAAACTCTCGTGCCAGCGCCTGCGTGAAAGGTTTTCCTTGCGCAGACATCAGCACCACTCTGGCGCCGGGCATTCTTTCCGGTAAAATCGCTTCCACCGCTTCAAACAAGGGCTGCGGCTTAAGCAACATGCCCTCGCCTCCGCCGAATGGGCGGTCATCTACTGTTCTGTGACGGTCGTATGTCCAGTTTCTCAGATCATGAACATGGATTTCCAACCGTCCGCCCGCCTTCGCTCGCGCAACCACTCCATGCTCAAATGGTCCGGCGAAGAATTCCGGGAATATCGTGACAATGTGAAACCGCATTTCCCTATCAAAGATCCAGTAACCCTTCAGGACAATGTATGCCGATGGTCCGTTCGGCGAGATCAACCTTACACTCGCGGCTGACAAACGGGATGAGCAATTGGCGGCCGTCCATCTGGAGTTCGATCAAAGGCGGGCCGCCGTATTGCTGGAAGCCATCGACTAGGCCTAAGCGCTGGCCGGTAGCATTGTCGATCACCGCGCAACCCAGCAGATCCGACTGAAAGAACTCGCCTTCGGGCAACGTGCCACGGTCCGCCGCAGCCAGCCACAGATCGGAACCACCAAAGCGCTCTGCGGAGTTGATGGAATCCACGCCCACGAACTTCAAAACCCAATCGCCTTTATGGGTCCAGGCTTCCTCAATTTCGACTTCGACATCTGAGCCGTCGCGAAGCTTGGCGTGCGCCCGCTTCAACTGTTCCAGCCTTCCCGGCACGTCCGTCTGCGATCTTGCAATCACCTCGCCTCGAATTCCGCGCGGCCGCAAGATCTCGGCCACTACTACTCTCTCTTGGTCCATACGGAATCGATCAAAGCCTATTCGAGAATTTCGAGCGAGAATCGCCGGTTCAGCTTGGTGCCCACAGCGCCCAGCAAGGTTCGAATGGAACGCGCCGTCCGGCCCTGTTTGCCTATTACTTTTCCGAGATCGCCCTCGGCCACACGCAACTCAAACACAGTGGCATATTCACCCGCAATCTCGTTCACCACCACTCCCGTTGGCGTATCGACCAAGGCTTTGGCGATGTCCTCCACCAGCGTCTTCATGCCGTTGCTGTCGTTCATTTTTGCCTTAACGTACGCCCGCCGGTTACCCGGGTGAGCCGAATCTCAAGAACGTTGAACTACTGGACTAAAGCGACTACGCGACAGCGACTACGCAACGATGGGGGCTTGCGCCGGATTCGCTTTCAGCAGGCGGGTAACCGTATCGGACGGCTGCGCGCCATTCTTCATCCAGTACTCGATACGCTCGTACTTGAAGTCCACGTGAGCGGGCTTCGCGATCGGATCGTAGTGGCCCACGACCTCCACGGAGCGGCTGTTCCGGGCGCGCTCTTTATCAATCACAACTACCCGATAACTGGGCTTTTTCTTGGCGCCAAACCGCGCTAAACGAATCGCTAACATCTTAATCTTTCCCTCTATATTGTTGCAAACTTCTGGAGTCACGCACCCAGGCGTGCTGTAGCGGCTAAAAACCCGGCAGGCCCGGCAACTTCATCTTCATTAGCTTCTTGCCGAGTAGGCCGCCGGGGCCGGTAATGCTCTTCATCATTTTACGCGCTTGCGCATATTGTTTCAGAAGATTGTTCACATCCTGGACACTGGTGCCGCTGCCTTTTGCAATCCGGCGGCGCCGTGATCCGTTGATAAGCATGTGATTGCGACGCTCTTTCGGCGTCATGGAATCAATGATCGAGACGACTCGACCGACCTCTTTTTCGTCGATCTTGGCGTCCTTCAGCTCCTTGAGCGGGCCGATCTTGGGCATCATGTCCAACAAGCCGGTGAGCGAACCGAGTTTTCGGATCTGCTTGATCTGCTCGCGGAAATCTTCGAGCGTAAAGTCGTCGCCGAGCAACTTCTCCTGCATCTTTTCGGCGGTTTCCTGATCGATGCTCTCCTGAACTTTGTCGATGAGCGACAGGACGTCACCCATGCCCAGAATGCGCGAGGCGACGCGATCAGGATGAAACGCCTCAAGCGCGTCCGTCTTCTCGCCCACCCCTACAAACTTGAGCGGCTGCCCGGTGATGCTGCGGATGGACAGAGCGGCGCCACCTCGCGCGTCGCCATCCATCTTTGTGAGAATCACGCCCGTAATTCCCAGCCGCTTGTGAAACTCGTCGGTCGAGCGAACCGCATCCTGGCCGGTCATGGCGTCCGCAACGAACAGAATCTCGCTGGGATTCAGCGCCTCTTTAAGGTCGTGCAGTTCTTGCATCAGCTGGTCATCGATATGTTGACGGCCGGCCGTGTCCACCAGCAGTACGTCGCGCCCGGTCTGCATGGCTTCGCGCCGGGCGGACTTGGCTAACTCCAGCGGCTTATTTTCGTCCGGCGCACCCTCATAAATAGGTGCGTTGACGTTCTTGGCCAAAATGCTGAGCTGGTGACGCGCAGCCGGCCTGTACACGTCGACCGAGACAAGCTGCGGCTTGCTTCCCTCTTTGGTTAGAAAGCGCGCTAGCTTCGCGGTACTGGTTGTCTTGCCGGAACCCTGTAGCCCGACGATGAGCACCACGCTCGGTGGTTCATTTGCGAAGCGAAGCCTCGACTGATGACCGCCGAGCATCTTGGTCAACTCATCGCGCACAATCTTGACCACTTGCTGGCCGGGCGAAAGCGCGCTGAGCACCTCTTCGCCGGTAGCCTTTTCCTTTACCTGCTCAATGAACTGTTTGACAACTTTGAAATGGACGTCGGCTTCAAGCAGCGCGACGCGAATCTCGCGCAACGCGGCATCCATATTGGCAGCAGTCAGCTTGCCTTCGCCGCGCATGTTTTTGAAAACACGTTGCAGCTTGTCGGACAGGTTATCGAACATAACTGAAGGGAAAAGAGACCGGGAAGGAGAAATCGATTCGCCGCGGACAAGCGACTTAACGAGTATAGCGAAGCGGTAGGTTTGGCTTCGGCGCCGAATTCACTTCGGCGGCGGTGGCGCGGATGGCGCTGAAGGTGCAGCGGGAGCTTGTGGCGCCTGTGAGGCGCCGTTTACTATGTCCAGCAGTTCCACTTCAAAAGTAAGCGCCGCGCCGCGGGGAATGGATGGCCGCCCTTGGTCGCCGTACGCCAGACTAGATGGGCAAACCAGCTTGGCCTTGCCGCCTACCTTCATTTTTTGCAGGCCCTCCGTCCAGCAAGGAATCACTCCATTCAGCGGAAACTGCGTTGCTTCGTTTCGCTTGTATGAACTATCGAACTCGCTGCCGTCCACAAGAGTTCCACGGTAGTTTACCTTCACTGTGTCGGTCGGTTTGGGCGACGCTCCGGTACCGGGAGTAATTTCGCGATAGATCAGGCCGGATTCGGTCTTAGTGGCGCCTGGTTCTGATGCGGCTTTGCTGAGATACTCTTGTGACGCGGTTTTCTGTCGCTCGGCTGCCTGAGCCCCGCGCGCCTTGGCAAACGCCTGGATCTTTGGTCCCCACGTCTGGATGTCCTCGGCCGGCTTGTTGGCCGCGGCATCGTTGAGGGCGCGCTTTACGAGTTCCAGTTCACCGGGCGCGAGATCAAACTGCGCCAGCGAATGGTAAATAGAAAGCCCGAGTGCATAAATAGTCTTTTGGTCGTCTGTCATGAGAGCTGGCGGCTCAGCCGGTTTACTCGCAGTGGCCGAATGAGCAGCCGTTGGTCGTCGCGTGCTCGACCCCGGGCTGGTGGATCGTTTCGGGGCCGGGGCTGGAGCTGTAGAGGTTTGTGCAACCAGAACGGTTCCAAGTAAGCAAGCAGGCAGCGCCCGCCACAAAGAAGACACTGCGAAATGCATTCGTTTCAGGCTAACATCGCTGCCCGAGCGGCGCGGTCGCGGCCGCGACTGGCCCGCCGGTAGAGAACTGAGCCCAACAGATTGGCGCCGAACAGCGCGGTAGCGACCTTGGCCGCGAAGACCCATGGCTGCCGAACATCGATGATCGGCACCACTTGTAGGGCGACTGCAAGGACAGTGACTGAGAATCCACTGACCGCGCTGAGGCGGACGAGGGGAAGGCGAGAGGTCTCGGCCACAATCACGGTGTACTGGGCGATGGAGAGCGCGATGCCGCCGGGTGAAGTTGTGGGCCGTGCTGCTCAGGAGAAGACAGGTGAGAGCCGTTCTATGGAATGCAGGATCGGAATGCAGGATCGCCTAAGCCCACTCGCCGGCGCGCATCAGCGGCTCCGGCCGGCCCGCGGCGCTGATGCCGTCCACGTCCATAGCGCTTGACCCGATCATCCAATCGACGTGAATCAGGCTCTCGTTCGCGCCCTTGCCAGCCAGTTGCTCCGGATCGCATTTGTCACCGCCCTGCACGCACGTGCTGTAGGCTTGCCCCAGCGCGATGTGGCTGGCGGCGTTCTCATCAAACAGGGTGTTCCAAAACAACAGCCCGCTATGCGCGATGGGTGAGGAATGCGGCACCAGCGCGACCTCCCCCAAGCGGCCCGCCCCGTCGTCGGTCGAGATCATTTGACGCAATACCGTTTCGCCTTCGCTGGCAGAAGCCTCCACCACCCGGCCGTTCTCAAACCGCACCGCGATGTCCTTAATAAGCGTGCCCTGGTAAGAGAGCGGCTTGGTACTCCGCACCGTTCCTTCCACCCGGTCTTTGTGCGGCATCGAGAAGACCTCTTCGGTAGGCATGTTGGCGATGCCGTAGATACCGTTCTTGGCTGTGTCTCCGCCTCCCAACCAGGCATGGCCGTCGGCGAGTCCAACGCGCAGGTCCGTACCGGGCCCGCGGAAGTGGAGCGCGGCGAACCGTTTCTCGTTCAAGTAAGCGACCCGCTGCTGCAGGTGTGCGGCGTGGGTCCGCCAAGCTGCGATGGGATCCGGAGTGTCGACGCGCGTGGCGGCGAAGATGGCGTCCCACAGGCGGGCGAGTGCGACGTGTTCGGGTTCATTCGGAAAAACCAGGCGCGCCCAGGCCGGAGTAGCGCAAGCCACGATGGTCCAATTGATCTCGTGACGGGTGATGAGCTCAAGCGCGGCGCGGCTTGCTTTTGAGGCGGCGAGGTTGGCCCGGGAGACATGGGCAGGATCCTCGCGAGCAAGCAAAGCTGGATTGCCGCCGCTAATGGCCAGGCGCGCCGAGCCACTTCGAAAAGCTGCTGCGACGCCGTCCTGAAGCCACTGCGCTGCGCGGTCAAAGCTCTCAGCCGGGGCGTGATGGAAGCGCATCAAGGTAGCTTCTTCGTCCGTGAAGAGAGTGGTCACAAGCGAGGCGCCTGCTCTGTAAGCGTGCTCGGTGATGCGGCGCACCAGCGGAACTGCATCGAGCGAGGCGGTCATGACCAGTTCCTGGCCATGGGCCAAACCGAGTCCCACATGCACGGCGACTTCGGCGAGGCGGTCGAGCTTGTATTCGTGGCTTGCCTGAGGATCTGAGATAGCGGCCGCGTTGGAGGCGCCGCTTTCCGCTACGTCGCGAATGTTCATAGATAGTGCCTACGCACATTATCGTTTGAGTGGGGTGGAGCCGCTATGAGCTCAATATGCGCTAACGACAAGGGGGAAAGGACCAGGAATTTACCCCTGGCCTTCTTTGGATGCTATTTAGAACAGAATCTTGGCAGAGACCTGGATGATTCTCGCGTTAGTCAGTGTGTTGCTAATGCGGCCGAATGCTCCAGAACCGACGGTGGAGTTCGGATTGCTGAAGATAGGGTGGTTGAAGATGTTGAAGGCATCTGCACGAATCTGAAAGCCGAGCCTCTCGGTGATTGGAAAGGTTTTGAGCAGAGCGAAATCGAACTGGTTCTGGAAAGGCCCGCGCAGGTTCGGATTGCGGCCCATGTTGCCGAATGGTTGAGCGGGCCCGCTGATTGGATAGCTACCATTTCCTGGCGCGGCGAACTGATTGACACCGTTCAGGGTGCTACCCGCCGGCAGAGTGGGAACGACCCTAAGGATCCCCGGCTTAAAAGCCGAGTTGCCAGGGACTGTAAAGGCACGCCAGTTGTTGCTAACGAAAACGTTGCTGACATTCCCAAGCAGCTGAGGATAGTCATTGCTGGTTATACCGCCAATGTTGGTCGGTCCGCAACTGCAGAGGAAATTGATGGGAAGCGATGATTGAGCAATGGCAGTACCCGAGACGTTCCAGCCGCCAGCCAGAGTTTTGAGGAGACCGCGAGACGGACCAGGAAGGTCATAAGAATATGTAGCGGCAAGGCGGTGGGGTCGGTCGAAATCAGATAGACCGCGCTGGAGAGCCGGATCTAGCTGATTACCGCCTGCATTTCCGAGATCTTGAGTCATCGATCCCGAATTGTTGTCGATCGATTTCGAGTAGGTGTACGCCACTTGAAGGAACGAAGTATTCAAACGGCGTGAGAGTGTACTGGTAAAAGCATTATAAGAAGAATGGCCATTGGCTGTAACGGTGTTCAAACCGGTCGAGCTGAATCCTGGCACCGTCACTCGCGCATTTACATTGCGTGCCGAGTTCGCAGTAACATCCCGGATTGGTGCGGTGGGACTGGCGAGTAAGGCTTGGTTGAGCTGAAGACTTTGCAGCAGACGAACGCCTTCCGATCCCGCGTAGCCCAATTCCAATGTGAATTTGCCGGGCAGCTCGCGTTGGACCGAGAAGTTAAACTGCTCCGCATACGGGGTGCGCATATTCCGTTGGAACGGATTAAGCGCAATCAAACTGCCGCCGGTAAAGGTAGGCGATCCCGCAGCGTTCAGGCCAGTGTAAGTCGGGACGCTGGGAAAAATAGGGAACTGGGAGGGCAGAGGTAAATTCGGGAATGGGTTTGCATTGGTAGTGCCGGGGTTGACGATGGCAGAGAGTTGGAAGAATGGAGCGGCCGTGATCAACTGCAGCAGAGTCTGATTGGAAATTCGTACGTAGTAGATGCCGTATCCGGCGCGGATCGCCGTCTTACCGTCACCGGTCGGATCCCACGCGAAACCCACGCGCGGCGCGAAGTTTCGGTTGTTCGCGACGGTAAATGTGGAATCGGAAACACCTGGAGTCCCCTGGATTGAGCCAAAGTTTGCACCTGCCGGTAGGACAAAGCCATTGAGTAGGCCAGGACCACCGTTGGCCAAGGTAGCAGGGCTAAGCCGGCTTGGATCGAAGTTGCCGAGCCTGTCCCGCTTATCCGTGGATGGGCTCAGGTAGTCGTACCGCAGGCCAAGATTGAGTGTCAGGCGAGGAGTGACCTTCCAATCATCCTGAACAAAACCCGACAGATCGTGGGCGCGGAAATCCCGATACGTCTGACCGGTGCCTGTGAACTCTTGTAAAATGTTGCCCTTCAAGATGTCCGCAAAAGTGTTGTAGAGAAGGTAGCCGCGTGAAGCAAAATTATTGAAAAGATTGATCTGGTACTGCCGCGCTTCAAAGCCGAAGCGTATGGTGTGTTTTCCACGACTCCAGGCGAGCGTATCCGCGTAATCTATCGTGTTGCTGTAACCATCCTGGTCATTATTCGTGCTGATGCCGCCGAAGATCGGGGTGAGATCGTTGGTTATGAAAACGGGAATACCAGAAAAGATGGATGAGTTATAGCGAGACATGCCAATTTGCCACAGTGAGGCGGGATCTGGGGCAATCTGCGCCGTATAAATACGATTCAAACCGATGCGAGCTTCGTTGACAAGGTTTGGACTGATGCTCCAGGTTAGGTTTATCGACGCATTGTAGTTTTTAATTGGGTCCGTTTCCCCGCTTCCGAGATTACTCTGGCCATTAGTGGTGCCCTCTCCGCCTAGCGGATTCGCCGTGACAGCGTCCGCATGGAAGTAACGCAGGGAAAGGTGAAGCTTGTCTCCGAAATTATGGTCGCCGTTCAAGACATACTGGTCCTCACTGTACTTCAAGGGAGAAGAGAAACTCAGTTGCCCATATTGACCCGGGGCAGCACCTGTGCCCGAAGGAATAAGGTAGCCGTTGAATTGCCCTTTCACGTTGAGAAGCCGGAGAGCTACCGGGTCTAAGCTCCCGGGCATCAGCCCGAAGGCCTGCTCGATATTCGCTTGGCTGCGAACAGCTGGAAGAACGGGAAACGTCGTATTGACAGCGCTGGATACGCCGTTCGTTTGGTAAGTCCCCTGGTAGGAGCCGAAGAAGAAGGTCTGTTTCAGGCGCGGAACGGGGCCGCCGAAGTCGCCCCCAAACTGATTCTGCCGAAGAAGGGGCCGGGGCAAACCGCCGTTATTGAAGAACCATTCGTTGGCATTCAAATCTTCGTTGCGGAAATATTCGTACAGTTCACCGTGATATTGGGGCGCGCCAGACTTGGTGAGAACGTTAACGTTGCCGCCCGAGGTTTTGCCCTCCGAGGCATCGTAGAGGCTTGTCTGTACGCGAAATTCTTCTATCGTATCTGGAGATGGAATCGGTACGCTACCGAAGTTGTTGCTGCCGAGATTGTTCGAATCGACGCCGTTGATGACCAGATTGTTGTTGGTCCCGCGTTGGCCATTCACGTAGATTGTGGATGAGGCGCGCCCCGCGTTGGCGGCCTGTGACAATGGCGTACTCGTATTGGCATTCAGAGCCAGAAGGTTGGTAAAGTTCCGCGTTGCCAGAGGAAGATTTTCGATTGTCTTACCCGGAAGAACGTTACCGAGTGTCGAATTAGACGTATCGACCTGGGTGGCAATAGCCGTGACGGCTACCTCAGACGAGGTTTGGCCAACCTCGAGAGTGACGTTCGCTTGCGTTGTTGCTGTCACGTCTACTTTGATGTCGCTTAAGACGTATTTACTGAATCCAGTTCCCGTTACCGTGAGCGAATAGGTGCCCGGGGGCAGGAGAGCAAACGTGAACAGACCATCATTGCCCGTCGTCTTCTCGGTTGAAATACCAGCTGGCGAAATAACCGTGACCTTTGACTTCGGAACGCTGGCGCCAGTCTGGTCCTTCACTGCTCCAGTTATGGCTCCAGATTGATTGGATGTCTGCGACCAGGCAGATGTTAACGCTAGGAATAAGACAAGCGACAGTAACGAAGCTCCACGATAGAACCGCAATTTTAGATCTCCATCCCGCTTGCAGAGCGCGGGTTGAGTTGCCACATGCACGCGGGTCACCACATTGGCTGCCGTAGTAGGGTGGATTGAATTTCAACGTGTTACGCAACCGCATCAACTTATCGATTCCGGTTCCTGTATAACTGTCTTCAATTATCCCGTTCTTGGAATGGGTGGGTATGGGTGTCGGCGTAGCGGGACTGCATCGACGAGACCGCCATAGCAGCCCATAAAAACTTTGAATAACTCAGCTACTTAGTTCGCGTTACTCTGTGAATATCTTTCTTGAGGGGTGTTCATGCGGGTTTTCCGATCAGGCAGGCGTAGTGTATCTCCACGTCCGTTAACGTTTCTGACGCTTTCCATACTCTTTTTCACCGGCACATTGTTCCAGGCATCGGCGCAATCCAGCCGCGGCACGGTCACCGGACTGATCACCGATTCAAGTAAAGCGGCACTGGCCAGCGCCACTGTCGATCTGACGAACGTAGACACGAAAGTCAGCCGTTCCACTAACACGAACGGGGATGGCGTTTACCGCTTCGACGCAGTAGATCCAGGCAATTACACGGTCAAAGTCACCTCTTCCGGCTTTAAGACGCTCAGTATCGCGGACTTTCCGGTCAGCGCTGCCAAGGTCTCATCCATTGATGGCCAGCTGGATGTCGGCTCCCTCACCAGCACGGTGGAAGTTTCTTCCGCCGCCGCACTCCTTCAGACGGAAGCTCCCGTGCGCGGTGGGTCCATTAACTCGCTTGCTGCCATCAATCTGCCGATCGCGAACCAGAATCCCGTTCAGCTTGTGCTCACCTTGCCCGGCGTTTCGAGTAACCGCTATTCGTTCGGCGTCGGAACTTTTCCCATCAACGGCGCCAGGGCGCGTTCCAACAATTTTCTCATTGACGGCACCGAGAATAACGACATCTCCATCACCGGCCAAGCTTTTCAGATCACCAATCCGGACGCTATACAGGAGGTCTCGGCCCAAACCTCGAACTTCGATTCCGAATACGGGCGCGCGGGCGGCGGGGTTATCAACGTGATCACCAAAAGCGGCACCAACGGCTATCACGGGACGGTCCGCTATTACCTGGAATCTACCTTTCTGGATGCCTTGACCAATTTGAACAAGCAGTCCGCCGCCCAAGTGCAGCGAGGTCATCCGTCTCCGGGAACAGATCAGTACTTTGCGGGCACATTCGGCGGCCCAGTCATCAAGAACAAGACCTTCTTCTTCAGTACCTATCAGGAAGAACGCCAGGCATCTACGTCCGTGACCCAACTATTTTCCCCCACTGCCCGGGGACGGGCGGCGCTGCTCGCGGCCTACCCCAACAATCCGCGAGTGGCACGCCTAAACCTGATCACGGCCGGCGCGGACGCCACTGTCGCGCCCTTCCTTGTAAACGGGCCGGTTGCTGGACAGCAGTTCGAATTCGGAAAATATAATCTCGCCTATGCCAACAAATACAGCGACCGCCAATTGCTGGAGCGCATCGACCACTCCTTCAGCAACAGCGATCAGCTTTCCATCCGCTATTTGTATGACAGCAACACCAGCCCGACAGGCGGCGCCGTCGGTTTCAATGGGTTTTCTACCAGTCAACAGAACGAAGTCAACAGTGGACTTCTTACTGAGACCCACACCTTCTCGCCCACCCTCACCAACGAACTTCATCTGGGCTATAACCGGATCTTTTACTTCTTTCCGTTCGACCCGACAAGTCCGCTAGCCAGCCAGATCCCTACCGTCAGCATCAACGGCTTCGGCACGGGAACTTTCTTCGGCGTGGCGAGCAATTTGCCCCAAGGGCGAATCGCAAACAACTATGAGCTGCAAGACACCGTGAACTGGGTCGCCGGAAAGCACAGCTTCCGCGTCGGTACGTCGTTGCTTAACCAGCGCTCCAAACAGGCGGCGCCGTTCAATAGTCGCGGCACCCTCACCTATCAGGCCAGCAACGGGTACTCTGGGCTCGCCAACTACATTGACGATTTCGGTGGCGCGGGCGGCAGTGCGAATCGTGACTTCGGCAGCGCCAGTTACTACCCGAAGCTGTTCCGGCAAGCCTATTTTGCGCAAGACCGCTGGCGCGCAACCGGCGATCTGACTGTCTCTCTAGGCGTACGCTACGAGAACTTCGGAGAGCCCATCAATTCTCTTCGCACCCCTGCCTTCACGGGATTGTTCAACATTAATCCGGTCACTTTCACCGGGCCTTACAGCCAGCCAAACAGTGTCAAGCCGGATAAGAACAACTTTGCACCCAGCGTCGGGCTTGCCTTCGCGCCTGGCGACAAAAAGACCGTCTATCGTGCCGGTTTCTCCATGGGCTACGACTCGTTCTTCAACAACATCGCGTCGAACGCCGTCGCTTCAGCGCCAAACAACATTTCCTCGACCATCGCTTCGACTACTACTGCGAATCCGCCACGCGGGTTGCAGAATCTTTCACAGAACTTGCCGATGACCGGAGTGTTTAGCCCCTTAAACAGCCAAACCCTGGTTTACTCCAATCTGGTGAACCCGTATTACCTCCACTATTCCATCGGAGGGCAACGCGAACTGCCAGGGAAATTCGTTCTGGATGTCTCCTATGTAGGAACGCGCGGCATCAGGCTATTTGCTACCGAAGACCTGAACCCCCTTGTGCCCGCTTCTCTGGACCAGTTTCCCGCCGGTTACAGCACGTCCAATTTGGTGTTAAATCGCACCTACCAGAACCGCATCGATCCGCTGCAGGGCGCGAGAAACATACGGACAAATGGCGATAGTTCAAATTACAATTCCGCTCAGGTCACTTTGAATCGCCGCTTTGCCGAGAATTTCATCTTCAGCTTGGCCTACACGTGGTCGAAGTACATCGACAACGGCAGCGACATCTTCAGCACCTCCGGTAGTAACAGCAATAACCAGACTGCGAGCGCCGTTGTGCCTACCGCCTTTGGCGGACTCACCAAAGACCGTGCGGTCTCCACTTACGACAGGCCAACCGGGTAGTGATCACCACCGTCTATGACCTGCCATTCATGCGCAGCCAGAAGAGCTGGCTGGGTCACATCCTCGGTGGATGGCAGCTTTCCGGGATCTATACCATGGAATCCGGAGCGCCGCTAAATATTCTGAACGGGGTGGATGCGGATGGAATCGGTGGCGCGAACGACCGGCCAAACTACAACGCAAACGGCCTGTTCAACGTCCGCGCGGTTCCGAATAAAGCCGGCACTGGATACGTCAATTTCGACACCAACCTGCCCATCGATCCGGCGACCGCGATGTATGTTGCACTACCTGCATGCGCGTCAACCACCCCGTGCCCGACCGGATCCCTGGGACGAAACACCTACCGCACGCCCATCTTGAACAACCTTGATACCGATCTCACCAAGAAAGTCCGCATCTCGGAAAGCACCAGCCTGGAGCTCAGGGGCGACTTCTACAACGTGTTCAACCACCGCCAGTACGGCTTCCTCAGCGCCAGTGCATTTGATGGCAATTCGAATTTATCCATTGGAGCCAATCTGAATAGCACCCCAGCGGGACAATTTCTTTCACCCGGTTTCGCCGATGGCGGAGCACGGGTGCTGAAATTCCAGGTGAAGTTCCTGTTTTAAGCTCCTCCATTGAGTAAGCTGTTTTCCTGTAAGGCGTCACACGGGCAGCCGTGCGGCGCCTTTTCTATTCCGCCCTCATGACGCGCCCTTGCCCAACCGGCTGTGATACTGTGATCGCCGAAGGAACAATCCAGAAGGCTACACATCTTATGTCACGGTCGCAGATGATCTTCGCAATACTATCCTTGTTCGGAACCATGACGATTCAATCGAGTGCCGGGGCGGCGGACAACAATTCCAGCGAGGCAATATTGCTTGTTGCCAATCAACATGACCGCACCATCAGCGTGATCAATACAGCGGCGGGAAAGCAGGTGGCAACGGTGCCGGACGGCGGTGTCACCGGGCACGAGGTCGCCATCTCACCCGACGGGCGCACGGCTTATGTCCCCATCTACGGGAACTCCGGCGTAGGGAAACCGGGAACCGATGGGCACAACATGGCGGTGATGGATATCGCTGCGCGCAAGGTGATCGGCAATGTGGACTTCGGACACGGCGTGCGCCCGCATCTGCCCGCGTTCGGCCCAAAAGATGGACTGCTCTACGTGACAACGGAACTCGATCAGTCGATTACCGTGATTGATCCGAACACGCTGAAGATTGTGGGCTCCGTTCCTACCGGGCAAGCGGAATCGCACATGTTGGCGATCTCTCACGATGGGCGGCGCGGTTACACGGCAAACGTAGGGCCGGGGACCGTGTCGGTGCTCGACCTTGAAGCACGAAAGACCGTGACCGTGATTCCGATATCGAAGATGACGCAACGCATCTCAATCACGCCCGATGACACGATGGTCTTCACCGCGGACCAGACCAAGCCGCAACTGGCCGTGATTGATACTGCGACCAATAAGGTGAAGGCGTGGGTGCCGCTGCCTGACACAGGCTATGGGACGGCATCGACGCACGACGGCCGTTGGCTACTGGTGGCGGTGCCGCACGCGAGCACCGTGGCGGTCGTGGACCTCAGCACCTTGAAGGTGGTGCGGACGATTGAGGTGCCCAAGGCGCCCCAGGAAGTTGTGGTTCGTCCAGACGACCAGGTGGCTTATGTGTCGTGCAATACCAGCGGTCAAGTAGCCGAACTGGATCTATCAACATGGAAAGTGCTGAAGATTATCGACGCCGGCGCCGGTGCTGACGGCATGGCTTTGGCTGCTGCTAAGCAGTAAAGTAGCGTCACTCTTGCAATCGCTTCTTCGCGGGCGTTATACAATCTCCGGCGTGAGGACTTCGAGAACTCTCCTTCTATCGGCGTTGATTATGAGTGTGGCGCAATGGGCAGCTTCTGAACAAATGGGATCGGTTGACAGGCTGCAACCGGAGTTGGATCAGCTTATCCCGGCGGGCGCGCAGGTTGAGCGAGTGGCCACTGGCCCGGACTTCAAGTGGACGGAAGGTCCGGTGTGGGTGAAGCCCGGCTTTCTTTTATTCGCCGAGATTCCGAGCAACAGCATTCGCAAGTGGACCCCCGGCGGCGACGTGACGATGTTCATGCATCCGAGCGGGTATGAGGGATCCGTCCCGTATGGCGGGCCGGAGCCGGGATCCAATGGAATGACGCTCGATCGGCGCGGACGATTGACAGTGGCCGGACACGCGCGGCGCTCGGTGTGGCGGCTCGAGAATATGGACGCGCACGGACAAGGCGCGCACGGGCCCATCACCGTCTTAGCCGAAAGTTACCACGGAAAGCGGCTGAACAGTCCGAATGATCTTGTGTACAAGTCCGACGGCTCGCTCTACTTTACCGATCCGCCATATGGGCTACGGACTCAGAGCGATCACGATCGGCAGAGGCAATTGCAGGTCAATGGCGTGTATCGTCTGGCGGGCGCCTTGCAACACGCGGCGGGAGCCGCGCCCGAGCTAGAGAAGCTGGACCTCTTGATCACGGATTTGCCGCGGCCAAACGGAATCGCGTTTTCGCCCGACGAAAAGTACCTCTATGTAAACAACAGTGAGCCCAGGAAATTTTGGATGCGCTACCCGGTCAAGGCAGACGGTTCGCTGGGCGCCGGCACAGTTTTCTACGATGCCACCTCAGACCAATCGCCCGGAGCGCCGGATGGAATGAAGTTGGATACGCGCGGAAACCTGTATAGCGCAGGTCCGGGTGGTGTGTGGATTTTTTCATCCGACGCGAAACACCTGGGGACCATTCGAGTGCCTGAGAAGGTGGGTAACCTGGCGTTTGGCGACGCCGACGGGAAGACACTCTACATCACCGCATCGACCAGTGTGTACCGTGTTCGCCTGAACGTGGCAGGCATACACCCGTGAACTTACGCCTCAGGCGCACTGTAGTTCGCAATATTTTCCGTACTACTTAGGAAACGCCTATAATTCTTCCTCTATTTCCTTCCCAAGACCTTCGATAAGGTATCTTCCGGGCAACAACAAAGAAGTTCTTCTGAAGCGGGTTGGGTGGGCGCGAGTGCAGTTTAAGCTCCCCTGACCGTTAGAGGGCAACTGCGCCCGGTTTCGGGAAGCAAATGAAACCAGGCGCGATATACCATTGCTCTATTCTTGGCGCGTTTCTTTGCGGCGCCAGTTGCATCGCCGCCGCCCCATCCGCAACCGGCGTAGACGTTCCTACAGCTACAGCAATACCCGCGGTTCCGGCACCCGCAACCATTACAGGCACTAACCCGAACGGAGGCACGCTGGATTTGCTATCGCGTGTCCGCTCCGAGAATGAGGCACTGTATTCGAACCTGCAGTCCTTCGTCTGCAACGAGCACATTGAGCGCTTCAAGGGATCCTTCAGCGGAGAGAACGCGCGGCACATCGACACTGTTACCACCAAGGTTTCATTCGAAAACGGAGTAGAGCATTACTCCGACATATTTCAAGACACACAGCGGCGCATCAGCATCTCCAGCGTTCCCGGCGCGTGGTCGGAAGGTGAATTCGGCACGCTTCTGCAGCAGACACAAGTTCTGTTGAATACCCAACGGGTGCTGTTCAGAATGTACACGGATCTGGATGGAACGCCCGCGGCCATCTACGCAGTAGAAATCCCCCAACAGAACAGCCCTTGGCTTCTGGAAGTGGAGCGCCATCACTACCGCATTCCGTTCCATACCGAAGTTTGGGTCTCGCCAGCAACCGGCCAGATTCTGAAAATTGAACGAATCTCTACTGCGATTCCATCCCGCGTGGGCATCTCGGAGATGCGTTGGGGAGTGACCTTACAGGCGGTGCAGTTAGACCAAAAGAGTTGGCTGCTGCCCAAGACGGGCAACTATGCGGTGCTCTACAAAGCGACCGGCCGGCGAGAGTGGAACGAATTGAATTTTTCCGGATATCACCGCTAAGGCCCAGACGTGGCGCGGAAGTTCCCGTGAAGAAACTGTAAATCTCCAGGCTAGCCGCGGTTGCCCCATTGCAGCCGCGGCTTTTTTGTACTGGAGGAATCCTTTCGGCAAGTATTTGAGCAACTAATCGGCCCGGCCGGTGGTCCAGATTCCGGAGACTACTATGGATCGCTTGGAAGAATTGAAGAACAAATATAGCGCCGCGCTCGAAACCATTCAGCAGCAGGGCGTCCGTCTGACCCACCTGCACGTACAGGACAACAAGTTGTTCATACAAGGAGCGGCGCCCTCAGAAGCCGTGAAGAACAACGTTTGGAATCAGATCAAGGCGGCGGATAGCAGTTTCAGCGATCTTACCTGCGATTTGACGGTTGATCCCAGCCTTCCAGCCCCGGCGCCCGCTGCTGCGGCAAGTAGTGGCAGCACCAGCAAAACTTACACAGTACAGCCAGGTGACACACTGTCGAAGATCGCAAAAGATTTCTACGGAAATGCCAACGAGTACAACCGAATTTTCGAAGCGAATCGCGATAAGCTCCAGAGCGCTGACAAGGTGCAGGTTGGCCAGGAACTCGTAATACCAAGCTAGGCCGGAAACTGGGGCTCCGGGCGCGCGACAGACCTTCGCAAGCTATAATACCAGTGGAGCCCCTCACTTGAATCTGCGCGGAATGGTGCGTCTTTTCACGCACATACAGCTACTCCCGGTCCTCGAAAACGGCGAAGAGACGACGCTCATCGGCGGCCAGGCCGTGATGGAAGGCGTGATGATGCGATCTCCCCATAGCTACTGTGTAGCGGTCCGCAAGCCCAGTGGCGAGATTGTTACAGAAGAGAGTCCGTTGCCGCGCCTTTCAGAACAATATCCGCTTTTCAAATGGCCGGTTTTGCGCGGAGTCGGCACGCTCGGCGGCGCGATGTGGCTGGGAATGAAGGCGCTGAAATTTTCGGCGGATTGCGCCTTGGGTGAACTAACGCGCACGACCGACAAAGGCGACAAGCAACAGGTGGGCGCCAGCGCAATGGCCTTCCAGATTGCATTCTCCGCTTTGTTCATGATTGCGCTGTACAAGCTTCTGCCGCTGTACCTGGCCACTCAAATCGGCAAGCATTACGAAGCGGTGAGCGGCCGCTTAGCGATCAATCTGGTAGATGGCACACTGCGAATCTCAATCTTCCTAGGGTTCATGTACCTGCTCTCGCGAATGAAAGAGATGCACCGCATGTTTGAGTATCACGGCGCCGAACATAAAGTAGTCTTCAACTTCGAGTCCGGTGAGCCCGTGACGATCAAGAACGCTCAGCGCTTCGTAACGTGGCATCCGCGTTGCGGGACCAGCTTTCTGGTGGTGGTCTTAATTGTCTCGATGATCACTTATGCCTTTCTGCCCATCGATAATTTTTGGGCGAAGTTCGCGGCGCGAATTGCCTTACTTCCGCTGATTGTAGGCGTCAGCTACGAAGTGATCCGGTTTGCCGCGCGGCGTCGCAGCGGGTTGATGGCCATTGTGACGCGCCCGGGGCTTTGGCTGCAGCGTGTCACCACCCAGCCGCCCTCGGATGGACAGACTGAAGTTGCCATTCATGCCCTGGAGCGCGCCATGCAGTTGGAGCGCGCACAGGGCGGCGAACTGGTCATTGCTTAAGACATCACTGCGGAAGTATTCAGGCTTAAGCATCAAGACGGGCGGCAAACATGCAATATAAAGATCGATTAGACGAAGCGGAAACACGCTTCCAAGAGCTGACGGCGCGCATGGCCGACCCGGCGGTAATCAGCGATTCCGACCAGTACCGTAAAACGACGAAGGCTCAAAGCGAACTGACCGAATTGGTCGGCAAATATCGCGAGTGGAAGAAGGCCGAGCAAGAGCTGCGGGAAGCAAAAGTGATGCTCGACGAGACTGATCCCGACCTGCGGCAAATGGCGGGACTCGAGGTCACAAGGCTTGAGCCGGAAGTAGCCGCCATTGAGCAAGAGCTGCAGGTGATGCTGCTGCCCAAAGACCCTAACGACGAGAAGAACGTCATTCTCGAAATCCGCAAGGGCGCAGGCGGCGACGAAGCCTCGCTGTTTGCAGCGGAAGTCTTTCGCATGTATTCGCGATACGCCGAAGAGCAGGGCTGGAAAGTGGAAGTTACTTCCATCAGCGAATCTTCAGTCGGCGGACTGAGCGAGGTGATCGCCATGGTGAGCGGACGACGGGTTTACAGCCGCTTGAAGTATGAGAGTGGCGTTCATCGCGTGCAACGTGTACCTGCAACTGAAACGCAGGACCGAGTCCATACTTCAACGATCACGGTGGTGGTGATGCCCGAAGCCGATGAGGTGGACGTACAGATCGATCAGAAAGATCTTCGCATCGATACATTCTGTTCCTCCGGGCCCGGCGGACAGTCCGTGAACACAACCTATTCCGCCGTGCGCATTACACACTTACCGTCTAACACGGTCGTTTCGTGCCAGGACGAGAAGTCGCAAATCAAGAACCGTTCGAAAGCTATGCAGGTGCTGCGGTCCCGTCTCTACCAGATGGAGATGGAAAAGCAGCTGGCCCAGATTGGAGCTGAGCGCAAGAGCATGGTGGGAACAGGCGACAGAAGTGAAAAAATCCGGACATACAACTTCCCGCAGAACCGCATCACCGATCACCGCATCGGCCTCACATTGCATCAGTTGGACTTGGTCATGGAAGGCCGCATGCAGCCGGTCATTGATGCGGTGACCAGTTATTACCAATCGGAACGTATGCGCGGCGACGCGGGTCAGGCGGCTTAGAAGCCCACGGCCAAGTGCCCGATCACTTCGCCCAAGGCGCCCTTTAAAGTGCTGGACGTGAAGACCGCCCTTCAACAGGGCTCGGAAATCCTGGATAAAGCGGCTGTCCCCGTGGCCCGCCTCACGGCCGAAGTGCTTCTTTGCCACGCCATGCAACGGGATCGCGCCTACGTGTACGCGCACGGCGAAGATGAGCTGACCCAGCTGGCATGGATCCACTACGGGCGCTACTTAAACGAGCGGTTGAAAGGCAAGCCCACTCAGTACATCACCCACAAGCAGGAATTTTATGGGCGCGATTTGTACGTCAACCAGGACGTGCTGATTCCCCGCCCGGAGACGGAGCACTTGGTAGAAGCTGCCTTGACGTATTTGAAGAAGCGCGGCGCGGCCCAAGTGCTGGACGTGGGAGCAGGCTCGGGCGCGATTGCCATCAGTGTGGCGCTTGAGAGCGGTAGGCGCGTGGTGGCTTCCGATATTTCATCGAAGGCGCTCGCAGTGGCCGAACGGAACAGACGAAAATACAACGCTTCGGTCGAGTTCTTCGCAGCCGACCTTGTTGAGGCGGTGCGGCCGGCCAGCGTGGATCTGCTGGTATCGAATCCTCCTTATGTCCCCGGTGCGGATCGAGCGAACATGCAATCCGAAGTGCGGGATTGGGAACCGCACGTAGCGCTCTTCGCCGGCGACAGCGGACTCGAGATTTACGAACGTCTGCTTGCGGGCGCCTCCTCAGTCGTGAAGCGCGGCGGACGCCTGCTGATGGAACTGGGCTATCAATCGCTTGACGGCGTGCGTGAGATGCTGGCCACAAGATGGAGCGATATTGAAGTTATGCCGGATTTGGCCGGCTGGCCGCGAGTGATTGGAGCAACGCTAGCCAGGTAACCCTCATGCAACGGCTTGTTTGTCATGTCGATATGGACGCGTTCTTCGTTTCAGTGGAAGAACTGTTCGATCCCACGCTCAAAGGCAAACCGGTGATAGTGGGAGGCAAGGCCGATCAGCGCGGCGTGGTGGCCGCAGCGTCCTATGCCGCGCGAAAATTCGGTGTTCATTCGGCTATGCCATTGCGCACCGCCGCCCGGCTCTGCCCTCAAGCCATCTTCGTCGACGGGCGTCCGGAGCGCTATCGCGAATATTCCAAGAAGATCTTCAAGATCCTGAACGATTTTTCCCCGCAAGTGGAAATGGCATCTATTGACGAAGCCTATCTTGACCTCACCGGCACTGAGCGCTTGCTTGGTCCGGCTTTGCGCGCCGCCCACTCGCTGCACGAGACGATCCGCCAAAAGACCGAACTGAGGTGTTCGTTAGGACTCGCATCCTCACGGCTGGTTGCCAAGGTTTCATCCGATCAAGCAAAGCCGAACGGAGTGTTGTATATCGTTCCTGGACGAGAGGCGCGTTTTCTGGCGCCGTTGGATGTACGAAAGATTCCCGGCGTCGGCAAGAAAACTGAGGAGTCACTGCATAAGCTGGGCATTCGGCGCGTGGGTGATCTGGCGCAGCTTGAGGAGAGTTTTCTGCGCTCGCACTTTGGACTGTGGGGACTCGCGCTGGCCGGCAAAGCGAAAGGCGAGGACGCCGGAGGTTGGTTTGATGCAGAGATCGGCGCCGGCGACGATCCCAAATCGATCAGTCATGAGCACACGTTTGGGGAAGATACAGCGGAGCGCGATCGGCTGGAGACGGCGCTGCTGAAACTTTCTGAAATGGTGGCGAAGCGGTTACGAGAGCATCGCCTTTATGCCAGGACGATTCAACTGAAGCTGCGCGACGAAGACTTTTTCACCATCACCCGCGCTCAATCGCTCGACCATGCAACCCAATTGGATCGTGAAGTAGCCACGGCCGTCATCGCGCTGTTCCGGCAAGCTTGGAACGGCAAGACGCCCATCCGCTTATTGGGCGTGCATGCGGGCGGACTGCAACACTCGGAAGGGCAGATGAATTTGCTGGAGGAGGCGAATACGGCGCGCTTGCGATCGGCCTTCCGGTCGGTAGATCACATTCGAAATCGCTTTGGAGAAGCCAGCATATCGCTCGCAAAGACGCTCAATGCAGGCATTCGCGAACGCGTCCATGAGAACCCTTTCGGTCTGCCGGGAAAAGCGGTGGACGATACGGGCTCTCATTCCGAGTAAAAGCGGCTAGCGGGATGCTCTGGCTGTGCTCTCGCGTGGCTGATCGTATTGCCCCACCGCTGAACCGGCTTTCACAATTTTCGCGAAAGATTCGGGATCAAGGCTTGCCCCGCCAACTAACACGCCATCTATCTCTTGCTCACCCATCAGCCCGGCGATGTTGTCGGGCTTTACGCTGCCGCCATAAATGATTCGCAGCTGCTGCGCGGCATCGGCGCCGAAGCGTTTCTCCGCTTCGCATCGGATCAGCTTGTGCGCATCGGAGGCGATCTCAGGCGTGGCGGTCTGACCGGTCCCAATAGCCCAGATGGGTTCGTAAGCCACGTTGATGCGCGCGAACTGTTCTTCGGTGAGACCCGCCACGCCCGCCGCGAATTGCCGCACCAGGACATCGTTGGTTTTCCCCGATTGATGATCCTCCAGACGCTCGCCCATGCAGACGATCGGCGTGAGACCGGCTTCGAGTGCGGCTTGCGTCTTCTTCAGCACCTCCGCATCTTTCTCGTGGAAGTATTGGCGGCGTTCGCTATGGCCCACAAGCATCCAGCTGGCGCCCGCCGCGTGAAACATGTCGCCGGAGATCTCGCCCGTGAAAGCTCCCTCTTTACCCCAATACAAATTCTGACCGCCGATGCGTATGTCTGTTCCCCGAGTCGCCTGAACCGCCGCGGGAATAGCAATGCTGACCGGAAAAATGACCGCGTCGCAATCAGCGGCGTTGCCGACCAGGAGCAGGAATCGTTCGAAAAAGCTTGTGGTCTGTTGGGCGGTTTTGTACATCTTCCAGTTGGCCGCCATGATGGGCCGTCTCATAGAATGCGGGTAGAGTTACTGTCCTTTCTGAATGTCATGAAGAAAGCTGGCGCCGGTCGAGATGTCCGTGCCGAAATTTTCCGCGACCGTTCGACCAATATCGGCAAGCGTGCTACGAGTTCCTAGATTGACACCCGCTTGCACACCACGGCCATAGGCCAGCAAGGGAGTGTATTCGCGTGAGTGATCCGTCGACGGAGTCGTGGGATCGCAGCCGTGGTCCGCAGTCAGCAAAAGCAGATCGCCGTCGCGAAGGTCGAGCGACGGGAACCAGCGATCCACTGCCTCCAGAGCGCGCCCATATCCATCGACATCGTTGCGATGGCCGAACTGCTGATCGAAATCGACCAAATTCACGAAGATCAGGCCTGAAGGCTGCTGGCGCATGGCGTCTATCGTCTTCTTCATGCCGTCTTCGTTGTTCTTGGTCTTTACGTCTTGGTTGATGCCGCGGTGGAGGAAGATATCAGAAATTTTGCCCACGCTGTAGACGGCGACATGCTTATCTTGAAGCTGGTCGAGAAGCATGCCGCGAGGCGGCGCAACGGCGTAATCTTTACGGTTGGCGGTGCGCACGAAGTGACCGGGCTCGCCCTCGAAAGGCCGCGCGATCACTCGCCCCACTTCATGCGGACCACGTAACAGGTCCCGCGCCAACTGGCACATGCGGTACAGCTCATCAAGCGCAATCACGCGCTCATGCGCCGCAACCTGGAACACGCTATCGGCCGACGTGTAGACAATTGGCGAGCCGGATTCCAGATGCCGCTCACCAAGTTCCTTGATGATTTCCGTACCTGAGGCCGCCTTGTTCCCCAGGATTTTGCGTCCAATTCCCTGCTCGAAGCACTCGATCACTTCAGGAGGGAAGCCGTGCGGATAAACGGGAAACGGTTTGTCCAGCAAGATGCCCGCCATCTCCCAATGACCCGTAGTTGTATCTTTCCCCGGCGAAGCAAGACGGCACTTCCCGTATGCCCCGGCCGGGCGCTCCGAAGGTGGTAAACCGGCCAGCGGCTTGATATTACCAAGCCCTAGGCGGCAAAGATTTGGCAGCTCAAGCTTACAGCGCTTCGCGATATTGCCTAGCGTGTCACTGCCCTGGTCATCACCAAAAGCGGCGGCATCGGGCATGGCGCCTATGCCCACGCTGTCCAATACAATCCAGATGACGCGTTCAAATGGCTGCTGCAAATGTGGCTGCCCAAGCACGCGTGAAGCGGCGGAATTCCGGTGTCATTTCTATTTCTGTTCGGCTAACGCGGAGCCGGAGGCGCCTTGAAACTCATCTCTCAGCCGGGCTGCACGGTCCCGCACCAGGTGCATGAATGATTCGTGCGTAGTGATGCGGGTTAGCAGCGGAATGAACTGCTGGGGTACGGCGAGTTGTTTGCGAATCCAAAGAGATTCGACGGCGGCCAAGGCATCATTCACGCCAAGTTTGTCATACCGCATCGTCCGGTCCAGCTCGCTATAAGCACGCTCCGATTCCGCAATTTGTTCAAAGCGATCCAGAAGCTGCTGCGCGGTTTGATTCGTCGAGTAATTGAACGTTGCCTCGGTTGCCTTGCCGTTCTCATCTTCGTATCGAAAGGTCTTCTTGCCGGTGTTCGCTACTTTCAAACCCGATTCAATCGGCAACTTGAAGTAGTCTAAGCCTTGCGCCATTGTGAACAGCGCCGCCGCATCTGTTTCGGGCAAACGGGCTATCACGGGCTGCTGGTCCTTCGCCGACTCCTTGTAGGAAACACCACCGGAGCGATCAATATCGATACACACGTATGCCGGAACGCTACCGGGAAAGCTCTTAGTAAAAGTTAGCTTCGCCGTGCCCGCCGCTGCCGCACAGGAGGAGACCGCAAAAGCAACCAGCAGAGACAGCCTAAGCACCGTCACCTCCGCGCCCCCGCCGCCACCGGAAAGGTGAAACGAGCACCATGGCAGATCGCTACCGCCAGCGCGTCCGTGGCGTCGAATGAGTCGAATTGCTGGCCAATGCCGAGAAGCGAGTGAACCATCATCTGTACCTGCTGCTTCTCTGCTCTTCCGTAACCGACGACGCTGATTTTCACTTCAAGCGGAGAATATTCACTGACCGGCAAGCCGGCTTCCGCAGCAAGTAATAGCGCCACCCCACGCACGTGCGCCAGCTTCAACGCGGATTTCGCATTGACAGCGTAAAAAACTTCCTCAACCGCTACCGCCTCTGGAGCGAAGTCCTCTAGAACCGTGCGTAATCCAGCGGCAATGAACTTGAGTCTTAGGTCCAAGGTATCGGAAAGCTTGGTGCGAATCACGCCCGCAGTGGTCAGGCGATGAGACCGTCCATCGGAATCGACGACACCAAAACCAGTCCGCTCGGTTCCGCAATCTATTCCGAGGATTCGCATTAAGATCGCGCTAATGGCCGCTCCGTTGCTACCCGTCGCTTACCTCTCAGGCCAAGGCTTCTACTTCCGCTTCATCCAGTTCGTAATTGCCGTACACATTTTGAACGTCGTCGTGCTCTTCAAGTAAGTCATAGAGCCTCAGCATCGCTTGCGCGTTCTTGCCCTCCAGCTTTACTGTGTTCTTCGGAATCATCGCAATCTCAGCCGACTCATTGGGGATCTTCGCCTTTTCCAGCGCTACAAGAACAGCCTCGTGCGCTTCGGGCGCTGACAGAATTTCCCACGCGCCGTCCTGGTCGCGGATGTCGTCGCCGCCCGCCTCAAGAACAATCGCCATCAATTGATCCTCAGTCGCCTTCTCGGCGTCTACGATGATTTGGCTCTTGCGCTCGAACATCCAAGACACGCTGCCCGGTTCACCCATGTTGCCGCCGTTCTTCGAAAAAAGATGTCTCACTTCGCTGACCGTGCGGTTGCGGTTATCGGTAGCCACATTCACCAGCACAGCGGCCCCGCCCGGCCCGTAACCTTCATACAGAATCTCATCGATTTGGCCGCCTTCAAGCTCGCCCGTGCCGCGCATAATGGCGCGCTTGATGTTGTCCGCAGGCATGCTGACTGCTTTCGCCGCAACTACCGCAGTGCGAAGGCGCGCGTTCGTATCGGGGTCGCCGCCAGTGCGGGCAGCGATCATAATTTCCTTGATCAGCCGAGTAAAAGTTTTGCCGCGCTTAGAATCGAGGGCGGCTTTCTTGTGCTTGATCGTCGCCCATTTGCTATGTCCTGACATACGGAAAGCTCCAGTTGTTCCTTAACAATCGAGGATATCAAAGGTAGAGATAGGCCAGATTGGACATCAAGGCCGCCTTCAGCATGTCCGCGCGGCAACTTCGCTGCAGCACCGAAAACAAGGGCGGCGTCGGCAAAACGATGCCGGGGGTTGCGGGGCCCATTGCCCGAAAAGGTGCTTATGCTGCATCGGGCTTTGGCTGCAATCGCTTGGTGCGACGGGAAACACCGACCGGTTCGGGGATTGTAGAAGGCGAATAGCAGGACCTGAAAAAATCCTCATCCATCCGTAAGGGACACCGCTGAGGCGGTCAATTTCTGTCTGAAGACTGACAATACATGCGGCCTTATCGCCACGGTGTAAGACAGGGCCGTAGTCATAGCCAAATTGCTTTTCGATCATAGGTGATTCACTCCTCAGGGTTGATGGTCAACCGCCGAAGGGGCCGAAAATTGGCGCAAACAACCCGTTAGCGAAAGCATGATTTTCGCTTGCGTCGGGTCGGGTTTTTGGGGGAAAGTCGATCTTGCTGAAAGACACGAAATTCCCCGGTTCACACCGGAGTGTACGGCTCGCCACTGGCGGGCTTTGCTGTTTCTGGGCGTTAGCTAACTCCAAGTCTATTTGGGCAGTGCGGCAATCGCGCCGCGAGAACGCGGAGTGTGAATCCTTCCGTGATTCGTCTCGAGGCGAATTTTTGAATTGCGTAAAGCCCGAACCAAGATCATGAGCAACATGGGCTTCGCGAAATGATCGGACGAATTACGAAATCTGGACGGCTATTTGGGCTTAACCTGTTGCCGCGCGAGTTCGAAGGCGATGAACGGATAACATTTTCGAAGGAATGCGATAGTGCAGTCACCATCGCGATACTGTCGAAATATTTCAAATCTTATCTGGACCCAATCGTCGTCGTTGAGTCTGAGAATGGTTATCGTTTTCTCGACGGCGGTTATCACAGCCGGCTGCAACGTCGGCTCGGCTTTCACAAACAGGGTCGCGATGTCCAAAATGAACCAGCCTTCTTGAATGTGAAAGGGATCGAGGACGTGGGCACTATTGGCTTTATTGTTATTAATTTTGGCGTCTGCAAGTCGGTAATTAGACCACTCGTATGCAAGCTGGGGATGCGCCGCCTTCGGGTGGAAGTGGTCAACACTGCAGCTACTCGGCACCCAGCATGAAGAATAAGCACATATGCTCCGGTACGCGGTCTTGAGACGCGGTAACGCTTCCTTCCAATAATTTTTGTTGCGGAACTGATCAGAATTGGGGCGCGGAACTCGGCGGAGGAACGCTTGCCCCGGCCTCCGCACTGTTGAATCAAAATCAGTCGGCTCCGGCTGCATAGCAACTGGGATCACAGGGCGACACCTTTCATCTCCGCGAAATGAAGCCATCGCGGCCAGAAAGGGTCGTCGGAAGGGAGCACCTCTTTTAGCTCTCCATGCACTTTGCGGATCAAGGGGATATCTCCAGATGAAGCAGCCAGCAACCGTTTTGCATCTTCGAGAGCGGTTTCTCCCTCGCGGGACCGTGCCTGCCTAAGTTCGAAAATGTCAGAAGTCAGCCACGCGTCGATGCTGCCGCGCTTTACAAAAGGAAGCTCGTCCAACTGAACGCGCGATTGCACATGAAGCGACAGATGAAACAGCTTGTCTTGTTCGCCAGCGAACGCGCTCTCCATCGAAGCGAGGATTAACGGCGAATGTGTAGCGACGATCATCTGGGGTTCAACTTCACTGCTGAGCAGGCCAGTTACATCAAGAAGGGCCGGAAGCACAACGCGTTGCCATTTCGGATGGAGATGGGCTTCCACTTCATCGACCAAAATCACCATCTTTCTTTGCGGCGGCTTCTTTGCGAGAGACGAAGAGACACGGTGTTCATTCCATGCCCAAACCAAAAGGTAGGCAAAGGTGACGATACGCTTTACGCCGGCTGATTCATTTATAAACGGAACAAGAGCATAGTCGTGTTGCAAGGTTGGAATGTCCCGCGCGTCGTTGGCAAGTCTTACAGGCTCGCCAGGCGTAAGGCGTGCCATATCGGGGGGCGACAGTTTCTCCAACACACTGCAAAACATCTCAAATGGTGTTTGGTCCTTTTGGTTTTGCCAACGAACCCAATCTCTAATTAGTCCCTCGATTTGACCGTTCAGACCGTTGAGGACTTCATTGCTTCTGAAAAGGAGAGTGTGCGAGGCTTTTTGGCCCCCAGACGTGGTTGCATGTCGGACCGGGTCCCAAACGGCAAATGAGCCGTCTACTCTCGCGTAAACTACCAGACCTGGCAAAGTAGGGCGGCCCTTCGGCTCCGGCCAAAGGTGGGTGGTCCAGTCATATTGAATTGTTTTTTTCTGAGCGGATTCGCGCCCCGCAGTCCCCGCGATGGCGAACGTGATGCTGGGAGCTTTAGGCGCGTTCTGCATGTTGGGCAAGGCCGCGCGTTCCGCCCATGTTCCAGTAAGACTCCACCAAGCGCATTCGAGAAGGAACGTTTTTCCCAAGCCGTTGTCGCCTGTAACGATAGAAAGACGTTCGGCGGGGCTAAAGTCCAAAACCCGTGACGGCCCAACATCCCGTAAGGACAACAATCGCAGTGTTCCACCTTCTTCGGGCGCTGCGTCGGGAGCAGGGTCTACGTGGCGGAGTAGGGCTGCGTCTTCAAAACGTTCCGCTGTCACAAGTGGGCCGGAAACATCTGAAGCAGTAAGTTCGAAGAGCTGGTCTAACTCGGGTCGTGTAAGAAGAAACTGTTTTGAAAATTGGGTAACGACCGCTTTGACGCTGGTATTGTCCGGCCATTGAGCGTGTCTGAGTAACCACACCGCAAGCCAGAATGCGGGAACGCGGCCAGTGCCATCTCGTCCTAGCTTCTTAGCAAGAACATCCACATAGGAAGACTGCCATCCCCACTGGTCAGTTTGCTTTTCGTGAAGGAATGCATCAGCTATATCCCCCCGCGTGCGCGTGCTCTGAGAGCCGGCATGCGGATATTTCGGCTGGAGCCATCTTGTTGCTGCATTTGAAGTACGAAAGGGCTGAAAGAAATATTTAGCTCCGTCCGCCCGGTCTAATCCCACCGCCTTTTAGGCGGTCGGCTTTCAGCCGCCCGTTTCCTCCGAGAATAGGGAGGATGACGGAATACAGGCATAGCGGGCACGCGGTGTTCGACCTGAA
>JAABUQ010000519.1_pt1 | contig 88939 bp, 80 predicted proteins | sample 5560001 | NCBI WGS metagenome assembly JAABUQ01 (sample SAMN10711888, study PRJNA513371) | rock metagenome | isolation source: Antarctica rocks | place: Antarctica: Victoria Land, Finger Mt nord | collected 2015-12-18
AAAAGCTGGAGGTCGGCAGCAAGCTCAACACCGCCGCGGCGATGGACAACCGCTTGGAGATGGAGCGCGGCCTGTCGAACGCGGTGGAGACGGCGGCGAGCGCGCAACGCGATCTTGAAGCCATGAAAGCCGAGCGCGACGGCTTCGAGCAGAACTGGAAAGCGGAGGCGTCGCAGAAGCTTTCGGAGCAGATGCAGAAACTGAGCGACGCGCGCGAGCAGCTCAACAAGGCGCAACTGCGCCGCCAGCTGGTCGAGCTACGCGCCGACCGGGACGCCACGGTGCTGACGGTCGCCAAGGTGTCGGTGGGATCGGTGCTGCAATCGGGCGACCAGTTCATCACCCTGGTGCCCGCCGATGCGCCGCTTGAGGTCGAAACCAACATCGCCGGCCGCGATGACGGGTTCGTGCATCTGGGTGACCCGGTGGCGCTCAAGTTTGACACGTTCCCGTTCACCCAATACGGCCTCGCCTACGGGACGGTGCGTACCATCAGCGCCGACAGCTTCACCGGCATGGACGAGCAGCGCAGCAAGTTCGGCGGCAACGCCGTCCCCGTCGCCCAGGGCAGCACCGAGCCGTTCTACCGCGCGCGCGTCGCGATCGACCGGATTGGCCTGCACGGCGTGCCGGCCGGGTTCAGGGTGGCGGCCGGCATGCCGATCACCGCCGACATCAAGGTCGGCAAGCGGACCATGCTGGGCTATCTGATGGCGAAGGTGCTGCCGGTGGCCTCGGAAGGAATGCGCGAACCGTGACACCCCCACCGACCGGGCCGGTTCGCACCAAGGCGACGTTTGCCGACCGCCTGACCGGCCTGGTCTCCGCCCGGCAGTCGCTGGAGCGGGCGAAGCGGCTCGCCGAGCAGGGCCAGCCGGTGCGCGCGTTTCCGCTGTTCGCCCGCGCCGCCGCCGCCGGGGTCGCCGAAGCCGAGTTCCGGCTTGGGCGATGCTATCTCGAAGCGGCGGGCGTGCCGGTCAGCCGCGTGGAGGGCGTGCGCTGGCTCGAACGCGCCGCGACCCAAGGGTATGTCGAAGCGCAGTCTATGCTGGCGGCGTTGTTCGCCCAAGGGTTCGGCAGTCCGAGATCGGTCGACGCAAGCGGGACGGATGCCGGTGGGCGTGCGTCCGGCGCGGGGCGCGGCGCCGCGTCGAGCTTGTTCGCCGCCAACGAGGCGACCGACCCGGATTTCGTGCGCGCGGAGAAATGGGCCAGGCGTGCCGCCGAGGCCGGGTCGGCCGACGGCCAGGCGGTGCTGGGTTTCATCCTGAGCTCCGGCCCCGAGCCGACGCGCGATCCGGCCGAAGCGATGCAATGGTACGCCAAATCGGCGGAGGCCGGCTGCCCGCAGGGGGCGCTGGGTTACGCGCTGTCGCTGGCCGCGCAGGCGCAGGACGAGGCCCAGCATCACCTGGTCGCCGCGCAGATGGCGCGGGCCGCCGATGCCGGCCTGCCGACTGCGCTTTATCTCCTCGGCATGATGACGGAGCGCGGCGCCGGCATCCCGCGCGACCAGGCCGCCGCCGCGCAGCTCTATCGGCAAGCCGCCGAGAAGGGCAATCGCAACGGCCAGGCACGCTGGGGTCTGGCGCTGCTCGAAGGTCGCGGCGTGCCGCCCGACCCGTCGCAGGGCGAATCCTGGTTACGTCGGGCGGCGCTGGCGGGGGACCCCGAGGCCGCCGCGCTCATCGGCGATCTGTACGCACGGGGCGGCGCCCTGCCGCCGAACTTCGCCGAGGCCGCGATCTGGTTTCGCCGGGCTGCCGACGCCGGGCATCGCGCCGCGGCTCGCGCGATGGGGCTGATGAGCCTGACCGGCGCCGGCACCGCGCGCGATCCGCAGGAAGCGGCGCGCTGGTTCCGCCTATCCGCCGAGCTCGGCGACCGCGCCGCGCAAACCGAACTCGGCAACCTGGTGCTCAAGGGCCTCGCCGAGCCCGATGACCAGCTTCGCACCCGCGAATGGTTCGAGCAGGCCGCCGAGTCGGGCGATCTCATTGCCGCCTTCAACTACGGCGTCTGCCTGGCCGAAGGCGTCGGCGTCGAACGCGACGAGCGCCGCGCCGCGCAATGGCTGCGCCGGGCGGCCGACGGCGTGGTCAACGCGCAGTACCTTTACGGACGGATGCTCGCCGAGGGTCGCGGCGTCGAGGCGGACCCGGCGGAGGGACGCGCCTGGATCGGCCGCGCGGCCGGGACCGGCATGGTCGAGGCGCAGGTGATGCTGGCGGAGATGCTGGTCAACGGCCGCGGCGGACCGCCCGACCACGCGGCGGCGCTGGAGCTGTTCACCAAGGCGGCCGAGAAGGGCCATGCCGGGGCGATGTTCGCGACCGGCGCTTTGTATGGTGGCGGCCATGAGGTGCCGGCCGATCGCCCGGCGGCGCAGCGCTGGTTCCGCGCCGCTGCCGAGCGCGGTCACGGCCATGCGCAGATGATGCTTGGGCGCTATCTCGCCCGTGGCCTCGGCGGCCCGCGCGATCCGGCGGAGGCGCGCGTCTGGCTTGAACGCGCGGTCGCGCAGGGCCTGGCCGACGCCAAGCCCGACCTCGCCGCCCTGCCGCCACGCGACGCGGACATCCCGCTCGACGCGCCGGCGCGGGCCGCGGTCGGCGATTGATCTTGGCAGCGGGCCCACCGGCGGCCGGCGCTGGCGCACTGATGGATCGTGAGGACCCGGCGAAGGCCGCGGCCCGGAACGCGCAGGAGGCGTGGCTCCGTGGACAGGCCGCGCTCTCTGCGGGCGATACCGATGCGGCCCTGCGCTGGCTCGACCGTGCCGCGCGGATCGCGCCGGAGGACGACACGATCGCGCTCGGCCTCGCGACCGCGTGCCTAGGTCGGGACAACGCGCGTTCCGCCCGCCTGTTCGCGCGCGTGGCGGAAGTGCGGGACGTACGCGAGGCGTGGTTCGGCTTGGCCGTGGCCCGACTCGGCTGCGGCGAAGCGGACGGATCGGCGGCGGCATTGGGGCAGGCGCTCGCGCGCCACGTCGCACCTGCAGATGTTGCGGTAACGGCCGATGCGGTCGTCCGCGCGGCCGGCGCGGCCGGCTGGTGCGCCGTCTCGCGCGAGGGCGTGCTCACGGTCGCACTGGCAGAGGCCGGAACGCTTGCGGTCAGCCTGGATGGCGTATCCGTAAACTCGCTGACGAAAGCTGCTCGCCTCGGCGGCACCCCAATCGTGCGGAGATTGCCGGCGGCCTGGCGCACGGCGTCTCGGCTTGAGGTTGCCGCCGGCGGGCGAGGATTGATCGGCAGCCCGATCGACCTGACCGCGATCCGCCGCGTCGAGGGCTGCGTCGAATGGCGGGACGGCGGCCTCCTCGGCTGGGCATGGCACCCGGCCGACCCGGACGCCGATCCAGTCGTTCATGTTCAAGCCGGCGCGGGCGAGCAGGCCGTCACGGTCCGCGCGCGCCGTTTGTCCCCGCAGTCCAACGGGGCCGAGGTGCTGCGACGCGCGCGAGGCTTCACGCTATCCGCCTTCGCGCTCGCGCGTCTCGGCGACGGGCCGTTCCGAGTAACCAGCCATGACGGGACCGAGCTGCTCGGCAGCCCGGTTTACCCGGCTCCCAAGCCATCCTGCCCGGTCGCTAGGTCCGCCGCGCCGCGTCGTGCCGTGTCCCGCCGCGTCGACGTGATCCTCCCGATTCGGGATGGCGGACCGCTCGTGCTCGAGTGCCTTGAAAGCGTGCTCGCGACCGTCGGCCGGGGAACGCGGGTCATCGTGGTGGACGACGGATCGCGCGATCCCGCCATCGTGGCGGCGCTCGCCGGCCTGGCGCGGCGCCGGCGCATCCGTCTGGTCCGGCACGAGACGAATCTCGGCTTCCCGCGCAGCGCCAATGCCGGGCTCCGCGCCGCGCGGCCCGGGTGCGACGTGGTGCTGCTGAACAGCGACACGCTCGTCCCTCCGTTCTGGCTCGACCGGCTACGCGACGCCGCCTACGGGTCCGCCGACATCGGCACCGTCTGTCCGATCTCCAACAACGCGACCATCCTCAGCTACCCGAGCCCTGGACGGCCGCACCCGATGCCGGACCGGGCGGAGACGGAGCGGCTCGCCTCGCTCGCGCGTCGCGCCGACTGCGGACGTGTCGTGGACATCCCGACCGCTGTCGGCTTCTGCATGTTCATCCGGCGCGACTGTCTCGATGCCGTCGGACTGCTGCGGGAGGATGTGTTCGCGCAAGGCTACGGCGAGGAGAACGACTTCGCGATGCGGGCGCGCGGGCTCGGCTGGCGGCACGTCGCGGCGCCCGGCGTGTTCGTCGCGCATCGGGGCGGCCTTTCCTTCAGCGGCGCGGCCGCGCATCTCGCGCGAAGGAACGCGCGCGTACTGGCGGAGCTGCACCCGGAGTACGATGGTTTGGTCGCCGCCTTCGTGGCCGCCGATCCGTTGGCGCCGGCGCGCTGCCGGCTCGATGCGCTGCGCTGGCGCCGGACCGCGGCGGGCACGGCATCGGTCTTGCTGGTCAGTCACGACCAAGGCGGCGGCGTCGAACGGCATCTCAGCGCACGCTGCGCCGCGCTGGTCGCCGAGGGACGTCGGCCCATCGTCCTGCGGCCGGGGCAGGACCGGGCGGCGGTGGTCGGCGACGGGCTCTCGAACGAATTTCCCAATCTTCGTTTCGCCATGCCCGGCGAGGCTGCCGCGCTGGGCCGGTTCCTTTCGCGCCAGAATCCCGCGTGGGTGGAGTTCCACCATCTGCTGGACCACGATCCTGCGCTGATGGCGCTGCCCGCGATGCTGGGATTGCCGTATCGCGTCATGGTGCACGACTACGCCTGGTTCTGTCCGCGCGTGACCCTGCTGGGCGGAGCGAGGCGCTATTGCGGCGAGCCGGCGGTCACGGGCTGCGAAGCCTGCGTCGCCGCTCACGGCAGCGCGCTCGAGGAGGATATCTCCGTCGCGGCGCTGCGGGCGCGTGCCGCCGCGTTCCTCGGCGGCGCGCAGCACCTGGACGCGCCCTCGACGGATGCCGCGGCCCGCATGCGTCGGCAGTTTCCCGGATTGACCATTTCCGTCATCCCGCACGAGCCGGAGCCGCCACCTGCGCCACGGCGACAGCGCCGCGCGGGCCATCTCGTGAAGGTGTGCGTCGTCGGCGGCATCGGGGCGGCCAAGGGCTATGACGTGCTGCTCGCCGCGGCTGCCGATGCGGCCGAGCGTCAGCTCCCGCTCGAGTTCACGGTGGTCGGCCTCACCGACGACGATGCGCGTCTGATGGCGACGGGCCGCGCATTCGTGACCGGCCCCTACGCGCCGCACGAAGCGGTCGCGTTGATCGGCGCGCAGCAAGCGGACCTGGCTTTCGTGCCGACGATCGTGCCGGAAACGTGGTGCTTCTCGCTCGGCGAGGCGTGGCGCGCCGGGCTCGACGTCCTGGCGTTCGATATCGGTGCACAGGCCGAGCGAATCCGGCGCACCGGGCGCGGCTGGGTCGTCCCGCTCGGGCTTTCGGCGTCGGCGCTCAACGACGTCCTGCTTGCGGTTGCGCGAGAGACCGGCCATGAATGGTTGCGACGGTCTGCAACTAAAGATTGCGATTTGGTGGTGGGCTGATCGTATCTTTTTCAGCGACAGCGAGACGAGAGATGTCCGAAGCCGCCACCGCGCCTCCAACACAATCGAAAGCTGCAGGAAACACCGCGGACGAGAGCTCTCGTCTGGCCGAGCTGAAAGTATCCGCCTACCTGCTGACCTTGGAGGCCGGGCTGTTCTTCATCGGCAGCACGCCCGGTGCTGCGGCGCCGCGGGACGGCTCGGGCCTGCCCGGCGTCCGCGTTTCGCCGGCACCAGGGGCGGCGAGCCGGGCCGATGCCGTCTCGATCGCAACCTTCCGCGACGACGGATGGCTCGGCGGCCCGGACGATGCCGCGCTCGTGCGCGTGAAATCCGGCGCGTCGCAAGTGCTGGTGACAATCTATCAATCGCCCGCGCACGGCGCCGAGGCAGCGCCGCGGCTGCGGGTCGAGCGGCTGGGTGCCGAAGCCGCTCCGGCCCCCGCACAGAGCGGGGTGGCGGCGGCCGCTCCGGCGGCGCCTCCTACCGACGCCGAACTGATCGCACACATCTCTCGCGCGGGCGACGTCAGCGCCCGGGTCGGCGAGTGGATCGGCGAGCGCGGCAGCCGGAAATGGATCGAGGGCTTCGCCATCGCGCCGAGGGACGCGCCCGGCCGCGAAGGCATCGGGGCGGGGGACATCGAGTATCAGGCCGTGCTCGGTCGGGGTTGGCTGTCGCCTTGGGTCGAGGGCGGCACGTTCTGCGGCAGCCGCGGCATGGCGCTGCCGGTGCTCGGCGTGCGCGTGCGGCTGCGCGGCGCCGCCGCCGAGGCTTTCGAGTGCAGTTGCAGCGCGACGTTCGTCGATGGCACGGAGGTCGGGCCGGTGCGCGCCGGTGACGCGTGCGAGGCCGAAAGCCTGGCCGCCCTCGAAGCATTTCAGATCGTGCTGACCCGCAAGGCGACAGCGGCTCCCGCCCCGATCAAGCGCAGCGTCAAGCCGGAACCGGCGCCCGCGGCCCCGAGGACGGCCCGCGTGCTGAAATCCGCCCGACGGACCCGCTAAACGCCGCCTTTACTCCTGGATCGAGCCGTTCGCGTGCGCTTCCTATTCGTCCACCAGAACTTTCCCGGCCAGTTCCTGCATATCGTCCGGCACCTCGTTGCCGCGCGAAAGCATGAGATCGTCTTCATCACCCAGCCGAACGCCAATGAGATCCCGGGCGTGCGCAAAGTGCCGTATCGCGCGCCCGATGCGCCCGGACCCGGCACTCATGCGACGGTGCGGGAGTTCGAGACCGCCGCGCGCAGGGCCGAATCGGTCGCGCGCACCGCGACCAATCTCAAGCGCCTCGGCTTCGAGCCCGAGATCATCATCGGTCATCACGGGTGGGGCGAGTTACTGCACCTTCGCGACGTATGGCCGGCCGCGCCGGTGCTGGGGTATTTCGAATTCTTCTATCATGTCGACGGGATCGATGTCGGGTTCGACTCGGAGTTCCCGGCCGACCCGTCCGACTTCCCCCGCATCCGGGCCAAGAACGCGGTCAATCTGCTGGCGCTCAATCTTGGCGGCTTCGGGCAGACGCCGACGGCGTGGCAGCTTTCGACCTATCCGGCATGGGCGCGCGACCAGATCACCTTGCTCCCGGAAGGGGTGGATCTCTCATTGGCCCACCCGGACCGGGCGGCGCGGACGGCTCCGCTGCGCATCGGCGACACGGAGATCGGCCGCGACGAGAAGCTCGTGACCTACGTCGCGCGTGATCTGGAGCCGTATCGCGGCTTTCACGTCATGATGCGCGCGCTCCCGCATCTGCTGGCCGCGCGCAAGGATGTGCGCGTGGTGATGGTCGGCGGCGACGGCGTGAGCTACGGCGCGGTGCCGCTCGGCACGACGTGGAAGCAGATCATGCTAAAGGAGCTGGCTGGCAAGATCGATCCGGACCGGGTGCTGTTCCCGGGCCGGATCGACTATCGCACCTACTTACGTATGTTGCAGCGCTCGGATGCGCACGTCTACCTGACCTACCCGTTCGTCGCGTCCTGGTCGCTGCGGGAGGCGCTGGCGAGCGGCTGCGCCGTGGTCGGCAGCGACACCGAGCCGGTGCGCGAGTTCGTCCACCATAAGCGCAACGGCCTGCTCGTCCCGTTCTTCGAGCCGAAATGCCTGGCCGACACGGTGCTCGGGCTGCTTGAGAACGACGTGGTGGCGACGCGGCTCCGCTTGGGCGCGCGTCGCTACGCGGAGAAGAACCTCGGCATGGCGGGATACATCGCCGCCTATGCCGAACTGATCGGCAGGATCACCCACTCGCCCGCGCAGCGCGCGGCTAGGGCCTGATGACGTTCTGGCGCACATCTTGCTAAATCACATAAGTTGTTGACGACGGCGAAGCGTCGAGCTCGGTGCGTCGGCGGCGCGTGCGGGCGTTCGTGCTCCCTTCGAGGGAGCCGTTCACGGATGGATGCGCGACAGGAGGGGCGGCCGAGGATGGAGCAGGGCATGGCGCCGGGCGGGATGTGGCAGTCGATGGGCGCCCCTGGGCGACTCGGCGCCTACGATCCCGGCCGGTTCTTCTGCGAGATGCTGCGCCAGGGACAACCGGCGAATGCCGCGATCGACCTCCTGCTCCAACGGCTGTGCTTGCTGCCGACGGCGGCGCTGCACCGTCGCGCCGCCGACAGCGAGCGCGAACTGCTGGAGCGGGGGATCACGTTCACGGTGTATTCGGACGCGACCGCGATCGACCGCATCCTGCCGTTCGACCTCATCCCTCGGGTGATCACGCCGGAAGAGTGGACGGTGATCGAGACCGGCGTGCGCCAGCGCGTGCAGGCGCTCAACCTGTTCCTCGCCGATATATACCATGACCAGAAGATCATGCGGGACGGGGTGGTGCCGCGCGAACTGGTGCTCGGCAACGCCGGCTACTGCGCCGCGATGCAGGGCTTCGACGTGCCGCTGGGCACCTACGTGCACATTTGCGGCACCGACATCGTGCGCGACGAGGCGGGGCAATGGCTGGTTCTCGAGGACAACGTGCGCACGCCCTCGGGCGTCGCCTACGTCGTCGAGAATAGGCACATGTCGCTGCGCGTGCTGGCCGACCTGATGTCGGGGCTCAACGTCCGCTCGGTCGATGAGTACGGCTTGCAATTGCATCGTGCGATGAGCGAGATCGCGCCGCCTTCGGTGCTTGATCCGCAAGTCGTGCTGCTTTCGCCCGGCATCTACAACGCGGCCTACTTCGAGCACGTGTTCCTGGCGCGCGAGATGGGCGTGCCGCTCGTCGAGGGGCGCGACCTCGTGGTCGACGAGCGCGGTGTTTCCATGCGGACCACGGCGGGGCTCGCGCCGGTGAACACCGTCTACCGTCGCTTGAACGACGACTTTCTCGACCCCGACGTATTCCGCTCCGACAGCACGCTCGGCGTGCGCGGTTTGTTCGACGCTTGGAAGCGCGGCCGCGTGGCGATCGCCAACGCGGTCGGCACCGGCGTCGCGGACGACAAGGCCCTGTACGCCTACGTGCCGCGCATGATCCGCTACTATCTCGACCAGGACGCGATCTTGCCGAACGTGGAGACGCGGATTTGCGCGGAAGCCGACGGCTTGACCTACACGCTCGACAAGCTTGCCGAACTCGTGATCAAGCCGGTCGCCGAATCGGGCGGCTACGGACTGCTGATCGGGCCGCACGCTTCTCGCCTGGAGTTGGAGGATTTCAGGGACCGGCTGCGCGCCAACCCGTCCAACTACATCAGCCAGCCCTTGGTCTCGCTCTCGGTCTCGCCCACGCTATCGGAGCGGGGACTGGCACCCCGCCACGTCGATCTGCGTCCCTTCGCCATCACCGGGCGCGAGACCTGGGTGTTGCCCGGCGGGCTGACGCGAGTCGCGTTGCGGGAGGGCACCGTCGTCGTGAACTCGTCGCAGGGCGGCGGTTCCAAGGACACCTGGGTGCTGGCGTGAGTGCGGCCGCTGCCGCCGGGGCGGCGCAGGACCGAGCGGGGGCGCACCCGCTGCTCGCGCGGAATGCGGGCGAGGTGCTCTGGATGGCGCGCTACATGGAGCGCATCGAGAACGTCGCGCGCGTCCTCGACGTGACCCGCACCTATGCCCGCGACGGCGATGACGGGCCGAGCTGGGTCGCCGTGGTGCGCATCAATGCCGACGAGAAGGATTTTTTCGCCCGACACACGGAGGCGAACGCCGACACCGTGGCGCGTTTCTACCTGCTCGACCGGGACAACCCGAGCTCGGTGCAAACCGCGATCCACGCCGCCCGGGAAAACGCGCGCACCCTGCGGGCGCTGATCTCGACCGAGATGTGGTTGCATATGAACGTTTTCCACGCGCATATCCGCGGCCTCACGGAGGCGGACATCGCTCCCGAGATGCTGACCCGGCTCTGCGCCGTGCTGCGCGACGGCGTCCAGGCGCACACCGGCATCACCGAGGGCACGTTCTATCGCGACCAGAGCTGGCACTTCTACTCGCTCGGCCGGCATCTCGAACGGGCCGACCAAGTGACGCGACTGCTCGACATCAAGTTCAATCCGCTGCTGCGCGCGGCGACCGATACGGAGGTGGATGCGGGGCAATGGAACACGCTGTTGCGGGCTGCTTCCGGCTATCACGCCTACCGCCGGGTCAACCCGCAGGGCTACGTGCCGCGGGAGGTGGCCCAGTTCCTGCTGATGGACGGCGCGTTCCCCCGTTCGCTCGGGCTCAACCTGGCGCAGGTGGAGTGGCATCTGTCACAGCTGCGGATGCGCTACTTGCTGCACGGCAGCCTACGACCGTTGGAACGGCTCGACGACCTGCGGGCCTTGCTGACGACCGACTCGATCGACGACGTCCTCGCGAGAGGCCTTTCCGCGTTCCTCGACGGCATCCAGAGTCAGGTTGCGGCACTGCATCAAGATGTCGCGGAGCGTTCTTTCCGGATTAGGGCGAAGTCGATAAGTCAGCCTTCCTGGACAACGCAAACGGTTCTCAAATTTTGGCTCCTCTGACGCTTGGCCACCGGAAGTTGATCGGAGAACGCGAATGCCAGCGCTACCGGACAGCAGTTCCGTAGAAGCGGACGACACCTTCGAACATTGGCATCATGTGACATGCAGAAACTACGCGGTCTCCGAGTTTCGTCGCCAATCGGACAACCCGTTCAATGCACGAATCGCATTCCGGGCTTTCGGCCAGCTCGCCTTGACCGACGCGTCGTCCGACATGGGCGCGGCGCAACTCATCAGGGGGACGGCGGAGATCCGTAGGGACCCATGCGACCATTTCATGCTGTTCCTCGTCACCGGCGGTGAAATAGGCGTTGTCCAAGAAGATCGCGAGGCGCGAGCGCAAGCGGGTGATTTGTTCTTATATGATGAAACGCGCCCGCTTATCCTCGACTTTGACGATCGTTATCAGACGATAATGCTGAACATACCGCGTCTCCTGTTGGAGGCGCGCCTCCCAAAGACACGCGCGTTTACCGCGCGTCGTATCGTCGGCAACTCGAAACTGGGAGCTTTAGCTGGAACAGTCATCCGCCAGCTTGTCGGATTTGACGATCGGACTAGACCTGGCGTGATCGATCGTATCGGTGCGTCCACCCTCGACATCGTGGCGACTGCGCTTGATGCGGAGACGGCAAGTGAACCGCTGGCCCATTCGGGACGACATCGTCTCCTCGGCAAAGCCGAAACCTATCTCTTGGCCAATCTCCACGACTCGCGGCTCGATATCGACACTGTCGCGAGCGCACTCCACATGGCGCCCCGGACGCTCAATCGCGTATTTGCCACCGAAGGCACGACCCCGATGCGGTGGCTTTGGCAGCAACGCCTCGCCGCGAGCAACAGGGCGCTTGCCGAGGGCCGCATCAAGAGCGTGACGGACGCGTCGCTGAGCTTCGGGTTCAGCGACGTGTCGCATTTCAGTCGCGCTTTCAAGATGGCGTTCGGGACGCCACCCCGTGCGCTGAAACAGCGTTAAGACGATCCCGGAATGACGGGCGCCGATATGTGGCGTTAGCTCCAGGCCATGCATTTGCTCTGCGGCCTTGATCCGAAGGTCGGCTAGCCGTTTCAGGTCTAGCTGGTCAGCGTCGCGGCGGAGCGTGCCGTGTTCGAGGAATGGGCTCGGACGTATCGCGCCGCAGAGAAATGCGGCGTCGCTTCCGACAGAGTGGCACGCACGGTCAAGCTTTTGGCAGCGCCAGCCATGCGGGAACTCAATCACTCTCCTATGCTGTCCTGACACGGTGCATGACAGCAGATGCAGCAAACTCGGGAGCAGACAATCACATGGACAGCAAACCAGCCTTCACCGAGCACTTTGTTCCGCGTGAGCAGGGAAGAGTTTATGCGCGCGACTACGAAGGCGCCGGTCCAGCCTTCGTGCTGATGCACGGCTTTCCCGACAACCTGAAAATCTACGACGATCTGGTCCCCTACCTGGTCGCCAGCGGACGGCGCGTCGTGACGTTCGATTTCCAGGGGCTTTGGCGCTTCGGACAAACCGGCCGACGCCGCCTACAGCTTCAAGCAGCAGCTCGGCGACCTTGAAGCGGTCGTCGAGGGTCTGGGCCTGGGGAAGATCGTCCCGGTCGCCCACGATTCTTCCGGGCCCGCGTCGATCAACTACGCGGTCGCGCACCCCGAGCGCGTCGACTCCGTCATCATGCTCAATTCAGCGTACGCCGAAGACTCCACGGTCCTTTGGCCCGAGATGATCACGCTCTTCGCGACTAAAAGCCTCCATGCGCTGGCGATGGCGGTCGCCCAAAGCCCCGAGCAGTTCGGCTGGCTGCTGACCTGGCAGCAGCGGAAATTCCACGACGCCCTTCCGGAGGGGCGTAAGGCGCATTTCAACGAGGCAATCGGCGAGCTTGTCCGCGAGAACTTCAGCGCCCAGCCTGGCGCGGGCCCTGCCTTCGCGCAGATGGCGGCGCAGTTCTTCGAGGCACACGCCGAAAACGCCAAGCGTCTGCCCGAGCTCAAGGCGCTCGACGTTCCGGTCAAGCTCATCTGGGGACAGTACGATCCCTACATCACCGTGGCGGTGGCCGAGCGGCGCCAGTCTCAGCTGAAGCACCCCTCCCTCACTGTCGTGCCGGCGGGTCATTGGCTGCAGGTCGATGAGCCCGAGCAAGTGGCCAAGGCTATGCTGTCGTGACGCGCCGCCTGGTCCGCCTGACCAAGCTGGCCGGCCTCGGCGTCTTTGCCGCGGCGCTCGTCGCGGCGAGTCCGACCGCGGCGCCGGCCCAGTCAGCCGCGCAAGCCCCGCTTGATCCCGCGTTCGCGGTCCCCACGACGAAGCTCCTTGCGATCGGCAGCTTCACGGCCATGGCGACACCGGCCGCGTGGAAGCCGCTCGTTCCCTCCGAAATGCGCCAGACCGCACAGCTGTACCTCGCTGGGAAAATTGACCAGTGCTACGTCAAGCCGGATCAGAGCGGGGTCGTGTTCATGCTGAACGTCAGCGATCCCAATGAGGCAAGGCGCTCCTTGACAAGCTTCGTCTGGGTCAAGCCGGCTTGATGGAGTTCCAATTCATTCCACTCGGCCCGCTCAGCCCGCTTCGTGCCCTTTTGGCCGAGCCGGCAAAGTAACCCGCAGAACCCCGTAGAATTGGCAAAAGGAAAGATATAATGTCGGAACAGATGAAACGAGATGCCGATGTGGCGTCATTTCCGGCGCTCGCTGCCGTCGCCGTTCCAACGACAAAAATCCTGGCGATTGGTAACGTGACGGCCAAGGGAACGCCCGACGCGATCGGCGCAGTTTTACCGTTCGAAGTACGCGCAACGGTCCGTCTGCATTTGGCCGGCAAGATCGACCAATGGTTCTTCCAGAACGAGGCGAACGGCGTCGTCTTCATCATGAACTGCGCCACGGCTGCCGAAGCGCATGAGATACTGGAAAAGCTTCCTTTAGGCGTGGCTGGCATGATGGAATTCGAGCTCATCCCGCTCGGCCCTCTCAAGCCGCTTAACATGCTTCTGGGCGATTCTCCCTGCCCCTAGCGGAAGTAGTTCTCTAAAGTCGGTCCCCAATCGGAGCGGCCAGCGGCGGCCATGATAAGGCCGGTAATCTCTCGCGGATGGCTCACGAGCGACAAATGGCCCGAATCGACTTCGATCGTCGTCGCGTTCATGCGGCGGGCAAGGAAACGCTCCAAGTCAGGATTGATGGTTCTGTCCTGCTTCGAGACGGCGTACCACGAAGGCTTGGATCGCCATGCCGCTACTGTCGTCCTATCGGAGACGAGTGTGGCGGTAGCTTGCCCCTGAACCGCGTACAGGCTGCGTGCCTTGATCGGATTAACGCCATTCGCGAAGTCGTTGAGAAACGCGCTTTCACTCAGTTGTATGAAACCATTCGTCGTTACGATTCCGGCGCTGGCTGGCGGCGTGGGAAACCGTGCGGCCAGCGCCGTGAAATCCTCGCCAGCGTCTGGGGCGCGAGCGGCCACGAAGACCAGGGCTGTTACTTTGGGATCGACACCGACTTGAGATACGACTGTACCGCTGTAGGAATGACCGGCGAGGACCGTCGGGCCGTCCTGTAACGCGATGGCGCGCTGCGCCGCCGCCACGCTTTCTTCCAACGACGTCAGCGGATTCTGCACTGACGTCACGTTGAAGCCTGCCAGCTGAAGCGGCACGATCACATTGGACCAGCTAGACCCATCCGCGTATAGGCCGTGGACCAGCACAATGTTGCGGACACCGGTAGGGGCCGCAATCTGAGCTTTGCCCGATCCCGCGAGCAGCGACAGTCCGGTTCCGGCAACGAGCGAGGCAGATAACGTACGACGAGACAACATCATGGGACTAAACTCCTTACCCGTTTGACCTTGGAAGACACGCGATCCGGCTGTGACAGGGCGAAAAGCCTTCACACCGCGTAAGTCCATTACTGTCATTTTACGTGACGTTACTCACGCTGCCTCTGTCGGCTGACAAGTGCCGCCTCAAAAAGGTCTCGCCTAGTGCGAGGGTTCAGTGGAGAGAACGCTGATGAAAAGTCAGCCTGTTCTGGTCACTGGGGCCACCGGTGGCTGGACGATCAGACCTGTGTGCCCACTAGGCTACGGACGCATTGAGCGTTAGTTGATCTGCCGCGAGGTCGGCGTCGTCGAGGCGCCAAGCGGCTTACCGAGTCCCGGGTCCGCCGGTGAGCGGCGCACCATGGTCATCCCGCCTGCGGACCGATCCATCCGCGCCCTGCCGCGTCCTTGGGGCTCGTCCGCGGCGATGACGGCGCGGAGCAGGGCGGCCAGGAACGAGCGGCCCCACCCGAGCGGGGAAGCCGGCGCGATCGCCTGCCACATGGCCTGCCACCGTTCCTGCCTCTCGCCGAGCTCCATCCTGAGCGCCGTATCCATGGCGTCGGCCATGTCGTCGGCGTCGTGCGGGTTGACCAGCAGCGCCGCCTCGAGTTGCCTCGCGGCTCCGGCGAAGCGGGACAAGACGAGGGCGCCCGGGTCTTGCGGATCCTGCGCGGCCACGTACTCCTTGGCGACCAAGTTCATACCGTCGCGCAGTGGCGTGACCAGGCCGACGCGTGCCTCGCGCATGTAGCCGGCCATCTGGTTGCGCGCGCCGGCGCGGGCCACGATGCGCAGCGGAGTCCAGTCCGGATCGCCGTACTCGCTGTTGATGCTCCCCGCCTCGTGGTCCATCGCGGTCCGCAGGGTGCGATAGGGGACGACGTCCTTGCGCGACACGGCGGCGATCTGCAGCAGGGTTATCTGCCGGCACCAATCCGGGCGGGTCTCCAGCAATCGGCGATACCCACCGATCCGTTGCAGCACGCCTTTCGTGGGATCGAGCCGGTCGACCCCGAGTATCAGCCGCTGACCTTGCAGGCTCCGGCGCAGGCGCTCGGTGGCTTGACCCCGCCAAGCCCGCGTGGCGGTCGCGGAGAATTCATAGGAGTCGATCTCCACAGGGAACACGCCGAGCCGTACCCGGCGGCCGGGTAGGTGCAGCCAGCCGTCCACGTAGTCCAGTGCGCCCGCGAGCGCCTGGGCGGCAGCGGCGAAGTTCTCGGCATCGCGGTCGGTTTGGAAGCCGATCAGGTCGGCCGAGAGCAGGTCCCGGATCAACGCCGGCATCTCCGAGACACTCGCCAGCACGTCGGGACCGGGGAACGGGATGTGCAGGAAGAAACCGATCGGGTTGCGTACGTGTCGAGCCCGCAGCATCGCCGGCATCGCCATCAAATGGTAGTCGTGTACCCAGATCAGGTCGTCGGGCCGCAGCAATGGCATCAGTGCATCCGCCAGGCGGGCATTGACCTCCCAGTATACTTGAGCATCACGCCGGTCGAAGGTCATCAGCTCCGGCATCGTGTGCAGCAGCGGCCAGAGAAGACCGTTGGAGAAGCCGCTGTAATAGCGGTCATGTTCCGACTGCGTGAGCTCGACGGTGGCGAAGAAGACCTTGTCCGCCTCAACCGTGCTGACCGGCGCCGAGGCCGCCCCCGCCGCCACTTTGCCGCTCCAGCCGAACCACACTCCGCCCCGCTTGGCCATCAGCCCGTCAAGCGCGACGGCGAGGCCGCCCGCTTGATTTCCGCTCGCGGCCGGGGCCGGTACTCTGTTGGATACCACGACCAGGCGGTTCATTTCGCCTCCAGCAGTGCCACGGGGAGATGGGCCAATATCTCAGTGAGTATAAGGCGGCCCGAGGTCCCCGTGTAGCCTGGCCCGCCAAGTACGTCGGTCATCGCCCTGTTACTTAGGTTACGTGGCAAGGAGATTGCGGTTACGTCCCAGGCATCGCGGGCGATCAGAGGGGGCGCGTCGGAGCCGAGGAGTTTGGCAGCGAGGCGCGTGGCCACCGCGACGTTGGCGCGACCTTCGTGAACGCGAGCGAACGCAACGACATGTTCCGCCAGCTTTCCTTCCACTCGAAGCTTCACGTAGGCGCCGTCGGCGAACAGCCCCGACGCCCGTCGGCGATAGTCGAGCGCGCGGGCGATGATCGCCTGCTTCACGCGCCCGTCCCGCCACGAGGGCAGCAATTGTGCGGGCGAGGCGGCCGCCGACAGGGCCTGCTCGCGCGCCGCGTAATCGACCGGACGCCGGTTATCGGGATCGACCAGGGAGAAATCCCAGAACTCGGTGCCCTGGTAGAGGTCGGGCACACCGGGGCTGGTCAGGCGCAGCAACGTCTGCGCGAGCCCGTTCAGGGCGCCCGCGGGCGCGATCCGGTGCGCGAAGGCGGCGACCTCGTGGGCAACGCGGGCGGCGCGCTCGGGGTCGAGGATCTGGTCGAGGAACACCCGGCAAGCGCCTTCATACTCTATGTTGGGGGCGGCCCATTCCGACCGGCGCTTGGCTTCCCGCAGCGATTTCTCCTGCCAGCCCGCGACGCGTTCGCCGAACGCGGCAACCCCGGCCTGATCGTCGGCGGAGAGGGCCAGCGGCCAAGCGGCGACCAGGGTTTGATACAGCATCAGCTCGTCGGTCGCGTCCGGCGCCGGGCTGCCGTCCACCTCGCGTTTCAGCGGAGAGTTCAGCCGCATCAGCCGTGTCAGCAGCGCCTCCCACTCGTCCGGGATTTCGCTCAGCACGGCCAGCCGCACACGCGTGTCCTCGCCGCGCTTGTGGTCGTGGGTGGCGGTCGCCAGCAGCGCGCGCGGGAAGCGCTTCCGACGGTCGAGGTTGCCGCTCTCGAACGCGGCGGGCGAGATCGCGAACTGCGACGGCTCGGACCCGACCTCGTTGCGCGAGAGCAGGCGACCGTAGCGATAGAACGCCGTGTCCTCGACCGACTTCGCGGCCGTCGGCGCGGAAAGCTGCTGGAACCGCACCATCGCCCGCAGCCGTTCCTGCCGCCGGACGCCGGCGGGTTCCGCGCGGATATCCGCGCCGGCCAGCCACTCGCCGACAAGATCGAGCAGGGGGCGGTCGGCGGTGCGCACGGTCCGCCGCGCGCCCGCCATCGCCCAGGCCAGCACCCTCGCGTCCACCTCCGAGATGCCGCTCATCCCCGCATAGATGCGATAGACGGGGAAGTGGACCAGCAATTCCTCCAGCGACCGGCGCACCGCGGTCAGCGTGTAGTCGCGCGTGGACAGCCGGCGGCGGGCCACGCGATGCAGCGCGGCAGCGGTGTTGTACAACTCGCTGAACAGGCTTTCGCGCAGGATCTGCCGGCGGGCGGGCCGCGCCTCATCGAGGAACTGTCCTGGCCGCCCGGTGAGCGTGGTCCACAGCTCGGTCAGTTTCTCTTCCCCGGCGGGGTCGTGCAATACGGCTGCACTATCGTTCATGAAGTCGTAGCCCGTGGTGCCATCGGTCAGCCAGTCGGTCGGCATCCGTTCGTGGGGGGCAAGGATCTTCTCCACCCAGATCACCGGCGGCTCCGGCGACAGGCTTTTGGGCCGCGCCGCCTGTTCGACCGCCATGCGGCGCCGCAGCTTGCGGCAGTAGGCGCGTGGGTCGGCAAGCCCGTCCACGTGATCGATCCGCAACCCGTCGATCAGGCCCTCGGCGTACAGCTTGAAGACGTAGGCGTGGGTGTCGTCGAAGACTTGCGGCAACTCGACACGAACGCCGGCCAAACCATTGATATCGAAGAACCGACGCCAGTTGATCTCGTCGGCCGCGGCGCGCCACCAGGCCAGCCGGTAGTTCTGTCGCTCGAGCAGCCGGTGCAGCCGTTCGCGCCCCTCCGCCTCGGCCGGCGCATACAAGCGCAGCATTGTCTCGATCGCACCCGGCTCGGCCTGGGCGAATTCCAGGAGCGCAACCCGCGCGTCGGCTGCCCGGCCGCGCATTCCCTCACGGCCGCCCGAACCCGGACCGATCGCGTTGAACTGCTCGGCGAGGTCGGCGAGCCCTGACTCGCGCAGCACGCCGCCATATTGCCGTGGGTCAAGCGGGAACCGGTGCGCGTCGTAGGCGGAGACGAACAGCCGGCCGTCCTCGGGATCGAACTTCAGCACCAAGTCGCCGGCTGCGAGCACCTCGCCGTAGCCCGCGCCGAGGAACGGGGCGAGCAGCTTGCCGCGCAACACGGCATCGGGCGGCTCCCAATCGACGTCGAAGTATTCCGCGTAAGGGCTGGCGCGTCCCCATTCGAGGACATCGAGCCACCAGTCGTTGTCCGAACCGCCGACGCCCATGTGATTGGGCACGATGTCGAGGATCAGCCCCATGCCGCGCGGCCGGAGCGCCGCCACCAGCCGGCGCAGCGCCGGCTCGCCGCCGAGTTCGGGATCGATCGCGTGGTGATCGACGATGTCGTAGCCGTGCGTCGAGCCGGGGCGGGATTTCAGCAATGGGGAGGCGTAGATATGACTGACCCCCAGCCGGTCCAGGTACGGGACCAGGCTTGTGGCGGCGTCGAGCGTGAAATCTTTATGAAACTGCAGCCGCGCGGTCGCGCGTAGGTCGCTCATCGGCGGCTTTCGGCCAGGGCCGCCAAGCGGGCGGCGCAACTATTCGTGTCGAGAACCCGGTCGGCGGTTTCGGGCAATCGCCGTCGCCAATTCGGGTGTTCATGCAAAGTGCCGGGCAAGTTCGGCTGCTCGACGAGACCGAGAGCATCCTCGACGGGCAGAAGCAGGAGTTCGCAGGCCGCGCGTCCCACATGGCGGACCGCCGCGTCGACCACCGTGTCAGGCTGATCGAGCGGCGGCGGGTTTCCGCTCGCCGCGCCGCTCTCCTCGAACGCCTGCCAGATCGCCACCCGGTCGCGCTCGCGAGCCGATCGCTCGTCGGCCTCATCGCGCATCTGCCCGATGCCGGCACGCAGGTCGAGATCGTGGCCGCCCCACCAGCCCGCGACGGTCGGCAGATCGTGCGTGCTGGTCATCGCCACGGCCTCGGGCGTCCACGCGGCCGGCGGCATGAACCGCGCCTTGTCCCGCTCGAACCACAGCACGCGCATCCCCATCACCCCGGCGTCCCGAAGCCGCTCGGAGAACCCCTCGGGCACGGTGCCAAGGTCCTCGCCCAGCACGACCGCGCGATGCCGCTGCGACTCGAGCGCCACCAAACGCAGCAGGTCCTGCTCGGGGAAGCGGAGATACGCGCCTTCATGCGCCCCGGCGCCCTCCGGCACGACCCAGAGCCGGTTGAGCCCCATCACGTGATCGATCCGCACCCCGCCGGCGTGCCGCAACGCCGCGCGCATCATCTCGAGGAAGGCGCCGTAGGCGTGCTGCCGCAATCCGCGCGACGAGAACGCGACCAGGCCCCAATCCTGCCCGCCCGGGCTGAGCAGGTCCGGTGGGGCGCCGACCGTGAGCCCGATCAGCATCTCGTCCTGCCGGCTCCAGGCATGGCTGCCGCCGGCATCGGTTCCCACCGCCAGGTCGGAGATCAGGCCGATCGGCATACCGGCGTGTTTTGCCGCTTCTTGCGCCTCCGCGAGGCCGCGATCGGCGCGCCATTGCAGCCAGGCGTGGAAGCCCACCTCCGCCGCATGCTCGCGGGCAAACTGTTCGACCGCATGGTTGGTGGGGTCACGAAACCCGTCCGGCCAGTCGCGCCAGTTCCAGCGTCCCGGGTCCTCGGCGAACAGGTGTGCGTGCAGCGCCTCGAACCGCGCGTGCCGTTCGAGGACGTCGCCTTGCTCCTGCCGATACTGCTCGAAGGCCGACCGCTCGCGTGTCTGATCGTAGATGCGTCGCAAAGTCGCGAGCCGCGACCGGGTGGACGCCGGCCAGTCGACGAGATCAAGCGCCTCAAGCCGCGCGCGCTCGGCGTCCTCACTGTCGGGCAGCGCGGCATGCAGGACGTTGAGCATCACGCGGCTCGACGGCGCATAGGGGCTGAACCGCTCGGGATCGGCGGAGAACTGCGCGTGCACCGGGCTGATCGCGACGGCGGCCGCGCCATGTCCGGCGGCGGAGCGCACGAAGTCGCCGAGGGCGGCGAAATCCCCCACCCCGCCATCGCCCTTGCGTCGCAGCGAGTAGAGCTGGACCGCAAGCCCCCAGGGCCGCGCGCCGCGACAGACCTCGCTCGGTCGAAGGCAACGCGCCGGCGCGATCGCCAAGGTCACCGCGCCATCGGCGAGCTCGAGCTGGTGGTAGCCGGGGATGTCGATGGGCGGAAGGATCGAGGCGCCGTTTTCCTGCTGAGCCTCGCCCTCGAACAGGCTACCGTCCTCGAACGTGACGCGGAAACGACCGATCCGAAGCGGCAGGCGCGTTTCTTGCCCGGCAACGCCGGTCACCAGCGGCGGCAGTTCGCCGCTGTGGTCCTGCCGCTCCAGCAATGCCCGCGAGTCGCGGATCTCGCCCTCGCTGCCGGCCGGAAGGTCGAGGCCGCGCAGCACGGCCCGCAAAGTATCCGGCGAGACGTCGCGCATCTCGCCGAACGCATCGCGCCAGCGTGGCGCGACGCCGCCGGCCTCGGCGAGCGCAAGTAGTTCGGTGTCGCTCATGCCTTTCGCTCGGCGAGATAGGCGACGGTGCTGCAAGCGGGCAGCGCGCCCTCCGGCACCACGCGCGTCATCTTCTCGCCGGTGCCGTAGAGCATCTCTCCGGCGAGCGGGCTGATCGGCACCGGTGCGTCACCCAGATTGATCGCCAAGGTCAGTAACGCCCCGTTGCCGAGCCGCCACCGCCCGACCACCGCCTTGGGGCCGATCACCTCCGCGCCCTCGCTTGTGCAGCCGGGGATCCCGGGAACGATGAACCGATGCCGCAACGCCAGCAACTCGGCATGCAGCGCCCGTACGACGGCGGGTCCCGGTTGGCCGGCCTCGGTCGGATCGGGCACGGAGGCGGCGAATGTGCCTGTCGCGTTCGGATCGGGGATAGTCTCCCGCCGCCCCGGGTCGGCGAACGCCGCGAAGCGCTGGAACTCCCGCCGCCGCCCCTCCCGTACCAGCCTGGCCAGCTCCTCATTGTGGTCGGTGAAGAACAGGAACGTTGTCTTGGTGCCCCATTCCTCGCCCATGAACAGCATCGGGATGGTCGGGCTCAGCAGCAGCAGCGCGGTAGCCGCCCGCAGCGCCTGGGCATCGGCGATCTGCGACAGCCGCTCGCCGAATGCGCGGTTTCCCACCTGATCGTGGTTCTGCAAGCAGATCACGAATGCGGTCGTCGGCAAGCCCGCGCTCGGCTCGCCGCGTGGGTGGCCTGAATGGGGCGAAACCTCGCCCTGGTAGGCAAAGCCCTCGGCCATGCAGCGGGCCAGCAGCCGCGCCGCGTCCTGGAAATCCTCGTAGTAGCCTTCGTACTCGTCGGTGAGCATGACGTGGAGGCAATGATGCCAGTCGTCCGTCCATTGCGCGTCGAACAGGCCCGGTGCGAGGTGGCTGGCCTTGTTGCCCTCGTGCTCGAGGATCAGATGCACGTGCCGGCCGGGCTCGACGGTGCGGCGGATGGTCCGGGCCATCTCGTCGAGGAAGTCTGGTTCGAAGATCGCGTGCACCGCATCGAAGCGCAAGCCGTCGAAGCGGTATTCCATCAGCCAATAGAGCGCGTTCTGCTCGAAATAGTCGCGCACCTCCGGGCGCCGGAAGTCGATCGCGGCACCCCAGGGCGTCGACAGGTCGTTGCGAAAGAAACTCTCCGCGTAGGCGTGCAGGTAATTTCCGTCGGGGCCGAAGTGATTGTACACGACGTCCAGGAAGACCATCAGCCCTATCCCGTGCGCGTCGTCCACCAGCGCCTTGAGCTGCTCGGGCGTGCCGTAGGCGGCATCGGGCGCGTAGGGCAGCACGCCGTCGTAACCCCAGTTGTGCCTTCCAGGGAAGTCGGCGATCGGCATGAGCTCGATCGCTGTGACGCCGAGCTGCCGAAGTCCGGGCAGCCGCGCCCGGATACCCTCGAAGCCGCCTATCGCGCCCGGATGCAGCTCGTAGACCACGGCCTCGTGCCAGGGCCGTCCGCGCCATGACCCATTGCGCCAGTCGTAGGCTGCTGCGTCGACCACAACACTAAGGTCATGCACGTCGCCCGCCTGTTGCCGCGACGCGGGATCGGGCACCGCGAGCCCGTCGGGCAGCCGGAACCGGTAGCCCGCCCCGGGCCGGCAGGGGGCCACCACCTGTTTCCAGCCTTCCGCTTCGGATTGCATGGGGATCGGGGTCTCCCCGTCGATTTCAAGCGAAACCGACGCGGCCGACGGTGCCCAAAGGCGGAAGCGGACGGAGCCGCTGCCGTCCGGCTCGGCGCCGAACGGCAGCGCGTGCTTGAAATGGGTCATGGACAGGTTCCGGCCGTCAGGAAGCGAGCAGCACCAGGGTTGCGAGCGGCGGCAAGGTCAGCAGCAAGGAAGTCTCGTGGCCATGCGCGGCGATGGCCTCGGCGCGGATCGCGCCGCCGTTGCCCATGTTGGAACCGCCGTAGACGGCGGCATCGGTGTTGATCATCTCGCGCCAGAGCCCGTCGCGGGGCACGCCGATGCGATAGCCCGGGCGCGGCACCGGCGTGAAATTGCACACGACGAGCGCGGGCGCGTCGCCATCCCGGCCAAGGCGCAGCCAGGCGAACACGCTCTGCTCGCGGTCGTCCACCACCACCCAGTCAAAGCCCCCCGGATCGCAGTCGCGGGCGTGCAAGGCTCCGATCTCGCGATAGGCATGGTTGAGGTCGCGCACCAGCTTCTGCATTCCGGCATGGCGCGGGTCGTCAAGCAGGTGCCAGTCGAGCCCCGTATCATGGTTCCACTCGCGCTCCTGCGCGAACTCGCCGCCCATGAACAGCAGCTTCTTGCCCGGCATGGTCCACATGAAACCAAAGTAGGCGCGCAGATTGGCGAAGCGCTGCCAATCGTCGCCCGACATCTTGCGGATCAGCGAGCCTTTTCCGTAGACCACCTCGTCGTGCGACAACGGCAGCACGAACCGTTCGGAGAAGGCGTACATCAGCCCGAACGTCATCGAGTCGTGGTGCCAGCGGCGATTGACCGGGTCTTCCTGCATGTAGTGGAGCGTGTCGTGCATCCACCCCATGTTCCACTTGTAATCGAAGCCGAGGCCGCCTTCGTCCGCCTTGCGCGTCACGCCCGGCCACGCCGTGCTCTCTTCCGCGATCAGCGATGCCCCCGGGCAGCGCTCGGCGACGACACGGCTCAACTCCTGCAGGAACGCGACCGACTCCAGATTTTCCCGCCCGCCGTAGCGGTTCGGAATCCACTCGCCCGCCTGGCGGCTGTAGTCGCGGTACAGCATGGAGGCGACGGCATCCACCCGCAGCCCGTCCGCATGGTAGTGCTCGAGCCAGTGCAGCCCGCTGCCGATCAGGAAGCCGCGCACCTCGTTGCGGCCGTGATTGTAGATGAACGTGTTCCACTCCGGGTGGAAGCCTTCCTTCGGGTCGGCGTGCTCGTAAAGCGGCGTGCCGTCGAAGCGGGCGAGGCCGTAGGAGTCGCTCGGGAAATGCGCCGGCACCCAGTCGAGGATGACGCCGACGCCGGCGCGATGGCAGCGATCGACGAAGCGCGCGAACGCCTCGGGCGGCCCAAGCCGGGCGACCGGGGCGAACTGCCCGAGCGGCTGGTATCCCCAGGAACCGCCGAACGGATGCTCCATGATCGGCAGCAGCTCGACATGCGTGAAGCCCATGCGCGCGACGTAGGGCACCAACCGCTCGGAGAGCATGTCCCAGCCGGACCGTTCGTCCGGACCCATCGGCAGCCAGGAGGCGGCGTGGACCTCATAGATCGAGATCGGCGCGTCGGGCGCTTGCCGCTGCTTCTGCGTCGCCATCCATTGCGAGTCGTCCCAGCGCATCGGCGCGGTGTCGGCGATGACCGAAGCGGTCGCTGGCGGCGTCTGGTCGGCCCAGGCAACCGGATCGGCCTTGAGCGGCAGCATCCCGCCGTCAGGCCCGAGGATTTCGTACTTGTATCGCGCCCCCGGGATCAGGCGCGGGATGAACAGCTCCCAAACCCCGCCCCCCAAGCGCAGCCGCATCGGATGGCGGCGACCGTCCCAGGCGTTGAAGTCACCGACCACGGAAACCCGCCGGGCGTTGGGCGCCCAAACCGCGAAGCGAACGCCGCGCACGCCTTCGACCTGCATCGGATGCGCGCCCAGGCATCGGCCCAGATCGTGATGGCGTCCTTCTCCGAGCAGATGCAGGTCGATGTCGCCGAGCAGCAGCGGGAACGAGTACGGGTCCTCGGTCTCGCGCGTCGACTCGCCGGTGTCGATGCGCAGGACATAGGGAACCAGGCCGCCCCGCAGCACGCCCTCGAACAGCCCGGCGGGATGGATCTGCTCGAGCTCGCAGAGCGTGTCTCCGGTTGCCCGGCCGACCAGGGCGACGTGCCGAGCGTCGGGCTGGAAGCTGCGGACCACGGTTCCTTCGGGTGCCGGGTGCGGGCCGAGGATGGCGAACGGGTCGCCGTGGCGGGCCTGCACGATGGCTTCGACCGCCGCCGGGTCCGGTCGATGCCCGCTCATGCCAACGCCGTCTCGGCCCGCGCCGTCAATCGGTCAGCGATGCGCAGCAGCCCGAGCATCGGGATGCCTAGCCAGGTCGGGCGGTTCGCCGCCTCGTAGCGGATCTCGTACGCGGCCTTCTCGATCAGGAACAGGTCGAGCAACGCCGGCTCGGCGTCCGGCGGCACCCAGGGGTTCGGCGCTTCGGCTAGCACTGCCTTGTACGAGTCGAGAAACGCCTTGCTCGCCTCGTCGCGGAACCGCTCGAGCAGGACGACGCGACGCTCGTTGGTCTGCGGCGAACTGGCGGTGCGCCCCGGCGCGGCCGCGGCGGCGGCGTAGTCGAACGAGCGGAGCAGCCCCGCCACGTCGCGCAGCGGCGAGCCTTTCATGCGCCGCTGCGCCATCGGCCGCGCTGGCTCGCCTTCGAAGTCGATGATGAACGCGTCGCCTTGCACGACGAGCACCTGGCCGAGGTGGAAGTCGCCATGCACGCGGGTTCGCGTCGCACCCCTGCCTTCCTCGGCGAGCCGCCGTGCCGCGTCCTTCAGCTCCGGCTCGCGTTCGAGCAGCGTATTGGCGAGCGTGCCGGTCATCTCGTCGGGCCACTCGCGGATGCCGCGCAGCAGCGCGAACGCTCCGTCGATCTGCTCGATCGCGCCGTCGGCCCAGCCAGCCAGCGTGTCGCCGTCGGCCGGCTCCGGCGAGAAATCCGGATCGTCGTTCGCCCGCGACAGCACCCCGTGCAGCTCGCCGAGCCGCCGGCCGATCGCCGCGGCGAACGGCAGGTAGGACTTGAACGCATCTTCATCTTGCGCCTGCTCGTGGCCGGTGACGGCGATCTCCTCGGCCTCGCGCGCGAGGAAATCGAGCGTGAAACCCCATCCGTCGCCCTGGTTGCGAACGAAACCCTGCACCAGGCCGAAGGTGTTGGGCGTGCCGTCGGCATCGACGCGCACCATCTCTCCGAACAGCGGCGCGCTGTTGCCGAAGCCCTGCTCCGTCAGGTAGCGCGTCATCTCGCCCTCGGGGTGCACGCCGGCGCTGACCCGGCGCACGACCTTGAGCACCAGGGCGTCGCCGATGATGAGCGAGCTGTTCGACTGCTCGGCCGAGAGTCGGCGGATTTCGGCATCATCGGCAAGCTCGAGCTCGCCCATCAGCGAGGTCGGGATGAATTGCAGTTCGCCGCCCGGAATCTCGAGCCGCAGCTCATCGCGCAGCGCCTTGACCATGGCGCGCGCGAACACGTCGAGGGCAAAGCCGTCGGTGAGATAGCCGATGTCGCGCCCGCGGCGCAGCCGGGTCAGCGCGAGCTGCTGGATCAGCGGCCCCGGCTCGTCCTCACGCGCGCCCCCGAGCGGCAGCGCGTAACGCTCGGTCCGGTTGCCGACCTCTGCCTCGACCTCCGCCAGCAGCACCGCGCCCCCGCTATCCGGCAGCCGCACCGCGTAGGCGATGCGAACCGCGTCCAGCCGTTCGCCTTTGGAGGCGAACCAGCGGCGCTTGGGCAGGTAGGCGGGAAGCACTTCGCCCTCGAGCACGGTGCGCCCCGACGGCGACAGCAAGTCTTCCAGGTGATGACGAACGACCAAGGTGGCGTACTCCGGCAGGGGCTCCGGTGCCGGCATGTGCCAGGACGGCAGTTGCGCTTGGGATGCCAGCAGGAACCAGAAGAAACCATACGGCGGCAGGGTGAGCAGATAGGTGAGCTGTCCCACCGGCGGGAACGCCGAACCGCCGACGATGTCCACCGGCACGCGGCCGTTGAACGCGGACAGGTCGAGCTCGACGGCCTGCGCCGAGCGCGACAGGTTGCTCACGCACAGGATCGTTTCGTCCGAGCCGTCCTCGTTGCGCAGCTCGCGGAGGAAGGCGAAGATCTTGCGGTTCCCGGGATACAGGAACCGGAGCGTGCCGCGGCCGAACGTCTGGTGCCGCCCCCGCACCGCGAGCATCCGGCGCGTCCAGTTCAACAGGCTGTGCTGGTCGGCGAGCTGCGCCTCGACGTTCACCGAGTCGAAGCCGTACATCGCGTCCATGATCGGCGGCAGCACGAGGCTCGCCGGATCGGCGCGCGAGAAGCCGCCGTTGCGATCCGGCGACCACTGCATCGGCGTTCGCACGCCGTCGCGGTCGCCCAGATGGATGTTGTCGCCCATGCCGATCTCGTCGCCGTAATAGATGACCGGCGTGCCCGGCATCGACAGCAGCAGGCCGTTCATCAGCTCGATGCGCCGCCGGTCGCGCTGCAGCAGCGGTGCGAGACGCCGGCGGATGCCGAGATTGATCCGGGCGCGGCGATCGGCGGCGTAGGTCTCCCAGAGGTAGTCGCGTTCGTTGTCCGTCACCATCTCGAGCGTCAACTCGTCGTGGTTGCGCAGGAAGATCGCCCATTGGCAGTTGGCCGGGATCTCCGGCGTCTGGCGCATGATGTCGGTGATCGGGAAGCGGTCCTCCCGCGCGATCGCCATGTACATGCGCGGCATCAGCGGGAAGTGGAACGACATGTGGCACTCGTCGCCCTCGCCGAAATACTGCTGCGCGTCCTCCGGCCATTGGTTCGCCTCGGCGAGCAGCATCCGCCCCGGCGCGTAGGCGTCGAGCTCGGCGCGGAACCGCTTCAGGAGCGCATGGGTCTCCGGCAGGTTCTCGTTGTTCGTGCCTTCGCGCTCGACTAGGTAGGGGACCGCGTCGAGCCGCATTCCGTCGACGCCGAGGTGGAGCCAGAAGCGCATCACCGACAGCACTTCCTGCAGCACGCGCGGATTGTCGAAATTGAGGTCCGGCTGGTGCGAGTAGAACCGATGCCAGTAATAGGCGCCGGCCTTGTCGTCCCACGTCCAATTCGACTTCTCGGTGTCGACGAAGATGATCCGCGTGCCGGCGTATTTGTCGTCCCGGTCGGACCACACGTAGAAGTCGCGCGCCTGCGATCCCGGCTTCGCCTCGCGCGCCCGCTGGAACCACGGATGCTGATCGGAGGTGTGGTTGACCACCAGCTCGGTGATCACGCGCAAGCCGCGCGCGTGCGCCTCGTGGATGAACTTCCGCACGTCGGCCAGCGAGCCGTATTCGGGATGCACGCCGCGGTAGTCCGCGATGTCGTAGCCGTCGTCGCGTCGCGGCGACGGATAGAACGGCAGCAGCCAGATCGCGGTCACGCCCAGCTCGGCGATGTAGTCGAGCCTCTGCATCAGTCCCTTAAAGTCGCCGACGCCATCGTTGTCGCTATCGAAAAACGATTTCAGATGCAACTGATAGATGACCGCGTCTTTGTACCAGAGCGGGTCCTCGATCGCCGGCAACTTCGGCGCGCGCTCGTGTGCGTGACTCATCAGGCGGGCCGCACCCGCCAGATCGCATACGGCATCGACGGCTCCAGCCTCAGATGCTGGCGCGTGCCCTGCCATACGGTTGTCGTCCCGCTCACCAAGTCGTCCACCTCGACAGCTGCCGTGTCGGGCAGCCCCCACTCCCACAGAGGCACCACGAAATCAGCCTCCTGCACGCTGTGCGGATCGAGACTCACCGCGATCAGCACCGTGTTGGACCGGTCGGGCGTGGTCTTGCGATAGTAGATGATGGCATCATTGAAGATAGTTTGGAATGTCACGTTCAGGTGGGTGTGCAGCGCCGGGTTGGTCTGGCGAATGCGGTTCAGTCGCGTGATCTCCGGCACGATGTTGCCAGGCCGGTCCCAGTCCCATGCGCGGATCTGGTATTTTTCCGAGTCGGCGTATTCCTCGCGTCCGGGCAGCGGCTGCGCTTCGCACAGCTCGAACCCGTTGTAAACACCCCACAGCCCCGAAAGCGTCGCGGCCAGGGCGGCGCGGATCAGGAAGCCGGGCCGGCCAGAGGTCTGCAGGAACACCGGGTTGATGTCCGGCGTGTTGACGAAGAAATGCGGGCGGAAGAACTCGCGCGGCCCGGTCGTCGTCAGTTCCTCGAGATATTCGGTCAGCTCCCGCTTGGTGTTGCGCCATGTGAAGTAGGTGTAGGATTGCGAGAACCCGACCTTGGCGAGCCGGTACATCACCTTCGGCCGGGTGAAGGCCTCGGCGAGGAAGATCGCGTCGGGGTAGCGCGCGCGCACTTCCGCGATCATCCAGTGCCAGAAGGGCAGCGGCTTGGTGTGCGGATTGTCGACGCGGAACAGGCGGATCCCCTGGCCCGCCCAGAACAACACCACGTCGCACAGCGCCACCCAGAGATCGGGCACCGCGCCGGGGGTGTAGAAATCGACGTTGACGATATCCTCGTACCGCTTCGGCGGGTTTTCCGCGTAGCGGATCGATCCGTCCGGGCGCCAGTCGAACCAACCCTTGTGATCGCGCAGCCAGGGATGATCCGGCGAGCACTGGATGGCGAAGTCGATCGCCAACTCGATGCCCTGCCGCTCCGCCGCCTCGCGCAGCCGCTGCAAATCCGCGAGCGTGCCGAGTTCGGGATGCAACGCGTCATGCCCGCCCTCGGGCGAGCCGATCGCGTACGGGCTCCCGGGATCGTCGGGGGCGGGCGTCAGGCTGTTGTTGCGCCCCTTGCGGTTCTTCCGCCCGATCGGACTGATGGGCGGAAAGTACAGCACGTCGAAACCCATGTCGCGGATGCGCGGCAGATGCCTGATCACATCGGCGAACGTGCCATGCCGCTTCGGATCATCGCTCATCGAGCGCGGGAAAATCTCATACCAGCTCGCGAACCGCGCGGCGGTGCGCTCCGCCTGGACCTGCAGCGCCGGTTCCACGCGGGTCGCGAACGGACGCGGATCGATCCGCCCCATGTTGCCGGCCATCTCGGACGACAGCAGCATCGCGCGCTGCGCCGCCTCGTCGAGCCCGGCAAGCCGCCTCAGGATCGCGCCTATCGCGGCGTCCCCGGTCGTTTCGGCGGTCTCGCGCACCAGCGCGACCCCTTCCTGCACCTCGAGCCGGGTATCGACGGCCGCCGCCTGCTTCTTGGCCAATTCGTCCCGGAAGCTGCCGAACGCATCCCGCCAGGCCTCGACGGTGAACAGGTAGGTGCCGATCTCCGCCAGCGGGAAGCTCGCCTGCCAGCGATCGTTGCCGAGCGGGCGCATCGGCGTCTGCCGCCACGCGCTTTCCCGCGCGTCCCGCCACATCAGGACGACGCCAAGCACGTCGTGCCCATCGGCGATCACGTCGGCTTCCACCACCACCGTCTCGCCGACCACGCGCTTGACCGGGAATAGCCCGTCCTGAACCGAAGGTGAGACCTGCTCGATCGCGATCCGCGGCGCTTCGCACGCCTCGTCGGCGGTCTGCTGCAGCGGTGGACGTTGCATCGGCCGCGGCTCGGAGCGAACGCCGCAGTACAGCAGCACCTCGCCCGCCTCCACCACCGCCGTCTCGCCCGGTCCCAGCGACGGACGATCCGGCGGCAGCACCGGCTCGAACCGAGCGAATGTGCCGCCGGCGGCTCCGATCAGCGTCGCGGCCGGCAGGGTGTGGCGTCGCACCGGATCCACGTTGCCGACCACCAGCATGGGGCGGCTGCTTGTTCGTCCGCCGCGCAGGACGGCCACGCAATCGGACCCGGCACCCGCCAGCAGCGCCGGAGCGGCAGCGGTGCCGAGTGCGGGTTCGGACGCGCGGGTCCGGTTGAGGACGGCGATCCGCTCGGACAGGTCGAACGGCGCGGCCTCGCGCAGGGCGGCGAAATCCTCGGGCCCGTCCGTCGCGGGGTGCATCGGCCGGACCGCACCGAACTCGAAGCCCATCGGCATCATCCAGCCGGCGCCGAGCGCGGCGGCGAACGCCAGCCCCCGCTCGTACACCGGTCGCAAGACGGCGGGGGCATGCACCTGCATCGCAAGCCGCGCTTCAAACGGCGCCTCGGGTGCCGCGATCACCGGCGCCATCCGGTTCAGCTCGACGAGCTCGGTCCAGAACCACTCGGCGCGATAATCCCACCAGGGCAGGGAACCGAACAGGAAGTCGAACCCCGCCGAGGCAAGCGCCGCCCGCGGCGCCCCGGGCGCCCAGCCGAGAAACGCAGCGTCTCCCTGAGACCGAACCGATGTGATGATGGAGGCGAGAATGGAGGGCGCCAGCGCCCCGGGCCGGAGAATCCGGAACCCGCCGACCCCGGCGCGGACCCAGCGGGTGAGCTGGGCCGCCCACCATTCGGCGACGCGCGGGGCCTGGTCGCGCAAACGCGCGGCTTCGAAGTTCCCCCCGGCGCCCCGCGGGTCGAGGGCGGCGGTTCCGTCAAAGCCGCCGAACAGCTCGGGGTGACGTTCGGCCGCCGGCGAGTCCGCCGCCACCTGATCGAGCACGACGTCCAGGAGCAGCTTGAGACCGGCCTTGCCGCACGCGTCGGACAGGGTTGCCAGCGCCCGCTCCGCGTCGCCCTTCCAGCCGAGCCGCTCATCGATGCGGTCGTAATCGGCCGGCAGGAACAGGTCGCGGCTCGGACCCGTCGCGAACGGCGGAGCGAGCAGCACGTGGTCGAAGCCGAGCAGCCCGACCCGCTGGAGCTGGGCGTCCCACCCGGCGAGCGGACCCGCGAGCAGCGGGTTCAGGTAGTAGATCCGGGGCGCCTTCGATCCCGCGTTCGCGCCGTCCGGCGACGCCCGTGTTGCGGGTTCCGCAGCCTGCTGCTCAATGTCCAACATTGCCCCACGCGCGTCGTTCGCCGTTCCGACAGATCGCGCGGCGGTTGTCCGGGTTCCGTCCCGCACCGGCTTTCGCGCGTCCACCGCCGCCCGCCAGCCGGGCTAATCCAGCTGCACGCCGCCCGTCACCGCCTGAAACGTCGCCACGGCCAAGGTCATCGGCTCGAACGGCTTGGTGATGACGAAGGCTGGTTCGACCTCCTCGCCGGTCAGCAGGCGCTCGGGATACGCGGTCACGAAGATGACCGGAACCGGATGGATCTGCTGGATGCTGGCGACCGCATTCGCCCCGTCACCCCCTATGCCGAGATTGATGTCGGCGAGGATGAGCCCGGGCCGGGTTCTCCCGGCGATCTCGACCGCGTCGCGCTCGGTCGTGGCCGTGCCGACCACGCGATGGCCGCAGCTCTGCACCAGCTCCTCGATATCCATGGCGATGATCGGCTCGTCCTCGATGATCAGCACATCCGTCGCGGCGGCGGCGCGGAGCTGCTCGCGGGCATCGGTGAGAGCGGCGCGCGCATCCTGCGCATCGAGCGCCACGATCGGCGCCGCTTGCTCGATCGACATCTCCTCGAGCGAGGTAAGCAGCAGCAGCTGCCGCTGTTTTCCGGTCAGTCCGCCGGCCGCGGGACGGGGCGACGTCATCCGCTCGAAACGCTTGGAAACGCAGGCATAAAGGGTGCCACGGGTGTCGGGCGGCAGTTTGTCGCTCGCGAGGATCTCCTTGAGGCTGTCGGCAACCAAAGCGTCTCCGCGCGCCTGGCTGCCGCTCAGCGCGCGGGCATAGCGGCGCGCATACGGCAACGCACGAACGAGAATATCCCGCGACGGCGTGGTCATCGTTGCGAACCCTCTTGCGCGAACCCGGCCGACGCCAGACTCTTGCGAGCCATATGAATTGTGTTCCCTTCCCCAAACCGCCGGCCGTCGCGGCATCGCCGCGCCAGCAAATCATCGCCTTGCTTCCCGAACTGCGCGGCTTCGCCAGGTTCCTGGTCCGGGACCGGTCGGAAGCCGACGATCTGGTCCAGGAAGGGCTGGTCCGCGCACTGGCCGCCATAGACCAGTTCCAGCCCGGCACCAACATGAAGTCCTGGCTGTACGCGATCTTGCGAAACACCTTCTTCGAGCAAACCCGGCGCCGGCGGACCGAGCGCACGCTTCTCGAGCGCGCGGGGACGCACAGCGAGGCGCAAAGCGGCAACCAGGATAGCCGCGCGGCGCTGTCCGACTTGGAGCGCCATCTGTGGAATCTGCCGCCGTTGCTGCGGGAGGCAGTCGTCCTGGTCGGCGCGCAGGAACTCAGCTACGACGATGCCGCCGCGATCTGCGGCGTGCCAGTCGGAACCGTGAAGGCGCGCGTTTCCCGCGCCCGTTCGCAGCTGAAACGCCTGGTCGACCATATTTCCCCGGAGCAGGACGGATCATCCGGCGACGCCCCCAGCGTGTGAGACGTCCCTGATAAGAAAGAAGGTTACGTCGCGGCCGAGCTTGCGCAATACGGCCAAGCTTGGGCTCGCGCATTCGTGAGTAAGAAGATGCAACGCGTTGCGCGTCTCGTTCATTGTTTGGGTATCTCGCAGCGATGCGGGCCCGACCAGGCGGCGATGTAGGAGCGACCCGATGTCAGCAACGGCTTCCGAGTTCCCCATCTTTCACGACCAGGTTATCTCCATCCTACCCAAGCTTCGGGTGCAGGCGCTGGCGTTGACGCGAAACAGGGCCGCCGCCGAGGATTTGGTTCAGGATGCGGTCTGCAATGCTTTGTCGGCCCAAGACAGTTTTATCCCAGGAACGAACTTCGCGGCCTGGATGCACCGCATCCTTCGCAATCGGTTCATTTCGAACCTCCGCAAGCGGCGGGACACGACCGATATCGACGATGTGCCGGCTTCGACATTCGCCAGCAACGCGGCTCACGAGGATCGGCTGGCGCTGAAGGAACTGGGGCAGGCGATGGTGAAGCTGCCGGCAGACCAGCGTGAAGCGCTGGTCATGGTGGTGGTGCATGGCATGAGCTACGAGGCCCTCGCCGCAGCGACGGGGTGCGCGGTTGGGACCGCGAAGAGCCGGGTGTTTCGCGCGCGGCGCCAACTCGAGGCTTGGCTGATGGGCGAGAAGCCGGAGCGTTCCACGCTGCGCGCTCAGTCTCGTGCTGCGGTCACATCCCGCGAGGAGCGGGTTTCGCCGTAACGTTTCATTCAGCATGCTGACCTGAGCTAATTGCAATCGGTCGGCGGCGGGCGCGTGGGTGCCTGTCGCCGTGCACGGCGGTCCACACATGAAACACATTCCGACAAAGCAGCGGAAAGACAAGCCGATGCCCGTCGAACCGCCGAACAAGCCGAAGGCGGAAGCTGCCTTCGATGTGTGGCTGCAGCGTGGGCTGCACGAACTATTTGACGAGGTCGCGCAGGAGCCGATCCCGGAGAACTTGCTGCGTCTGATCGAGGGTGATCGCAAGGCATAGCCGTCATACGTTTTTCATAGATGGCCTTGCGGCTCATGCTCGGCTCGGTCCGGGCCCGCCTGACGCTCTTGCTGGCAGCATCCGCGCTTCCCCTCATTATCGTGGCACTCCTTTTCGCGAGCCGGACGCGCGACGTCCTGTGGGTGATGGTTGCGAGCTTCGTGGGTGTCGCTTTCGCGGTCGGTGGCGCCGGATACGCGGTCATTCGGCCGCTCCGGGTGCTGACCGATGCTGTCGAGCATTGGAAGGCCGGCGGCTCGTTCGAGGGCACGCAATTGGGCGTCTTGCCGGTTGAAGTAGCCAACCTGGCTCGCGCGTTCTCCGACGCGACGGATTCTCTCGCCGACCACGAGGCGCAGCTCCGGGAGGCGACCACGCAACAGGAACTCCTGATGCGGGAAATTCACCATCGGGTGAAGAACAACCTGCAAATCGTGGCAAGCTTGCTCAATCTGCAGGCCAATCGCATCCGCCTTCCCGCAGCGAAGGCCGAATTCCTGTCGGCGCGAGACCGGGTACACGCGTTGGGAACGCTGCATCGCCACCTGTATCCTGAGGGGAAACTCCATTCCATCAACATGCGCACGTTCCTCACCGACCTGTGCGGCCAGCTTTTCCAGGCGATGGGTGAGCGCGAGGGCGACCGTATCGCACTGACGATCGAGGCGCCCGAGCTCGACATGTCGAGCGATCAAGCGGTCCCGCTCTCCTTGATCGTCACCGAGGCCGTCAGCAACGCGATCAAGTATGCTTTCCCGCTCGGGCGCAGAGGCAACATCAGCCTGCTGCTGACCGTCCTGTCGGATACGGCCCATCTGTCGATCCATGACGACGGCGTCGGCATCCCGGAGGGCCAAGGGCAGAGCGAGACGGGCCCGCGAGACGGTCTCGGCATTCAGTTGATTCGTGGCTTCGCTCGCCAGCTCGGGGCAACGCTCGAGGTCCGCAAGGACGAGGGCACGCACTATGATCTCGACATTCCGCTGCGCCGAGAAGGCGATGGCGAGGCCGGCGAAGCGTCTTCCAAGCAGGTTGTCTCGGTTTAGAGACCATGCTTTTTCGCGGTTACAGGCAACGGTGCCCGGCTGGAACGGCCAGGCACTGTCAATTTCCGCGCGCCTGCCCTAATTCCCGGGGAATGGCGGATGACGGCAAGCGCGGTCGGCGAGTCGAGGCGAGAGCATGGCTTCGCGCACAGGGCAGGATCGGCCGCAGGGCGACGCGACCGGTCCTGGTGCTCGGGCTCGGTGGGACGGCTCTGGCGATCGGACAAGCGTATTGTGCCGCGGGCGCGCTGGTGGGGGCGTTCAAGGGCGACGCGAGTTGGTTGCTGCTGTGCGGCTTCGCCCTGCTCGCGTTGGCGCGCGCCGGCCTCTCCCTGCTGGCCGATCGCGCCGCCTTCGCTGCTGGGGCCGCGTCGCGGCGTCGTCTGCGTAGCGACGCGCTAGGACGTGTGCTGCAGGCCGGACCTGCGCATCTCCGCGCCAGCCATTCCGCCGAGCTGACCGCTATCGTGGTCGATCGCATTGAGGCTCTCGACGGCTTGTTCGCGCGCTGGATGCCGGCCGCCGTGCTTGCCATCGCCGCTCCGGCCCTGGTCGCCTGCGCCGCGCTGCTCGCCGATCCGTTCGCCGCACTGGTGCTGGTCGCCTGCGGCCTCCTGGTCCCGGTGGCGATGGCGCTGGCAGGCCTCGGCGCGGCCGCGGCGTCGCGCCGGCAATTCACCGCGCTCGCCCGGCTGCAGACCCGCTTCCTCGACCGCATCCGGGGCATCGCGACCATCGTGATGCACGGACGCGAGGCCGACGAGGCTCGCGCGCTTGCGGTCGCCGCAGACGATTTGCGCCGGCGCACGATGCGCGTGCTGCGAGTCGCGTTCCTCTCGTCGGTGGCGCTCGACCTGGCAGCCGCCGCCGCGCTGGTCGTGCTCGCCATCCGCTACGGCTTCGCGCTGCGCGCGGGCGAGCTGGCGCATCCTGGCGTCGCACTGTTCGCGCTGCTGCTGGTGCCCGAGTTCTTCGCCCCGCTGCGCGCATTTTCCGCCGCGTATCAGGATCGGATGCACGCGGTGGGCGCCGCCGAGGCGCTGCTCGCGCTGCCGCCGCTGCCCGACCCCGCAGCGCTCACCCCGGCCCGCGAGATACGCACGGTGGCGGCCCGGGGCGCGAGCGTCGCTTTCGAGGACGTTCGGCTGACCTGGGATGAGGCACGTGGCCCTGCCCTGGACGGTCTCTCCTTTCGCGTGCCGGCCGGGGAGGCGCTGGTCCTCGCGGGACCGTCCGGCGCCGGCAAGTCGACCGCCATCGAGATCCTGCTCGGCTTCGTCCGCCCCGACAGCGGTCGAGTGACGATCAACGGCGCCGACATCTCCGATCTGGTGCCGCAAGCGCTTTCCAGGCTGACCGCGTGGATCGGCCAGCGGCCGGTGCTGTTCGCCGGCACCATCCGGGAGAACATCCGCTTCGCCCGCCCGGAGGCGACCGACGCCGAGGTGGACGAGGCCGCGCGGGCCGCCAGGGTCGATCGCTTCGCCGCCCTGTTGCCTGAGGGGTTGGATACGGCGGTAGGCGAGGCCGGCTACGGCTTCTCCGGCGGCCAAGCGCAGCGCATCGCGATCGCGCGGGCTTTCCTCAAGGACGCGCCGCTGCTGCTGCTGGATGAGCCGACCGCGCATCTTGACCCCGCGACCGAGGCGGAAGTGCTCGACAGCCTGCGCCGCCTCGCCCTCGGCCGGACCGTGATCCTGGCCAGTCACGCCGCCGCGGCACATGCCTTCGGCGGCCGCCGGGTGGATATCGTGGCCGGCCGCGCCGCCGTGGCGGCCAAGGGAGCCGCATGAGCCCGCTGCTGCGCATCGTGGCGCTGTGGCGGGGCCACGCCTTTTGGCTGGCGCTCGGCTTCCTGGCGACGCTCGCGGCCCTGCTCGCCGGCATCGGCCTGATGACCCTCGCGGGCGCGATGCTGGGGACGGCCGCGGTCGGGGTCCTGGTCGCCCCGGTCCTGCTGCGCGGGGTCGGCGCAACCAGGGTGATCCTGCGCTATTTCGAGCGGCTGTGGCTGCATGAGGGCACCTTCCGCGCGCTTGCCTCGTTGCGGGTCTGGTTCTTTCGCGGCCTGTCGCGAAGTGCCGCCGGCGGCCTCGGCTTCCGCCGCGCCGGCGACGTGCTGACCCGCCTGGTCTCGGACGTGGAGGCGCTGGACAGCCTCTACATCGGCATCATCGTGCCGCTGGTCTGCGCCGTTCTCCTGTTGCCCTTGTTGCTCGTGCTGGTCGGACGGCGCGACCCGGTGCTTGCCGCGGTCCTCGGCGCGCTGTTCGCGTCGGCTGCTTTCGGCTTGCCTTGGGCGGTCATGCGGATGACACGCGACGCCGCCCGGCGACTGACGGGCGCCGTCACCGGGCTGCGCGTCTCCGCCCTCGACGCGCTGACCGGCCTGCGCGAGGTGCGCGCCTTCGGCGCCGAGGGGCGGATGCTGGCCGCCGTGCAGGCGCGCGAGGGCGTGCTGCTCGCGGCGCAGAGGAAGGTCGCGGATCGCATGGCGCTGGCTGGCATCGCCTCGTTCCTCTGTGGACAAGCTGCGATCCTGGCGGTGCTGGTCGCGGCCGGCGTGGAGCCGGTGGTCGCCGTGGCCGCCGCGTTCCTGGTCCTCGCCGCTTTCGATGCCGTAGCTGGGCTGCCGCGGGCCGGCGCGCTCACGGGCCACGCGATGATTGCAGCCCGCCGCGTGCTTGAAGCGGCCGAGGCGCCGCCGCCGGTCGCCGATCCCGCGCGACCCGCACCGATGCCCGCCGGCACGGCGCTGCGCTTCGACGCCGTGCATTTCGGCTGGGATGCCGCTCGCCCGGCGGTGTTCGACGGCCTGACGCTCGACGTGCCGGAGGGCAGCCGCGTGGCGATCCTCGGCCCGTCCGGCTCGGGCAAGTCCACGCTCGCGGCTCTCGCGCTCAAGCTGGCTGCGCCGCAGCAGGGACGCGTGCTGCTCGGCGACACCGATATCGCGACGCTCGCCGCGGCGGACGTTCGGCGGGAGATCGGCTGGCTGAGCCAGGCGACGCACCTGTTCGACGACACCATCCGGGCGAACCTGCGCCTCGCCCGACCGGGCGCCGACGACGCGGCGCTCTGGGCCGCGCTCGATGCGGCGCGCATCGGCGACGTCGTGCGGGCGCTCCCGGACGGTCTCGAAACCTGGGTCGGCGAGGGTGGCGCCCGGTTCTCGGGAGGCCAGGGACGCCGGCTCGCGTTGGCGCGCGCCCTGCTGTCCGATGCCGCGGTCCTGATCCTCGACGAGCCGTGTGCCGGCCTTGACGGCGAGACCGAGCGCGCCTTCCTCGGCACCTTGAACGAGGTGGCCGAGGGCCGCACCGTCATCCTGATCATGCACCGCCTCACTGGCGTGGAACGGCTTGATCGGATCTGGCGCATTTCGGGCGGTCACGCCGTGGCGGCTGCCGGCTGACTGCCGCTGCCGCACGGTTGACGGGTGCCGGCCGCACCGGCAGTTATCAAGCATCAATCATTTGCGCGTAGGGATTCGCTCATGCGTAGCCTTGCTGCCGGCCTTTTGCTGCTGTCCAGCCTGGGCGCCTGCACGGCGACCGATCCGCCCGCCTCGCAGAAATTCGTCGTGTTCTTTCAGGAATGGTCGGCCGGCCTCGACGACAACGCGCAAGGGGCGATCAACGCGGCGGCCGGCTGGGCGGGGCAGCACCCTGCCCAGGCCGTGACCGTCACCGGCTTTGCCGCGCCCGACGGCAGCCAGCAGGCCAACATCGATCTGTCCCGCACCCGCGCGCAGGTCGTGACGGACCAATTGCAGAAGGACGGGGTCGCGAACAGCCGCATCCGGCTGACCGCGAAAGGCCCGACCGACTTCACCCTCGCCGCGACGGAAAGCCGCCGGGTCGAGATCGGCGTCGCCCAGCCGTAGCCGACGCGGCCCGCATGACGCATGACGCCGACGCGGACCCCGTCGCGGTCCTGCGCCGGGTGTTCGGCTTCCCCGGCTTTCGCGGCCTTCAGGGCGACGCCGTTTGCCACGTCGTTGCCGGCGGCGACGCCCTCGTGCTGATGCCGACCGGCGGCGGCAAGAGCATCTGCTACCAGGTTCCAGCGCTCTGCCGGCCGGGCACCGCGGTCGTGGTCTCGCCGCTGATCGCGTTGATGGACGACCAGGTGGCGGCGCTCCGTCAGGTCGGCGTCGCCGCCGGCGCGCTGCATTCGGAACTCGACCCGGCCGAGTCGCGCGACACGTCGCGGAACCTGATCGAGGGGCGGCTCGACCTGCTCTACGTCTCGCCCGAACGGCTGCTCGGCAACGGCACCCTGGAGCGCCTGCAACGCCTGCCGCTGGCCCTGCTCGCCATCGACGAGGCCCATTGCGTCTCGCAGTGGGGTCACGAGTTTCGCCCGGAGTACCGGGCGCTCGCCTGCCTGCCGGAGCGTTTCCCCGGCGTGCCTCGCATCGCGCTCACGGCGACGGCCGACGGGCGCACGCGCGCCGACATCCTCGCCGCACTCGGGATGCAGGACGCCGCGGTGTTCACGGCGAGCTTTCACCGGCCGAACCTGCACATCGCCGCCGAGCCGAAAATCGGCGAGACGGCGCAGCTGCGCGCGCTGCTCGACCGCCATTCCGGGGCCTGCGGGATCGTCTACTGCGGCAGCCGCGCCAAGACCGAGCGCATCGCCGCGCGTCTGTCACAGGACGGGTTCCCGGCGGTCGCGTTCCATGCCGGCCTCGAGCCTTCGGCCAAGCGCGCGGCCCTCGGCCGGTTCCGCTCCGGCGAGCCGGTCATCGTGGTGGCGACGATCGCCTTCGGCATGGGCATCGACCGGCCCGATGTCCGCTTCGTCGTGCATTTGGACATGCCCGACAGTCCGGAAGCCTATTACCAGCAGATCGGCCGCGCTGGCCGGGACGGCGATCCCTCGCACGCCTTGCTGCTCTACGGCGGCGAGGACATCGCCCGGGCGCGCCACTGGCTCGCCCAGTCCGCCGCGCCCGATGCGCAGAAGCGGGTCATGCGCGAGCGACTGGAGGCGATGATCCAGCTGACCGAGACCACCGCGTGCCGCACCCGCAGCCTGCTCGCCTGCTTCGGCGAGGCGCTCCCGGACCCATGCGGCCACTGCGACACCTGCCGGCATCCGGTCAGCCTGTTCGACGGCACCGTCGAGGCGCAGAAGGTGCTCTCGGCGGTCTACCGGACCGGGCAAATCTTCGGCGCGCAGCACGTCATTGCGGTGCTGCGCGGCCAGGAGACCCCGATGGTGCTGCGCCATCGCCACCAGGCGCTGCCCACCTTCGGCATCGGCGCCGACCGCCCGCGCGAGTTCTGGCGCTCGGTGATCCGGCAGCTCATCGCTTCCGGACTGCTCCGCACCGAAAGCGGCGAGTTCGCCAGCCTCGCCCTGGTGCCCGATGCCGCGCGCCCGGTGCTGCGCGGCGAGGAACGGGTGCAGCTGCGCGAGGACGTGGCGGCCCCGCCGCCGCGCCGGCGTCCCGGGCGCGCGCCGGGGGCGCCCCTGCCGGAAGCGCCTCGGCCGGACGTGCCCCAGGGTCTGTTCGACACGCTGCGCGCCTGGCGTGCCGCCGAGGCGAAGGGGCAGTCGGTGCCGCCCTACGTCATCTTCCACGACAGCGTGCTGCGCGAGATCGCCGCCGTGCGGCCGGCAAGCCTGCTGGAACTCGGCCAGATCAAGGGCGTGGGGGCGTCCAAGCTGCAGCGCTACGGCATGGGCGTGCTGGCCACGCTCGGGCGCGCGGCGGCCTGAGCCTGCCTCGGCGGCAGGCCTGCCCGGCGTGGCGGCCGCAGTGGCGGCGGCCCGGGGCCTCGTCCTGCTGATTGAACGCTACGGCTTCCTGGGTGGCATGGGAGAAGGAGTGGATGGCCGCCGCCGCCGTGGCGGACGCGGCAAGGTGACGACTTCACATGACCCGTGCCCGATCCGCTCGATCGCGTCCGCGATCAGGCCCGCATGTTCGCTCAGGAACTGCAACTTGTTGGTGGTCAGCACGAGCAGGCCTAGCTGCATTCTGCTGGCGCGGGATGTCCTGGTCGCACGTGACCATGACGGCGAATCCGGCCCGTTCGGCCGCGGCGAGCAGCGCGCCGTTCTCCAACGTCGACCAGTTCATCTCATACGCGGTGGAGATGTCGTGAGGTAAAAAGCGACGCAATCCCGCCGGGGTATTCTGGTCAAGCAGGGTGCGCCGCACGCTGCTTCCTCGCGTGAGCGAGGATCTCCTTCACGAGGTCGAGCGGCAGGCCGTCGTACACCTCGCCAGCGATCTGCTCGGCGGTGTAGCCCGTATCGGCATTGTCCACGATCCCGTCGGCCAGGACGCGAGTCCCTTTCACGATCCACTGGCCCGACACCTTACCGGGCACGCGCTCGACGGCGTCGCAACCTGACCAGTCCATCCCAACCTCCACGCCAATCCCGCTATCACGCCTTGGCCTTCGCCGCCCGCGCCAGCACCTTCTCCCGCACCGCCTCCGGCAGCCCGTTCGGGTCCATCGGCATGCCCCAGACGAGCTGGTTATGCGTGTGCATCATCTGATGCAGGCTGAACACGTGCATCTGCGCGTTCCGCCGCCCCTGCACGTCCTGCACGTGGTTCACCGCCGCCTTCGTCGTCTTCAGCGCGAACAGCGGCTTCTTGGCGATCTTCTCGGCCAGCGCCAGGGTCTCGGCCTGCAGCCTCTCGCGCGGCACCACATGGTTGACCATGCCGCACGCCTTCGCCTCCGCCGCGCCGAGTTCGTCGGCGGTGAACAGGAACTCCTTGCCCTTGCGGATCCCGAGCTCCCAAGGATGCATGAAGAACTCCACCCCGGGCATGCCGAAATCGATCACCGGGTCGCGGAACGTGGCGTCCTCGCTCGCCATGATGAGGTCGCACACCCAGGCGAGCATCAGCCCGCCGGCGATGCACTTGCCCTGCACGGCCGCGATCGTGGGTTTCGGCAGGTTGCGCCAGCGCTCGCACATCTCGAGATAGATCTCCATCTCGCGCCCGTAGCGCCCTTCCGATCCGCCGGCATCGAAATCGGTCCAGGTGCCGACGGTCGGGAAATCGCGCCAGCTCTTGCCGCCGTCGCCCGAGAGATCGTGCCCGGCCGAGAAGTTCTTGCCGTCACCCGCCAGGATGATGACTTTTACCTCGCTATCCTGCGCCGCCCGGTCGAACGCGGCGTTCAGCTCGTAGGTCATCTGCAGCCCTTGCGCGTTGTGCGCCTCGGGCCGCGCCATCACGATGCGCGCCACATGCGCCGCGGGCGTCTCGTAGCGGACCTGCTCGGCCGTGCTGCTCTGCACCATCGTTTCCCCCCTGCTCTTGCGATGGGGACAGGGTAGCACCCTATGATCGCGCGCCAATAAGGGGGGACGGCATGGACGAACTCGCGTACTGGGCGGGACGGCAACCGGAGCGGCCCGCCTGCATCTTTCCCGACAGCGGCGAGACCCTCTCCTTCGCCGAGCTCGACGGCCGCGCCAACCGAGCCGCACAATGGCTGATCGGCCGCGGGCTGCAGGCGAACGACCGGATCGCCTTGCTGCTGGAGAACCGGCCGGAGGCGATCGAGCTCGCCTGGGCGGCGCGCCGGGCCGGCGTCTATTATGCGCTGCCGAATACGCATCTGAAGCCGCACGAGCTCGCATACGTGCTGCGCGACTGCGGCGCCGAGCTGGTGCTGACCAGCCGCGCGCTGTCCGGAACCGTGCCCGCCGAGCTCGGCGGCGAGATCGCCGTCGCGACGGTGGACGGACCCGCGCCCGGCTGCCTCGACTATGCCGCCGCGCTGCCGCCCGCGTCCGCCGGGCTGCCCGAGCGGCCGGTCGGGCGCGAGTTCATGTACTCGTCCGGCACATCCGGCTATCCGAAGGGGATCATGCGCCCGCTGCAGCCGGCGAGCGCGCGGGGCAAGCCAGCACCGGGGCACGAGATCCTCGACGCCATCCTGGCCGGCGACGAGACCGGGACGTATCTGTCCCCGGTGCCGTTCTACCACGCCGCGCCGCACGGCTTTTCCATGAGCGCGCTCGGCCGCGGCATGACGGTGGTGATGTTGCGCCGCTTCGACCCCGAGCGCGCGCTCGCCGCCATCGAGCGCTACAGCGTGACCCACAGCCAGTGGGTGCCGACCATGTTCGTGCGGCTGCTGGCGCTGCCCGAGGAAGCCCGCGCCCGCTTCGACCTGTCCTCGCACGCCCGGGCGATCCACGCCGCGGCGCCGTGCCCGGTGCACGTCAAGGAGCGGATGATCGACTGGTGGGGCAAGATTATTGTGGAGTATTACGGCGGCTCCGAAAGCATCGGCCTGACCTACCTCGATTGCGACGAATGGCTCGCGCACAAGGGCTCCGTGGGGCGGCCGCAGGGCGGGGCGCAGGTGCATATCGTCGGCCCGGATGGGGCTGAGCTGCCGCCGGGCGACGTCGGCGGCATCTGGTTTTCGGGTTTTCCGGCGCCGTTCGCCTACCACAATGCGCCCGAGAAGACCGCGCGCGCCTACGACGAGCGCGGCTGGGCCACCTACGGCGACCTCGGCCATCTCGATGCCGACGGATACCTCTACCTGAGCGACCGCCGGACCGACCTGATCCTGTCGGGCGGCGTCAACATCTATCCGGCGGAGATCGAAAGCGTGCTGCTGCGCCACCCGGCCATCGCCGATGCGGCGGTGATCGGCGTTCCGGATGCCGATCTCGGCGAGGTGCCGCGTGCGGTTGTACAGCTACGCGAGGGTATGGCGGCCGATCCGGCCGGTCTGGCGGCCTTTTGCCTCGAGCATCTCGGACGGATGAAATGCCCGCGTGCGGTCGATATCATCGAGCGGCTGCCGCGCACAGAGGCCGGCAAGTTGCTCCGGCGGGAGCTGAAAGAGGCGTTCAAGGCCCGCGCCGGGTGACTTTTATTGCCCGGATCCGGGCTTGTCGCCCGGTGTTTATTGCCCGGATCCGGGCTGTCGGGGAAGCGCCCGCCCGCGCTAGCCAAGCGCCGCCGGTTTAGCCAAAGTCCCCCCTCACCCCGTCCCTTTCCCGGAGGGAAAGGGAGCAGAAAAAGCCCTCTCCCTCCGGGAAAGGGTTGGGTGAGGGCAGGGGAGGAATGAGACGATGCCGCGCAACCGCGTGCCCGCCTGACATGGACGCCGCCTTCCTCGGCAACGCCATCGTGTCGGGATTGCTGCTCGGGGGGTTCTACGCGGCCGTGACGGTCGGCGTGTCGATCTCCTTCGGAATGCTCGACATCGTCAACATCGCGCATCCCGCTTTCATTATCCTCGGCTCCTACATCGCCTACATCGCCAACGCGCAATGGGGCGTCGATCCGATCCTCGCCAGCGTGATCGCTGCCCCCGCGTTCTACCTGCTCGGCGTGGCGGTCTACGCGATCTACGACGTGGCGTTCGAGCGTCGCGGCGACCAGTCGCTGCAGGGCCTCGCGTTCTTCTTCGGCCTGCTGTTCGTGACCGAGGTGGCGCTGGTGCTGATCTTCGGCGTCGATTACCGCCTGGTCGCGGCGCCGTATATCGGCCCGAGCCTGCATCTCGGCGCCATCGACCTGCCGCTGCGCTTGCTGGTGCCGTTCCTCGTTTCAATGGCAATGATGGGCGCGCTGCAGCTGTTCCTATCGCGCACGTTCACCGGCCGCGCCATCCTCGCCGTGGCGCAGGACCAGCTGGCGCTCCGGCTGATGGCGGCCGACCCGCGCCGCATCAAGCGCATCGCGTTCGGCCTGTCCTTCGCGACCGCCTCCGTCGCCGGCGCGATCCTCATCGTGATCCAGCCGGTCGAGCCGTCGATCAGCCGCGACTACATCGGCCGCGTGTTCGCCATCTGCGTGCTGGGCGGCCTGGGCAGCTTTCCCGGCACCCTGGTCGCGGCGATGATCCTCGGCGTCGCCGAGAGCCTGACCTCCACCTTCTACGGCCCGTCCTGGTCGCCCGCCGTCGCGTTCGGCCTGCTGCTGGCGACACTCGCCGTGCGGCCCGCCGGCCTGTTCGGGCGCTAGTGCGCGGCCTGCCGTTCTTCCTGCTGCTCGTGGCCGCCGCCGCCTCGGTGTTCGGCGCGGCGCGCTGGGTCGACAACGCCTACCTCTACTTCGCCGGATACGTGGTGCTGCAGTACATCGTGCTGGGCACCGCGTGGAACATCCTGGGCGGCTACACCGGCTACGTGAACTTCGGCACCGCCGCGTTCTTCGCGCTCGGCGCCTACGCCTCGGTGGCGATGCACAAGCTCTATCCGCTGCCGATCCCGCTGCTGATGCTGGTCGGCGGCGCGCTATCCGGCCTGGTCGGCCTCGGCATGGGCTATCTGACCTTGCGGCTGCGCGGCGTGTTCTTCTCCATCGCCACCCTCGCACTCGCCGTCGTCGCGCAGACGCTCGTCGTGAACTGGGATTTCGTCGGCGGCTCGCGCGGCGCCTACGTCGTGCGCCCGCGCCTGGCACCCGTCCTGGGCGTCCCGTACATCGAGTACCTGTTCCTGATGATGCTGGGCCTCGTGGTGGTCACGCTGCTGGCGGCGCGCGGGATCGAGCGCTCGCGGCTGGGCTACGGCTTCGCCGCGATCCGGGACGACGAGCTCGCGGCCGAAGCGTCGGGCGTGCCCACGTTGCGGCTCAAGCTGCTGGCGACCACGCTGTCCGGCGCGTTCATGGGCATGGCGGGCGCGCCGCTGCCGTACTACGTCACCTATCTCGATCCGACGTCCGCGTTCAGCCTGACGTACGCGGTGAACAGCATCGCCATGCCGCTGATTGGCGGCACGGCGAGCTGGCTCGGGCCGGTGATCGGCGCGGTCCTGCTCGGCAGCTTGCAGCAGGTTGCAACCGTGACGATTTCGTCCGCCGGCAACCTGCTGATCGTGGGCGTTGTGCTGATCGGCTTCGTCACCTTGGCGCCGAACGGGCTGATCGGCCTGGTGCGCGCGCGGCGGCGTCCCGCGCCATGAGCGCGGCGTTGCTCGAGATCGCCGGGCTCGGCAAGCGGTTCGGCGGCTTCGTGGCGCTCAGCGACGTGCAACTCAATGTGGCGGCGGGCGAGCGGGTCGGGCTGATCGGGCCGAACGGGTCGGGCAAGAGCACGCTGGTCAATTGCGTCAGCGGCACCCTGCGCAACGATCGCGGCAGCGTGCGCTTCGCCGGCGAGACGCTCGAGGGGAAGCTGGCGCATCAGCGCACGCGGCTCGGTCTCGCGCGCAGCTTCCAGCTCCCCCGGCCGTTCGCCAGCCTGACCGTCGCCGACAATCTTCGTATCCCGCTCGAGTACACGGTCCACGCGCGCGGCCTGCGCCCCGATGCCGCCACCATCCCGGAGCGGTGCCGCGCCGTGCTGCGGCTTGTCGGGCTCGAGGCGAAAGCCGACAAGCGGCCGCGCGACCTCACGCAGATCGAGATGCGCAAGCTGGAGCTCGCCCGCGCCGTCGCCGCGGAACCCAAGCTGCTGATCGCCGACGAGCCGATGGCGGGGCTCTCGCACGGCGAGGTCGACGAGATCCTCGCCCTCTTGTTGCAGCTGAACGGGCAGGGGGTCACGGTGATCCTGATCGAGCACATCATGCGCGCGGTGATGCAGTTCTCGCAGCGCCTGGTCGTGCTCGTGGCCGGCCGCAAGATCGCTGACGGCCCGCCCGCCGAGGTGGTGCGCAACCCCGAAGTCGAGCGCGCCTATCTTGGCGAGTAGCCTGCGTATCACCGGCATCGAGGCCGGCTACGGTTCCGTTCGCGTGCTGCACGGCGTGTCGCTCTCGGTCGCCCCGGGCGAGACGGTGGCGCTGCTCGGCACCAACGGCAACGGCAAGAGCACCCTGATGAAGTGCGTGATGGGCGTCGTGCGCCCCAGCGCCGGCAGCATCACGGCGGAGTTCGACGGCGAGCGCCACGAACTCGTCGGCCGCGCGACCGAGGACATCGTCGATCTCGGCATCGCGTTCGTCCCCGAGGGCCGCCGGCTGTTCCCGCGGTTGTCGGTTACGGAAAACCTGCTGCTCGGGGCATACCGGCGCTCGGCGCGAAGCGCGATCGCGCGCAACCTCGACTTCTGCTTCGAGACGTTCCCCCGCCTGAAGGAGCGCCGGCGTCAGCTCGCGGGCAGCATGAGCGGCGGCGAGCAGCAGATGCTCGCCCTGGCCCGCGCGTTGATGACGGCGCCGCGCATCCTGCTGATCGACGAGCCGTCGGTCGGCCTCGCGCCGCTGCTCGTGCGCCGCACCATCGACAAGATCGCCGAACTGAAGCAGGGCTTCCAGTTGACCGTGCTTATGGCCGAGCAGAACTTCACCCAGGCCATCCGCATCGCCGACCGCGGCTACGTGATCGTGCACGGCCAGATCGAGTTCGAGGGCGCCTCGGCCGACGAACTCAACAACAACGAGCTGATCCGGCAATTTTACTTGGGTTTGTAACCACCCCCTCCCGCAAGGGGAGGGGGCTTTCTTCTCCCTCTCCCCTTGTGGGAGAGGGTCGGGGTGAGGGGTTACTTCGCCCCAGTATACGGGTAAATAATCTCCCCGGTCTTGTCCGCCGCCGGCCAGAGGATCACCTCCGTCTTAGGGTCCCTGAACTGGTCGAGATCGTTGCTCTTGACGTTCTGGAACTGCACCGCGAGCACTTGCGCCTCGGCCCACTCGCCGTTCGGGCCGAACTTCACGTCTCCCACCAGCGTCTTGAAACTGTGCGTGCGGATGTAGTCGGCGAGCTTGTCGTTATCCAGCGACTTGGTCGCCTCGATCGCCTCACCCAGCACCTGCATATAGGAGTACGCGAAGGGCGGCAGGTAGTAGCCCAGCAGGTCCACTCCCGAGCCGGCGGCCTTGGACTGATACACCTTGAGGAACGCGAGCGCCTCCGGCGTGGCGTACTTCGCCCACGGCAGGAAATAGTCGTAATTGACAATGCCGTTCATCAGGGGGCCGAGCTGCACCTTGATCGCGGTCGATTGCAGCCCGACCATGCCGCCGCCGAATATCTTCGCCTTGAGCCCCACTTCGCCGGCGGCGCGCACGATGCCCACCGTGTCGGGCGGGTAGGAGGCGATGAACACGATGTCCGGGTTGGTCGCCTGGATCGCGCGCACGATCGGCGTGTAGTCGGCGGTCGAGGGCGGGTAGTTCCGGTTGTAGACCACCTTCAGCCCGGCCTCCTTGGCGATGCTGAGCACGCCCTCGATCGCGTTGCGCGGATACTCGGCGTCCGCGCCGGCGATCGCCAGGTTCTGCGGCTTCGGCGTCTGCTGCATCGCCATCCCGAAGAAGCCCCGCGCGAACGCCTCGCGCGGCTTGGGGCCGCCGGCCGGGTTCATCGAGAAATACTTCGGATACTTGAACTCCGTATTGGCATCGAGCCCGAACAGCCCGAGGAACAGCCGGTCCGCCTGCATCACCACCGGGATGGCGGGCGCCACCATGTTGGTGGCGTAGCCGCTCACCACGAAGTCGGCCTTGTCGACGTCGATCAGCTTCGTATAGATGCCCGGCACGGTCGACGGGTTGCTCTGGTCATCATAGAAGATCAGCTTGACCGGCCGGCCGAGCAGGCCGCCCTTGGCGTTGGTGTCGGCTTCCCAGATTTGCATGGCGAGCAGCGCCGCCTTGCCGTTCGGCGCGATGCCGCCGGTCAGCGCCATGCCGAACCCGATGGTGATGGGGTTGGCCGCACGGGCCGGCCGCCCGCCGATGGCGCCCAGCGCCACCGCCGCGCCCACACCCGACACCGCCGCGCGAATCGCCTGCCGCCTCGCAATCATTTCGACCTCCCTGATCGTTTCTTATGAGATGCTAAGTCGCGCCATGGCTCCGCGCCAGCGGAAACCCCTCAAGCCGTCTCCGCCGCCCGCACCCCGAGCTCGTCCTCCATCCGCTCCCGCATCAGGTATTTCTGCATCTTGCCCGTCACCGTCATCGGGAACTCGCTCACGAAGCGGACGTAGCGCGGCACCTTGTAGTGCGCGATCTGGCCCTGGCAGAAGCCGCGCACCTCCTCCTCGGTCAGGGTCGCGCCCGCGCGCGGCTTGATCCAGGCGCAGAGCTCCTCGCCGAAGCGCGCATCGGCGACGCCGAACACCTGCACCTCCTCGATCCGCGGATGCCGGTACAGGAACTCCTCGACCTCGCGCGGATAGACGTTCTCGCCGCCGCGGATCACCAAATCCTTGATGCGGCCGACGATGTTGCAGAAGCCCTCGTCGTCCATCGTCGCGAGGTCGCCGGTGTGCATCCATCCGGCGCGGTCGATGGTCTGCGCGGTGCGCTCCGGTTCGTCCCAATAGCCCAGCATCACCGAGTAGCCGCGGGTGCAGAACTCGCCCGGCGTGCCGCGCGGCACCACGCGCCCTTCGGCGTCGACGATCTTCACTTCGAGATGCGGATGCACCCGCCCGACGGTGGACACGCGCCGGTCCAGCGAGTCGTCCATGGCGCTCTGCGTGCTGACCGGGCTGGTCTCCGTCATTCCGTAGCCGATGGTGATGTCGCGCGCGTGCATCTGCTCGATTACCCGCCGCATCACCTCGATCGGACAGGGGGAGCCCGCCATCATGCCGGTGCGCAGGCTGGAGAAGTCGAACCGGCGGAACTCGGGATGTTCGAGCTGGGCGATGAACATGGTGGGCACGCCGTAGAGCGAGGTGCAGCGCTCCTCCGCCACGGCGGCCATCGTCGCCAACGGATCGAAGCCCTCGCCCGGGAACACCATCGCCGCGCCGTGCGTGACGCAGGCGAGGCTGCCGATCACCATGCCGAAGCAATGATACATCGGCACCGGGATGCACACCTTGTCCGCCTCGGTGTAACGCAAGGCGCGGCCGATGAAGTAGCCGTTGTTGAGGACGTTGTGGTGCGTGAGCGTCGCACCCTTGGGCGTGCCCGTCGTGCCGGAGGTGAACTGGATGTTGATGGGGTCGTCGAATTGCAGCACGCCCGCGAGACCCGCGAGTTGGGTGCGGTGCGCCGGCGTGCCCAACTCGTAGATCCGCTCGAACGGGATCGCGCCCGGCGCCGTTTCGGACCCGACTTGGATGACGATCTCCAGCGAGGGAAGCTTGGCCGCCCTGAGCCGGCCGGGCACGGTGGTCGCAAGCTCGGGCGCGAGCGTGTTGACCATGCCGATGTAGTCGCTGGTCTTGAAAGCGGTGGCGGTGACCAGGGCCCGGCAGGCCACCTTGTTGAGCGCGTATTCGATCTCGGAGAGCCGGTAGGCCGGATTGATGTTGACTAGCACGAGCCCCGCCTTAGCCGCGGCGTATTGCGTGACGATCCACTCGGCGTTGTTCGGCGACCAGATGCCGATCCGGTCGCCGGCTTGCAGGCCGAGGGCCAGCAGCCCGGCCGCGAACGCATCGACGCGCCGGGCAAGCTCGGCGTAGCTCCATCGCACCGCTTGCTGGCGCACGACCAGCGCGGGCCGCTCGCCCCACCGGGCGACGGCCCGGTCGAACCATACCCCGATCGTGTCGCCCAGCAGGGGCGTGTCCGATGGACCGCTGACGTAGCTCGGTTCGGCTTGTTGCATCGCAGCGTCCTCCCCTCCCGGTTTGCGCAGGATTTAGCCTGAAAGGACCAGCTGTGTCTGCGTGACCAGGGCCACGAGCTTACCCTCCGCTGTCGTGATCCGGGTCTGCCACACCATCGTCCGTCGCCCGCGATGCAGCGGCGTCGCCTCGCCCGTCACCTCGCTGCCGACCGGGGCCGGGGCCATGAAATTGGTCTTGCTCTCAATCGTCGTGGTTCCGGCGCCGTCCGGCAGGTTCAGGATGGTGCCCGCCGCGCCGAGCGTGTCGGCGAACGCCATGATCGCGCCGCCATGCAGGATCGCCGGGCGGGTGCAGAGCTCGTTGCGCACGGTGAGCGTCCCGCGGACCCGTTCGGGCATCGCTTCGGTGAAGGTCACGCCAAGCAGGCCCGCGAAGGGCAGCATGGCCTCGTTCAGCCGCGCGACCGCATCCATCGTTTCCTCCCCGCCGGGTCCGGCCGCCGGCCGAAACCGTTGCAATCCGTGTTCAAAAGGCCCGATCATCGGCGCAGGCGTCAACCATAATGACGCAAGAAGCTGTTACATGGGAGGCACCTCGGATGAAGACCAACTTCAGCCGCGTCATGGCGACCATGGCATTGCGGTACAAGGACAATACGGCGATCGTAAACGTCGAGCGCGACCGCCGCTACACCTATGCCGAGTATCACCGCCTCACCAACCGGATCGCACACGCCGCACGCCATGCGCTCGGGTTGCGTGCGGGCGATCGAGCCCTGCTTATCCTGGAGAACGACAATCTCAGCCTCCTGCACTTCCCGGCGATCTACAAGCAGGAGGCAACGTTCGTATTCAGCAATCTGCGCGACAGCCCCGAGGAACACGCGCGGCAGATCGACCACGTCAAGCCGAACGTCGTGTTCATCGAGACCCGGCTGGTGCCGCAATACCGGCAGCTGCTCGCCGCCCGCGGCTGCCGGGTGGTGGCGATGGACCGATCGCCCGATCTGCCGCCCGACGTGCCTTGCTTCTGGGACTTGGTGGAAGCCGCGTCCGACGCGGACAACGACGTGGAGCTCGACGTGCACGAGCACGTCGCGATCCTCCGCTTCACCGGCGGCACCACCGCGCTCGGCAAGTGTGCGATGTACTCGATCGACCAGTTCCTCGGAATGCGAGACAGCTTCTATCTAACGACGGATCTCGCCTACGACGAGGACACCAAGTATCTGCTGCTCACGCCGATGTCGCATTTCAGCCTGATGCCGTTCATGGCGGCGTTTTTCGGCGGCGGCGCGACCTACACACTGAACGCGCCCGATCTCGTGCAATGGTGCGAGACGGTGCAAAGCGAGCGCATCACGCAATCGGCGTTGGTGCCCACCTTGCTTTACCGGCTGCTCGATATGAATAGCGGCGATACCTACGACCTCACCTCGTTGCGAACCCTGCTCTACGGCGCGGCACCGATCGCGCCGGCCGCGGTCGAGCGCCTCGTCGGCGCTTTCGGGCCGATCTTCGTGCAGCTTTACGGCGCCAGCGAGACGATCCTGTTCGTCTCCATCCTCCGCAAGCGCGAGCATCGGTGGGATACGGAGCAGGCTCGGGCGCGGCTCGCCTCCGCCGGCCGAATTTCGGCGGGCGTCGAGCTCGTCATCGCCGATGGCGACGGCACGCCGTTGCCGCCCGGCAAGACCGGGGAAATCTGGCTGCGTACGCGGGCGACGATCAACGGCTACTACGGCAACCCCGAAGCCACCGCGGCCGAGTTCCAGAACGGCTACTGGAAGTCGGGCGACGTCGGCTTCGTCGATGAGGGCGGATACCTGTTCATCGTGGACCGCAAGAAGGACATGATCATCACTGGAGGCTTCAACGTCTACGCAATCGAGGTGGAAAGCGCGCTCGTCGAGCACCCGGCGGTGCTGATGTCAGCCGTCGTCGGTGTGCCGCACGCGGACTGGGGCGAGGCGGTCCATGCGGAGGTGATCCTGCGCGACGGCGTTTCGGTGAGCGCCGAGGAGCTGATCGCGCACGCCAAGCAGCGGCTGGGCAGCTATAAGGCGCCCAAGTCCATCCGGTTCGTCCCCGAGCTACCGCTTTCTCCCGTCGGCAAGGTGCTGCGCCGCCATGTCAGACAGCGCTACTGGGAGGGCAGGGACCGGATGATCTAGCCGGCGGCTTGCCATCCGCCGCCGCAGGCCCGAACCTCCTCGCCCGGCGGGAGGAAAGCGATGGCCAGCTTCAGATACGATCACGTGCATCTGCGCAGCCCCGACCCCGAAACGACGGCGGCGTTCTACGAGCGCATGTTCGGCGCCGAGGTGATCCGCTCGGTGCAGTCGGACGGCTCGGCGCGCGTGGACCTCGATCTGTGCGGGCTGAAAGTGTTCATCGCCCCGGTACGCGAGGACAGGACGGGGTCGCCGCCGAGCTCGCCCTACCAGGGCCTGGAACACCTCGGCCTCGCGGTGGAGGGCATCGATCAGGCGGTCGCCGAGCTGAAGGCCAAGGGCGCGGTGTTCGAGCTGGAGCCGAACACCGTGCGCCCCGGCGTGCGCATCGCCTTCCTGCGCGGCCCGGAGAACGTCAGCATCGAGCTGCTGGAGCGCAGCGCAGCCTAGCCTTCACCCAACCCCCTCCCGAAGAGAGAGGGCTTTTCTGCCCCCTCTCCCACCGGGAGAGGGCCGGGGTGAGGGCCTATCGCAGCGTGATCAACGCGTCCGCCACGGTCAGCCCCGATCCGTCGGCGTGCAGGATCACCGGGTTGAACTCCATCTCCGCGATCCGCTCGCGATGATCCATCGCGGCCTCGGACACCGACGCGATGAGCCTGGCGAGCGGCGCCACATCCACCGCCGCCGCGCCGCGGAAACCCTCCAGCAACCGCGCCGATTTGAGCCCGCGCAGCATGATTAGCGCGTCGCCCTCGGAAACCGGGGCAGGGCGATGCACCACGTCGCCGAACAGCTCCACGGTGGTGCCGCCGAACCCGGCCATGACAACCGGCCCGAACGTCGTGTCGTTCACCACGCCGACCACGATCTCGTGGCCCTTCGGGGCCATGCGCTGCACCAGCACGCCCTCGATGGCCGCACCCGGCCGGTAACGCCGCGCCGCCGCGACGATCTCGCCGTAGGCGGCCGCCACGCCGGCGCGGTCGGCAAGGTGCAGCCGCACGCCGCCCGCCTCGGTCTTGTGCGGGATGTCGGGCGACTGGATCTTCAGCACCACCGGGAAGCCGAGCGCCTCGGCCGCGTCCGCCGCCTCCGCCGCGTTGCCGGCGAGCCGCTCGGCCGACGGCGGCAAGCCGTAACCGGCGAGCAGCGCCTTGACGCGATGCTCCGTCACCACGCGCGGCAGGTCCGCCGGCAGCGCGCCGGCGCGGGCGCGGGTCGGAGCCCGTTCGGACGTGTTTCGCAGACCCTCCGCGAAGGTGGCGATCTTGCCGATCGCCTGGCCCAATGCGCGCAGATCGGAATGCAGGAAGATGCCGCACGCGGCAACAGTGTTCCGCCCGTGCTGCGAGGGAAGCGTGTAGCTCCAGGCGATCACCGGCTTCGCTTGCCGCTCCAGGATCGGCTTGACCCGTGCCGCGTCCAGCGAGACCCGGGTCTCGCTGGACAGCGAGCTGACCATCACGATGGCGTCGATCTCCTCGGCCTGCTCCAGCAGTTCGAGGGTCCGCATCTGCATCGGCCCGGTGTTGGCCCCCTGTGCGGTGGTGTCCACCGGGTTCTGCGCCGAGCCGTAGGCCGGGATGTAGGCGCGGATTTGCTCCTGCAGCGCCGGCGATAGGGTCGGCAGCTGCAGCCCGTTGGCGGCAAGCACGTCCGACATCCACGCCCCGCCGCCGCCCGAGACGGTCGTCACCGCCACCCGCCGCCCGCGCGGCAACGGGCAGGTGAGCAGCACGCCGGCGATCGCGATCGCCTCGTCGGGGTCGTCGGCCTCGATGATGCCGTGGCGCTGGAAGATGGCGCGGTACGCCGTGTGCGAGCCGCTGAGCGAAGCCGTGTGCGAGGCCGCGGCGCGTTGCCCGGCCTCCGAGCGGCCCACCTTGATCGCGATGATCGGCTTGCTCCGGCGCTGCGCCTCGGCGGCGGCGGCGATGAAGCGCGCGGGGTCGCGCACCGCTTCGAGGAACAGCAACACCGCGTCGGTTCGGTCGTCCTGCACCATGTATTCGAGGAAGTCGGCGATGGTGAGGTCGGCCTCGTTGCCGGTGGAGATCACGTAGCTGTAGCCGAGCCCCACAGCCTTGCCGCGGTTGAACAGCGAGAACCCGATCCCGCCGCTCTGCGCCGCCACCGCGATGCGCCGGGCCGAAACGAGCGTGGGCTCGGCGCCGGTGGAGCGTTCGACGGTCGGGCTGAACGTGGTCGAGGCGCGGCTGATCGCGTTGAAGTAGCCCTCGCAGTTCGGCCCGGCGATGCGGATGCCGGTGCGCCTGGCGATGCCAGCGAGTTCGGCCTGCTGGTGCGCCGCCGCGTCTCCCTCCTCAGCGAACCCCGAGCTGATGATGACGACGTTCCTCACCCCGTTGCGCGCGCAATCCTCGACCGCCGCGTTCACCGCCGCCGCCGGGATCGCGATCACCACCATGTCCAGCGTGTCGCCCGCCGCCTCGATGCTGGGGTAGCAGCGCAGCCCGTCGATCTCCTGGTAGCTCGGATTGATCGGCACGATGCGCCCGTCCCAGCCGGTGTGGCGCAGGTGGCTGAGCAGCAGGCCGCGGATGCGCTTGGTGTCGGGCGAGGCGCCGAGAATGCCGATCGAGCGCGGCCAGAAGAAGCTTTCGAGCGGATGCGTGCTCACGGGGTTTCCTCTCGGTCGGCTTGGCTGCGGTGAACCGCCGAAGCTAATGAGGGAGCCGGAGGTGTCAATCGGACCGCATCGTCGAAGCAAGGCTATCGCATCTGAACCCGAACTCGATACGAACTCCGTCATGGCCGGGCTTGACCCGGCCATCGGTCGGCGTCGACGCGGTTCGTGCGGCCTTGGGGACAGGAACCGGCAGCCACCAGGGGCTAATTGATGGCCGGGTCAAGCCCGGCCATGACGGCAAGAGAAAAGGGATTGCCCAAATGCGATCCCCCAGATGCCGAAGCAGGCGGAGGTGACACGCTGCGTGCTGCGTCGCTGGGTGTGTCGCGACGATTTCTTGCGGGAATGGGAGCGCATTCATGGTCGACGTGACTGACGCGGAACTCAGGGCGGCAGAGGCGCGCGGGCAGGCAGTGCTTGCAAGCGAACCACGCGCGTCGGCGGCGCGGTACGACCCGGACAGCGGTCGCGTGGTGATCGATTTGGTCAACGGTTGCAGCTAGGCCTTTCCAGCCGCGCTGGTGCAGGATTTGCACGACGCCGGCCGCGATGAACCTGGCTGCCGTCGAGGTCGATGGACTCGGGTTCAACCTGCACTGGCCGGCCCTCGACGTGGATCTCTATGTTCCGGCCCTGGTCGCGGGTATTTTCGGCACCCGCGCCTGGATGGCGCGCGAACTGGCCCGCGTCGCCGGCCGGAAGACCTCCGCGGCAAAGGCGGTGGCGTCGCGGGCAAATGGCGCCAAGGGTGGCCGGCCGCGCAAGGGGGGCACGGGTGATCCATGAGCGGTCCGCCTTGCCACACGACCGCCCAAGGCGGAACATCGCGCCTGCATAACCGGGGGCGGGAGCAGGCATGAAGTTCGGCATCTTCTACGAGCACCAGATCCCGCGTCCCTGGACCGCGACCAGCGAATACGAGCTGTTCCGGAACTCGCTCGACCAGTTCGAGCTCGCCGACAAGCTCGGCTACGACTACGCCTGGGTGGTCGAGCACCATTTCCTGGAGGAGTACTCGCACTCGCCGGCGCCGGAAGTGTTCCTGGGTGCTGCCAGCCAGCGCACCAAGCGCATCCGCCTCGGCCACGGCGTCGTCCAGCTCACCACCAACCAGCCGCACCGCGTCGCCGAGAAGGTGGCCACGCTCGATCTACTGTCCGGCGGCCGCGTCGAGCTCGGCATGGGCGAGGCGGCGGGGCCGGCCGAGCTGCACCCGTTCGGCGTGCGCGTGCGCGACAAGCGCGACCGCTGGGAGGAGGCCGTGCAGGCCATCATCCCGATGTTCAGCCGCACCGACTGGGAGTTCCACGGCCAGTACTACGATTTCCCGGCGCGCAACGTGGTGCCGAAGCCGATGCAGAAGCCGCACCCGCCGCTCTGGGTCGCGTGCTCCAACATCGCCACCATCGCCAGCGCCGGCGAGTGGGGCATGGGCGCGCTTGGCTTCAGCTTCGTCTCGCCGGAGGCGGCTCGCGCCTGGGTGCATCGCTACTACAACAATTTCCTGCATCGTCCGAACCGCCTCGCCGACTACGCGCCGAACCCGAACATCGCCATCGTCAACGGTTTCATGTGCGCCGAAACCGACGAGGAGGCGATCGAGAAGGCGGCCGGCTGGACGTTCTTCATCTTCGCGCTTTCCTATTACGGACGAAAAGGGATCGACGCGCCCGGCAAGGGCGATCTGTGGCGCGAGTACCAGGACTGGCGGCCTACGGAGAAGGCGCAGGCGGCGCTGCGCAACGGCCTGATCGGCTCGCCCGAGACCATCCGCAAGCGGCTACGCATGTTCGAGGACGCGCATGTCGATCAGGTGATCCTGCTCAACCAAGCGGGCAAGACCAGCCACGCCGACATCTGCGACAGCCTGACCCTGTTCGCGCGCGAGGTGATGCCCGAGTTCCACGCGCGCCAGCCCGCGCAGGAGGCGTGGAAAGCCGACGTGCTCGCCGGGCGGCTCGCGCTGGAGGAGCTGGAGACCGAGGGCTACAACGTGTACGCACACCAGAACGAGGACATCGTGCGCATGACGCCGGAGCAGCTCAAGCAGCGCATGGCGGAAAAGGAACGCGCGAAACAAACCGCGTAGGAGGCGGCGATGCGCTTCGGCGTGTTCGACCACGTGGACCGGCACGCCGGCGAGCCGCTCGGCGCGTTCTACGCCGACCGCCTGGCGCTCGTGGAAGAGTACGACCGCGCAGGGTTCTACGGCTATCACGTGGCCGAGCACCACGCGACGCCGCTCGGCTTGGCGCCGTCGCCGTCCGTATATCTCTCTGCCGTGGCGCAGCGCACGCGGCGTCTGCGCTTCGGCCCGCTGGTCTACACCCTGCCGTTGTACCACCCGATCCGCCTGCTCGACGAGATCTGCATGCTCGACCAGATGAGCGGCGGGCGACTCCTGCTCGGCGTCGGGCGCGGCATCTCGCCGATCGAGCTGCGGCACTGGGGGCTCGACCCCGACGCGGCGCCCGCGATGTACGCCGAGGCGCTTGAACTCATCCTGCGCGGGTTGCAGACGCGCTCGCTCACCTTCGAGGGCAAGTACTACCGGTTCCGCGAGTTCCCGGTGGAGCTGCAGCCGGCGCAGCGGCCGCATCCGCCGCTCTGGTACGGGCTCGGCCGGCCCGAGGCGCTCGACTGGTGCGTGCGCAACCGGGTCAACATCGTCACCAACCTGCCGGCCGCCGCGACGCGCGCCATAACCGACCGCTACCGCGCCGACTGGGCGGCGGCGGGCGAGCCGCCCGACGCGCTGCCCATGATCGGGTTCGGGCGGCACATGGTGATCGCCGGGACCGAGCCGGAGGCGTACGAGATCGCGCGGCGCGGCTACCGGCGCTGGCGCGAGAGCTTCCTGCACCTCTGGCTCAAGGACGGCACGATGCTGCCGAGCCCGTCCGCGCTGTTCCCGGAGACGTTCGAGGAAGCCGAAGCGCAGGGCCGCGCCGTCGCCGGCACGCCCGACAAGGTGCGGGCCGTGCTGGCGCGCATGATCGAGGAGGCCGGCATCAACTACCTGCTCTGCCGCTTCGCCTTCGGCGACATCGCGCGCGACGAGGCGCTGCAATCCATCCGGCTGTTCACCGCCGAGGTGATGCCGGCGTTCCGATGATTTCGAGGATCAAGCGATGAAGGCCGTCGTCTGCGAGCGCTTCGGCGGTCCGGAGCTGCTTGTCTACCGCGAGATGCCCGACCCGCCGCCCCCCGGCGAGGGCGAGGTGCAGGTGCGCATCGCCGCGCGCGGGGTGCAGTACACCGACGTGCTGATGACCGCCGGCACCTACCAGACGAAGAAGGCGCCGCCCTTCATCCCCGGCAGCGAGGCGGCGGGCGAGATCGTCGCCGTCGGCCCGGGCGTCGCCAACTTCAAGCGCGGCGAGACGGTGATGTGCCGTCCGGCGTCGGGCGCCTTCGCCGAACTCGCCAACTGCGGCGAGGACACCTGCGACCCGGTGCCGCCCGCGCTCGACGTCGAGCAGGCGGCGGTGTTCCGCGGCGGCTACACCACGGCATACTACGCGCTGCTGCAGCGCGGGCGGATGAAGGCGGGCGAGTGGGTGCTGATCCACGGTGCTGCCGGCGGCATCGGCATCGCCGCCATCCAGATCGCCAAACTGTTCGGCGCCAAGGTGATCGCGACGGCGGCGACGGACGAGAAACGCCGCGTCTGCCTCGAGCAGGGCGCCGACCACGCCATCGACTATCACGGCCGCTTCCGCGACACGGTGAAGGATCTGACCGGCGGCCGGGGCGTCGACATCGTCTACGACCCGCTGGGGGCGGAGGTGTTCGACGAAAGCACGCGCTGCCTCGCTCCCTGGGGCGCGCGGTTGCTGATCCTGGGCTTCCTCGCCGGCCCCCCGGCGCTCGCCAAGACCAACCATCTGCTGGTGAAGGGCGCCGACGCGCTCGGCGTCTGGATCGGCGGCCTCGGCATGAACGAGCCCGAGCAGGCGGCGGCCAACATGCGCGAACTGCTCCGCCTGGCGGGCGAGGGCAAGCTGCGCCCCTACATTTCGCACCGCTTCCCTCTGGAACGCGCCGCCGACGCGCTGCAGGCGGTGATCGATCGGAAGATTATTGGGAAGGGGGTGATCACGAGCTGACGCCCGCGTCGCCGACCCCTCCCCCAACCCCTCCCGCAAGGGGAGGGGTTCCTTCTCCCTCTCCCCCTGCGGGAGAGGGCCGGGGTGAGGGGTCGACGCGTCCGCTAAACCATCAATGCGTGAGATTGAACGCCCGCTTCGCCACCCCGTCCCGCAGCCTTTGCAGGCGCCGGCGCGCGCGGGCGGGCCAGGGCTGGCCTTGGCGACGATCCGTGGTGCGGCCGGCGCTGTGGGTGCCGAAGTCGTCGCCTTGGCTCACGGGGAACGGCCGCACGACGTAGGGCACGATGCCGTTCTCCCAGAACCGATCCATGGTGTGGTCAATCGGCATGAAGACCCGGCGTCCGTAGGCGATCATGCGCTCCGCCCCTTCGCGCCGGATCAGGTAGGCGCCGACGCCCAGAACGTGCGTCTGCAAGCGGTACAGCCCGGCGCCGCCGCTGAGCTCGGCCACGCGGCGGCCGCGCAGCTTGTCGTGGGCGGGGTCGGCCACGTGGCGGCGCTTGCAATCCAGGCGCACCACTAGCCAGGCGGTGAACGGGCTTGCCAGCAGGTCGCGCACGACGGCGGGCAAGGTCGGCTCGATGCGGACGTCATCCTCCAGGATCAACGCCGCCTCGATGCCGTCGCGCACCATGCGCTCATACAGGCGGTGGTGGCTGAGATAGCAGCCGATCTCGCTCGGCATCATCTCCACGCCGTAGGTCCGCAGCGCACGTCGTCGGTCGTAGAGGGCGCGTTCGGCCTCGCTGAGCTGCCGACCGTCAACGGCAGTAACGAACTCCGCGCGCAAGCCGAGCCGGTCGAGCACGCCCGTCATGTAGCGGCGGCGTTCGACGTCGCGCGCCATGTTGATGACGAAGACGGGCAGGCCGACCTCATTCACCGCGCAACGCCCGTGCGGCGAAGGAGTCGTGCATCTCGGCCATCACCTCCTCGATCCCGCGCGTGATGCGCCAGCCGGGATAGTCGGTCTGGAAGCGGCCGGTGTCGCTGATCCACCATACATGGTCGCCGGCGCGGTTGTCGGGTTCATAACTATGGCGCATCGGCCGCCCGGTCAGGCGCTCGGCGACGGCGATCGCTTCCCGCACGCTGCAATTGGCGCTGCGGCCGCCGCCGATGTTGTAGACGGCGCCGGAGCGCGGGGCCCGGAAGAAGTGCCAGAACGCGTTCACCAAATCCGATGAATGGATGTTGTCGCGGACCTGCTTCCCCGCGTAGCCGATCACCGTGTAAGGCGTGTCCTCGACCGCGCACCGCACGAGGTACGACAGGAAGCCATGCAGCTTAGCGCCGGCCTGGCCGCGCCCGGTGATGCAGCCGCAGCGAAAGCATGCGGTCATCAGGCCGAAATAGCGCCCATACTCCTGCACCATCAAATCGGCCGCGCATTTCGAGACGCCGAACAGGCTGTGCATCGTGGCGTCGATGCTCATGGTCTCGTCGATGCCGCCGTGCCAGGGGTGCTCCTCCGGCAGCTCCCACCTTGTCTCCAGGGCCGCCAGCGGCAGGCGGTTGGGCGTGTCGCCGTACACCTTGTTGGTGCTGCAGAAGATGAAGACCGCGTCGGGGCAATGCCGGCGCGTCGCTTCCAGCAACAGGAGCGTCGCGCCGGCATTGATGCTGAAGTCCGTAATCGGCTCGCTCGCGGCCCAATCGTGCGACGGCTGCGCCGCCGCGTGGATCACCAGGGCTATGTCACGCCCGTGCTTGGCGTACAGCGCATCGATTGCCGCCGCGTCGCGGATGTCGAGGTCGAGATGCCCGTAGCCGGGCAGGTCGCGCTGCAACCCGGACCAGGCCGGACGCGTGCTGGCCGCCGCCCCGAACAGGCGCGCGCGCGTGTCATTGTCGATGCCGATCACGGAGAGGCCCTGCTCCGACAGGAACCGCACGGCTTCGGAGCCGACCAGGCCGCCGGCCCCGGTGACGATCGCGATGCTCATGACCCTCTTACGCAGACAGAGATTTCACCGCGTCCCATACAGCCGATCCCCGGCGTCGCCCAACCCCGGCCGGATGTAGCCGCGCTCGTCCAGCTGCCGATCCACCGCCGCGGTGAACACCGGCACGTCCGGGTGCCTCCGATGGAACGTCGCGATCCCTTCCGGCGCGGCCAGCAGGCAGACGAAGCGCATCTCGGTCACGCCCGCGCGGCGTAGCCGCTCGACCGCGGCGACCGCCGAGTGCCCGGTGGCCAGCATGGGGTCGACGACGATCGCCTGGCGCGTGGCGACGTCGTCCGGCAGCTTGAGGAAATACTCGATTGCCGCGAGCGTTACAGGATCGCGATACAGGCCGATATGCCCGACATGCGCGGACGGGATCAGGTCCAGCATCCCGTCCAGCAGGCCGTTGCCGGCGCGCAGTATGGACACGAGGCAGAGCTTCTTGTCGGCGAGCATGGCCGACTGCGTGCGCTCGAGCGGCGTGTCGATCGCCACCAACTCCAGCGGCAGATGGCGCGTCGCCTCGTAGGCGAGCAACATGCTCACCTCGCGCAGGATGGTGCGGAACGTCGGGGTCGGCGTGGAACGGCTGCGAAGCAAGGTGAGTTTGTGCTGCACCAGCGGATGGTCGATCACCGTCACGGAGGGAGCGGACTGCTCTGTCATCGCGACCCGGGATAATGGCGAGACGCGAAGCTGGACGATCCGGCCCGGCACGTCCAGCGTTGCGCGCGCACCGACGGGGCCGGCGATGACCGTGTTCTTCACCGCCGACGCGCATTTCGGCCACGGCGGCGCGCTCGGCTTGTATCGCCGCCCCTTCGCCTCGGTCGCCGCGATGGACGCGGCACTCGTCGCGGCCTGGAACGAGGTGGTCGGGCCGGCGGACACGGTCTGGCACCTGGGCGACTTCGCCGTCCGCCAGAAGCCCGCGCGCGTCGTCGAGTTGCTGAGCGCGCTGCAGGGCACCAAGCATCTGATCACCGGCAACAATGATGGGGACGCAACGATCGGGTGCCGCATCTGGGCCAGCGTCGGGCCGTATGCCGAGATCGTGCAGGACGGCGTGCCGCTGGTGCTCTGCCATTACGCGTTCCGCACCTGGCGCGGCATGGCGAAGGGCGCCTGGAATCTGCACGGCCATAGCCACGGTCGGCTGAAACCGCTGCCGCGGCAAGCGGATGTCGGTGTGGATGCGCGTGGGTTCCGGCCGGTTACCTTGGGCGAGGTGGCAGGGAAAAGTTGACCTTGAATGTAGCAGCCTACCACCCGCTGCAGGCGTTCAGGCCGCGCACATTGGGCTCATCGGCAAGAATGCCTGTTCCGCCGGGATCGTCCCGATCTGGGTGTAGTAATCCCAGGGCGCCCGGCTCTGCTGCGGGGTTTTCACGCGGTATAGCGTTAGATCATAGAGCAACCTGCCGTCGTGGCGAAGGCTGGCGGACCGCCCGAGATAGTCGACCGGCAAGGCTCGCATGGCCCGGTTGACGACAAGCGCCTCGCGCGTGCCGGCCTGGACCACGGCTTTCAGGAAATGCAGCGAAGCCGCGTAGATCGCGGCATGGTTCTTGGTCGGCATGGCATTGCGCGAGGCGAAGAACGCCTTGGCAAACGTCCGCGCCGCGTCGTTCTGGTCCCAGTAGAAACCGCTCGACAAGGTCAGGCCTTGGGCGGCTTGCAAGCCGAGCGCGTGGATGTCGGTTATGTAGACGAGGAAGCCTGCCAGCCGTTGCTTGCCGCTGCGCGTCAGGCCGAATTCCGCGGCCTGTTTCATCGCATTTATCTGATCCGGGCCGACCGCAACCACGCCGATGATGTCGGCGCCGGAGCTTTGCGCTTGGATCAGCTGCGAGGAGAACTCCGTGCTGTTCACCGGAAAATAGGCCGAGCCGAGCACTGTACCGCCGTTCGCTTCGATCACCGCTTTGGCCGACGCTTCGAGGGCTTTGCCGAAGGTGAAGTCGACCGTGATGAAGAACCAGCGCTTGCCGCCTTGTTTCACCACCTCCGCCGCGGTGCCGGACGCCAGCGCGTGAGTATCGTCGGCCCAATGAGTGCTGGTCGGCGCGCAAAGCTTGGAGGTGAACTCGCTGATCGCGGAGGCGGTGATCATCACGGTGCGGAGTTTTTCCTTCGCCACCTGCTGCACGGCGGCGGCAACGGGAGTGAAAGGAAGGTCCGTGATCGCGTCGACACCGCCGGTATCGTACCATTGCCTTGCCAGGCTGCCAGCAACATCCGGCTTGTTCAGCGTGTCGCCGAGCAGGATTTCGATCCTCTTGCCGAGCACCGTGCCACCAAAGTTCGCGGCAGCCATTTGGGCGGCCACCAGGGAACCGGGCCCTCCGCTGTCAGTGTTCGGGCCTGCGGCATCGGTAAGCACCCCGATCCTCACAACGTCTTTGTCCTCGGCGCGCCCCGCACGGGCGAGCAGTGGCAACGCTGCTATCGCGCCGGCGACGCTGCGGCGGCTCGCTTGAATGGTCATATCTACCGCTTCTCCCAATGACCGCCGTTCTCCGCAAGCCGATGCCGGCTGCGATCCGTTGCCGAACTCAGCGGCGGATCAGGGCGGATCGGGTGATCCTTCGAACTTCCCAGCCGAGCCGCTCCAATTCCGGCGTATCGTCCTCCGCCTTGGGATAGCCGAGGCAGAAATAGCCGATGAAAACCCACTCCGACGGCACGTCCAGCACCGCCGAGATCGTCGCCGGATCGAGGATCGACACCCAGCCCACGCCGAGCCCCGCCGCCCGCGCCGTGAGCCAGAGGGAGTGCACGGCCATCACGGCCGAGTAGGCGGTGGTCTCCGGCATGGTGCCGCGCCCCAGGCCGTGTCCCTGGCGCGGCTCGGGCTCGGCGAACACCGCGAGGTGGCACGGCGCTTCATCGAGGCCGGCGAGCTTGAGCCGCGCGTAGCTGGCCGTTCGGTCCGGGTCCTGGGTCGAGAGCGCGCGCGCGTTGCACCTCTCGAAATCCGCTCGCACCGCGGCCCGACGCCCCGGATCGTCGACCATGACGAACCGCCACGGTTGGCTCAGTCCGACGGACGGGGCGAGGTCCGCGATGTCCAGCAGCCGGTGCAACAGGTCCGGGGGCACCGGCTTCGGACGGAAGCGGCGAACGTCGCGCCGCCACTTGAACAGCGCGAGAAGCTCGGCGCCGAAAGCCTCGTCGAACACCGGGCCGGGCGCCCCGCGAGCGGTCATCCCACGCCGGCATCCCGGAAATACGGCTCGACGGTCCCCACCAGCTTGATGGTCATCGCCGAGCCGTCGCGCTGCAGCGTCTTGCCGACCGCGAGGCGCACCCAGCCCTCGCTGACGCAGTACTCCTCCACGTTGGTCTTCTCCTCGCCCTTGAACCGGATGCCGACGCCGCGTTCCAGCGCGGCGGCGTCGTGATGCGGGCTCCTCGGGTTCACCGAGAGGCGGTCTGGCGGCGTGTCGGTCATGGTCTCGTTCCGGCGATGCGCAGGGGGGCGGTGATAACGGCCCGGCGGCGGTATTCCAAGACCCGGGCCTGTGCTAGCTTCCCGCAATGAGCTTGGCACTCCAAAAACGCATCACTCTCGACGAGTTCCTCGCCTGGGAACGCCAACAGGAGGAACGGTATGAGTTCGACGGGTTCGCGCCGGTCGCGATGAATGGCGGGACGTTCGCGCATTCCGTGATCGCGACCAAAATTGTCGAGGCGTTAGGCCGCCAACTGCTGGGCGGTCCTTGCGTTGCGGTCCGGGGCGACATGAAAATTCTGGTCGCCGGCCGGGTGCGGTACCCGGATGTGACCATCACGTGCTCTCCGGTGGCAAACGATTCCGACATCGTTCCTGAGCCGGTAGTAGTCTTTGAGGTGCTGTCGACCACCACGGCAAGCGTCGATCGCATCGTCAAGAACCAGGAATATCGCGCCACGGCGTCAATACGGCACTACGTCATGCTGGAGCAGACGCGGATGGCGGCTACCGTGTTCTCGCGCGCGGGCGATGACTGGGCCGGGCATGTGCTGACCGGGGATGCGACCCTTGCATTTCCGGAGATCGGCGTCGCCCTGCCGTTGCCCGAGGCCTACGCGGACCTGACGTTCCCCGACGACGCGGACTGAGGCGCCCTGGACCGCGCGCGTCCGCTCGGCCAAGATCGGCCGGCAGTCACAGGGGAGAAACCGATGCTCGAACCAGGACGCGCGAAACCCGTGCCCACGCCGGAGACCCAGCATTTCTGGGACGGCACCAAGGCGGGCGAGCTGCGCCTGCAGCGCGACAACAACACGGGCGAGGCGTATTTCCCGCCGCGGCCGTTCGCGCCCGCCACCGGCTCCACCGACGTGAGCTGGTTCGAGGCCAGCGGCCGCGCGACGCTGTACAGCTACGTGATCTCCCACCGCCCGGTGCCCGGCTTCACGCCGCCGTACGCGATCGCTGTGGTCGAGCTTGCCGAAGGCCCGCGCATGATGACCAACATCGTCGAGTGCCCGCAGACGCCGGAGGCGTTGCAGCTCGACATGCCGCTCGAAGTCGTGTTCGAGAAGATGGACGACGATATCACCTTGCCGCTGTTCCGTCCGGCGAAGGGGTAACCGACATGGGAGCCAGATCAGTCGCCATCGTCGGCGCATCGGAGACCTCCAAGCTGGGCGTCGTGCCCGACATGTCGCAGATCCAGCTGCACGCGGACGCGGCGCTGCTGGCGATGAAGGATGCGGGCCTCACGCCGACTGACATCGACGGCGTCGCAACCGCCGTCGAGACGCCGCAGCAGATCGCGCACTATCTCGGCATCACGCCGAGCTGGGTGGACGGCACCTCGGTCGGCGGCTGCTCGTTCATGATCCACCTGCGCCACGCCGCGGCGGCGATCGAGGCCGGGCTGGCGAAGACCATCCTCATCACGCACGGCGAGAGCGGCCGCTCGCGCGTCGGCCAGCCGGCGCGCTCGGTGGCGGCGAGCAGCCTCAACGGCCAGTTCGAGCAGCCGTTCGGCCCGATGGGGCCGCCGACCATGTTCCCGATCCCGGTGCTGCGCTTCATGAAGCGCTACGGCGTCACGCACGAGCAGATCGCGATGGTGTCGGTGGTGCAGCGCGAGTGGGCGGCGAAGAACCCGCGCGCCACCTTCAAGGACCCGATCACCGTCGAGGACGTGCTGAACTCGCGCATGATCGCCTACCCGTTCCGGCTGCTGCAGTGCTGCCTCGTCACCGACGGCGGCGGCGCGCTGATCGTCACGCATCGCGACCGCGCCCGCGACTTCCCGCAGAAGCCCGTGTACGTGCTCGGCACCGGCGAGAGCGTCGAGACGCCGATGATCTCGCAGATGAAGGATTTCACCTCCTCGCGCGCGTTCAGCGTCGCCGGTCCCACGGCGTTCAAGGAGGCCGGCATCGCGCACAAGGACGTCGATCACCTGATGATCTACGACGCCTTCGCGCATCTGCCGATCTACGGGCTCGAGGACCTCGGCTTCGTCGGCCGCGGCGAGGCGGCGGCGTTCATCGCCGAACGCCGCACGGCGCCGGGAAGCAAGCTGCCGGTGAACACCAACGGCGGCGGGCTGTCCTACATGCACTCCGGCATGTACGGCATGTACGCGCTGCAGGAGAGCGTCCGGCAGATGCGCGGCATCGCGCCGGCGCAGATCCCGGACGCCAAGATCTCCGTCTGCCACGGCGTCGGCGGCATGTTCGCCGCCTCCGGGACGATCGTCTTCAGCAATCAGGCGCCCTGACCGTGCCCGACGGCGATGCAGCGGGCCGGGTGTTCGACGGCCTCAAGGTCATCGACTGCGCGAGCTTCATCGCCGCACCCGCGGCGGCGACCATCCTGGGCGACTTCGGTGCCGACGTCATCAAGGTTGAACCGCCCGGGCAAGGGGACGCCTATCGCGGGCTCGGCAACATGGCGGGAATGCCGACGGGGAGCGCGCATGACTGGGCCTGGCTGCTCACCGGGCGCAACAAGCGCAGCCTGGCGATCGACCTCAAGCTGCCGGAGGCGCAGGCGGTGCTGCACCGCCTGTGCGGGTCGGCTGATGTGTTCATAACCAACTACCCGCTCCCCGCTCGCAAACGGCTGGGCATCGACTATGCGACGGTCGGCGCGCTGAACCCGCGGCTGATCTACGGCTCGTTCACCGCCTACGGCGAGACCGGAACGGAGGCGGAGAAGACCGGCTTCGACTCGACCGCCTACTGGGCGCGCTCGGGCCTCATGGACCTGGTGCGCGCCGACGCGCACGCGCCGCCCGCGCGCTCGCTGCCCGGCATGGGCGACCACCCGAGCGCGTCCTCCCTGTACGGCGCGATCGTCACCGCCCTCTACCGGCGCGAGCGCACCGGGCGCGGCGGCATGGTCAGCACTTCGCTGCTCGCCAACGGCCTTTGGGCCAACGGCTGCTTCGCCCAGGCCCGGCTGTGCGGTGCGCACGTCGTCAGCCGGCCGCCGCGCGAAGACTCGGCGAACGCATGCGCCAACCTCTACCGTTGCGGCGACGAGCGCTGGTTCATGCTCACCATGCTGAACGAGGAGCGCCAGTTCGCGCCGCTGCTCCGCGCGCTCGAGCGGGTGGACCTGCTCGACGATCCCCGTTTCGCCACCGGCGCCGCGCGGCGGGACAACGCCCGTGCCTTGACCGCAATCTTCGACAAGGCGTTCGCCACCCGCACCCTGGCGGAGTGGCGCACCCGGCTCGACGCGGGGGGCATCACCTTCGGCATCGTGGGCACGCTCGACGACATGCTGTCCGACCAGCAGATGCGCGATGCCGGGGTGCTGGTCCCGTTGCACGACGAGGACATGCTTACCGTCAGCAGCGCGTTCCAGGTCTCGGGCGAGCACAAGGTCGCGCCGCGGCGTGGCGGTGCGGTCGGCCAGCACAGCGAGGAGGTGCTGCACGAGGCGGGCTACGACGCTGCCGAGATCGCACGCCTCCAGCAGCTCGGCGTGCTGGCCTGATCGCGGCACCGCCTTGACGTCGAGCCCGCCGTCTTATGTCTGACCGGGCAGACGGTGGGCGGAGCGGCACGATGCGGGTTTGGAGCATGATATCGGGCATCGCCCTCGGTGCCTGCTCCGTCGTCGGCATCCGCAGCGGCACCGAGCAGCCGCCGTACCAGGTCGTGACGCATGTCGGGCCGGTCGAGGTCCGCCACTACGCCGCGCGGATCGCCGCCGAGACCGTCGTGCCGGGCGGCGAGGAGGACAGCCGCAGCGCCGGCTTTCGCCGGCTCGCCGGCTACATCTTCGGCGCGAACCACGCGCGGGCCGAGATCGCGATGACCGCGCCCGTCGCGCAGGCCAATGCGCGGTCCGAGACCATCGCGATGACGGCCCCCGTGGCGCAAGCGGTGGGTTCGAGCGGCAATTGGCAGATCCGCTTCTTCATGCCGGCGAAATACACGCTGGAGAAATTGCCCACACCCGATGATCCCACGGTGAAACTGGTTTCTGTGCCGCCTGAGACGATGGCGGTGTACCGTTTCTCGGGCTCGACGGGTGCCGCCTCCATCGCCGAGGCCCGTCGCGTGCTGCTGAGCCGCCTGGACGGCAGCGGCTGGAAGGCACTCGCCGAACCGGTCGCCTGGTTCTACGATCCGCCTTGGACGCTGCCGCCGTTGCGGCGAAACGAGGTCGCGGTCCCGGTGGAGCGCGCCTCGTAAGGCTGGTTCAGAAGGTCAGCACGAAATCGCTGCCGAACGTGAACCTGCCGCGATCGGCCCCGGCGTTGAAGGGCCGCGTGTTGGTCAGAGCGCGGTCGTAGCGAACCTCCGGCCGGATCATCAGGGCCGAGACGACGTTCGAGACCGCACCGGGCAGGGTCGGCTTCCAGGTCAGGCCAAGCGTGATCTCGCCGTAGGTGGTGGGGCGTGCCGCGACCACGCCGGCCGTGGGTATGCCGAGCTGCGCATTGACGAAATCATGGTAGCCGCGAAAGGCGGTGACGAAGAAGCCGTTGTCGTCGCGATAGACCTCGCCGCGGGCGTTGAGCGCGACATTGTCGTTGAGCGCGTAGCTGACGTACTGCGCGCCGCCGAACGCGTTGGCCCTGACGAAGTCGTCGCGGACCAGGTTGAACTCGGTGGTGAAGGTCAGCTTGTCGGACGCCTTGTAGGTGATCACCGCGTCATTGAAGTAGCGATAGTAACTGTCGGTGTTCGGCACGGTGCGCTCCGGGTTCTCCGGGCCGAAATGGGTCAGCGCCAGCACCGTCAGATTGCCGTCGAGGAACGTCAGGTTGAACCCCGCCGTCCCCGCCGCCGCGGTGTTCTGGTCGCCCTCGCCGACGGTGGTGTTGGTGCCGCTATCCACGCCGAGATAGATGTCGAGCAGCGGCGAGACGTGCGTGATGGCGAGGCCGCCGAACGACACGAACGGCACGCCGAAATTGAACAGGTAGGAATGCGAATAGAACGGGTTGGTCGAGGGATCGATCGTTTCGAACCCGAGCGGCGAAGGGAACTGCCCGGCCTTGACGTCGATGCCGCCCGCGGTGAGCCAGGGCAGGTGGGCGGTGGCGTTGGCCTCGATGAAGGCGAGCTGATAACGGGTGCCGAACGTGCGGTTCAGCTCGCCGAGGAACTGCGTGTAGCGCGCGTCGGTGCCGTACAGCGCCTGGAGCTTGAAGCCGAAATCGTAGTCGGTGGCTTTCGGATCGGTCGCGCGCTGCGCGGTGAGCAGCGCCTGGTTCAGCACGAACTGGTTGGCGCGGTCGGTGAACAGATGGCCGAAGTTAAGGCCGTCGCTCGGATTGGTCGGGCTGATCAGCGCGCCGCCCTCGAATTGCGCGCTGAGCTTGATGCCGCCGACCCAGCTCGTGGGCGCGGCCGGCGCCGGCGCCGCCTCCGCGGCCTTGGCGGGCTCGCCGGGCTTGGGCTGGTTGACCGGCGCCGATTGCGGCGACGGGACGGCCCCGGTCGCGGGGGAGGCGCCGGCCGCCGGAGCGGCGCCCACCGGCGCCTGCGCGGCGGCGGGGTGGCTCGCGAGCGCGAGCAGGGAGCAGGAAAGCAGCCAGCAGGCAGCTTTGCCGATGGTCTGGTTCATAACGCCATCCAATGTCCAGGTTGGGTCCGACGAAGCGGTTTAGTTCGTACCGCCATATAATTTCCAGGTGGGCTGTAACGAAAAGGGGCGCCCCGACGGAGCGCCCCTTTGCGCTGTTCAGAACACCTGCTCGCCGTGCAGGACGATATCCAAGCCTTCGCGCTCCTCCTCGCGTTCCACCCGTAGGCCGATCACGGCGTCGATGATCTTGAGCAGGATGAAGGACATGATCCCGCTGTAGACCAGCGTGGTGCAAACCCCGATCGCCTGCAGTTGCAACTGGTGCAGGCCGCCCGGGCTGCCGTCCGGGCTCGCGTCGGTCGCCGAGAGCGGGCCGTAGGAGAACACCCCGGTCAGCAGCGCGCCGATGATGCCGCCGATGCAATGCACGCCGAACGCGTCAAGGCTGTCGTCGTAGCCCAGAATGTGCTTGAGGCTGGTTGCCGACCAGAAGCAGACCACGCCGGCGACGACGCCGATGATCAGGGCCGGGCCGGGCAGCACGAAGCCGGACGCGGGCGTGATCGCGACCAGTCCGGCCACCGCGCCCGAGATCGCGCCGAGCACCGAGGGCTTGCCCTTGCTGATCCACTCGGCGCACATCCAGCCGAGTGCCGCCGCCGCCGTCGCGATCTGCGTCACCGCCATGGCCATCCCGGCGCGGCCGTTCGCACCCACCGCGGAACCCGCGTTGAACCCGAACCAGCCGACCCAGAGGAGCGATGCGCCGATCACGGCGTACGCCAAGTTGTACGGCGCCATGTTCTCCTGGCCGTAGCCCAGCCGCTTGCCGAGCACGAGCGCGCTGACCAGCCCGGCGATGCCGGCGTTGATGTGCACGACGGTGCCGCCGGCGAAGTCGAGCACGCCGAGCTGCGAGAGCCAGCCGGTCGGCGCCCACACCCAATGCGCGATCGGCGAGTAGACGACGATCGACCAGAGTACCATGAAGACGCACATCGCGGAGAACTTCATGCGGTCCGCGAAGGAGCCCGCGATCAGCGCGGGTGTGATGATCGCGAACGTCATCTGGAACATCATGTAGACGGTCTCTGGTATCGTCTGCGGCGCGGCGGCGTCCGAACCCGCGCCGAGCACGAAGGCGGTGTCGGCGCCTTTGCTGATATGGTCGGCGATGCCGTTCAGCAGCAGCCGCGACAGGTCGCCGAGATAGGCGCCGCCGGTGGTGAACGCGAGGCTGTAGCCGACCACCATCCATGCCACCGTCACCAGGCAGCAGATGATGAAGGACTGCATCAGGGTGGCGAGGATGTTCTTCTTGCGCACCATGCCGCCGTAGAACAGCGCCAGGCCCGGAACCGTCATCATCAGGACCAGGGCGGTGCTGGCCAGCATCCAGGCGGTGTCGCCGGTGTCGATCTTGGGCGGCCCGGCTGCGGCGGCTGCGGCGGCCGGGGCCGCGGTCGCGCCCGTGGCCGGCTCATCGGCGAGCCCCGGCACGGCGTAAACCATCAGGCAGACCGCCGCGGTGAGGCCCCCCACGAGCCAGGGGTTCAGGCGAACTCGGTTCATCGGACTCGTTTCCTTTGCAATCGTCATAGTGCTTCGTTGTCCATCTCGCCGGTGCGGATGCGGACGGCGCGCTCGATGTCCATTACGAAGATCTTGCCGTCACCGATCTTGCCGGTGTGCGCCGACTTGGTGATCGCCTCGACCACGGAGTCGGCAAGGTCGGCCGGCACGACGACCTCGATCTTTACTTTCGGCAAGAAGCTTACGTGGTACTCGGCGCCGCGATAGATCTCCGTCTGACCCTTCTGCCGGCCGAAGCCCTTCACCTCGGAGACGGTGAGGCCTTGCACACCGAGCGGCGTCAACGCCTCGCGCACATCATCCAGCTTGAACGGCTTGATGATGGCCATGATGAGTTTCATGTCGCTGCCCCTTGATCCATTGGTTCCGTCCCGTTGAGCCGTCGCGCATCGGCGCGAGGTCATCGGGCATCTTTCAAGAAACATGCCAGGAACTTCATGGCTTCGTTATGCAACCGTTGCTTAATAGCTGGGCAGCCAACCGCCGTGACGACGAAGAAAAAGCCCCGCTTCCCGGAGGGAGCAGGGCTTCAGTCGTCGCGGATGCTGGTCGGTGCTCGGCCCGGCTCGCGGCCGCGCAGCCTAGGCGGAGTAGTACATCTCGAATTCGACCGGATGCGGCGTGTGCTCGAAGCGGTAGACTTCGCTCCACTTGAGCTCGATGTAGCTGTCGATCTGGTCCTTGCTGAACACGTCGCCGGCAAGCAGGAATTCGTGATCCGCCTCGAGCGCGCCGAGCGCCTCGCGCAAGCTGCCGCAGACCGTGGGAATGCCCCGCAGCTCTTCCGGCGGCAGATCGTAGAGATCCTTGTCCATCGGGTCGCCCGGATGGATCTTGTTCCGGATCCCGTCGATGCCCGCCATCAGCAACGCCGAGAAGGACAGGTAGGGGTTGCAGACCGGGTCCGGAAACCGGATCTCGACGCGCTTGCCCTTCGGGCTGGTCGTGTAGGGGATGCGGCAGGACGCCGAGCGATTGCGCGCCGAATAGGCGAGCAGCACCGGCGCCTCGAAGCCCGGTATCAGTCGCTTGTAGCTGTTGGTGGCCGGATTGGTGAACGCGTTGATCGCCTTGGCGTGCTTGATAATGCCGCCGATGTAGTAGAGGCAGGTCTCGGACAGGTCGGCGTAGCCGTTGCCGGCGAACAGCGGCTTGCCCGCCTTCCAGATCGACTGATGCGTGTGCATGCCGGAGCCGTTGTCGCCGTAGATCGGCTTCGGCATGAAGGTGGCGGTCTTGCCGTAGCTGTGCGCGACGTTATGCACGCAATACTTATAGATCTGCATTTGGTCGGCCATCCTGACCAGGGTGCCGAAGCGGAAGCCGAGCTCGTGCTGCGACTGCGCCACCTCGTGATGGTGCTTCTCGACCGGCAGGCCCATCTCGCCCATCGTGGACAGCATCTCGGCGCGCAGGTCGCTCTCGCTGTCGACCGGGGGGACAGGGAAATAGCCGCCCTTCACGCCGGGCCGGTGGCCCATGTTCCCCTCGGGGAAATCCTTGATCGACGCGCCGGGCCCTTCCATGCTGTCGACCTGGTAGGTGGCGTAGTTCCCGCCCACGCCGAATTTCGCGTTGTCGAACACGAAGAATTCGGCCTCCGCGCCCACCATGACGGTGTCGCCGATCCCGGTCGACCGCAGATAGGCTTCGGCCAGCTTGGCCGTCGCGCGCGGGTCGCGGTTGTAGAACTGGCCGGTGGACGGCTCCATGATGTCGCAGACCAGGATCAGGCTCGGCTTGGCCGCGAACGGATCCATCACCGCCGTGTCGAGGTCGGGCATCAGGATCATGTCGCTCTCGTTGATCGCCTTCCAGCCGGCGATCGAGGAGCCGTCGAACATGATGCCGTCGCGGAACGCGTCCTCGTCCATGGTCGAGACGTGCTGCGCCGTGTGCTGCCACTTGCCGCGCGGGTCGGTGAACCGTAGGTCCACGTACTCGACCGCGTTCTCCTGGATCATCTCCAGGACCTTGCCCACGCCGTTCCCGGCGCCTGCGGTGGGCTTCTTCGCCATGCCTATCCCCGTCCTTTCGTAAGCCATGATACCGACGCTCGCGGCGGATCGCCCGCCGGCCGCGACGGCCAGATCAGGATCGCCCGACGCGATCCCGCGTCGGTGTTCTCAGATCGCGTCTTCCCCACGCTCTCCGGTGCGGATGCGCACGACCTCCTCGATCGAGGAGACGAAGATCTTGCCGTCGCCGATCCGCCCGGTGCGGGCCGACGCGACGATCGCATCGACCGCCCGCTCGACGAGCCCGTCCTCGCAGATGATCTCGATCTTCACCTTGGGGAGGAAATCCACGACATACTCGGCCCCACGATACAGCTCGGTATGGCCCTTCTGCCGGCCGAACCCCTTGGCTTCGACGACGGTGATGCCCTGAAGCCCGACCTCGTGCAGCGCTTCTTTCACCTCGTCCAGCTTGAACGGCTTGATGACCGCCTCGATTTTCTTCATGTGCGTCAAAACCCCGGACGGGCCGGGCGTCCTCCAGTTGTCAGGCTGCCCTTTTCGTCAAGCGCCTTGCAGCAGCCACCAAGATTTGCACGCGGCGTGCCATCACCGCAATGCGGACCGTACCCGGTCCGCAAGGAACGCTCGCTCGCCTACTGAGCGAACATCCTCGTCGGCTGCTTTGTTCTTGGGCAGAATCCCGGGCCGTCCTGTTGCACGAAAATGAGGCGACCGCCATAGTCCACGCTCGCAGGCGGCGGAGACGAGAGTGAAGGGCGCCAACGCGCTGCTGTCCGGGATAGGCACCACGGTGTTCACCGTCATGTCGGCGCTCGCGTTGCAGCACGACAGCATCAATCTCGGTCAGGGTTTTCCCGATGCGGACGGACCCGAGGACGTGGTTCGGGCGGCCGCCGACGCGCTGCTCGACGGGCGCAACCAGTATCCGCCCATGCCGGGCCTGCCCGAACTCCGCCTCGCCGTCGCGGCGCATGACGAGCGGTTCTACGGGCTGGCGGTGGACCCGCTGCGCGAGGTCGTCGTCACCTCGGGCGCCACCGAGGCGATCACCGCCTGCCTGATGGCGGTTCTCGACCCCGGCGACGAGGTCGTGGTGATCGAGCCGCTGTACGACACCTACCTGCCCGTCATCCGCATGCTCGGGGCGGTGCCGCGCATCGTGCGCCTCGCACCGCCCGATTGGGAGCTGCCCCGCGACCAGTTCGCCGCCGCGTTCGGCCGGCGCACCAAGGCGGTGCTGCTGAACACGCCGATGAACCCGACCGGCAAGGTGTTCGATGCGTCCGAGCTCGCCTTCATCGCCGGCCTCGTGCAGGCGCACGACACGTTCGCGATCTGCGACGAGGTCTACGAGCACCTCACCTTCGACGGCTGCCGCCACATCCCGCTGATGACGTTCCCCGGGATGCGCGAGCGCACCATGCGGATCGGCAGCGCGGGCAAGACGTTTTCCCTGACTGGTTGGAAGGTCGGCTACGTCACCGCTCCGGCCGCGCTTGCCGCGATGGTCGCCAAGGCGCACCAGAACCTCACCTTCACCACGCCGCCCAACCTGCAACGCGCGGTCGCGGTCGGCCTGGCCAAGGACGACGGCTATTTCGCGGGTTTGGGCACCGCTTTGGCCGCGCGGCGCGACCGGCTCGCGGCGGGGCTCGCCGGCATCGGGTTCGCCGTACTGCCGACGCACGGGACATACTTCCTCACGGTCGACTTCGCCCCGCTCGGCTTCGGCGACGACGTGGCGTTCTGTCGCCATATCACCGAGCAAGCGCGGGTGACGGCGATCCCGGTGTCGGCCTTCTATGAGACCGACCCGCCCCGCCACTATGCCCGATTCGCCTTCTGCAAGCGTCCCGACATGCTCGATGAGGCGGTCGCGCGCCTCGCACGGCATTTCGGGACGGCGTGAGGGCCTGCCGCATTGACGTCGCTCGGCCGATCGCCCTAAACCCCGCCCCCTGGATGGCGGACGTAGCTCAGCTGGTAGAGCGCCAGGTTGTGGTCTTGGATGTCGCGGGTTCGAGCCCCGTCGTTCGCCCCATCCTCCGATTTCCCGGAAAGTTTCGAGCGCCGTGGCCGGCATCGCGGGCCTGATCCTCGCCGGCGGCGGTGCGAGCCGGATGGGCGGCGGCGACAAGCCGCTGCTCGAGGTCGGCGGGGTGCCGATCCTCGCCCGGATCATCGCCGCGCTCGGCCCGGACCTTTCCGCGCTGGCGATCAGCGCCAACGGCGATCCGGCGCGCTTCGCCGCCTGCGGGCTGCCGATCCTGGCCGACGAGGGCGAGTTCTCTGGGCAGGGGCCGCTCGCCGGACTCTCCGCCGGGCTCGACTGGGCGGCGGCGCGCGGCGCCGACTGCCTGCTGAGCGTGCCGGGCGACACGCCCTTCCTGCCTCGCGGACTCGCCTCGGCCCTGACCCCGGCCCCGAGCTTCGCCGCCTGCGCCGGCCGCGACCATCCGCTCGCAGCCCTGTGGCCTGTCCGGCACCGACACGAATTGCGCCGCGTCCTCCGGACGCAATCGAGCCGTTCCGTGGCCGGCTTCGGGGTGCGCATCGGCTCTCGCCGGGTCGCGTTCCCCGCGGAACAGGCGTCGCGGTTCATCAACGTCAACACGCCGGCGGACCTCGCGACGGCGCGCGCGATCGCGGAGGATCGTTCCGCTGGCACGGGGCGTGCGACGGTGTAGATTCCCAGCGGTTCAGGAGGATGCGAGATGGCGAACGGCATGACCAGGCGGGGACTGGCCGCGGCGGTGCCGGCCGCGGCCATGACCATACCCGCGCCGGCGGGCGCGCAGGCCTCGAACGAGACCACGTTCGATCGCATCCGGCGCACCCAAATCCTGCGGATCGCCGCATTGCCGGGCGAACTGCCGTATTTCCAGAAGGACCTCGCCACCGGCACGTGGGGCGGGGCCGCCATCGAGATGGCGCGCGACGTCGCCAAGGTGTTCGATGCCAAGCTTGAATACGTCGAATCGACCTACGGCAACTCGGTGCTCGACCTGCAGGCCAACAAGATCGACCTCGGCTTCGCGCTCAACCCGACGCCGCAGCGGGCACTCGCGATCGGCTTCACGCACCCGATGATCACCCACCCGTTCGGCTGCCTGGCCAAGCCGGGTTTCGATCCAAAAACCTGGGACGACCTCGACAAGCCCGACATCCGCGTCGCCGTCGATCTCGGGTCGCTGCACGAGACCGTGGCCCGCCGCTTCGCCCCGCGCGCCCAGATCACCGCGTTCAAGACCCGCGACGAGTGCACCCTGGCGCTGCAGGCCGGGCGGGTGGACGCGCACGTGCAGGCGGCGATCCTGGGCCTCTCGACGGTCGGCAAGAACCCGTCGATGGGACCGTACCACCTGTTGACCGGCCCGCTCGTCGCCTTGCCGAGTTCGCTCGGCATCAGACGGGAGGCCGACACGCGCTTCATCGACGTGTTGAACGCGTGGCTGGACTTCAACCGCGGCATCGGCCAGATCCGCGAGTGGCTGGTCGCCGGCCTCGCGCTGGTCGGCGTGCAGCGCGACCAGATCCCGCCGCAGCTCACGTTTTGACGCGACCCTCACCCAACCCTCTCCCGCGGGGAGAGGGCTTCGCTTCCCCCTCTCCCTGCGGGAGAGGGCCGGGGTGAGGGCCTTCGCGTGGGCTACCACTGGAGCTTCGGCTTCCTGCTCCGCTACACGCCGCTGTTCTGGAAAGGCGCCGCCGTCACCCTCGCCTATACGGCGGGCACCATCGCGATCGGGCTGCTGATCGGGCTGCTGATCGGGTTGGGCCGGCTGTCGCGCTGGTGGCTGGTCAACGCGCCGCTGATCGCGTTCATCGAGATATTCCGCTGCACGCCGCTGCTGGTGCAGATCGTCTGGTTCTACTACGCGCTGCCGGTCATCCTGAACGTGCAGATCCCGGCGACCGCGGCGGCGACGGCCGTGCTGTCGCTCTACACCGGCGCGTTCTACGCCGAGATCTTCCGCGGCGGCATCGCCTCGATCGAGCCGGGCCAGTGGGACGCGGCGCGCGCGCTCGGCCTGTCGCGCTGGAACGTGATGCGCCGCGTGGTGCTGCCGCAGGCGATCCGCCGCATGATCCCGCCGTTCATGAACCAGTCCATCATCCAGCTGAAGAACACCTCGCTGGTGTCCACCATCGCGGTGCCGGACCTGCTGTATCAGGGCACGCTCATCACCGCCGACACCTATCGCCCGCTGGAGGTCTACACGGTGGTCGCGCTGATCTATTTCGCGCTTTTGTTCCCCGCGACGCTGCTCGCCCAGGCGTACGAGCGACGGCTCGCGCGCGGGCGGTGATCCCGGTCCATGCTGCCGCGTTACCGGCCGGACATCTCGAAAGGAGACGCCGATGCATCGCCTTGGATATGCAAGCTCCCTGCTCGCCGGGCTGCTGCTCGCGGTCCCCGCCGCCGCCCAGCCAGCGCGCAACGGCAACGTCTACAACGGCACCGCGCACGAACCCGCGCCCGGGCCGGTTCATGGCAACGAGTCGGCGGCCGGGGTCGCGCTCCCCCCACAGAAGGCGCAGCAGCAGAATAATGAGCTCGAGTCGTTGAACAAGCAGCTCACCGACAAGGCGAACCGCGATCCGGCCAAAGGCACGCCGACGCCGTCACCGCCGAATGCCTCGGGGCGTTAGGCCTTCCGCGGCAGGAGCTGCTCGGCGAGCGTCGCCCAGTAGGAGGCGCCGACGGGCAGCATCTCGTCGTTGAAGTCAAAGCGCGGGTTGTGCAGCTGGGGGTCGGCGTCGGTGCGGCCGGTGCCGAGCATCAGGTAGGCACCCTGCTTCTTCTCCAGCATGAACGCGAAGTCCTCGCCGCCCATCGTCGGCTTGTCGAGCTCCTCGACCCGCGCCGCCCCCGCCACCGCCTCGGCGGCGCGGCGCGCGAGCACGACGGCGTCCGCGTCGTTCACCGTCGCCGGGTAGGCGCGGTCGAAGGCCACGTCCGCGCGCGCCCCAAAGCTCGCCGCGATCCCGGTCGCGATCCGGCGCACGCCCTGCTCGAGCTTGTCCCCCACCGCGGGGTCGAACCAACGCGCCGTGCCCAGCATGCGTACGCATTCCGGAATGATGTTGTAGATCTGCCCGCCGTTGATGCTGCCGATCGTCACCACGCCGCCGTCCATCGGATCGATCGAGCGCGAGACGATGGTCTGCAATGCGGTCACGATCTGGCTGGCCACCACGATCGGATCGACGCCGCGGTCGGGATGCGCGCCGTGGGTGCCCTTGCCGGTGACGGTGATCTCGATGTTGGCGACGGCCGCCATCGTCGGCCCGTTGCGCCAGTAGAATTTTCCGGCTGGCACGGAAGGCCAGTTGTGCAGGCCGAACACCTGCTGCATCGGGAAGCGCTCGAACAGGCCCTCCTTCACCATGATCTCGCCGCCGCCGAAATTCTCCTCGGCGGGCTGGAAGATCACGTAGACCGTGCCGTCGAAATTGCGCGTCTCGGCCAGGTATTTCGCCGCGCCGAGCAGCATCGTGGTGTGCCCGTCATGGCCGCAGGCGTGCATCACGCCGTGGTTCTGCGACGCGTACGGCGCGCCGGTCTCCTCGGTCAGCGGCAGGGCGTCCATGTCGGCGCGCAAGCCGATCGCGCCGCCGGCAGCCCGGCCGCGGATCACGCCGACCACGCCGGTCTTGGCCAGGCCGGCCACCACCTCGTCGACCCCGAAAACGCGCAACTTGTCCTGCACGACGCGGCTGGTGCGGGTTTCCTGCAGCGCGAGTTCCGGATGCGCGTGCAGGTCGCGCCGCCACGCGGTCATCTCGTCGTGGAAATCCGCGATGCGGTTGATGATCGGCATCGGCCCCTCCTGGCGATCAGGTGTTGTGCGGCCGGGCGAAAGTCCGCGCAAGCCCCTCGGCGAGCGGCATGGACCGGACGCCGAGTTCCGTGATCATCGGCGAGATGTCGAACGCCTTGTCCTCCAGCAGCCGGCGGATTTCCGCCGGACGGATCGTCGGCAGTAGCGGCACGAGCGCGCTTGCCAAGGCAGCCGCTCGGAGCACCCCGGCCGGCAGCGCGACGAAACGCGGCCGCTTGAGCCCGGCGGCGACGGCGACCGCGCGCACGAAATCCGCGTAGGCGACCGGCTGCGGCCCGGCGACCACGAGACTGCGTGGCGCGGCCGGGGCGAGCGCGAGAGCCGCGCGGATGGCGGCCGTCACGTCATCCTGATGGATCGGCTGCACCAGCGCCCGCCCACCGCCCGGTAGCGGCACCAGCGGCAAGCACCGCAGCAGCGCCGCCAACCGCTGCACGTTGTCCTCGCCTTGCGCGCCGTAGATCATTGTCGGATGCAGCATGACGCCGGGCCGCCCGGACGCGAGAAACGCCGCCTCCCCGTCCAGCACGCCGCGCCCGTGGTCGTCGGGCCAGCGGGTGAACTTGCGGGTGCTGCCGAGGAACACGAACGACGCCGCCGCGGGTGCGGCCGCCAGGATGGCCGGCACATGCCGGGCGTGGGCGCAGGAAACCACGCGCACCGCGCCGCGAAGGCCGACACGCAGCGCGGAAGCGTCGTGAAGGTCCGCGACGCGGGCCTCCCCGGGCCATTTCGCCCGGTTCCGCACCACCGGCACGAACGGCACCCCATCTTCGGCGAGAGAGCGGCAGAGCGCCGCTCCCGAGCGCCCGGAGGCGCCGATCACATAAACCGGGTCAGCCACCCGCCCGCAGCACGGCGAGGTCGCACCCCTGGTCGGCCTGCAGCACTTGATCGGCGACGATGCGGTCCCAACCCCGTTGGGGGCGCGCGGGCGGCTGCCAAGCGGCGCGGCGCTCGGCCAGCACGTCGTCGCCGACCAGCAGGTCGAGCCGCCGCTCGCGAACCGAGAGCCGGATGCGGTCGCCGCTTCGGGCCAAGCCGAGCGGGCCGCCGGCCGCGGCTTCCGGGACGACGTGCAGCACGATGGTGCCGAACGCCGTGCCGGACATCCGGCAGTCGCTGATCCGCACCATGTCCTTCACCCCCCCGCGCGCCAGTTTCTGCGGGATCGGCAGGTAGCCGGCCTCCGGCATCCCCGCCGGGGTCAGCGGGCCGGCGTTCTTCAGCACGAGGATGTCGTCGGCGGTCACGTCCAGTGCCGGATCGTCGATCCGGGCAGCCAGATCCTCGAGCCCGTCGAACACGATCGCCCGGGCTTCGGTCTCGAACAGGGCAGGGGTGGCGGCACTGCGCTTGAGGATGGCGCCGCGCGGCGCCAGGCTGCCGAACAGGGCGACGAGACCGCCCACGGATGACACCGGGTCGGCAACGGGGCGGATGTAGCGCCGGTCGACGAAAGCGGGTGCCGCGAGGCGGCTCTCGAGTGTCGTGCCGGTCACGTCGCGCGCGTCGAGATGCAGCAGGTCGCGCAGCTCCCAGAGCAGCGCCGGCATCCCGCCGGCGGCGTGGAAATCCTCCATGTAGCCGTCGCCGGTGGGCTTGAGATCAACCAGCACCGGCGTCGTGTCCGACAGCGCGTTGAGCCGGTCGAGATCGACGCGAATGCCGCGCCGCCCGGCGATCGCGGTGAGGTGGATCAGCGCGTTGGTCGAGCCGCCGAGGGCGAGCAGCACGCGCAGCGCGTTCTCGACGGAGGCGTCGGTGATCACCGCCGAGGGCCGCACCGGCGCCGCGACCAGCCGCATGGCGAGCGCGCCCGCCTCCTCGGCCGCGCGCAGCCGGTCGGCGTGCACGGCCGGGATCGAGCCGTGGCCGAGCGGCATCATCCCGAGCGCCTCGGCGAGGCAAGCCATCGTGCTCGCCGTGCCCATCACCCCGCAGGTGCCGGCGGTGGTCGCGAGCCGCCCCTCGATCTCGCCGATCCGCGCCTCGGACACCGCGCCGGCGCGGTACTGCGCCCAGTAGCGCCGGCAATCGGTGCAGGCGGACAGCCGCTCGCCTTGATAGGGAGTCGCGAGCATCGGCCCGGTAACGAGCTGCACCGCCGGGATGTCGGCCGAAGCCGCGGCCATCAGCTGTGCCGGCACCGTCTTGTCGCAGCCGCCGACCAGTACCGCCGCGTCCATCGGTTGCGCCGTCAGCATCGCCTCGGTATCGAGTGCGGCGAGGTTGCGGTAGTGCATGGAGGTCGGGAACAGCGACGGCTCGCACAGCGAAATCGTCGGGAACGGCATCGGCAGCCCGCCCGCCGCCAGCACGCCGCGCTTCACCGCCTCGATCAGCTCGGGTACCGTGCGGTGGCAGTTGTTGTAGGCCGACCCGGTATCGACGATGCCGACCACCGGCCGGTCCAGCATGGCCTGCGAGTAGCCCATCGACTTGGCGAAGGAGCGCCGGAGGTAGAGCGCGAAGTCGCGGTCGCCGTAGTTGGCGGCGTTGCGGGCGAGGCCGCGCTTGGGGCTGTCGGTCATGACCGGAGCGTATCGCGGCAACCGTCGCCCGTCGATCAACCGCAGCGGACATGCGCGACGCCTATCACTCGAATGACGCGGCGCTACGGCTGCGCAAACAGGACGTAGACCGCGTTGTAGGGGGCTCTGGCCTCGGCTCCGGCATGGGACTTGTCACAGCCGGCGGTCGGCGCCGAGCCGCCCTCGGTTTGCAGGCGCGCGATATAGGCGACAGAGGCAAACACGCCATCCCCCGAATGCGACTTGGCGCGCAGGATCAGCCACGGGATCGAGCCGGCGGCGGGCGACGGGCTCGCGACCAGCGCTTCGCCGACCACCGTGCTGCCATCCTTCGCCTGCCAACTGGGGCCGGCGAAATGCCGGCCCATGTCCGCGCCCGCGTCATTCGTCAGCACGGCGTCCGGTCCCTTCAGGCGCCAGGCGAACGCGCCGGCGCCTGGCTCGCAGGCGTAGACCTGGAAGCCCCGCGCGCGAAGTTCGATCGCGCTGCCGCCGGCGTGGGCATGCGCTGCGATGCAGCCCCCGATAATGCCGATGATGGCCGCCCTATATCCGCACGCTCGCATCCGATGTCCCCTATCTGTTTGCCTGCCCAAATCTGCTTGCCTCGCTCAAGTAGCGACCTTATCTTACCTCCATCTTACTCCAGAGGGCATTCCATGACTAGGGCAGATAGCCTGACCACCACCGTATCGACCAAGGGGCAGGTCATCCTGCCCAAGGCGATCCGGGCGGCGCGCCGATGGGAAGCCGGCACTCGGCTGGTGGTGGAGAACACCGTGGATGGTGTCTTGCTCAGGGCGGCTGCCCCCGTCTTCGCGCCGACTCGCGGGGAAGATGTATTCGCCTCGCTCCGCTATGCCGGGCCACCGAAGACGTTGGGCGAGATGGACGCGGGGATCGCTGCTGAGGCGAAGCGGCGGCATGCTGGCAATCGATACTAATCTGATCGTCCGCTATCTCGCCGACGATGACCCCAGGCAGTCGGCGCAGGCGCGACGGTTGATCGACCGCGAGGACGTGTTCGTTTCGACGACGGTCCTGCTTGAGACCGAATGGGTTCTGCGCAGCGTCTACGGCTATGCCGGGAGCCCGCTTGCCGCGGTGCTGCGTGCCTTTGCCGGGCTGCCGAGTGTCACGATCGAGGATGCCGGCCTGATCCGGCAGGCGCTCGATTGGATGGACGCGGGCCTCGATTTCGCCGATGCGCTGCACTTGGCGAAGGCGGCCGGCTGCGACGCTTTCGTAAGCTTCGACCGGCGCTTTGCGCGCGTTGCCAACAGGCTCGGCGCCGGCAAGGTCCGGCTGCCGTAGCCATGCCAACGGCGCCGCCCGAGGCCGCCGCCCGGGACTCCGCCGTGTGTGGTAAGTATATACCACACGCGCCCCGACCTTGACCTTGCAGCCCTTTCTCACCATAACCCGCGCCTGTTTCAAAGGATCGGGTCATGCTGAAGACCACCCTCTCGCTGAAACCGGCGGAGGTGCAGAAGGACTGGGTGCTAATCGACGCCGAGGGCGTGGTGCTCGGCCGGCTCGCGGCGTTGGTCGCCCAGCGGCTGCGCGGCAAGCACAAGCCGCAGTTTACCCCGCACGTCGATTGCGGCGACAACGTCGTCATCGTCAACGCCGCCAAGGTGCAGGTGACCGGCAACAAGGCCGAGCAGTCGATCTTCTACTATCACACCGGCTATCCGGGCGGCATCAAGGGCCGCAGCGTCCGGCAGATCCTGGACGGCAAGCACCCCGAGCGGGTGGTCGAGAAAGCGATCGAGCGGATGATCACGCGCGGCCCGTTGCAGCGCCAGCAGATGAAGCACCTGCACGTCTACGGCGGCGCGGAGCACCCGCATGAGGGCCAGCAGCCGCGCGTGCTCGACGTCGCCGCTATGAACCCGAAGAACAAGAGGGCCTGATGTCCGGAACCCAGACCCGCACGCTCGCCGACCTGAAAGACCTCGCGGTCGCCACCGCGGCCGCGACCAGCCCCGACGCGGCGGTCAGGCGCGAGCCGAAGCGGGACGCGCTCGGCCGCAGCTACGCCACCGGCCGACGCAAGGACGCCTCCGCCCGCGTCTGGGTCAAGCCGGGCAAGGGCGAGATCACCGTCAACGGCAAGCGCGTCGGCCAGTATTTCGCGCGCCCGGTGCTGCGGATGCTGATCACGCAGCCGTTCCTGGTCGCCGACCGCTACAACCAGTTCGACGTATTCTGCACCGTCGCCGGCGGCGGGCTGTCCGGGCAGGCGGGCGCGGTGCGGCACGGCATCAGCCGCGCGCTGGTCAATTACGAGCCCGAGTTGCGCAGCATCCTGAAAGTCGCCGGCTTCCTCACCCGCGATTCGCGCGTGGTCGAGCGCAAGAAATACGGCCGCGCCAAGGCTCGACGCAGCTTCCAGTTCAGCAAACGCTGACCGGCGTCTTCCCTACACCTTGCTGCAGGGGCGGGTCCGCCGGGCCCGCCCCTTTTCGTTTCAGCCGGCTCGATCGCTCGTAGGAGGAGCGACCATGCGCAGACCAGACCCGACTGAACCCCGCGCGCGGGAGCTTGCGCTTGCCGCCGGGATCGATCCCGACTCCCGCGTCCCGAAGCCCGGGAGCGAGCGGGGAATGCCGGCCTGGTGCGGCTTCCGGGACGCGGCGCGCGCCGAGCACAACACGATGGAAGCCGCCGCGACGGCCGCTGCCATCGCCACCGAACGGCCGCAGCCGTCGGCCTACCGGGACAGCCCGCTCACCGTGATCGGCGAGCACGACCCGGCGACCGTGGCGCAGATGCGCAATTGCATGAGCGTGGGCAATGCGGTCGCGGGCGTGATCTGCGCCGACGGGCATCTCGGCTACGCCCAGCCGGTCGGCGGCGTCATCGCCTACGAGGGTCAGATCAGCATCTCGGGCGTCGGCTTCGACATCGGTTGCGGCAACATGGCGGCACGGCTCGACACGCCGTTCGCGGCGATCGAGGGCCGGGTCGGGCCGATCATCCGCGACGTGGCGCGCGCCATCGCCTTCGGCATCGGCCGCGCCAATGCCGAGCGGGTCGAACACGCCCTGCTCGATGACGCCGAGGCCTGGCGGGCATCCGATATGGGCGACTACCGCGCCAAGGCGGCGGCGCAGCTCGGCACTGTGGGGTCCGGCAATCACTACGTCGACCTGATGCGGGACGAGGCGGGGTTCGTGTGGATCGGCGTGCATTTCGGCAGCCGCGGCCTCGGTCACACCAGTGCGACGCGCTATCTCAAGGCGGCGGGCGGGCGGGACGGCCTCAGCGTGCCGCCCGCCGTGGTGGACGAGGACAGCGAGATCGGCCGCCGCTACATCGCCGCCATGCAGCTCGCCGGCCGTTACGCCTACGCGGGGCGGGAGTGGGTGGTGGAGCGCGTGCGCCGCATCATCGGCGGCGCGGTCACGGACGCGGTGCACAACCACCACAACTACGCTTGGCGGGAGACGCATGGCGGGCGCGACCTGTGGGTGGTGCGCAAGGGCGCCACGCCCGCCTTCCCGGGCCAGCGCGGCTTCGTGGGCGGCAGCATGGGCGACGACGCCGTGATCCTCGAAGGTGTGGACAGCCCGGAGGCGCGCGCGTCGCTTCACTCCACCGTCCACGGCGCTGGCCGGTTGTTCGGCCGCAATGAAGCCAAGCGACGCTTCACGCGCGCCGCGATGGATCGATGGCTTGAGGAGCGCGGCGTCGTGCTGATCGGCGCCGATCTCGACGAAAGCCCGATGGCGTACCGCCGGCTCCCCGACGTGCTCGCGCATCATGCGGGAACCGTGCGGGTGCTGCACACCTTGCGGCCGTTCGCGGTCGCGATGGCGGGGGCGGGCGAGTTTGACCCGTTCCGGGACTGAGGGAGTAATGTCCGGGTGCGCGACGGGAGTGGGCGGCATGAAGGTGTTCATCGACGGCGAGGCGGGCACGACGGGCCTCGGCATCCGCGAGCGCCTGCAAACGGTGCCGGAGATCGAGCTGCGCAGCCTGGCCGCCGGCCGACGCAAGGACGCCGCGGCTCGGCAAGCGTTGATGGCCGAGGTGGATCTGGTCGTGCTCTGCCTACCCGACGAGGCGGCAATCGAGAGCACGCGCCTCGCCGACGAGCTTGGACAGCGTGGCCCCAAGCTGCTCGATGCCAGCACCGCCCATCGCGTGCATCCCGACTGGACGTATGGGTTCGCCGAGCTGGAGCCCGGGCAGGATCGGCGGATCGCGGCGTCGCGCCGGGTCGCCAACCCGGGCTGCTACCCGACGGGCGCGATCGCGCTGATCCGGCCGCTGGTCGATGCCGGGATCATCCCGCCCGACTACCCGGTGGCCATCAACGCGGTCAGCGGCTACTCGGGCGGCGGGCGGTCGATGATCGAGGCGCATGAGCGCGAGGGCGGCCCGGCGTTCGAGCTGTACGCGCTCGGCCTCGAGCATAAGCACGTGCCCGAGACGCAACGCTACGGCGGCCTCGCGCGCCGGCCGATCTTCGTGCCCGCCGTCGGACATTTCCGGCAAGGGATGCTCGTCTCGATACCGCTGCATCTCGACACCCTTAACGGCGCGCCGCGGGGGTCCGACCTGAGCGACGTGCTGGCGGCGCGCTATCGGGGCAGCGCGCTGATCAAGACGCCGCCGCCCGAGGCCGCCGGCAAGCTCGAACCGGAGGCTTTGAACCACACCGATGGGCTGCAGCTGCGCGTGTTCGCCAACGATGCGCAACGGCACGCCGTTCTGGTGGCCCGGCTCGACAATCTTGGCAAGGGCGCGTCCGGCGCCGCCGTCCAGAACATCCGCCTGATGCTCGGCCTCGGCGTCGCGCGCGCCCAGTCAAAGGAATCGGCTCATGCCTGACATGCCCATCGCCGGCAGCGCCGGCCCACTCTACGCGCTCGACGGCATCGCCCCCAAGGTCGATCCCTCGGCCTGGGTCGCGCCGACCGCCGCGGTGATCGGCGATGTCGAGATCGGCCCGCACTCGGGCATCTGGTTCCACTGCGTGCTGCGCGGCGACACCAACGTCATCCGCATCGGCGCGCGGGTGAACGTCCAGGACGGCACGATCCTGCACGTCAACCGCGGCACGTTCGCGACGATCCTGCATGACGACGTGACGGTCGGCCACGCCTGCATCATCCACGCCTGCACCCTCAAGCAGCGGGCGTTCGTCGGCATGGGGGCGACGGTGCTCGACGGCGCCGTGATCGAGGAGGGCGGGATGCTCGCCGCGGGCGGGCTGCTCACGCCCAACAAGGTGATCGGTCCCAACGAGCTGTGGAGCGGCTCGCCGGCCAAGCTGTGGCGGGTGATGTCGGCCGAGGAGCGCGCCGGCTTCGACCAGACCGCCGTGCACTACGCCGAGCTGGCCGCGCGCTTCAAGGCGGGGCTGCGAACCGCCGGCTAATGGGGTGCGCGGCCTCGCGATCCTGCTGCTTGCCGGCTTGACGGTCGGCGGCTGCGGCGGCGGGCCGCCGCCACCGGCGCGACTGCCCCCCGACGCCTTCGGCGGCATCAATCTCGACAACGACATCGGGGCGATCAACCTGGCGCAATGGGCGTTCGCCGACGCCGCCCGGCTGCGGGGCGACCCGGTCGATGCGGCACGCGCGGCGGCGGCGGACTATCTCGCGGACGAGTTGGACCAGAGCCCGCGCTGGGTCGGCTTGTCGCCGATCGTCAAGTTGCAGATGCAACAGGCGCGGATCGAGGTGCGCGGTGCGCTCGGCATCCTGCCGAATGCGCCGTCCCAGGCGGTCACCAACGGGCTGCTCGGTGCGGCCGGCTGGCTCCAGGCCGGCAACCCCGCGGGGGCGCTCGCGGCGCTCGCCACACCGATCTTCACGCTCGGACCGGAGGCGACGCTGGCCCGGCTCACCGACCTGCCGTTCCTGCGAGCCGCCAACATCGCGACCCAGCGCGCAGCTCAGTTCAGGGGGTTTCGCGGTTGCCTCGGCTGCCGCTGACCGTTCCGACCTGCGGCATAAACCTGCCGTTGACGGCTTGCTGCGAGGCTCGTGCTTCCGCAGGAGGCGCCGGTGGCCCGGACATTGTGGCTGTTCTTCCCCGACTACCGCGCGAGCGATCCCTATCAGGCGCTGCTCGCCGAGGCGCTGGAACCCGTGGTCGAATCGCGCGCAGGCAGCGTGACCGATGCCCTCGAAGCCTGCGCGGCGCGGGACGTGGTGTTCCACCTCCATTGGGAGGACGCGGTCTACGCCGGTGCGGCGACCCAGGGCGAGGCGCGCGAGAAGACCGCCGGCTTCCTCGCCGAACTCGCGGTGTTACGCGTCTGCGGTGGCCGCGTCGTCTGGACGCGGCACAATGCCGCTCCGCACGAGGACCGCTTCCCGGCCGCCTCGCTCGAATTGCGGCGCGGCCTCGCGGCGGAGGCAGACCTGCTGCACGTGCATGGCCCGACCGCCGCCGCGCTGATGCGCGCGGACGGGGCGGCGGACGACCGCCTCCTGGTGCTGCGCAACCCCGACATCGCCCCCGGCTACCCGAACGACATTAGGGCGTGTCGTCATTTAAGGGATTCCGGCGCGGCGGAAACTTCGATTCATAGCGTGTCAGCCAAGATGGAGCTGACCAGTGCGACGCTACGGCCTTCGGGACGATCAATGGGAGCGTATCAAG
>JAABUQ010000520.1_pt1 | contig 88880 bp, 13 predicted proteins | sample 5560001 | NCBI WGS metagenome assembly JAABUQ01 (sample SAMN10711888, study PRJNA513371) | rock metagenome | isolation source: Antarctica rocks | place: Antarctica: Victoria Land, Finger Mt nord | collected 2015-12-18
TTAATAATTAATAATTTAAAAATTTAAGTATTTTTTTAAAAAGACTTTATTTCAATTAAATATATAATAAAGACTAATATTATTATAAACGAATTAATTATGAAAATTATTATTTTTATTGTTTTATATTATCTTTTTATATAATAATAAAATATTTATATTATTTTATTTATAATTAAAATAAATATAATTTTAATATAATTAAAAATAGAGATTATTTAATATTAATATTATATTCGTTTATTATTAATATTAAGTTAATAACTCAATTATTTTAAAAAAGTTTTAAATAAATATTTTTTTTTTTTAAATAAACAAAAATAGCCTATTTTAATATAATATTAATTTTATTTAAATTTATTTTAAAACCGGAAATCGATATTATTAAAATTAAAATTTTTTTTTTTAAATATAAAATTTATATTTAATAATATTAACTTATAAATTAGCTTTTCGGAGCTTAAGAAGGATTTTTGAAATTTATATTTTATATTTTTTTAAATTTTTATTTAAATAAATTTATACGAACTTCTTTAAATAATCGAATAAAATATCGTTTATATATTATTAATAAATTATCAAGCTATTAATAAAGCTAAATAGGAATACATAATATTTATATAAACTTATTAAAATAATAAATATAATTAAATTTTTATTTTTAAAATATATATAAAGCTTATTAAATATAATAATAATATTAAATATAATAATAAATTTATAACTTTAAACATACGTTAAAACCTTATTTATTAAAGGGAATAAATAATAATATTTTCTAATAAATATATTTAATTTATAAAAATTTATAAAAAAAAAAAAATCTTTATTTAACTTAATTATAAATATAATTAAAATATATATATATTAAAAATAATAAAACCTTTTTAAAGGTTTTCAATTAAATATTCTTAAATTTTTTAAAGCTTATATCCTAATATAAAATAATTTATATTTTTTAAAAGTAATTTTTGAAATTCTAGCTTAATTTTATAATTGTATAAACGATATAAAAGTAATTTATTCACTTTGTTCTTATTAAAAATATTAAAGAATTAATAATATTCCTTTAATAATCGCTTAATAACCTTATTTATAAATAAAATAATTAGCGAGATTTATTCTTTATCTTGGAACTTAAATAATTTTTTTAAAATTTTTTTTTATTAATTTATTTTAAAAATAATAAATAAAAAAGTATAAATATTTTTCTTTCGAATTAGAAATTAATATATTATTATATTAACTTAAAATATATTAAAAATATTAAAATTTATTAAATAATTTTTATAAATATTAACCTTTTTTAATATAATTATAATAAATAAAAGGTAAACTTAATAATCTAATTAATTAAATTATTAATAAAGTTATAATAAATATAAAAGTAATAAATTCGGTATAATAATTTATTTTGAAATTTAAATATATAATATAAATAATAGACTTTATAACTTTCTTATTAAAGTTTTTAATATATTTAAACTTTATTAATTTTATTAATTTTATTATTATAATTTTTAAACAATTATATATTTTATATATAATATAATAATTTATAAATCTATACCTAATTGCCTTAATATCGAACAAAATATTAATTATTATAATTAATAATTAAATAAAGAAATAATATAATTTAATAAACGTATTTTAAGCAAAAAGATTTTATAAAAACGAAATTATTAAAAGAAAAAACTCTTTATAACCTTTTATTAAATTATTTATAATAAAAATTATTTATTTTTTATTTTGTTTCTTAATTAAATAATATAAATAAAAGAATTATCTTTTAATTCTTATATTTTATTTTCCGTAATCTCTTTAATATAATTAGATATATTTAGAACTAATCGAACTTTATCCTTATTAAAAGGGTATTCGATATTTATTATTTTATAACTTAATTATTTATAAATATAATATTGAATAGGGCTTAATAATAGCTTTTTAATAAAAATAAAATTATATATTAATTAACGAATTATTATAAAAACTTTAAAGGTTAGTAATTAAATTAATAATTAAATTTAAAGTTTAATAAACGAAAAAATTAGGTTTTTAAAATTAATTATAATAATAACTCGCTTTTTTTCTTTTTGAATTTTATAATCCTTTCGGAAATTATAATAGAAGTTGTTAATTTTAACATAATATTTTTAAAATTATTTAATAATAATATAATTATTCTCCGTTATTACATAAGTATTTAATAGTTATTTAAGGACTCTCTTTTTTAAATTATTTAAAAAAGCTTAATTATTATAATATAAATAAAAAGTTAAATATTAAAAGGTACCGTAAAAGGTTTTAAAATAATTATTAATTTTTATTTTAAAATTATTCAATTCTTATTAATATAAATATTTTATAATTTTTCGATTATTTAAATAATATTCTTAAAGTATTTCGAATAATCGAGTTATTATTAAATATAAATAATATTAAAAATATCTTTAAAAAAGCAAAAGATTACGAATATTATTTATATTTTGTTTTTTATAATAATATTCGAATTAATTAAGTTTCTTATTTAACTTCCTTTTTATTAAAGAATGATAAAATGTTTATAAAATTATAAAATTTTTATTCTTTTAAAAAACAAAAACTATTATAAAATTTCCGAATATAATAAAATTTTATAAATATTAAGTTTAAATATAAAGTTTATTTTTATTAACCTTTAATCTTTAATTTTCCTTTTAAGTTTATATTAAAGAATTAAATATTAGGCGAGTTTATTCTAAAAATATATCATATTAATAAATTAAAGAATTTGTTTTTTAAATAATAAGATAATTAACATTTCGTTATTCTTAAAGATTAATAAATATTCAAAAAAATTCGTCAAGGTTAATATCGATAAAATTTTGAAATTATTTTATTATTAAAATTTTTTAAGTATTATCGATTATTTCTAAAGGATTTCCTTAAAGAGGTATTAACGGTTAAATATTAATATATTATAATATTCTAGCTTCTCGGAATATTTATTTAAATTTATCGGAAAAACTAAAATAATATATAATTAAAAGGCTATATTAATTATGTATAATAAGAGAAGTTTCAAATATAATTTTTAATAATATTTTAATATCGAAGACTTTTAATACTCCTTTAAATAATATTAATATATTTGTTTATTCCGTTTAAGCTAATATTACATTATTAATAAGTAATAAACTTTCTTTTTTATAATATTTTATTTTATACATTAACTAAAAACGTAAGTAAATAAAAACTTTATTATAATATTATATTAATATAAAAAGTAATAATAATCGGTATTATATAAATTTATTAATTAAGATAATAAAGTTAAGGAATAAGAATATAAAAATATTTTTTAACTATTTACATATATAAAATATTAATAATATTATACGTTAAGCCCAATTAAGTTTAATATATTTAAATACAATAACACTGCAAATACTTAACACTTCTTATACTTATAATGTATACTTTGTATGATTATAATACTTTTTATATTAAATAATTATTTCGTAAGTTGTTTCCTAGTTACTTTAACATTTTAAATACTTTTCGATTTCGAATTGTTAATTCTTTACAAATAAATTTAGCCGTTAAAGCTTAAGGATAAGTTTTAATAATATTATTAATTTAAAAGTATATATTATTTCGTAATTAATAGCGTTTATTACTAATTTATATAAAATTAATTATTCATAATTAATAGTTTTAATAATAGGATTAAGTAGTAATGCTATATTATATTATTATTAAAGCGGCGTCTTATTAACGTTCTTTAGGATTTCGTACTTAAGTCAAAGTTTCTTAAGCCTTAAGGTTATTAAGCCTAAGAACGTTTTGATTCTTTATTCTAATTTTACTAATTAAGACTTTTCTTATTTTAAGTAAGTAATTATAATATTATTTATTATTATTAACTTATATTATAATATAAAGAGTAATTATTTTTATTAATATATTTATCCTTTTGTAATCCGAACGTCTTAAAAGCGTATTTGCAAAATTTAACTTCCTTGAACAATAAAAAAAATTAAATAATTTAATAATAATAATTTTATTATTTATTTTATTTAACGGCCGTTAAAGGCTTTTATATTTATAAATTTACGTAAATTATTATAATCCGTAAATACTTCGATAGAAAAACGATTATCTTTTAAATAATACCTTTATTACTTAAACGTTTTTACGATAATTAATAATTCTTAATTATACATTTTATAATTACGTTTAATATCGATTATTTTTTTAAAATAAAAAGTTATTAAGTATTATTAATCCCCGAATAATTAAAATAAAATATAAATAATAACGAAATTTAAGGTTAATTTTTATTTAAGTTTTTAAATTAAAATTAAAATATTTTAAAATAAGCGCCTTTATAAAGGCATTACGTAAGTAATAAAACGTTATATCTTTAATAATCTTTTATTTTAATTACTATAAGGGTGCGAAGCTTCTAGGTTTCAACGTCTTATTCAACTGGCAAAAAGGCACAATATTTGATCGAGAAATCAAATACCTAGAATACTATATAAGACAATACGACGCCACGGCTAGAACCTTGACATTACACTCCTCCCCAGGAACGCACGTTACGGGCGTATGTTATATGGGTAACTCCGTCTACCACGTAGACTAAGCCCCGGGCATATAAGCTCTGTGTGGCAGTTGACGTACCAATTTAGTTAATTGGCCAATCAACGTACGTTGGATTGGCAATCCAACTGACGATTGGCTATTCAATATATTAATATAGGTAGTTGGCCAATTACCTAGTTGAAAGCCCAATTGCCTACAATAGTACGTTAAATAGCTATTTACCTAGAGCCGCTTTTGCTCCCCTTAAATGGCTCCCCTTAAACGGCTCCTCCCAACCCCCCAAACGGCTCCCCCTAAACGGCTCCCCCTAAACGGCTCTCCCCAAACGGCTCCTCGAATTTTGCGACGGAGATTTTTTCTGTTTTTGCGATTACCCCACAATCGTTTACGGGGGGGCTGTTTGGGGGGGGGGGGTTTGAAGGGAGTAGGGGAGCCGTTTGATAGGAGCCGTTTAGGGGGAGCTGTTTAGGGGGAGCCGTTTGGGGGGAGCCGTTTGGGGGGTTGGGAGGAGCTATTTAGGGGGAACCGTTTAGGGAGGCACGTTAAGCCAGCGATATACTATCGTTTATATAGTTAGTGATTACTTCGTCAACTAGTCTTTTACCTATTTGAGTTAACTGTATACCTAGCTGTTGAATAATCAATTTAGTCAGTTGATTGATAGTTCAGCAGCATTGGTACGTCAACTGCCACAGCATGACACTGATTAATTGCACAAGCACAACAACGTTGCCTTCCCGGTATCTCTCCGTGACCGAACCTGCTTATCACCCTACCAGAAGTACCCAGAGAACAGTCAGTTTCACAATATCTAATAAAATTGATCTAGTTTAGGCTTTATTTAAGAGTTAACCTCCTTTAATTTTGACTGTATAATATCAGTAATCCTTAAATGCTCTGTTCTTGACCAAGAACTTAGGCTCTTATATAGACTATCGACAGCACTAAAGGTAAATTCATCAATATCGCTAGAACTTCGTGAAGCGAACAGCTGAATCAGATGGCTAGTCCTCCTTATCTCGCCAAAGAGCAACTGAGTTCTCAGGGCAGTTTGCACTTGTTTATTATCGACATCAATGGACCCCATGGTCATGTGTGTAGGTGTGACGGCAATGGCGGTGGCTCCGGTCAGTGTGGGCGTACCTGCACTACCCGTATTGACCGTGCTGCTCGACCAAGACGACAGGGACCCGGTCATGTATTGTTGGATGTAATTTGCACCACAAGTCCACTAGAAATGCGCACGCACTTAGAGTGCTGTATTTGGGCTTATATTTACAGCTGACATGTATCCAGGCGGGGACAAATGGCATAAAACTGTATCCGCGACTTCAACTTCGGGGCTCCATGAAGCACTCAGAGAACAGCTAGCAGCTTGCTCATACCAGATCATGATACGGGAGAAAATCGACGCATAAAGCAACGCGAGATGTGGATATCTAGCGCAAGAACAGGCCAAGAGGTAGCCGAGCTGTTCGCTAGACTCCCGATTAAGATGTAGAATATGATCCAAGGGCACGCAATTAGTAGTGCCGGATATCGCTGACATCGAGTCTGCTACTGATCGAGATGTAGAAGAGGCAATATTAGGGTTAAGCAAAGATAGGCCACCCAAGATATCGTGTGCTTCTCTACAACAGTTGTGGTCTTTGGTGCCTATAGGTAGCATAAATTCACTGTTGAAATATATGCTCTCATCGACTGGTATTCGAGAAGCCTTGGTCTGCTCTGCAGGAGTGGAGTAGTGCTCCAACTCAGGCGATCCAAGTGTGGAGATTGGTTCAGTCTCGTGATTGGCGGATAGGTTATCATCAAACTCTAGAGAATTAAGAGCAGGAAGTGACAGGTCGATGAGATTATCGCGAAAGGCATCTGACACATGAACACTCGTCATGAGACTGTTATGATAGCCGTCCATCTTGCTCCACGCTGTGGATGCATTATCGAGGCTTGAAACCGGCCCGGAACTCGGAACGATACCCTTGCCGGCGGAGCCACCTGTACTACCACAACAACTATTGTCGTCCAGTCTGTCCCTGTTGCGTGGCGGCTTCCCGGCTTTCCGTGACACTCTATAGACGCATGCTATGCCAACAGAAAGGCACCGTGTGCACTCGGGCTGGCTGCGATCGCATCTCAGCTTAGCAGCACCGCACCAATCACAACTGGACCGTAGTTTGCGCTGCCTAAGCGTTTGAGGTGCTTCCTCACTCATTGTTTATTGAAGGAACAAAACTTGTCAGGCTGCATCGCCACTAGATATACATCGTCATAATCTGGAATAGCACGAAGAGCTATAAACAAGGGAGGAGAGCATCCTTTATAAAGAACGCGCAGCATGCTTATTCGGCAGTTTATGCAAACGAGGCACCATTATCTATGTAGTTTTTGTACAAAACCGGACCCCGAGCCATAGATTGTAATCCTACAAACCGGCGTACCCGTGCCACAGCCCCACTTTATTCGAATTCGCCGGCTTTAATAACCCCGAGTTTGTGCTTACCAAAGTTAATACTTACAATGTGCCGCCAACAGACATAAATACCATGCTCGGAAGCCATCCACTCCCGTCCCGACTCCCCACTTACCTCATACGTCGGACAGTGAAGAGCCCTCGAGCCATGCCGTGAGTTCACTAACACAAGCCCCATCCTCTCCAACTCCCAAATTCAAACATCTATCCCGGATTAAAAGAAGACCTACAAGTATCCCTAATCAGAAAAGAAATTGGTGAAGATGACTCTAATCGGCTCTGTCCTCCGCCAGTTTGTCTCAATCCCCTCGCTCCCCTTGACCCTCAGACTCGAGGGCCAAACGGTCCTCATTACGGGCGGTAACACTGGTTTGGGGCTGGCCACGGCGCGCAAGTGCGTCGGACTAGGCGCCGAGCGGGTGATTCTGGCAGTGCGTAGCATGGCCAAGGGCGACACGGCAAAGACCTCAATCCAGCAGTCGCACCCATCATCACTGACCAAGATCGACGTTTGGGACGTGGACCTACAGTCCTTCGAGTCCGTCCTGGCGATAGGGAAACGTGCAGCCACCCTCCCGCGGCTAGACGTCGCGCTACTCAATGCGGGCGTGTTCAAGTTCGAATGGTCAACGTCAACGAACGGCTTCGAGACGGGCCTCCAGGTGAACCACCTCGCCACGGCGCTGCTCGCGTTCACGCTGCTCCCGACGCTTAAGAAGACCGCCAGGGACATAGGGCGGCCATCGCGCCTGACCTTCACCTCGGCCGAGACGCACATGTTCACCAAGTTTGTAGAGCAATCGGCGGAGAATTCGATTAAGCAGCTAAACAAGGAGGACATGTATAAGGACGCCATGGACCGGTACTGCGTCACTAAGCTGCTGAACGTGTTCTGGGCAAGGGAGCTCGCGTCACGCACGCCGCACAGCGAGGTTATCGTGAATTACTTTAATCCGGGCGCTGTAGACACGGGGTACGTCTGGAATATCCCCTCTAAGTCCTCTCGGATGCTGTACTCCTTTAGAGATGGCATTGCGGATAATCCTACCTCGTCGAACACAAAAGAAAAAATAAAAAAATGAATACTAACCTCGCGTCTGAACTTACTAGGATTCACAGGGACGGTAATTTCCTCATCCGCAAGTTTGACCAGTACATAGGGCGCTCCGTCGAGGAGGGCGCCAGCCTCGCGCTCGACGCCCTCTTCGTCCAGGGTCCGGAAAGCCACGGCGAGTACATGAGCGAGGGGAAGATCAAGCCGTAAGTTTTTGACCACCCCTGCACATCTATCCTACTTAGGGAGTACTATGCTGATGATATTGTTAAAAAGGCCTTCGGATCTCGTCACTAGTGAAAAGGCCACTAACCTCCAGAAGAAGATGTGGGCAGAGACCGAGGACGTCCTAAAGAGATATGCCCCAGCGACAGCGACGGGGGAGTTGGGCGATATCTTTCAGGTCTAAAGGACGGACAGTTGGGCAGTAGTCCTTAAGTACCTGGCCTGGGCAAAGAGAGAGAGAGCGTCGTGATATTTGTGCCTCGCTCGCGGGTTAGCGGTGCATTTGGTGGATGAGCAGCTCTATTCACGACTACTCTAAGAAGGGTGCGGCGAGGATTCTACTGCGTTAGGGTTTGTTTTATTTCGTAACGACTCATACGTAGACGGTAATAGAGTAATTGAGATTTGGATTCTTACGCTTTTCTCCTCTTCTGTGTTATGTGAATATGGGTGGATGGATAGGAAAGTGTGTTGGTACTTTGTCGGCGCCATAGAGATGGAAGGACATTCCGCCCAAGTAGATTACGCGGACAGAATATTTAGAGTCGATAAGCAGAGTGCGGGCTCGCCACAGTTTTTGTATGCGTGTAAAGAATAGAGGTCTGCCCCCTCTGGTAGGCCTGTATTCTAGAGATTATTAAATGACGTTGGAGAGCGAGCGTTGTGGTCACACGCCGCGTCTATCTAATAAATGATTCTCTGTACAATGGTTGAAGAGTGTTTTCTTTCCGCTTTGAAGATAACATTTAACCCAGGACAGTTATACATTCTCGAAACTAACTGAGGAAGGATGTACGATGTCCCTTCTAGACAGGATCCCTTTATAAGTTAAGGATTAATCACCTTGCCACTCTACCCATTCAAGTCTATCGCCCTCCGCGCTCCTCAGACGGCACTGGCCGTGGGCGTCTTGCCCTTCAGATTCACCCACTTGGCACCAGCAGCAAACAGCATGCCGATGCCCGCGCCCGCGATTGCGAGGGCAAAGTCGACATGCACGCCGTCCATCTCGGCCTGTATGATTCCCGGCACGACATCAGCCGGAAACGACGAGCGGATTTCCGTTGCACCGATATCGATGACGGATTGTGAGCTGACGCTGAGTACAGTTATCTGCAATGTCCTGATTAGCGTGTTCGCATAGGCGGCCCCGGCCGCGCCTACGAACAGCGCGCCGCCAATGGTCTGCGCGAAGAGCATCAGGGCCGTCGAGGTGGTGATGTCCCCGGGCTCACTTAGGGCTTGGCCGACGATAATGGGAAGCTGGATGCCGGCCCCCAACCCGATGCCCGCGATGATCTGGTATCCGATCCAGTGTCCGGCCGAGGAGTTGATGTCCAGAGTGTAGATCAGGCCCGCGCCCAGGGTCGACATCATGCCCGCAACGAGGAGCCAGGATATGTAGTGGCCCGTCACGGAGATGAGGCTACCAGAGATGATGGTCGTTATTACAACACTGATGATAAGGGGCAGGTTGCGGACGCCACTTTGGGACGCGCTGACGTCGGATACCACCTGGAGATAGATCGGTAGGTATTATAGGATGGTAAACCAACTGCCACCGAAAAAGAACATAAAGCCCATGTTGTTCCAGATATAGCGCTTCTTGAAGAGCCGAGGAGGGATAATACTGCGCTCGTCCTGAAAATATGCAATGACAATGAAGAGGATAATAATCAGGACGCCGCCCGCGAGGGTGCCGATGACAGCCGAGTTGCTCCAGGACTGTGTTTGTCCACCCACTAGAAATTGTCAATGGACATGGATTGCATATTGGGATCGGTGCCTTACCTAGAACGCGAGGACATAGCACACAATCGCAGCCATAACTGTGAAGGTTCCTGGGAGGTCGATCTGTAGAAACTTCTGCTTTAGAGTGGCTTTGGCAGGAGCAGCCCGTTTCGGGGCCTTGAAGGTGAAGAGAATGATCGCAGCAGCCACACCTGCAAGCAAATTAGTAGAGGAATGATCAACGGCCCAATATACTTACCGCCAATAGGCAGATTTGTGTAGAAACACCTGATAAGATTTGAGTTATTATTTGCTTATCCCAAAAAGTAGATATATATCTGACGATTTGAGTAGGTGAGATAAGAAAATATGTTACAAGACAGAGTAAGAGAGAGAAATCTCACCATCTCCAGGTGGCCTTCTCAGCAAAGACACCGCCCAGCAAGGGGCCGACAACAGATGCAATCCCGTACGACGTGCCTAAGAGCCTGGTATAGGCGGCGCGTTGATTCGGCGGCGCGCAGAAGGCGATGATGGTGTATACTAGCACGTCAAAAGTCTAGGCCCAAACGCAAAAAACGCGAACAACGCGTTTGTACTTTACCAACTCTACTACCCTCTACTACCTCTAGTACTATAGTACGTATACCGTTAAGTCCAATTTCTGCTAATAGGACTCCTAAGAAAGAGCTTATTTTATCCGAAAAAGTAATTATTTATAAAGCGTTTCGTTTAAGAGAAAAAACCGCTTTAATAATTTCTTACGAAAATCTCAAAAAATCTATTATCTAAAATATTATTTAATATTATTTTAATTAGCTTTAAAAGGTTTTAAAAATTCGATTTAAATATCTTTTTATATTATTAAATTAAAATAAAAATTTTTTTTATTTATTTTATAAATATTTTAAAAAAAAAATAATATAATTTATTTTAAAAGATAAAAATATATTAATAATAATTTAAAAAAGCTTTTATAACTTAAAATAATATAATTTTATTATTATAAATAAAAATAAAGTTATAAAATAAAAAAATATTTAATTAATAATTATTTTAAAATTTTAAAAAAAATAATCTTTATAATTTACAAATTAAGCTTTCTTTTTATATAAAATAACGTTTTTATATATATAATATATAAAATATAAATATAACTCTAAAAATATAATATTAAAATATTAAAATAACCCTTTTTTTTCTTTAATTTTAATCTAATCGAATACTTTTAAAAAAAATTTAAAAAACTTATTTATATAATATAATTAAATATCGAAGAAATATATAAAAATAATAAGAAAAAATAGGAAATTATAAAAAAGGTTTTAAAATAAATTTAATAATTACTTTTTAAGGAGTTGTTAATATTATTAACTAAAAATATAAAAAAAAATATATATATAATAATAATAATAAATAAATAATGTATAAAATATTAAGCGTAAAATATTTTTAAAGAATTAATATATTATTATTAATTAATTATTATACGAAGATATAAGGCTTTCTTATAAATAGTTGGCAAATTGGATATAATAGGGGAAATAGTAATACGGGGTTGTTTTTAGCTTGGCCCAGACTTTTGATGTGGCACTGTACGCCCCGGAGCCCAGTCTGGCGGCGCCCATACCTGCAATCGCGTGGCCGAAAATAAGGACGGTACTGTTGGGCGTGAGGCCGCAGATAAGATGGCAGACAAGTCCTCTTCCTCACTATCTCCCTCGTTTTCCACCAGCTCTGGCTTCGTTTCCTTACTCATGGACTCTGGTGGTGATTCTGTCCCGATCTTCTCCTCGCCTTTCTCATCTACATCAGGGTTTTGCTCGGCCATGTTGAATGAGATAATCACGCAAACTAATGATAAGACGCCTCTTCGAGAGAGTAAGAAGAGAATAGTAGCGTTTTCTCAGTATGTACGTCTTCTCCAGTGCGTCTCCATCTCTCTGCTAGAAGAAGGGATAGGAGAAAGAGGTAGGAACAAAAAGAGCTCACCCCCTACACGGCAGACGGATCGTGAATAACCCGTGCGGCAGATAATACCGTACAGTCTACTCCGTATAGCCCCGAGAATGACATTCTCGGGGATAGACTGTACTGTGCATTATTGCTGTAGTACAGCTCAAGTTTTACTCAGCATCAGGGATTTCGAGTACCGAACCTGACGAGTTAGACATGCTACTGCATAGTCAGACGTGTCGGCGGTGGTTAAGCCAAATGGCGCGATGGCGGCAGCAAACGAGTATGTGACGGCCGGCGTGATCTAAGGGATGATAGATATGGCTAGAGCTCAATATAAATTGTTATGTTGTCAAGAGGCTCTATACATATACATCTGATATTTATTTAATATTACGTAACTAAATTATTACGGCAAATTGCAATTTGGGAACCCCTCCCGCTGTTTTATTGCAAAACAGGAACCCCCAGTTGTAAAACGAGAACCCCTTGTCCGGGGAGAGTTATGCCTTTAATTACCTAATTACGTAAGAATTAATTTATTACTTTACTTTATAATTTATTGCTTTGCTTTTTAATTTATTGCTTTACTTACTTGCTTACTTACTGTTGGAGGATGGCTGGGGCAGTCTCTCCAGCAGTACTAAGCCAAATCAGGTCTAGCGTATCGCAATCCTGGATCACTGTCAGCCAGGCTATATACCGAATAATAAAGGTTATACTTAGGGTATATCAGCTCTATTAAAATGCTTTATTATTTATAGGACCTTAATTAATTAATTATATATATAAATAAACTTATTTTTTTAAATAAATAAAGTAATTGAAATTTCTTATAATTAATAAGTTATAAGTTTAGTTAACGTTTATATATTTATATAAAAAGAAAAATATTCAAGTTTTTAAAAAATAAATATTATTATTTTATTTACTTTTATATCAAATTATAAAAATAATATATAAAAAAATTATTATCTTAAAAGAAAATTTTAATTATTATAATTAAGCCCCCGAAATATAAACTATTTTTATTAAAAAAGGATCTTAATTAGCTATTAATAAAGATAATAATAATAATAATAATAATTTGCCTTTAATAAATAAGAAAGCTTAAGTTATTATTATTTTAATATATAAATTATTTATTAAAGATTTCTTATATAAAAATATAAAAGCTTTTAAAAAAAATTCTAGAAAAAGAATAATTATATTATATATATTTATTTAATACTTGATTAATATAGATTTTATTATTTTTAAGAATATTAACAAATATATTAAACATTTATATTATTAAAATAATCGCTTAATAATAATAACGCAAATTATAAATAAAATAATATTAACTTATTTATTTCTAAAAAGTCTTTTAAATAAGATAAAGTTATATTAAATTTAAATTATTTAAATTATAAATAATATTAATAAGGATATTACCTTTAAGGAAATTATTAAGGTAGTATTTGCTTATAATAAATAATAAAATTAAGAAAACTCTTTAAAAGCCTTAAAAATAAGGAACTTTGGAAAGCAAAGGAAAAAATAATAATAATAATAATAATAATAAAAAAGGAAATATTAAAAATATTAAACCGAAATATTTTTATTATAAAGGAATTTATATAAAGGAAAAATATTATTATTTAAATAGCAATTTCTATTTTAATTAATAGAAATTAAAAAATAAAAAACTCCTCTTTAAAAATAATAAAGAGAAAACGAAATAGGTCTTAAGGATATATAATTTTAAAATAATATTATTTTAAAAAGGTATTAATAATATAATTAATATATAAAAAATTTAAAAAATTTAAAAAATAAATATTTATTTAAACTTAGAAGCTAAGATTTATACTTATTTTAAATATTAATATTTTATTTCTTATTATATATATAATATTTTTTTTAATAAGATTAATAAGATTATTATAATAATAAAAAAGAAAGGCTTTATTATTATAATAATTAATAATAATAAAAAAGTTAAGCTAATAAATATATATTATATCTTAAATAATTAATATAATATTATTTTAATAATAAAACTAATTAAAAAGGAATATATAATATTGTTTAAGGGAAATTTTTTTAATATTAAAGATAAAATAAAGAAAATATTATTTTTTAATTTCCTTTAAAATATTAAAAGTATATTAGAAATATTAGAATAAAAAACGTTTTAACTTTATAAAAACTTTAATATATATACTTTAAATATATTAAAATAACTTTAATAAAAAATATAATAAAAATAATTATTAAAATAATAATATAAAACTTATATTATAAAAAAATAATTTTATATTTTTAATTATAAATTAATAAGGAATAAAAAAATAATACTTCTAAACGAATAATAATTTATAAATATTATTAAAAATAGAAAAACTATTCTTATAAAAGATAATATAAAATATATTTTAATATTTATTTATTTATTTATTTTTATAAAAAATAGATTTTATTAATAATTTTATTAGAAACTCTATTAAGAAGAATAATATTAAAAGAAATATTATTAATTATTTATATAAAAATAATATAAAAGAATTTATTAATTTATAAATATAAATAATTTTTAATTAAGTTAATATTTAATAAAAATCGATATTATTATATAATCTTTATTAAATAATATTATTAAGTAAAATAATAAAATATTATTCGAATAAGTCAGAATAATATTATTTTATTTAAGATTAAATAAAGATTTTTAAGGGAAAGCTTTGAATTTTATAATATATATTAAAAAGAAATTCTTTATAATAATATTTAATAAAAAATATTATATAAATAATAAATTAAAAGAAATTAAAAATTAATTATATAAAGCTATTCGGATATATTTATTAAATATATAATAAAAATATTTATAAATAGAAACTTAAATTTCGGGATATTAAATATAAATTTTTAAGATTTAATAATAATTATAATTAATATTATTTATAAAATAAGAAAGTTAAAAAATTAAACTTTTTAATTCGTATTTTTTTTAATAAAATAATATTAATAAAAATATATTTATTTAAAATAAAGAATAATAAAAAAATTATTTTTAATATTTTTAATAAAATAAGTAATATATTAGTAAATAAATAATCTATAAATATAGAAATAAAATTTCAAAATATTAAAATATTAAAATTAATAAAGAAGTTTTTAATATATAAAATAAATTTAAAGAAATTAATATTTTAAATATTTAATAAAATAAAATAATTAATTTTAATTTTAATTTTAATATATAAAATAAAAATATTATTCTTTTTAAATATTAGCAAAAATATTCTTAGAATTAAATAAAAAATAATAGAAAATAATATTCTAATTAGAATTAAATATAATAAAATCTAAAAAGATATAAAAAATTAGGAAATTATTATTAGAACGTAGAATATTCCTAAAAAAATAAATATTATTAATTAAATTAAATATTAAAGGTAAAATTGTTAAATATAAAATTTAATAAATTATTAAAAGCTTCGAATAAATAAAAGGAATAAACTATAATATTATTTTTTTATTAATTATAAAAATCTTAAGCTAGAAAATACTTTTAGTCTTAAGAATAAAATATAATATAAAAATTAAATATTTTAATATTAATATTACTTTTTTAAAAGTAATTTTCAAAGAAAAAATATAAATAAAATAACCTTATAGATATATTAATAATATAAATAATATATATTATTTAGAAAAGGTTTTATATAGCTTTAAATAATTATTTAAAAAATAAGGAAAAATATTAATAATAAAATTAAAGAATTTTGGCTTTAAATAACTCTAAAAAGATAGTTTTATCTTTATTAATAATAATTATTATTTAGAAAAGTTATATTATTTAAATATTTAAATAAATAAAAATAAAGAATTATTATATTATTAAAAATATTATAAATAAAAATATAAAAATGGAATAATTACCTTTTAAATATATTATTAATAAGAAATTGAAAAATAATTTTATATTTATAATATTTTTTGCGGTATTTGCTCTATTGAGTTTGGCACCCGTTATATTAGGGAATACGCAAGTATATAGCCCTATACTATTTTCGTATTCTATAAATACTTCTCTGATTCCCCTTTTATACCTTTTCTTTTCCTCTTCCTTACCTATCTTAAAATACCTCTTTTATTTATTAAATTATTAATTTAACTATTTTAGCTTAAATAATTATTTATTCTCTTCTATTTAAGTCTAGACTTATATAATATATTTTAATTATTAATTTATTTTATTTCCTCCTATCGAGTATTTTCGCTTAATATTAAATATTTTGAGTAAATTGCAATTTATATTCTATAATAATTTTATTCTATATTAAATTTACTTTTTAAGAGTATATTTCCCTTTTGGCCTCTAAGACCTTTTTTGCCTTTATTTTATATTTAACCTCCTCCTTTTATTACCTTATTCCAGATACTATTATTCCCTGCCTACTTAAAGAGATATTAGCGTAAATTAATTTCTATTAAAAATGTCCCTAAATTAATAAGAGGTTAATCAAAAAAAAACCTTATATCTCGATTAAATAGGGTATTTTATTTATTACGTTATATATTCCTTGTATATATTATTATATTATTATTAAGGATATAACTTAATAATATTTCTTTGTTTAGAAGATTACTTTAAAAAAGGTAATATAATATAATAGCCTAATTAGGATATATTATAACTATTTGTTAGCGCAAATCCTCAATCTTATAAGACTAATATAGGTTTAAGCTATTAAAAATACTTAATTATAATAAATATAAAGTCCTAATTAAGGAACTATTTTATAAGTTATAATATATTATAATAGCCTGGTCAAAATAGGTCCTAATTATTTATTAATATAGATCCAAAATCTCGTAAAACCGGTACTATCTTAAAGGCGGCGGAAATACTTAATTATAACGGATATAAAGCCCTGATTAAGGAGCTATCTTATAAATAATAATATATTATAAAGGTCTAATTAGAATACGCCTAAATTAATTATTTTATAATCTTATAAAATACTTAATTACAGTAAATATTAACGCCTTTTATTGAAAAGCTATTTAGAAGCGGTAAACAAGCTAGCGGCGTAGGCTTCTAGCTAATATAAATTAAATACCGAAAATACCTTTAGATTTAAATACAAATAGTAATAATTAATTATAGCTAAGCAACCGTAGTAAACGTAGTCTCGATATAGGCCCTTAGTTAATACGGTTTAGATATTGAAAATACTCAGTTATATTGAATATAACCGGAGCTAAATATAAAGGGTATATAATAAATTCGAAAGATAATTAGATTTAAATAGCGAATAAGCAAGCAAGGCTAGTATTTAGCAAAACGTTAATATATTTTATAATAATCGTAGCTCGTAATTAATTAGATATAGAAGTTTAACGTTTATATAAAGGACGCAGTTAGAATTAGGTTATATAGGAAGTAATAAGTTTTTCCAATTGTTAAAGGGTCTATATAAGTATTTATATAAAAGGAACGAGCTAGCGCGGTATTCCGTATAAAAATAAAATATTAATATTTTTATTAAATATTAGGAAACTATTAGCTTTTGGGTATAAATAGACCTGCTTTTGCTATATTAATTTTGAATTTTATTACTTAAGCTATTTAATAAACGAATTACTCTTGATTATACCTTCTATATTTATATCTTATAATAGCTTTTGTTAACCCGAATTCCTTCCAACTCTATTAGCTTTTATATTCTATACTCCCCTCTATAAAGTAATATAATATTATTAGCTAATATAACGATCTTCTTATTTTGAAATTTAGCGAATTAATATTAAAACTTATTAGGATTTAATTATAAACCAAAAATATACCTTTAATTTCTTTATATAATAAATACTTAATAAGAGATATAGTCCGAAACGAAAGCAATTATAAGAATAATAATTATCGTCTCCTATTTATCGAAGAATTATTATATAACCTTAATAAAAGATATATAAATAAGGTCCCTACTTCTAAACCGCGATAAGAAAACTATAAGGAGGAAGGAGCTATATTAGACCGTAGATTCAATAACGACGGCTTTATACTTTAAGAAGGAAATAAAAAGTAGGATTCCTTTAATCTTTTAGTAATTTCTATAACAGGCTCGGATATTAGATATATTTTTCCTAGATTATTATTTGCTGTTTTCAATATTAACCGAGTATTTCCTTTAATCCAAAGGCGCTATAGAGTACGAGAAGAGAAATAATTTAATATTTAATCTTTTATTTCTTTTATTTCTTTTTTTGCCTCTTATACCTTTTTTGCTTCTTATATATTTTTTATCTTCTATACCTTTTCCGCTTCTTATATCCTTTCTATTTCCTATACCCTTTAATATCTCCTTATTATTTATCTATTATAATTAGATCGAATTGGATTACGACGTTATAAAAAATACCGGATCCGATTCTATTAATAAAAAGGAAAAAAAGGAAAAGGTAAATAACAGAAACAAAAATAATCGAAATTAGAAAGAAAGAAATAAGGCCGAAATAAATATAAATATTATTAATATTTAAGAATCTTTTAAGAATATAGCAAGGAATATACTTTTATATAAAGATAGCGGAAGTATATTAGTATAGACCCGGTATTTAAATTAATCTATAGCTCTTGCTTATTATAGGCCGCTCTGCTAACTTTTAATAGGCTCTATTATAGTTAATAAATATAATAATATTAGCGATAATCCGGATATAATCGCAATTAAAGCCTGTTTTCAAAATACCCCCTCTTTATTTCCGCTTACTTAACCGGACAGGTTCTAATAAGAATAAATACCGAATTGTATATTTCTTCCTAGCTATTAAACTCCCTTCTAATATATATTAGATAATCCCCTAATAATCGAGGATAATAATAATAATATAAATATTACTAACGTAATAGCCGTTTCTATTATAACTATAAGCGTAAATTTTAATAAAAGGATAATAGATTTCTATAGATTCTATTTAGAGAAGCTATTAAACTTTGATATTATTAGCTCTAATTCTTTTTTTAATATCTTTAATTATTTATTCTCTTCAAATATTATCTATAGCCTAGTATTTATATTAGCCAAAAGATACGGTTCTTCTTTTCTTAAAAGGATATATAATAATACCGCTACAGATATTATAGAATAAAAGGAAAAATAAAACGTTAAAAGGTTTATATTAGCTTCGAAAGGAGGCTTTTAAATATCGAAGTTTTTTCGGATTTATAAAAATCCTATAAATATTATTCTAGACCCTTTAATAACGCTAAATAATCTTACGAAATATCTTACCTTTAATAATATATTTTTATTATTTCGCCCGGTATAATCTCTCCGTTTTATATATTAAGTTTACGATACTTTAACCTTGTTATAAGGTATTACTGACGTAAAGCTTAATAACCGGAAATAAGAAATTGAAAAGATTATAAATCGAAAATTAACCGCCGCTAGTTAAGAGTATAAGGTTAAATAAAGAGAATCTTAAGTTATCAAAGATAATTTAGAAAATATATAAGATATAATAAAGGAATATTATTTATAAATAAGAAAGAATAGCTATTATAATTAGAAAAGGAGAAGGCAGGCTAAGAAATAAAATTTTATAATTTTATATATAATTATATATTCCGGAAGGAGTTCTAATCTTAAATTTATAATATTATTTTATAATTAATATTCTAAGTAATTAGATTTCAAAGAAACTAATATTATAAAAAATATATTAAGAGGCCGGTTATACGATATTTCGGCTATTTTTGCCTTCTATTTTAATAATTAAAGGAATAGCTACTCGTAATCTCTTTGAATATATATATATTTATTATTATATTATAAAAAGCTATATACAATATTAAGGAAATAATAATATATTAGAGTAAGAATAATAAATATTTAATATTAATTAATTATAAAAATATAATAATATTAATATTTATTTAAATATTTATAATTTATTTAACTCTCCTTTAATATAAATTATTAAAGATTTCTTATTATTAAAGATAAAATTATTTAAATCTTTCTCCTTTATTATAGCCTATACTATCTTTTACTTCTGTATTTCTTTATATAGAGGGGTTTTCAATTTGCTTTAAAGGGCTACTTTCACTCTTATTAGCTAGCTATTTGAACCTTATATAGCCTTAACTAAGATCGTTAAATATTCTAAGGATAAGGTCGATCCCGGGGACGCTATTAATCCCGGGGGTAGAAAATATTATATAAAAATAACAATAATTTATAAATCCGATATTAATATTCTATCTTTTCCTGTTATTTAATTATATTACTATTTCTTATATTATACCTTTTAAACGCCCGCTCCTATTTAAATAGCTTTATCCGTTATACCTGGCTAATAGTTAGGCTATATATACCTAGTTACTATTTATATCTTAATATTAATAACTCTATTTTTCTATTTAATTATTACTCTTATTAGCTCGAAGGCCTTATTTTTTATATTCGGATTAATATAATTTAATAAATTAATATACTTTTTATAATTACCTAATAATATTATTCCTAATATAAATTTAATATTTATATTAATAAATATATATATCTTTTAGCGGCCTATATATTGATATTATTCTCTATAATACTTTTATAAATCGGTAAAATTATTATTATATAGTTTATTTATATAAGCTTCTATTCTGTATTTTGTATAGCTTTTTAAATTATATTAAATAATAGCTTATTATATTTTGCTAATACCTCCGAAAGCTATAACGATACGACCTATATTATATTTATATTCGTATTATATACTTGCGGTAAGAATAAATATATCTTTATTCGATATTACTACCGAATCTTCGGCTATACCGTTAGAGTAATTAGCGTTCTTTATACTTATTAATAGTATATCGGGTCTAGGTTTTTCTTTAATAATATTTTTTATAATATTAATATTTTTTTCCTTATTATCGATTTATATCAAATCCTATTCAATTATTATTATTTTATTGTTTATACTTTTAATTTATATATTTATTTCTTTAAGTTTTTTCTTTTTTATTAGATTTTCCCTATTTTCTTTAAAATCTTTCTCTAAGAATTTAGATTCGCGCTTTTTTTCTTAAAATTTAATTTTAATTTATTCTTTTCCTTTAATTTTGTTTAATCTTTAATTATATATAATTCTTTTCTTTAATACTTTTTTTATAGCTTTTATTTTTTATAATATCGATATTATATTTTCGAATAAGGAAATTATAAATATAAGGGATTCGGAGATTAAGATTATTAATAATTATTTATACGCCTTGTTTAATAAAATAAGTTATAATTAAAATATATTTGAAAAGGATTATTTAATTATTTTATTAATAATAAATAAACTTTAATTTTAAAATATTATTAAATAATATTCTATTTATAAAAAAATATACCTTTTTTCTATTTAATTTAATTATTATAAATCTATTTATAAAATATATAAATAGACTTAGGATTCTTATTTAATAAAGGGGTTTCAAATATCCGTATATTATATAATTAGAATATAAATATTATTATAATTCTTCTGTTTTCAATTTCAATCAAAGATTATAACCAAATTTAAATTACCGTATATATTAATATTAATTTTTATTTCTATAATACTTAAATATATCAAAATTTAATATTTTAATTCCTTAAAAAGATATAATAATAATCGGAATCTATTTTATATTTATCCTTCTATTCTTATTTATATATTTATTAGGTTAAATAGATATTATAGCAGCCTTTATAAAATAAGTTATAAAATACTTATAATATTAGAATCTAGCTTATTTTATATATAATAGAATAATCTTAAGCGCTAGTCTACCGGATAATAATATTATAAATATTAATATTTATTTAAGGATAATTCTATTAAATTCTATTATTTCTCAAGCGAATAATATTTTTTTTAAATACCCCTAATACGGCGTCCGCAAACGTTAACGGAATACCGTCTCTTTACCCGGTAATAGCAACGGCCGCTTTATTTTAAAACCTTAATACCGGCAGTATTATAAGCTTTAATATTATCGCTATTAAAATATATATAATAAATAAATAAGGCAACTTAAGCTAAACGTTATATAAAAGATTTATAATAATAACTTTTATAATAAACATCCTTATTTTTAATAATTTATTAAATATCTTTGCTTTATTTTAAAGCCTTAGCGCTAGTAGTATTATAAGCTTTAATATAGCCGTTATTAGGATATATTTAATAAGCAAAAATAGTAATATAAGCTAGACGTTATATAAAGGATCTATAATAATAGCTTTTATAAAGAGTATTTTTCCCTATAATTTAATAAGCGCCTTTTTATATTATTTAGCTAAGTTAATTATAAATTTTATATCTTCTTTAAAAAAGAATGTTCTTTTATTTCTTTTAAAAGAGAATATCCTTTTATTTCTTTTAAAAGAGAATATCCTTTTATTTTTTTTATTATAATATATAATAATAAATTAATATTCTCTTTCTTTAGATATAGCCCCCGCTAGAAATATAAATATTATAGGTATTATACCCTTTGCTAATAAAGCTAATTATCTAAGACTTTACATTACGATTTTAGCTATATTAAATATTAATATTATCTTATTAAATCTTTCTATAATCTTATAAATAGAATACTTTTTAATATTATATAACGGTTATATTATAATTAGATAATTAATATAAATAATAATAGTTTGTTCAATATATTTAATTTTATATTTTAAGTTTTTATTATATAAAAAGATAATTATTATATATTTTTCCTTATTAAAATTAATATAGAAAAGATTTATTTAATTTAAGGAGTTTAAAATAGGCGTTAAAATAAAAGTTTAAGCCCTAAGGTCTAAAAATATTAAAGGGTTTAATATTTTATTTAAAAATAAAAGCGCCTAATTAATACGTATATAATATTCGATAAGATCTATTAATCTTTTCTTTAGAAATATTCTATATTTAATTTAAATCTATAATTATAAATAATTAAATATATATTTTAATTTTAAATTATTATTCTTCTTATTATATTCAAAATATAATTAAAGTAATTTATTCTTTAATATAATATTGATTAAAATTGACTTTCCAAAGATTATTATATATATATACTACTTTTGGATCCGCCTTCCCTTTCGATTATATAGCAGATAGAAAGTATATCGTACTTAGATACAATAATAGGCCTTAAAGGGGTAAAATAGGGATATAAGTATTTACGATCTTAATTATAATAAGGGGTTTAAGAGAGAATTTGCTTTAAGTTTTTTATTATATAATAAATAATATAAAGGACTTAATATAAATTAAGGATTATATTTTATAATCGAGGAAAATATATAATTATAAAATTAGGAATAAATCTCAAAGTTCTTTTAATTTAATTTAGTCTATAAAGAGAAATAGGAAAAATAATATTTAATTAATTATATTACGATATTAATTCCTCTTCTTATTATTATTCTTTTTTCTTTTTTATTTTTCTTATATTCGCTGCTTTTATTTCGGTTATTTTGCTTACTAAAAGATTAGGTTTCTTTTTAAGATTCATATAGAGTTTTAAATATTAAAAATAGATTTCTAATTTAATTTTTAACTTTTTGAATAAAAATCTTTATTAATTATTCGAGTATTCTGAATAAAGACCTAAAATTCCTAAAGATAAAAAATAAATAAATTAAAATAAATAATCAAGGCCAAAGAATAATTAAGAATTTATTATAATTAAAAATCTTTAATATTTATATGTTAATATAAATTAAAGATTCCGAATAATTTTAAGGGGCTAATTAAGCCCCCAAAAAAGCTTTAAAAGAGGGTTAATATTAGAATCAACAATTAAGGCTAAGTAATAAATAAAGACTTGCTATAATTAAGGATTTTCGATATTTATACGCTAATATAGATTAAAGATTCCGGATAATTTTAAGGGGCTAATTGAGCCCTTAAAGAAACCCTAAGAAAAAACTATTATTATAATTTTAAAGGCTAAGGACAGATTATATTAATATATATTAAATAATAAAATTTTTTCCTAAATTAATTTTATAAAAATAATTCTTTTTCTCTCTTAATAAATATAAGGATCTATTAGCTTCTATTATATTTATATATAAAAGCTATAATAAATTACTCCTAAATAGAGTAAGCGTTTATTATCGAGGATAATAAGTATTTGAAACAGACTTTAAAGTATTTTCGGAATTACGATATATATAAATATTAATATTTCTCTAAAAGCTCTTCTTATATTAATATAATATCCCGAGGCTTATTAGATTTTATAAATCAAATTATAATAAATCTAATACCTTTAAATAATAAGTTTGAAAAATAAATATTACCTTTAAATAAGATTTATAAATCTATTTAATAGGAATATAATTAAACTTAAAATAGTCCTATTTTAAAAGCTATTATTAATAATCTTATAACTCTATAATATTAAGAAAATAGCTATATTATTCTCTTAGAGTCCAAGGCGCCTAGGATAATATATATTTATAATACGAGTTTAATATCGTTATTAAATAAAATATATTAAATTTATAAAATCTAAAACGCTTCTAGGGATAATTGTAAAGGGCGGTTAATTATAAAGAGATCTTTTAATAATAATAAATATTATCAGATTAATAATAAAGGTATATTTAAAGAAAGGCAAAGGCTTTACCTATATAAGATAAATATAATATAAGGCCGAGATTTCTGATATAAGATTAATATCCGTCTGCCTAAAACGTTTACAATAAGTAGTATATATATTCTATATTAGGTTTAGGATCGCTTGTAATAATTATTTAATAAAGAATAACAAATCAAGATCTATATAATATATATCGATATTTATATAAATTAAGTTTAATTAGAAGTCTATATTCAGACTAGGTTATAATTAAATAGAAAGGATATAAATATTTAAATAAGTTTAAAATATAGAAAATATTTATATAAAAATATATAATAATATAAATATAAAAGCTATAATACTAAATTATATAGCTCTGCTTTTGCGAATATTAATATTTATTTATTATTAAAATATAGGCGATATCAAAGCGGGATTATTATTATTTAAGCTCTTATAAGGTCCTTTATCCTTATAATTTATAATTAGAGGTTAATATATACTACTTTACGATAATATCTTTTTAATTATACTATTTTATAAAGTCGTTCGATCGTTTTTACGTATACTTTGCGATTATAAAAAGGGTTTCCAATAGGATAAACTTTAAATAGTCTTCGAATTGCTATTACTTTATAATAAAGATAGAAAATTATTATATAAATATTAAATAATACTGCCTTAATCGGATATAAGGATCAGAAAGGTATCTTACGGAGATTATTTATATTCGGATTAATTAATATTATCTTATAAAGCTTTTTAATATAATATATTTACCTTAGTCCTGATTAACTTATAATAATATTAAAAATATAAATAATATAATTATATTTTTAATTTTTTAATAAATAGTTAATCTATTAAAGCTTCAGAACTATAAACGTAATAATAGCCGTTATATTAAATCGTAATATAAATTTATTCTTTACTTAATAAAATTTCGTCCGTCTTTATTTATAAACTTCTTTATAATTTAGAGAATTATTTCTTATCGGATCTGATTGCTTATACTTAATATAATAATAATATATTTCGAATTATTACGGTAATAAATAATAAAGTCGAGGAAAAAAAATCTATCTCGACTATTAAATAAGGCTATTTCTGTTATTTAGGGGCTAAATCCTATTATTATTATACGCTATATATTTTTAAAGTTAAAATAATTATTAGATATAATTAAGTATTTTTAAAAAGCAAGGTTTATTTATTATCCTTCTAACTACGTAGTAAAGCGGAAGCTTAATATTTTAAGCTATAGTTTAAAAGACTAATAATCTTTTCTAAAAATATTATTTGTTATTTTATATATATATTTGCTTAATATATATTTTCTTAAAAAGTTATTTAAGTTAAATAGAATAGTTTTATAAAATAATCTTAAAAATCTTATTAATCTTATATAAATTCAAAGTCTTATTATTAGTAATATTATTCTTAATTTATTTTTATATAAAATATTTGCTTATATTTCCTGCTAGATTCAGGATCGGATTCTTTTTTATATATTTAAATACTTAATATATTTAATATTTATCTAGCGTAGGCGATTCCTTGGCCTTTTGAATTGTTATAGTATTTTCTATATTAGAGTTTATTGGATTCTTATTATTATATATAATTTAATAGAGGTAAAGATATTATTTTAAGCCGGAAATCGAGCTAATTCTCTCGCGATATTATATTTAATTCCTTTATTCTTTGCTAGCTATTTTAGCTTCGTAGCCAATTTATTCGGCTTTTCTTTATAAATATACTTCAGATTATATAACTTGATTAATATTATAATATTTATATAAATATTTATATATATTACGATCTTTCTTATTAATAACGTCTTTCTTATTTATAACTTTTAGTAATTTTATAAGCTTCTAATATATATATATTATTATTAGCCCTATATCTTTTTGTTAATAATATTAGGATATTATAATTTTTTTTTTATTAATCGCTTTTTCGGTCTTCCGAAGCCTTTTATTTGAAATATTTTAGAAAACTTATTTTTTTTTAATAATATTTTTTATTTATATATTATAATATTACTTTAATACTAAACCTAGCTTTTTGAGGCTTTATATACTTATTATAATTTATATATTTGTTATTATAATAGTTGGGCGCTTTATTTATATTTTCTTCCGTAACTTTATTTAACTCTAACCTTACGTTTCTACCAAAATAACGCAAATTAGGGACGCTATTCGCTTATAAATTAAAATATTTTAACCTTAGAAAATATATATAAGGCAATATATTTATATATAAATATTAGAAATAAGCTTTTGATTTATATTCCAAAGTTATCCGTTTATAATTAATTAATAGGATTAAGATATTAATAGAAAAGGTATAAATATATATTTCTTTATTAAGCTTAGATCCGGATTTATACGTAAATTACTTAGCTATATTAGAGCTTTGGATATAAAGACAATAATTAATAGCCCTTATAAGGCGCTGATAAATATTATAAAATACAGTAACGTCTTAATATTCGCTAGCGGAATTGATATTATAGCCTAAGTATTTAATATTAAAGAAATATTTCGAGTATTTAGGGAATCGAAAATATATATTAAAAATATATTACTTATTTAGCAACTAGATAAAGAAAATAAATTATTTTAAATATTAATAATAAATATATTAATAAAGTTTAGATAATCAAGATTAAATATAAAATTAGATAATAAAGCTTTTAAAAGAGGATAAAAATTCCTATATAAGATTACTAATTATACTTTAGATCCGGCTATTAATAATATATAGATTTTACGTATCAAGCTTTATATCCTTCGAAATTTTAATAATAAAGAAACCTTTAAAGATAAGAAATTATATAATAAATATAATAATATTAGAAAATTCTATAGAAAGCCTCTTTTAAATAAAGTTATCAAAATAGAAATAGAAGAAAAATATAATTGTTTATTAATTATTAATAAGTTATTTATTATATTTAAGTTCAAGGGTTATATTAATAATAAATAAAGTATCTTTTAATTGCAAAATATATAATAAAATATAAAAATATATTAATACTTATTTCGATAAAAATATGAAATTAATATATTTAATATTTTAACCTTATTAATACCGAAATATTTAATTATCGAAGCTATTTAAGGTTATATATAAAAGTATCGCTTAAAAGATCTAATAATTAGCGATTTCTGGTATTATTAATAATAATATAATAAGCAATAATAATCCAATTATATCTTTTATTATAATAATATCGGGCTTTTTCTAATTTCTTTATTTCCTTTGATTAATTATTTTTATATAATATTTTATTATTTAAATCTTCGATTATTTATATTTATAATATATAACGCTTTATATCCTATTAAATAAGCCTTCTATATAACTAGACTATTTCTTATAATATTATTAAATCGCTTTTATTATTATTATTTAATAGAATACTTTAATATTTTTTTAATCTTCTTTCAGTAAGAGCTATATTCTCCAAAAACTCTTTTAAAGTTAATTATAAAATTTAAAATAATTCTATTATTTAATTATAAAATATTAATAATATAATTCTAGATTCTTTATAGAAAATAATTTCTTGCCTTAAATAATTATTTTCTTAAATTAAATCTTTTATCTCAGTCGGGAGGGTCTGATTAACGTAGTTTTTCTTTTAATAAAATTAATATAATTGAAGTTCTATTCTAACGGAAATACTATTTATTAATATAATATATATATTTATATTATTAATCTCAAAGGGAAGCTCCTTAGTATATTAATAAGCCTAATTTATAATATAGTTATTTCGTAATTTCAGTTATTTATAAGGGAGAGAATAAGTATTAAAATTAAGGCGAAAGTATTAGATTTTTATATAAAAGAAGTTATTAAAAATAAATAATATTATAATAAAAGTAGGGGGTTAAATATATATTATTTTTAAATATTTTAATATTTAACCTTATCAAAGCTCCTAATTTTTTAATTATTTTATAATATTTTTTTTTAATAAATAAATTATTATATTCCTTAAAAGTATTTCCGGTATCCTTAGAAGTATTTCCGGTATATTATATAAACGAAGTTTACTTAAAGATAAAAATAACTTTTATTAACTTTTAATATCGAAGTTGCTACGGGTTATTAAACCGAATTATTAATAATTATATTTATTAATATTTCTTTTAAAAGTTAATTTTATATCAAATTAATTTATACAAAGCTTGCGGTTCCCTAGGCTAGGGCGTACTATTACGCGTAAGCTATAATATTATAAATAAAGCTCCTAGGTCGATTATTATAAAATATTTAAAGAATAATAAATTAGTTAAATTAGGGTTGCTTATAAGCAAGAGAAGAATTATAAAATTATAATTATTAAATAATAAAAATATTCGGATTATAAATTTCTCGATAAATTATATTAATATTATTATAATAATATAATTATCCTATATATGGTATACCTTAATAACGAAATTATTTCCCTAATCTATAACGTTATAAATATATCCTTAACCGAGATATAATTTACTCTTTTAGGCAGCTTTGCAGATTATTAAATCGTAATTATTTATTAGAAGGTAATTATAATAAAGAAGTATAGGCGATAAAGTCTAATATTAATAGGTATTATATAATATAAAATATGTTTATAATTACCTTAAGATCGTCTATAAATCTATAAATATAGACTTTATAATATTCTTTCGGGATAATAATATTAAATTAGGTAAAGGTTTTTTATAACAAATTAGAAGCTCTATTAACTTTGATAACAGCAGGAATAGGAGAAGCAATATTATAAAAAATACTTATTCTTAATAATAAATAGCAAGACTTTCGTAACCTAAGCCTTTTAATAATTAGATTAATAAAATATATTATTAACTTGCTAAACTTAATATTATTAAAATTATATAATTTAAAATATTAAAAAGAGCTAATAAAGTCCTTTTTATAAAGAATAATAAATTCAAATAATATAAAGCTTCTAAAAATACAAGCTATTAAATATATCGAATTAAACTTTAATATTAATAATATAAGATATATTCTTATACTATTTTCTGAATATTTATTATTTTAAAGTTTTAATCTTAATTATAGAAAGATCTATTCAAAAGGACTAGGAAATATATATAAAATAAAATATTAATAAATATAGTAAAAAATAATATTAAAAGATAGAAATATAAAAGAAAAAACTAAGTTAGAAAGTTTATAATAGGATTAATATAATAACTTAATAATTTTTAATAATATATTTAAAGGAATAATTACTTCCGAGTAACTTAAATAGAATTGCTAGCTTTTACGTATTAAACTTTAATAACTTTTATTTAGGATTTGCGATATTCCTTGTAAATTGAATACTTATATATATCTTTATATATCTTATAAATATCAGTTTCCGATTTGCTATAAACCTAAATACCTATAATACTTAACTCTTGTAAAATATTACTAGCTTTGTTATTAGAAGGGTCTTTTATTTTATTATATAACAAAATCTTTAAATAATATATATAATATATAAGATTTTAAGCTTTAAATTATACGATTTTGGATAACCTTTTAAAATATTTAAGTTCTTTGTATTATTAATATATCTTAAGGCGCTAACAGTATCCGATATAATATAGAATAATAACAAAATAACCCTATTCCGAAGAGTTAAGCTAATAGATTGCTAATTTATTATTTATAAGGGAAAGCAAACTTTGAGATATAAATATAATAAGAAAAGATATTATATATTTCTTTATTTAACAAACCGGATCGTTAAGAATATTATTTTTATAAAAAATAGCTATATTTCTATAATCAGATTGAATATAAATTATAAATATAATATTATTAAGAATATATTCTCTCCTTATAATATATTAGCGGCGAGAATAGGATAAATAAGCTTTATTTGTTAATATATTATTATATTTATTAATTAATTTGAAAGCGATATTAATAATATTATTATAATTTATTTAGCTTTTATTATAGTTTTTTCCCTCGGTTATTAAAATATACTCGCGAATAATAAAGTCAATTATAATATCTAATAAAGTTAATTAGAATTCGAGGAAAGCTAGGACTTCTTTTACTTCTAAATATATCTTTTATCTTAATAAGCTAAGTATTATATAAGGCAATAAGGAAAGCTTCTTTCGATTCTGTCTTATAATTTATATAATATATTAATAATAAGCCTAATAAATAAGGAAGAAATAAAAGGATAAAAAGCCAAAAGAAAGATAAAAATAAGATAAAGGAAGAAAAAAATAAGGAGGAAGAGATATTCTTTATATATATATAAATAAAGCGTATTAATAACCTAACCAGTAATAATACGAAATAAGAAAGGAATATTCTAAACTTATTATAAAGATTATATTATTTATTTATTTTATTTAGCCTTTTTAGATCAAAATAATCCTCTTATCCTCCTATAACGATTGGATAGGGGCTATATTATATTCGAATATTATTTAAGAATCTAAATGTTAAGTTATTAGCAAGGGATATATAAGAAAAGAGATACTCTAATCTTATTATTAGCCGAAGTTAAATATACTATTCTAGGTTTTACGGCCGATATAGCTTATTATAATTTGAAAAGCTAAATCTTATTATTAATAAAAAATATATAGAAAAAGAGATATTTTAATTTTATTATTAACTTAAATTAAGTTTACTATTTTAGGATTTAATACAGTTTAATTATAATTATAAATATTTTATTTTAAATATATTTAGGAACGATTATTTAGTCCTCTTATTAATATAAACTTATTTAAATTAATTTAAAAATTAAATAAAAGCTCTTCGAATATATCTTATAAAAGGGTTATATAATATAGCCTCTCGTTAATATAGCTTCTATTATATATTCTTCTGATAGCCTTCTTATTAATACGATATTACTTTAATTTATTATATTAAGGAATATTAGCAGGAGGTACGGTAAATAATATAGGACTTATTATCTTAACTTATAATTAAATACGCCTTAATTAAAAAGGAAATAGACTAAGCTAAGGTACTTAAGCTTTATATTAGGACTAAAATAATATAGATTCTTTAATTCAGGATATAAACGCCGTATATTCTTGTTATATTAATAATTCAGTTAAAAAGATATAAAAGAAACCCGGGTTTTTAAATATAAGAAGCAAAGCTTTGCCGACTTTAAACCCTTAATTTGTATATCTTTTAAGGCCGAACTTATTTATTATCGAGAATAGCTAAATATAAGATTATTAAGAACAATTCGTCAAATTAAACTAGCTTTATAAATACTTATTAGCAGGTTCGAAAAGCAAGGAAATATACTTATATTACCTTTTATAAAGGTTAAATAATATACGATATATAATATAATTAATTAATAAAAGTTAGGAAAGAATTAAGCAGAAGAGAAGTAATAAATAAGAGTAAAATATATTCTTACCCTTTTTTTACTTAAATCTTTTGTTAATATATAAATAATATTGCTTAATAAGGGCGAACTTCTCTTTAGCGATTTTAACAAATAGGGTATTGAAAATAATATCGAAAAAGATATTTAAATCTGCTACTTAATTAAGATTATCTTACCGCCTAACCTTCCTTAAGTAACCTTTTTATCTATTATACCGAATAAATAAGGAGTATTATTTTCAATATATATACTATTATATATAGAGCTAAATCCTATTATTTAAGTTCAATAGGAAGGTACTTTAAAGGCCTTTAAAGATTATATATTAATTAATATTCTTTTTTTGAGACAGTAACTTTAAAATAGAAAATATATTATAATTATAAGCGGTACCGGTATTTCTATAAGCGCTAGTAATAAGTAACTTTTATTAGAAATTGAATAAACGAAGCTAATAAGATAATTCCCGACTTTTAATTTATATAAAGCTTAAACAAAGTCTTTTTTAATATTTTTATTTATAATTCCTCCGAAGTTATAATTAACTTTTATAATTTAATTAGCAAACTTTCTCGGCTATCTTCAAAACCAAAGCTAATCTTATTTTATAAGTTTCTTAATATACTTACTCGAGATAGCTGCTTCCTTTAATATTATATTTAAAATATTAATTTTATTAAATATTAATTTACCGGTCTCTGGGAGAAGATAGTATACCTTTATAACCGAATTAATAAAATTATTTGTTAATATTATAATTAGAATAACTTTTTATTAACGGATTAATTTAATAGTCCCGATACTCCTTTGTATTAATAATATAAAATAATCGCCTTTAAATGTATATTTTGAAGCAAACGTCGCTCTAAAATAGGAAGGATTTATCTTAATATCTTGTTTTATAGGGAAAAGAACCCTAATAGTATTAATATCGATAAATTAATAACTTAAGATTTACGCAAAACACCAGACTTAATAATTATAATAGGAATAAGTTTTAAAGTCTTAAATACAAGACGGCTAACAAAGGAACTTTATTATATAACTAAAGTAAGCAAAAGTATAATAGCGTAGATTAATAAGGAAGCGGCTCCTTCTAGTTTTAATATTATCTTTGATTTTATTATCCTTGATTTTATTATCCGAGCGGATTGCAATAACGTAGTTTCTAAGCTTTAAATAGCAAATATATATTAAGAGATTATATTTATTAGATATTATTGCCCTTATTTTTGCTTTCCTTAGGGCCTTTTTGGACCCCTATTTACGATATTATTATAATACTAATTCTCTACTTATAGAAGCGCCCTTCTAAATAATATTTTCGCAGGGAAAAGTAATCTTGCAACTTCCTTAGGAGCGTATTAGTATATATAAAAGAGAAATTTTCAATAGAAGATTTTTAAATTAAGTAAGGCTAATCTTCTCTTTTTTAATTAGCGCTATTATATTTTCCTACCGGCCCTCTACCCGTATATCAAGCTTTTTATCGAATCTTATCCCTGAAATAGGCGTATTTAAAAGATGGTAGGGAATATACGTAAGCTTGTAGACCCTTAAATATAGCTTATATACGAAAGTACCTACTAAGCCTTGCCAGAGCTTTATATATAGTTGATTTCAATAGTATCTATTGTTATTGCCCCTCCAATCCGCATATAAACTACTAAGCAACCGAATATATATCTCTTCCTTCTACCTCCTTATATTCCGGTACTCTGTACTTAAAGAATAATAATAGCCGCTTTCTCCAGATATATCAAAGCTTGGAGATATATGCCCTTAAAATAAAAGGTTTTAGCTTCGATCGGATAACTTATTGGATCAGAAGCCTAAAAACGCTATAATTTGATATATTAATTCTGCCCGGCGCTTCTAATAGGGATATAATATACTATCGGATAAAAAATACTTATTATTTAAAATATAATCTTATTAATATCGAGCGAAGATTTTAAGTCCTTAAATATAGACTTACTAAAGCTTATAGAAGGGAAAGGAAAAGAGGTAGATAATTAAATAGCAAGCTATTTATACCGTCCCTTAAATCTATTTGTCTTTAAATATAGGTTAAATATATATTCGTATCCTCTATTTTATTCGGAACGAACGATTAGCGAGATCTTATTAAAACCGATATATATAAGCAATATCTATCTGGGTATATAGGAATCCAGTAAGGCTAACTAGTCTATACGGGTAAATAGTAATAATATATCTATATACAAGCCTCGGGAATAGCGAAAGCTACGAGTTATTTATAGAATTGGGCAATTATAGCTTATACTTTGCTATATATTTATATTAATATTCTATTCTAATAAAGTTCTAATCTCTAGTCTAAGGATATAGAATAAGTTAAATAAAGTATAAGATTATTAATTGTATAAATAAGAATTACTAATTCGCAAAAATAAATAATATTAATTATCGAAAAGATATTTAAGTTATAGATTTCCGATTTTATATTAAGTTACTAAGTAAATCGCTTAAAAACCTCTAGACTTAAAAAGAATTGGTTAAATTTGTTAATATAGAGGGATAGCCGATAATATATTAATAAGAGATTATTTAAGGTTCGAAATATAGCTTTAAATATTATTATTATAGTTTTATTATTAATATCGACTTTCGTTTCTATTACGAAGCGGAAGAGAGCTAAGAACTCCTTTATTATCTAAAAAATAAACTCGTAATTTATAGCGTTATTAATATAATAATCGAGCTTATCGATATTTATAAAGATCTTATAAATTATTTTAAAGAGCGGCTAAGTAGATAAGAGATTATAGGAATAAATAAAGAAGCTAATATAAGCGGGCGTAATAATAATTATAATAATAAACTTAAGCAAGCGTTAGCTACTTTTAGGGTTCTCTAATAATATATAAAGAAGTATTTTAACTATTTTAAATTCCGCTTAATACCTTTTTCCTTAAATATTCAACTTATAAATAATCTCTATTAATTAGAATAACTCGCCGCTTTTAATATTAATTTTTAGAGTATAATTGATAATATTTTCTATTATATCGTTATTAAAAAAAGTATAATCGTATTTGCTAGCAATATAGCCGATCTTGCTAAGATTAATATTAAATTATAATTTCAGGGTATCGGCTATAGCCAAGCCTATTACGTTTGCCTCGTCTTATAAAATTGCTTTACGGGTAGAATTTATAATAAAGGGACGATTCTATTAGCTTTATATTAGGAGTATCTTTGGCGATAGAAAGGTTAATAAAAAGAAAAGTCTATATTATAAGCGAAGTATATAAATTAAAGATATATATTAAATCGTCCTTAATTTACGTTATAAGTATTCTTTGAAGAATAAGTAATCAATAATAAGCTTAAGTAATTAGAATATTTTAAGTTAGTCTTCTAATATAAAATAGTTATTTAGGGCGTTAGAATTAAGATTATTTAATTATATATATATAAAAATTGCGGGTTATATCTCCGGAGTAATATATATTTATTTGAAATAAATTATTATTACTAACTAGATAATAGGAAGAATAGGCTAGTATTTAATCGTTATTAGTCTACCTTAAACCAGAATATCAGATTTGTAATATCCTCTTTATAGCTAAGGATAAGTTATATAAAGACGAATCGATTATAATAAATATCAAGATATTACTTATTATTCTTACGGAGAAGTCCTTTAATATTAATCGAAAACTTAATATAAATACAATCTTATAGTAATATAAGATATTATTATATATTTACGCCTAATCTAGATTACAAATATATTATAATATACATATCCTATAGGCGCTAGTTATAATTTATATAATCAGATTTTTTTAAATTATATTCCTCTGTCTATTTTCCGGTATTCTTAATCTAGATTTTTAAATAACTTTGCTTAGGTATATAGCCTCGAAAATATCTTAAGTAAAAAGGCGGATAATATAAAAGGTAAGTAATTACTAATATAAAGAGAGATTAGGGAAGTTTAATAATATAAATTAATAACTAAAAACCAGATTTTGAATATAATATATAATAGATAATTTGCCTAGTATTTATATTTAATATAAGAATATCAGATATTCTATATATTATATAATATAAATACCCGGTATATAATAGCTTTTCCGATAATAAAATCTTTAAAATTTACTTCTATTTATCTATTTATATAACCGAATTGTATATTAAAATAGGCTTAAATTTTGCAGATATTTATTAGTAATATCTTGAAGCCGTAGAGCAAAATAAATAAAGCGAGAAATATCAGAAATATTCAGGTATTTTTAGGCTTTTTGTTTACCGCTAAAAGAGGGAGATTAAGGAGGTATTAGGTTATAACCAAGAAATTTGAAATAAATATAATTATAATTCTTATATTAAATAAATACGATTAAAATAAATAGATATTTTAAAGCTTATAAATAAAGATTATAATAGAATATATAATTATTTTATTAAATTAATCAATTTTAAAATAAGATTCCCTTTAATATAATATAGCTATTAATACTTGTTACTCCTTATATAGTTATTACTTTACCCTAAAGTTGTTTCCCTTCTTGGCTTATTTGCTTTATCTAGCCCTTTAAATATATTAATATTAATAGAGAAATATATACCGTTTATAATAATATACAATACTTGTTTATAATTGCTATATTAATTAATTCAAATTCAGTATTATCTTTTAATAAAGGTTAAGAGTTTTATATTTATAGGGCCGGGCTTAATAATAAAGTATAATAATTAATTAATCTTGCTACTCCGAAATAATAATTTTTAAGTATATAAGCTTTTATTACCGAATAATATTTTAAGGTTATATTATTATATCTTGAAAGGTAAAGGCAACTTATTAATAAAAGACGGATTATATAACGTTCCTAAGGAGCTAAGGGATCGTAATAGTTTTATTATCGTTATAATTATATTGCGATAATTATTATAATATAACGAATTACCTAATAATTCAATCTTCGATTATATTATAGAATATTTACGAAAATCGATAAACTAAGGCGAAATACGCGTATTCGCAGTATTAAATATTTATAATTAATAGGCCTACGATAAGTACTAGTTAACTAAATCTTTTAGGTAGAAAGGTTATTGTATTAATAATTGATAATATTATAAAGATAATAAATAAATACCCGGTAATATTAATATTAAAAACCCTTATATTTTATTCGGTATATAATTAAGCCTTCTGTAATTTAATTACCCAAATAGACGAAAAGAAATCGGGGATATTTAAGATTTGATTTAATATTAATTATTATTAAATATACTTCGATAAAACTCGGTTCTTATATATTATATTAAATACCTAAATCTATTAATTCGTATTAGATAGAAAATCTGATCCTTTCGAGCTAAAAAGGATTACCTAAAACGACTTCTTCTTCTATATATAAAGAGTTCTTGACCTAAAGGATAATATATTCGATAAAAGCTAAATCAAATATTTATTAATAAATTATAATATAGAGAAAACTTTTATAATATTCTAATAGGATATTATACGTTTAATATATAGATTATTAGGTTAATAAAGGAGGTATATTTTTCAATCAAGGTAATAATATAAGGGAGGCAATAAAGATTATAAATAGAATAACCTATAAATAGTAATTCTCCTAATATAATTATATATAATTAAGATCCTGATATTTTCTTTGATTAAGATAATAATAGTTTAATAAAATTTATTATTTCGGTTCCCTCTTTATCTGATTTTTCGATATTCCTTTTTTTATTCTTGTTAAATATTTAGCTACTTTGCCCCTATTTGCCTAATATTATTTATTAAGTTTGGTTATATTTTTGAGTTCTCTTTATAAAAATTTGGATCTCGTTATATAATAAGCTTAAATATATTATTAATATTTAATATATAATCTCGGGGTAGGATCAAACTGCTACTTCTAATAATATCGATATTCCGGATAATCTGCTTGAATTTTTATTAAGACTTTTTATAATATTTTTTCCTTTTAAGTTATTTATATCTTTATCCTATTTATTATAATTTTAAAGCTTATAAAAGTAAGTAAAATAAATCAAATAATCTATTATATATAATTAATATTTGTTTAATTTAACTTATAAATAGCTTATTCTATAATAACTCTTTAAATCTCTAGAAATATTTTATAATATAAAGGAAATAGTTTAATATATAAACTCAACCCTAAAAATTAAATAATCTTATAGGGGAAATCGCTTTTTATCCTCTAATATACAGAATATTATACAAAGTATTTTATATATATTCGAGTTGTTATTTTATCTTATTATCTAACTCCTTTAACTACTTAATAATTTACTTGTTTATTTCTTTGAATTATCTATTTACCTGTTTAAATCGTTTTTTTATACTCTTTTCTATCTCCTCTGACTGCTTAATAGTTTATTCGAATTACTTATTTACCTGTTCGAATTATTTTTCTATATTCTTTTCTATTTCCTCCGACTATTTAACGGTCTATTTGAATTACTTATTAATTCTTTTTTCTATTCCCTAAGATTCGCTTACGATAAATTTATACTAATTAAGGAACTCGTATCGTATTCGTTAATTATAAATATCGAATATTCGCCTTAATATAATTAGATTATAATCGATATAATCAAATAATAAGTTTCCTTTAAAAGATAAGGTTCGAATAGAATCTCCGGCTAGTTAATTAATTATAGTATATAAATATATAAATTTATATTCCGTTTAAAATATCCTATAATTAATTAAAACTAACTCGTAATAGAAAGAGGAAATCGATATTACTATTATTAATATATTAATAAAAGTTATAAATAAGGATATTATTAAAAATATAATAAATATCAAAGCTTTAATAGACAAGATAAAATATTTCTGTATATATAATCTTTCTCTAATCGATAAAGGCTTCGGTATATTTAACTAAAAGGACCTTATTAATTAGCTTAATTATAATTATATATTATTATTTTATATTTTCTTATTAATTATTACTATTATAATATAACTCTGAAACTAATCAAGCTTTGAGAATCTTAATATTATTATTTATATTATATTAATTAATAATAATAACCAAAAGCTCTATAATAGGAATATTAAATAACAAATAAGAATCGTAAGAATTAATTATATTAATATTATTTGTTATATAACTCGGTCTCTAATAATAATAGTATAAAGGGAGCTATTTATTTCAATTTATATAAATTAATTAGTTTAACTAAGCTATTTTCAATAATAATCTTAGTTATATATAAGTTATCGATTATAATAAATAAATTGATCGGGTTAGGCAGAATCGGAGTAATCCTCTTATTAATTTCTTTAATTATTATAGGCCTTTTAATATTTTTATAATCTTTAGGCCGTAATTAATATAATAATAGATAACTCTTATATTAGGAATAAGTCAGTAAAATAAAAACTAATATTCTTTCTTATACGTATAATCTCTTTCGTTATTGGAGGTTATAATATACAATCGGTTAAATAATATATATAATAAATACTATTTTTACAAATAATTAGGGCAATATTTATATTATATAAATAGCCTAATTAATAGGCTTTCTTTATTATATTTGTTTTTCTCTTTATAAATTGTATTATTTTAGCCTTTATTATTTAAGGTATTATATATAAATTATATTAAAGGCTACTTAAAAGTATTTTATTAATTAGGCGATTTGCGGGATTATTATAGATTCTTAGCTTTTTATTTAATATATAGGAATATTTTTTAAGCCCTTTGCCCCCAGGAGCTATATTTGCCGAATATATTAACCCCTTTATAATTAGGTATTTACTTCTTAATAATTTTATAATTATTAAATTTAATAGATTTGCTCTTTAAATATTGCTCTTAAAAGTATATTAAACCTTACTTCCTTATATATATTAATAAAAAATATCTTATCGCTATCTTCCCTTATAAGAATACTTGTTATTATATTAATATTAATATATTTCAAACTTCGAATATTAGTATTTTAATAATAATAATATAATTTGTTTATTAACTAATATAATACTCCCTTTAATTTATTATCGCTTTTTATAAAGCGATAATCGCCTTTATTAACGAAAATAATAAAAATCGTTATAATATTTGTTCCAAGTTTGTAATTCTCTAGCAACCTTAAGCGTAAAACTATTAGATTTATTATTATATTATTTATATATTAGGGCTAAGCCGGACTATAATTTGGTATTTAAGGTTTTTAAGTATTTAAAGGTATATTAATTTCAGAAATTATTATTATTTCAATATCCTGATTAATATTATATATATTTTTGAAGTCGAAAAAATTATCTAATTTATTCTTAATCTTTATAAGTTTTATTATCTAAACCGCTATTAAGGACGTTATCTAATTTGTTAAATTAGATATTATCTAAATCAATAAACTAAATATACTTCTAAAGAATATATAAAATATAATACGGTATATAAAGAAATAGGATATATTTAATAGGATAGAATAAATATTTTCAAGAAAGAAGGAAAGTTTCGTAGATTTATATATTTACGTATAAGGTCTATTATAATAAGACCGGTATAATACTTCGATAATACTTATAATTTCCTCCTAGGAAGAACAGTTATTTCCGTTAATTTGCCTGAGTATTTTACAGATTTTATTCGTTATCGATAAGTATTTTAAATCAGATATTTTAGGATATATTTATTAAATAAAAACCTAAATTATTATAATATTAGAATCCTGTTTATAATATCTTTCAATTTTATTAAATCGAAACCCTAATTCCTATATTAATTAGCCTAGCCTTTTCTAATATCCGTTATTTTTTATTATTAATTAAGGCTTGAATTTTCCAATATCTTTCCAGGGTAATATTGCGGATAGTTTAGGAAAATAATATTAAATAAAGAGTCAAAATTAATAATATTTTGATTTAATTGCTTAATATTTATTATTATAATACTTATAAAAAGTCAATAATTTATTCTGAATAGGGAAAGTCTAATTATATATATTACTTTGCTTGAAATTATTATAAAAATTCTATTAAATAAAAGCTTTGATATTATTATAAAGACTTTATATAATTTTAATATATAATTCTAGTTATTTCGTATCCTCGAAAAATATATAAAGAGACGGTATTATATAATTTATACTTACGATTTTCTGGAAAATAGCTTAGCAAATATAGTTATTCTTAATATATAAAAAGATTATTTTCTGATTGAATATATCTATAATAAAAGCTCTATTATTAAGAAGGCTTGGATTAAATAATTAAAGATTTTTAACAATATAATAATCGAATAAAGGTTTAAAATAATTATTATAATTTAATATTTTATTTTAATAATTATAAATATAAATAATATAATTATAAAGCTCTTATATTATAATTTAATAATTCCCTTTGACTTTTATAAAAGATTATATATTTTAAAATATTTTAAATTTAGAATCTAATAGAAGTTTTCGATTTATAATATAAGTTATAAGCTTATAAATAGCAATAAGGTATTTAGAGTATCTTTAAAACCCCGTAATTTATCTCTGTTTATCAGATATTTTAAATCCTTATATTTACCTTCGGAAAAACGTATAAGTTATTAATATTTATTATATAAATCTTGCCCGTTCCTATAAGCTCGAAGCTAGCGATAGATATTCCTATTATAAAAGTTCTTCGAATTAATATAATTTTCTCGAATATCTTTTCGAATCTATTTAAGGAGATTTATATAAATAATTTAGTTTTATTTTATTTAAAATTAGAGTATTTATAGATTAATAGAATATAAATCAATTATTTATTATTAACCCCTTATTAGCAAAATTTGCTTCGCCGTTATAATTTAATATTTTCTATATAAATATTCCAATTAGGTAACTAACAAGAATTGAAATATTAATAATATTTTTTCAGATTATAATAATTATAGTTTTATAATTCCTAATATTTTAAATTTATTTTATAATTATTCTTCAGATATTAAAATAAGGATATAGTTTTTAGGATTTAAATAAATATAGCCTTTAACTTCAAAAATCTCTTTTAGCTATATAATATTCTTCTTATTAAGGAAATATAAAAAGTCTTCGTTATTAAAAGCTTGTATATAATCTTTATTATAAAAAGATAAATCTTATAAATTAATCCTAATTAATTTATAAAAGCTTTTTTGCTTTATTATATACCGCGATACGTTATTTCTTAAAAGAATAAATATTTTAAGGTAATTATCAAAACAAAGCCTTTAAAGCTTTTATTAGTTTAAATATTTTAGCCCTTTCTTACCTCTCTTATCCCCCCTAAGTATTAGGGATCTATTTTGATCTTTGAAGGTCTTAGACTTAGCTTAAATAGCCTAAAAAGCCCTTTAAAAATAATAAGAATTACTAGTTTATTTAGATTATTAAATAAATATAAATATTTATAATTATATTGGATAATTCCAACTTATTAATAATTAAGATTTTTACCTTTATTATAGGAACCGAATTAAATACGTTGTTTAAAAAATAACGTATCTTAATACTTAATATCTATCGATAATATTCTTTATTAATAAGAAGTCGAAGAATATTGCTTTATATCAAATATTTCCTAATATTAATTTAGGGCGTAGTTAAATATAAAATATTAATTTTTATTTAAATTTAATAATCTTTAGCTCCGATTTCCTATTATTATTTGCTAACGGCGACCTATTCGCTATATACCCTTATTAGCTTGAAGTTATAGCTTATTATAAAAATTATATATTTCTTATTATATAACGGGTATTTAGGATATAAAGCGTTATCCGAATATTTTATACCTATCTTATTTTATTATTTAGCGATATTATTTATATTTTTATAAATAACTTTGGAGGACTTTGTAAAATCGGAAACCTTCTTATTATTTAAATAAGACTTGGAAGTCTTTTGCAATTATTAATCGATTTAAAACCTTGAGTCGTTATTATCGTTAATAAAGAAGCTATTATTATAATATATAATATTTTTAACTTTAAGGACTTAAAGTTTATATTTTAATAAGAGGATTAAAAAAACCGGGAAAATATATTTTCTTCTATTATATTAATATATATTACTAGCGATTATATTTCTAAATTAATCCGTTATTAACGATTTAAGGAGGTTTTGTTTAGGGAAATAAACAAGTTTCAAATTATATAAATAAAATAATAGATATTTTTTTCTATTAATTATTTTTTAGTATTCGTTAAATATATAATATATTATATTATATAGACGATTATATTATTATTCGACTTTATTCAAAATACCCGGCTCGATAATCCGATTAATTATAATTTTTGTTAATATTTATCCTCTTTTATTAATAAAGCAAGGGCTTTTTTTATATTATATAAAGATCTTGAATCCTTTATAACCTCAACCTTATTATTAAATATATATTTATTTAGAATATATAATAAGCTAGAGACTTTATAACGATTAATACCGCTTATATAATTCAGAATTTGCTTTTATCGATATTTTCTAAATTTTATATAAAAATTATTATTATAAAGCTTTCCAAAAAGTATTTGATTTATAAGATTTAGCCGATATCCTTTATAAAGTTATCGAAGATTAAATAAAACGCCTTTTCCTCGATATTAACTTTAACTTTAAAATTGCTATTTAATTTTATATAAATAATATTAATAAATTAATATATTTGCTTAAAAATATTATAAGTTATATTATATATCTTTTTTATCTTCAAAGGAAACCGGAGTATATTTTAACTTATCGATATATTATTTATAATATATATATTATACGCTTTGGATTTAAAGTTATTAAATAGAAATATTTCTTTAAGATTTTATAATATATTTTATATTTAAATAATAAGAAATTGAGAATTAAAGTTAAGCTTAATATCGCCAGAGCAAAACTTCTCTATATTAATAATAATAAGGCCTATAAAATCGTACCTCTAGAATATCTTAGTTTATTTTAAAAGAATTTAAATTCGGAGTTTCGGATTCAAGACCTTTTCGAGGAAGTATTTAATATAAGTTTTAATAAAAGCTAATTTTAAAGATTAATATTATTCTTTATTAACGAGCTTTAAGAAGTCTAATAATTATTAATCTTTTCTTAAAAGATTAAGATATATTTATTTATATTAATACCTTTAATTTCCTTATCCGGGATATTTTCGGTATATATTTAATTAAGTATTGAGGTATATAGATTCGGTTGCGAACTTATTTCTATTACTAGTTTAATAACAATTGCTATAACGTTGCTATTTTAGAGAAGTAGCTTAAAGAACTTTTAAATAAAAAATAGCGAATATTTAATTATTAGCCGGGTATATTAAGATCCAAAGTTGCTATTATTATAATAATAATATCGAATATATTTATATTCTTATTTTCTAATTATAACGATTATAATAATAGAAATAATATATATAATATAATAAATACTCTCGAGACCGTCCTTAAAGCCTATTAATATATATAAAGGTTATAAATATATATAACCGGAGAATATTAAGGATAAATTATTCTTTTAAAAGGTATAAATAAACCTTAGGATTATCTTAACTAATTATTAATTAGAGGTTAGAGGCCAAGTAATATTTATTACCCCGGGATAAATAAATCTCGACTCGGATTATAATTTTATTAATAAAATATAGCCTTTTTAAATCTATATAAATTAAGTTATTAAATTTATTTTAAAACGGAGCTTTAAAGTATAATAACCTTATAAATTTTATTATATAAGAATATTAAAAGCTATAAATATTACTTATAATATTAAATATAATCTTGTCTTTAAGAACCGGTACCGAGGACGAGTTAAAATCCCCTAAAGCCCCTAATTTTCGGTATATATTTAATAACGGATTTATCCTATACTTCTACTAATCCTTTTTATTTTCTTTGAATAATAAATATAAATAAAGCGATTCAGTAAACCGTTTAGATAATCAAAACTATATTAATTATTTTCGATTCAATATTCGACTCTTAAATAAAGAGATAAGCCTTAATAATACCGAATAAATAAATAACCTCTAAAGGAATATTTATTTATAATTTTAATATATAAATTATTTTAATCGGATTATTTTTACTTTTTTAATAATAATATTTTATTTCGAATTCGAATCAAAAGTCTTTTATATAAGTTAATATATTTGCAAAGGGTTTATTTGTTATTATAATTATTCTCGAGATATTTCGAAAACTTTAATTTGTTTCTTTAAAACTTTATTTAAACTTAATATTTAAATAGAATTCCTAAAAATATTAACAGAGCAAGATATTTATTCCTATTATTATTTATATTACAAAAAAGTCTCTTTTATTATATAAAGTCTTAATAATATAATTAATATTTCTTTAAAGTTTAAAGACGAATAATAAAATATTAATAACTCTCTTTATAATATTATATAGTTTATTTAATAATAATACCTTGATTTATTATTCGGAAATAAGTATTACGATCTTAATTCCGGTTTATAATATATATAATATAAGGACCTTAACGTAATATAAAGCTTGTTAAAGAAGAGATAAAAAATAACTTATCCGAATAAATCGAAATTAAACAAAAGGCTACGGTTATTTCTATAATTATAAGGATAAATAATAGATCCTTTTGACCTAGATTTATTAGGAAATTCTACTTTATTCGGAGGAATATCCTTATTTAATAAGCTTTATAAGTTTTTAATTAGGTAATATAATATTATATAAGTTAATAGATCCTAAGCCCGATTGTTAATCTAATTTTACGTTATTCGAATTCCTTATTATCTTTTATTAATATTTTATAATTATTTAAATAAGGATATAAAAAGAGGCTAACGTTACGCTATTACTAGCTCTATTATAGGGGTTTATCTTAGCGCTAATAAGGTATTAATAGGGTATTAATAAGGTATTAAAGGGATATTAAGCAGGCGTTAAAATAGGCGCTAAAAAATATACTTTATAAAGGAGGCTAAGTATTTTATTCAGGTAAATTTAATCTGCTTTTCTTTGCCCCTTTTATTTCGACCTTAGATAGCTTAACTCAATATATTAATTTACCTAATAATAAGTCGAAGGTATTATATAAATAATAATAATTATTATTATATTAGATTTGGGAAAACGATTATAATTATATTAGCGATTTACGATTTAAAGTATTATATTTTAAATATATTAATATAATAGCGGACAAAACAGAATTATATTAATTTCTAATAATATAATTTTATATTCAGAAAATTATTATATAATAAGATTATATATTTAAATTCAAGTAAATTATATCTTTTAAAGTATATTTTATTTATAATCCGTTTTATCTTATTTATCGTTTCTTCGAGGTATATTTATTATTTACTTATTTATACAGATCTTCGGGAAAAGGCAAACTAGGAAGAGAGGAAAGTATTTATTAATAAAATTCTAATTATATAAGAATACTTGCTTTATAATAATTTAGCAAATATTTAAATTATTATATTTTATATAAATTGCGAATTCTTTTATTTTTATATTCGATATTAACTACTTAATTAAATTCTTATATAAGTAAATTATAATAAATCAGATTCTTTTATTAACGAAGTCCTTTTCCCTAAACCCCTTAATATTAAGTTTTTCTTATTTAAATAGTCCTTCCCCTCCCGATAGTCTTTCAGATAGCTCTCTTATTAGTCCTTTTTATAACCTTCCAACTATACCTTCTAACGGTTTTCCTGCCGTATTTCCCTAAATTGCTGGACCTTATAATAAGATAGCTAATAAATAATACTTATATATAATTATTACCGAGTTCTCTTAATTATAGAGTATTCTTTTGTAATATCTTAATCGTTAACCGAATATTATTATTAATAATAAGATTATTATTATTAATAAATTAGATTATATTATAATTTAATTAATAATTGTTAATTTCTATTATAATATTAATTAGGACCTTAGATATATTATTCGGGTTTTCGACGATATTATCCCTCGGAAGCCTTAATTCCCTGAAATATTTTATTTTATAAATATAATTAATATTTAAGGTTTTATATATAATATAATCCTTTAAATTCGCTAGAAGCTATTAATACTACCTCCCGGTATCCTTCTGTTTATATATATTTATATATTACCTTTATCCTTTTTAATAGCAATTATAAGAGCCGCTAATCGAATAATATTTAATTATAAAAATAAAAATAATTAATATAATTTTTTCCTTTTCTTTATTAAGTATTAAATTAATTTTATAATATTAAATATTATAATTAATATTCAGGATCCTATAAATATTATAAAATAAGATAAGGTCTTAAAGCTATATAACGAAAAAATACTTATAATTATTAAGGCTTAAGATAATAAGATTAATATTACCCCGAGATAACTCTGAAAAGTTATCTTTGAAATTAAAGAGTAATTTCGTATTATTTAAGTAGGTTAATTATTATATAATAAATAATTCGGGAAATATTAATAATATAATAGATTTAACTTTATAAAATATTATTATTATTAGCTAAGGGTTTTATAATATTAATATAGGAATATATTAATAAAAGTATTGCAATATAATTCTATATTTAATAATCTTATTTTTATTATTATTAATATTCCTTTTATTTTATAATTATTTAATTGTCCTTTTGATATAAATTATTATCTTCTCTTATAAAACCTTTACTCTCCGGAAGGGTAAATTATTTATCTCGATTATAACTCCGACTCTTTTTCTTACCTCGACTTAATTTAAAGTTTTAATTAAAATCTTATTCTTTACTAGCCTTATAATACGTCTATTTATAATAAAAATATAATTCGAATTTATATAAATATATATTTTTCGCCTCGAGTTTTTTATTTAGCTATAATTTAATATTATATAAGCAGTTTTGAAATTCTTCTTTCCCGGCGGCGGACTATCGATATTATTCCTCTAGATCCTTTTTTAAGATTTAAATCTTATATACTTTAGCTTCGGTTTCAAAGATAAAATCGGTTATATTATAATTAGTTAATACTTAGTAATTCTCGTTATTAATTTAATTATAAATCTTCGAAATAATCTTGCTAAACTGTTAATAAGAATTCCAGATATACTCGAGGTTCTTTGCTATTTCTCCGTAGCGCTTATATTTATAATATAAGCTTTATTAATAAACGCTATATTTATAATATTTTTTATAAAGTTTATTCTCAAGTTGAACTTAGCTCGCTTTAAATTAATTAAAAGCGAGTTATAACTCTTTTATATACTTATAGAAGCTATTAAGAGCAATACCTTCTTTCTAATTAGTTACGTTAACATAATTTAATATAGCCGTAAATTAGGCAATATATTTATTAAGGCTTTATATTTATTACCTATTTATTTCCTCTTTTTAATAGAAATCTCTTAAAAAATCTTAGTCTGATTATCTCGAATAAATTATATACTTTTAAATAATCCTTTAATTAATTAATTAGTAATTTATATCGAATATATATTTAGAAAATATTAATTTATTTTTTTAAGTTTATAATAAATATTCTATCAGGTTAAATATAATACTTAATAAACTTAATAAAGCTAATAAAAATAGAAAGCAGGGGAAACAGAAGCCTTTTAATTTAAATTATTTAATTTATATACTTAATTAATATATACAAATATTAAATATAATTTAAAAGGTATAATTTATTTTAAATTCTTAATAAAATATTATATTTGTAAATAAATATATTTTATTTTAGGAAATTATTAGAGATATTTTATTATTAACGCCTAATCCCTCTAGTCGCCCTATTTCTATTATATTCTAAGATTTATTATATATTCGGAATAAAGCTTAAGAATTACTTAAATACAGATATAATTACAAATAAACGAGCTATTTCTAAATTAAATCTATATTAATAATCTATTATAAAATTCTCTTCTATTATATTCTATTCTATAACTGTAAAATTCTATATATTAATTTCGTTTACTGTCTATAAGGTATCCTACGTAGCTAAAATTTTATAATAAGAAGATATAAGCTCGTTGCCCTTAATTTATAAGAAAATTTGCTAATAATCAGACGGTATATAAAGAGAAATACTAGCCTTATATATTCTTTTAATTTCTTAGTATTCTAAGAAGCTTTTAAAAGCGCCTTATATTTCGAATTTAGCGAGTCTATCAATCTATATCGATCGAGTATTACTTTTTTATTAAAGAGCTTTATAAGAGCTGCCTATTATATAGAAAGATTATTTTTATATAAAGTAAAAAGGAGCTCTACCTTGTTTTGAAGCTATTTTACTTTTTTAAATTTCTTATTTTTTATTAATTCGAAGATCTTAGGGTTATTATATATCAAGGTTTAAAAGGAATTGTTTTAAACCTAAAATAAGGTTGTTATAATAAGAAATTGCGGGCGGAAAAGAGGAATATTAAGATAATTAAAATACTTAAATAAGCCAACTATTATTATTAAATCCTTATATCTTTTTATATATTTATATATATTATAACTAAAAATTATAATATAAGATTAAAACGCTAATTCGATTAGCAGAAAGACGGTATTTTATAATTAGGATTCGTAATATATAATAAAAGGCTAAATATAATAGGTAAATATAAGAAGTTAGGTATAATAAATAAATATGAAGGGGTAATATTAAGCCTAAGTACAGACTATAGGTAAACTTAAGCGTTATAATTATATTTAATTATTATAAATAGAAGCAAAGTACGCGATTTGCTAGAAATAAGGGAAAAAGGATAATAAGTAAAATAAACCTTAAGACTATTATAGAGAATATTCGCGTATTAATTTATTTAAAAATTAATATAAGGAGCCGGTATAGAAGATTATAAAAGGAAAAGTCTATAAAAAACCTAATATTCCGAACTTAGAATTAAACGTAATATAACTTATAATAAACGCAGAGCTTAAATTAATAATATATAATATTAAATAAAGGATTATTTAAATAGTTAGACTTATAAATATTAGATCTTATATATATAGCTTAGATATCGCCTTTAAAGGGTATATTAATAGCTCTAACCGCTAGTATAGCTTAACGCTATCTTTAATTGTCTATATCTTATAAAGGTGCTTTTAAAGTACCTAAATACTCCGTTAACCCTTAAGGGGCGAGGGTATATCGCCCGAAAGTATATATAATATAATAATTATATAAGGTAGTTAGCAGTTACTAAATAACTATAAAAGGTAAGGATAATCAGAGTCTAAATCTTAATTAGTAAAATAACTTACTAGATTATAATAATTTCCAATACGCCTGAAAAAGTTAGGTAATAGCCTATCGCCTAGGATTCAAATAATATCCTATTATCTTGATTATAAATCTTCTAAGAATTTATTATAAATAATCCTAATTTAATTATATAGACCTTTGATCTTAAAATAAGTTTAAATAATTTTATAATATAGAATTAAGATAATTTAACTAATATTAAAAATTATTATATTTACCGTAAAGCTATATTATAGGCCTTATTAGTTCTTAAATTTCCCTAAACGCAGTTTCTAATAATTATCGAGCTAGTTTATTAGGTACAAGATCTATAAAGAGAATATATAATCTAGCCTAGCTCCTATTGTAATACCGATTAATATACTTTTATATAGACTAAATAAACAGAATAAATAGCTATATTATTAATATATTAAAAATCTATAATAATTTATAATAATAAATATCTGGAGTAGCTATAGCCTTAAATATTATATATAATTAGCTAAATCTTTAAATTTTAATAACGCGTTAAGCCTTATAAATATAACGATATTAATCAAGCTCCTAGCAAAGTATAATTTATTTTAATAATATAATAGCGACGTTAACGCTCGGGCTCCGTATATAATCGAAAATAAATAACTAATATTAGCAAATAGCTATTCGGCCTTTCGGTTTTTCAAACCTTATTATATATTTTATCGAAAGCTTTGCCCCCTCTTTTCTTAAATCTTTATATTATTTTTCGAATTATATAGTTTTTCTTTTTTCCCCGAATAATTATAGTCAGTAGTTATTAAACGAAATTTGAAATCGCTATTATTATATATTTCGCGTTAAGAGAGGCGGATTATAAGGGTTGCTATAAGATTCTTTATTTCAAAGGTAAGGCGGAACGGATAACAATAGTTATTAGGAATAAACTCGATAAAATTTATATTATCAACAGACTTTGGAATACGGGGTAATAGGATAAAGGCAATATTAATTAATAATTATTAACTTTGAAATTGATAAATCTTAATAATACAAAACGTATAGGATTATAAAAGCTATAAATAATAGCTCCTATAAATTATTATTAATTAGAAATTTAGAATTTATATTAATTATTACAGGCTAACCGAAGCGTATTCCTTGCTACTACTACCAATTAATACCGTTAATACGGCTTAATCTTTTAATATAAATCAGAAACTCCGATAGTATTATTTATATAATTAACGATTAAAGCCGTTATTTTCAGAAACGTCTCTGAATATTATTACTCTAGTTTCTTAATATACGATATTTCTGTTGGAAAAGGGGATATTATTAATACGCCTGTTATTTTTATAATATAACCTTAGATATATCCTTCTCCGTACCTAGTTTATTACGAGATCGAGATCTGCCTATCCTATTTCGAATATATATTTCTTAAAATTGTTATAAGCCTTTATCCCTATAATCCCCTAGGCCTTAATATTATATAAGTTTATATTTAATAACTTATATATAATTATTTTCTTAAAATAGCTTCAATTCCTTTTTAAGATATAGCTTAGAAAATACTAGGAGCTTATATATTATATAAATACTAATAACCTCTATTTGCCTTTATTTGCCTCCTCTTTTATTATTAAATATTTATCGTATTCTATAATTATATTTGCTATTTAATTCTACTTAATTTAATATTAATTTTAATATTATAATAAGATTGCTAATTATAATATACGTAAGATAGGCTATTGCTTGCGTAAGCTATAACCCTTGAAGTAAAAGTAATATATATAGAAGGGTTTCCGCCTTGGCAATCGGAAGCTCTTTGTCCCTATATAAGATTAATATTATATTTTTATAATTTTTCCTTATCTTAAGAATATATATAAACCTTATCCCGGTAAATAAAGTTTGGCAGTCCTTAACCGTAAAGATATATTAATATTATTTTATTAATTTATTCAGAAATTATAAAGATAATTTATCGCTGTTGCTATTACCTTACATTAGAATATAAATTATTAATAAAAGGAAATATTATATTACTATAAATTATATTTATAATATTAGCTAACCCTTATAATATATAAAAAGTAATAAAGTCTCTTTTAATATAAAATATATATATTTATTGAATAATAAAAGAGGGGGAGCCGGTAATAATTAATTATTAAATATAAAGGCTATAAAATTAATCGATTGCGATTATAATAATTTAGCAAGCTTATATATTATTATATCTTAATATAATTACGAGCTTTCCTCGGCTAGTATTAAAATAGAAAAATATTACCTTTAACCTATAACCTTTACCGCTATTATCCGTAACAGGTATTTGTTATATAATAGATAACGCTAACGTTCAATATCGGATACCGAAATCTAAATAATACTAAAAGAACTCCGTAAATAGATTCTTAAAATACCGAGGAAAAGGGTAGCTTAAAAATATTAATATTAGGTCTAGCGATTATAGAGCTTCCCTACTTTCGAGTAATAATATATTAATAATATAGAAAGATAAGATTAGAGGTATATATAAATATTATATAAAGTCTTATATTTATTAATAGACCTTATAAGATAGTATTAAATAGAATTTGCAATACCGTTAATACTCGAATAGCTTAAATATAAGGAGACCAATAAATAATATATATAAAATAGGAAAGCAAAGTTAAAGATTAATATAATATATATATATTATACTCTTTTTATAGAGTTTATTTTAGAAGATAAAAACTTATTTTAATATAAATATATAATATAATAGAATATATAGAATATAATAAAATAATTCGGTTTAGACTAAACTCTCCTTAAATCTTAGTATATAATATATATTATTATTTAGTCAAGCTATAAGTTTATAGGTTTAATCCCTATTCTTCAATCGTCTCCCTTTAGAAATATATAAGATAATTTGAGTATTTATTTTCTATTATTAAGAACTACGATTTAGGCAGAATAACCTTTAACTTTTGGCTTTTCTTCTAATAAGCTAGAAATATTTTTAGGAAAATATCGATATTCTTCGGTTAATAATAAATTAGGATTTATATTATTTCCGCTTATAACAGATTTTATTAAATAAGCAACTTAGAAAATATAATATCTTAATATTAAATTATCTTTTAATATATTAACTACCCGGCCTAAACCCGATCTGCTTTTATTATTCTATTTCTTATATATATTCTAACGGGGAGGCTTGTCTAATATATATCTAATAAGATTATCAATAATAATATTTGCTTCTAGGCTAAGACCTTCTACGGCCGTAATAATTAAGGGCGTAACGGTTAATACCCTTTATATAGAACGAATATCTTTCTATATAACAATTTATTTAAGACAGGTATCTTTCTAGGTCCTTCCGTTAAGATTTCTTTATTAGTTTTCAATAATAACGGGCTTCTTAGCGAAATATAAGGTATTAATATTATATCAAGGGGTTATATAAGATTTTATAATAATATTTTATCTTTCTTAAACTCTAATTATACCTTAAAGTATATTAAGTTATAAGGTTAAATATATTATAAAAAACAGGCTCAGGAGTCGCTTGTTTTAAAGGGCGATAAAAGCTTTAATAAAAGATAAGTTATTATCTCGGGTAAGGATAAATATATAAATATTATATTATAATATTAGCTATAAGTACGTATTATTAGCAAATCGCTATAGAACTAATTAGAAGGTTTTCTATTTATTTGTATTTAATATTCTATATTAAAGATTAAACAGAATACCTTAATAAATTATATTTAGAATATATATAAATTTTACCTATTATATATTATTTATATTTCGAATATTCAGCGAAGCTGATTATTATCTTGCTAGGATAACTTATATATTAATATTATTAATTTAATATTTATTATCTTTGATATATACTTTAAAATAATATAATAAAACGGTATTATAATAAGCTTAAGTATATTTCAGAATATAGAAGTAGTAAATATAAGTTTCTTTAATATTATAAAGACGGAGTTTAATTCTAAATACTTTATATAGCTCTTTTAATAAATAAATATACTTATAGCCAAAACTTGTTATATTATATATATATATAATAGCTTATAAGTAAATATATAATAGAAAGAGGAGAGTATTAGGAGAGAAAGAGAAAAGGAGAAATAAGAAAAGCTAAGAGAAATAAAGAGAGAAAAAGGAATAAAAGAGGAAGGAGGATTATAAGTCCCTTATAATCTCTTTAAATAGGGGGTAGCCTCAAATTATATATATATAAAAATAATACGTTATTAATAATATTTGCTTTTCTTATTAATAATAGAAGATATAATCCTTAAACTCTACAGTTTTATATTTAAATAAAATACTTCTATAGCTAGGTATATACTTCCTAGTCTTATTATAAGATATACCCTTCTAACAAAGGCTTTTATATACTATATAATACTATCTCTTTTATATTAATTAATCTCCTCTATTAATTTATTACCTTTAAATCAGAGATAGAATAAAGGAATATTGATACTTAGACTTTATCAAAGCTTAGAATTAAAAATATATTAAGAGCTATTTTAAGGAGAACTTATTTCCGCTTATAATAGAATATAAAGTCCCTAATTTTCGATAACGTAATTCTATATTCTATATATAATATAAAGGAACGTTAATACCTAAACTTTATTAAAGCTTGGAATTAAAAATATATTAAGAGCTATTTTAAAGAGAACTTACTTCCGCTTATAATAGAATATAAGGTTTTTAATATTCGATAATATAATTCTATATTCTATATATAATATATATATATTAGCTTTTTTATATATATTATATCTAATTATTATATTAAAAGACCCCTTTATATATATTTTAATATAATAGAGGAAACAATTATAAATATTTTTATTATATTAATTATATTCAAGTTTTGAATTAAATAATATTTTTATATATCCTGGGTAGGTATAATAAGATCGAATATAACCGATTTTATATTAAGACCTCCTAACTAAGTTCTTAGAGGGGAAAAGAATATATTTATTTAATAAATACGATTTTCTATTTATATATTTATTTAGAAACCCTTATAATCTAAAGACTCTTTTATATTTAAAGTATTATATATATTTTTATTTATTTATATATTTATTAAGTTTTTTCTTTTTAAGGAAAGTATATTAATACCCTTTCTTAGAATAAGCAAAAGAATACTTTTATATAATTTCGAAGCTCTTTGAAAAAAGCAATATTTTAATTAAAGAATCTATACTTAGCGAAGTTAGGCAAATAAAAGTTATAATTTTCGCGGCTATTTATACGCGTATAAGGCAAGAGGCCGGCTATAAGGATTTCGGGCAAAGAGTTTCGTATAATAATAATAAAAAGCCTAAAATGCTTTAATCTTATATTTAATAATATATAATATTAAGAATAAAGGACTAAATTATATCTATTATTAATTATAAATTATCCGAAAAAATTATATTTGCTAATAAATTTGAAAGTAGCGGCGTTAGACGTAATAAGCTAAGGGCCTCTTATAATAGATATTTTATTAATAATAATACTTCGTTTTATAACAAAGTCTTATTAGGTATTATTATTATATAAACGGGATTTAAAAGTATAATAAATAGGCTTAAGTCTAATAATATTAAATATAAAGGATTGAAGGATAATAAGCTTTCAGGTAATAATAATACTTTATAATATTATAAGGGATTATCGATTATAACTGCTTTATATAAGGAACGTTAAGGTATAATTAATAGACTAGCAGATATAATAGATATTATATCCTGAAAGTCTTAAGAAAGATAATTAAAAACTTAAGCTAAAGGTTTTAATAGCATAGATTAAAGGGAAAAAAAATAAAAGAAGGCCTATTTATCTCCCTTTAAAGCAAGTTTTATATTTTCTAAAAAGAAGCTTAATTCGTAATATTTCAAATTACTAGCTATATTATCAAAGTCCAAAGAAATAAAGAAAGGATTAAGGATTATAAGAGTTAAAAAAGAATATAATTAAAAGAGATTAAAATTTCAATTAATTTATTTTTATTTATATTTTATAATTATTATATTCTCTTAATTATTTAACTTTACGAATAAATATTTCAAATCTCAATTTTAGGTTCGAGTAAAGACTTCTAAATCGCAAAAGACTTATATTCTGCTCGGGATAATATAAGAGATTAATAGCCTATATAAATAAGCAATAGAAAGAGAATATATTATATTCGGCTAGGCTTTATTATTAAGCCCGTTATTTTAATTAAAATAATATAGGTTATATTAATATTGTAATTCTCTTCCGAGTTATATATTGCAAATAAACTGTAAATTAATTAGAGGACCTGCCTATTCAGAATTCTAAATAAGAGAATATACTAATTAATTTAATTTATATAAAGGCAACTTTGATATAGGCTAACGTATTAATTATAAACTTAATTATCTCTTATAATTTATTATTTTATTTTTATAGAAGTTTATTCCTTAATAATATCCTGAAATCTGAATATTCTTAATATACTTGCCTTATTCTCTTATATTATTAATATATATTTCTCTTAGTTTTATATATTAAATAAAGTTTCGTAATATAGAAATAATATTATATTAATAATTAAGGAGCTTAAAGTATTCGCTAAGGATTTTATATTTTTTATAATTAATAGCTAAACTTCTTCGGTCTTAAGCTTATCGGAAATTCTTAAGCCTTCCTTAAATTAAGTATTATTATAGCCCTTAAAATCCCAATTTTATCGATATAATATATAATTAATATATACCCTTATAATAACGGCTAATAGAGAAATAACCTTATCTTTGTAATCTTGTATCCGAGTCAAAGTACCTTGAAAGGGTAAGTCTATTTACGGCGTCCTTAAATCTAGTCGCGAATACTCTCTAAAATATCTATTATTAAAGCAAATATCTTTTATTTAATCTAGGAAAAGCAATTCTATTAAAAATTTTATAAGAAAAATAGCGTCTAAAGTTATTAAAGATTATATACGATAATTTATAGAAGATTAATATATTATTAACCTTAAAATTGCTCGTCCGATATAAAAGGCTAAAATACAGAGAATAATAAGTTAGCGGTTATTAGCTAAGGTATTTCTCTGCTAGCAACTTATTATAAAGAAAGTATCAAAAGTAGACTTGCTATTTTAATAATTAATTAAATAATTTAATATAGATTTATTTACAAAGCTAAGTAACTTAATAATACCCTTGTTAAATAACTACTTGGGTAAATTAGGATATATTACTAAGTTTTTACGCTTAAATAATAATTTTATAAATATCAATATTATTAGAGAAGATATTAATAAAAGAGTCAAACTATTTATATTTAAAAAGATATATAATTAAGCCGTAATATTATTATTATTAAGCTTTATATCCTCTTGATTTTATAAGTTTCCGTATTCTGATCTTATTTAATTAATAGATAATATAAAGGGAATATTATAGATTAAGAAGCTAATAAAGGAAAAAGCGGACTAGTTTATTTAATATAAATATAAATATAGTAAAATATATAAAATATCTTAATATTTTAATATAGCTTATTCTCGAGTAGATTATTATATAAAAAGTATAAATCAAGGCGAGCAATCGTATTTAGCAAAGTATTAATAGATAGAATTAAATTAAAGCAAAAGCTAATTTATAACTTAAGTAAATATACGTAAATAGAAACGGCTAATTAAGAGATCAAGAAACTTGCTTAGTTAACAAGTTTAAGTACAATTTTATCAAATACCCTTAATATAATATCGATAAAGCTTATATTAGCGATATCCTTTATACCAATCGATTTGTTTATATTAATATTATCTATATTAATAGTCTCTTCTACGCTAAAAGCCTCTTCTATATTAGCGGTATTCTTTATACTAACGTTCTTTATATTAATATTTTCTGTATTAGAGAGCTCGATTATATTAATAATTTTATATATATTAGAAATTGTATATTAATCTCCAGTAACAAATATTATCACGTTTATTCTAATTTATAATAGGCCGATTGCTTTGATTACGCTTAATTAGCCGATCCTTTTATCTTCCTCCTTTAATAGATTATTCAAATAATAATAAAATATAATAAGTCTTAGAGTAAATATATTAGAGATAATATTATAATAGCTTCTATCTCCAAGTCCGGATTCAATCGAAAATATAAATATATCTTTTTTCTTCGGAATTGACCCTAATTACGTCCTTTAAGCTTAATATAATAAATATTTATATATAAATTATCCTCGAAATATTTATATCTGCCCTCCTTTATACCGGATTATTATATACTCTAATAAAACAGATAAACGTAGGCTCGATAGTTACCTCTTAAATTATATATATATTTTTTCTTATTTTTATTTGCTTTTCTCCGATAATTAGTAATCTAGATATCTTTATTAATATAAGATTTATATTTATATTTAATAGAATAGATAATATAGCTAGTTTCGAGAATTGCTAGGTAATAAGGTAGTATTTTGGCTTTAAAAGGTTAATAATATTCAGATAAGATATTATTATATACTAACTTTACTTAATTACAATTTAATATATATTTGGATTATTTCTTTTAACGTTTTATAATCATTAATAGTTTCGAATCTTCCGTTATCTTTAAATAAGGTATTTTCCAAATAATAACTATATTCAATAAATATATTCCGTATATCTTTGGATAACGTCTCCTACTCTAAATATATTATAATATTAATAAAAAGCTATAAAATACTAAATATATTAAGAAATATTAATAAATCTAGCTTATATAAGGCCTTTAGACTTTAAGTTAATAAGCTTCCCTATATTATTATAAGTAGGGGCCGGCAGATTATATAATAGGAGCCTTTAAGCCGCAGATAAATATATTTTTTAGGACTAATTATTATAATTTATTTCTGATTAGTTCTATTATTATTAATAATTAGTCCTAGCTTAAGTATACTCTTTATAAGCCTCTAGCCCCTTATATTAAATTAAGATCTAATATTTAAATTATATCTTATATATATTATAATCCTATTTAATTATAGCTTTAATAGCCTTCGCCCTTTAATAAGACCTACGTTATTCTATTATATCCGATTCGTAATCAGAAACTATAGCTAGGATATTACCGGTTTAATCTCGCTTAGAAAGAGGAGGTATATTCCTATTTAAATCTTATCTTTTTTAATTTTCTAATAATTTAATTAATAGTCTTGGCAAATCCTTTAAATATAATTTAGATCGAAATTATTATTATATTATATATTCGTTAATATTAAATATTTGCGAGTAAATCGATAGAATAGGAAAGTAAATTTTTTATTATTTAATTATAAACGAATATTATAATAATCTTCAACGTCTTTATTCCTTTCTTAAGAAAAAGTATTTATATTACTTTTACCCTTTTGAACCTTTTATATAAATCTTATAATTTCTATTATAAAAATATTAATCTTTTAATATTTAATATAATAATAATAAGGTACTCTAGAGGCTCTCTATTATACTTCGGACTTAGAAATTACTATTATCGTCCTTCGCTATATTTTCTTTAAGGACGATTCGGATTTTGTAGTAATATTATCCGAGAATAATAAACTATTACTAAATAAGTTCGTATTTATACTTAAAATTCCTGCTTCTGTTAAAATAGAGAATATTCTGCGCTCTTTTTACCTTTTTTCGATAATATTTATATATTACGAAAGATAGTTTATCCCTTTCTAATCTAGTCCTTTAATTATTATATATAAGTTAGATTAATACTTCTGATTTAAGATAACTATATTACTTTAGCAAATATAAATATAATATTAAATAATTATCGAACTAAGAGCTGGCTTAAGCTTTTAATATAAAATACTTTTTATTACTAACCGGATTAAATTAACTAGAAATATAATCAATTAAAATTATATTATTTAAGTAAGCTAAACAAGATAGCTTATTAATATAATAAGGCTCGAAATTAACTTTTTATAATTATATAAGAACCTAATATCGAAATAGATATTATTTAAAGGTCTCAATAATCCTAAAGGCGATTATACGGACCTTATTTTCTATTTATATTATAAGCTTATTCCCTTTGATTAATATTACTATCAATAATCTAATAATATTATACTTTAAGCTATATAATACGCTATTCTTAATATACGTTTAAAAGAGAGCTTCTATTTATATAATATAGACCTTTAAGCGGACCTTATTATTAATTTAAACTTCTCTTTCTTAGATATAATATATAGGCAAAATACGCTCTTAATTAAAGCAGAACTTAATATAATAAGTTTCCGCTTAATTATTAGGGATTTCTTTAAAATAGATAATATATAATAACGGCTCCGAGAGGATATAAAGACAATAGCGGTAATTAATAATTATTTGATTAAAAGGATAAAAGATCTATAAAAGATTTATATTTAGCGTTATAAATAAAGGTAAAAACTAATAAGACTATAATCTCTCCTTATTATATTTATATCGAATTATTACGTAATAATTGCTATAGAGTACGGTTTATAAAACGAAGGTTTTAATATAATAATAAATAATTATATCCCGGGGGCTTTGGTTATAAATATACTTAATTATTCTAAATATAAAGATCGCTTTAATATTATATTAGGGATTCTATTTAGCCTATTTCTCCTTAAAATAGGTTCTGAACCTAATCTAAATTTCTTAATTAATTTTTATAAAGTTATTTTTATACTTATCGAAAGACGGAATCAAATATAAGAGTAATATAAGATATAAAACCTATTATAGTTTGCCGCGATATATAGGTTCTATAAAAGAGTCTTTAATTATAATAGCCAAATTGTATAAATATAATTAAAAGCTAAATAATAGACTAGAGGCTAAATAATAATACTCGTAGCGATAATTTCTTTATCTTAGCGTTTTAATCTGCTTTAACTAATATTTGCCTTAAATTATTATAAATATATATTTGGAGTTCCAAATACTATTATTTTTAATCGGATATAAATATAAGCCTTAATATAATATTATATATACGTATTTTTAGTTATTATAGAATATATTTAATATATTTAGACTAGTTATATATTAAGTAATAGTATAAGCTAGAACGCGATTTAATCTTATAAATAACCGTTCCCCTGCCTTATTATCTTTATTATTATACGATTTCAGTAATATAGGCTATTAAACTAGTTTGACTCTATTAGGGGGTATATTTATTAGAGTCAGAGATTCTCTAAATATAGAATATCGTTAGTAATACTTTGAAAGTCAAGTTTGGTTGCGTTGAAATAAAATAAAATAAATAAGGTATCGATAAGGTTATAAAGTTTTAATAGGCTTTTAATTCTAGAATAATACTTGCTATTTATACTTGCTTAGATTATTAGTTATATTTAAAAAGCAGCTTTTAGATAAGGTTAATATTACTTACGATATAATATATAATATTAAAAATATACTTTATTAAGATAGCTCTATCAAATATATAGGAACTTTTACCCTTTATTTCCAAGAAAACGTTAGATAAATAATACTAGGCAAAATATATTTGATTATAGAAAGTATTATTAAGGAATCAACCGAGGAAAATATAATAGACGTAGAGATAGTCCGGCTTTCGTAAGTCAACCGGCTTATAAAATTAGATATTATATTTAATTTACGATAATATTATTAAGCTAATAAGTCCTAGATTCCCGCAAATAAATTAAGTCTTAACGAACCTAATTAATATCCGGCTATAAGTATTTCTATTTATTCTTTCTTTCTGCTTTATATTTTCTCTAATCGATCCTTTAAAATAATAATTCTACCTATAATAAGATAAAATATAATAAAGAGATTATATTAGTAATATCGGAAATTGAGCAAGGTATATAAGAGAACGGTTATTAATATTATACTTTTAAGATTAAATATCGTTAATTGACTTCTTATCCCGTATTTATCTAGCTATTAATATAAGCCGTAGTATATAACTTTCCTGCAGACGAAATAAGTCGAATATATTTATTTTAAATAATTAATTTATTAATATATTTTAATAAGAATAAGAGCGATAAGGTTCTTTTAGACTTTTTAAAATAATATTATTTAATTTATTAATAAGCTTAATTATTAAGCTATAATAATAAAAATAATATTAAATAGAACTTTGTTCTTAGCTCCGATTAAAGGGTCCCTTATAGAAATACTTAATTTGAAAATTAGTATATACGAATAGGTATTTAAAGCTGGTTCGTTTCCCTACAAGCTTCTTTTCTATTATCCTCTTATATTAATAGCTTATTAGCAGCAAATATCTATCCTATAGCAAAAATTAATACTTATTAAATTTTAACCCGCTATTCGAGAGCTTATTAATCGTAATAAATTTATATAATCGACTTAAGTTTTATACTATAGGATTTATAAGTATTTTGATTTATAAGCTTTTGTACGGTCTAATATTTTATTTTAATATATTATAAAACCTTTCGGTATATTATTTTTAGCTAAGTAAGGGAATTGCTTATATATTTAGCTCCTTATTAATGATATTAAGATACTATAGAAATTCCCTTCTAGCTATTTCGACCTTATTTATATTTATATCCTAGCCGGCGTTATTATTAAATAAATTTATTTATTTTAGCGAACTTTCGGGTATTATAATCCCCGGCTTCGTATTATATTTATTTTAACTAACTTATACGAAGGTATTTGAAGCTTGGTAAATAAATAGAAATTTAAAAAATAAATTTATATTCTTGCGCTAAAAATAGATTATTATAAGAACAAAGCTTTCTTAGGAAATAATATTAAAATTAAAAGAAGGTTATTTAAAAAGCTAAAGTTAATATAAGAATATTTAGGAAAGCTTTTAAAGATTAAATAATATACGCCGGATTTATAAATATAACCGTTTGCTGAATCGAGATTCTAATTAATAATTAACTAAAAAATTTGAAGATAAAAAAGATAAAGAAGCTTCAACTCAAAGCGTTGCTAATTAACCCTTAAGATTAGATAATATAATTCTAGATAAGGTACTTATAAATAAACCGAGAAAGCGTTGAGCTCTTCTTAATTAATTTAAGAAAGGAGTTAAAAAAAACTGGAGTCTTTATTTATTATTAATTATTATAAGTAAATTAATTTTTTTATATAGGATAATTAATATTCGCTATTAGATATATTATTTATAAGCGTAAGCTAAAATAAGTAATAAAATTCCGGGCTTCTATTTATTTTACCGGGGTATATTATATAATTAAGCTAGATTATATATAAAGTTAAATAAATAATAACGACCTTAGATTCGGCGTAATAATTTGTTTCTTTTTCTTAAAGCTGTAGTATTAAGTTCCTGACTTATATAAACTATAATATTTTAATCTTTCCCCTTATAATATTCTTATAACTCTCGTAGAGGACAAAAAAAGCTATAATTAAGTTATATTATTATAGCGAAGTAAATCTTTGCTATTATAATAAATTATTGATTTAATTTAAGGCTAATAAATATACCCTTTAGAAGTTTATAATAGCGACTTTCTTTAGTTTTTTTACTAAGTAAATTATATAAATTTATAATTATATAATAGTAACCCTCTTTTCCTTCTCTTTCCTTTATTTTATTTTAATATTTTATTTCTTAAGTCTCCCTTTTTTAAACCGCTCTTATATGTTTAGTTTTTACGTCTGTTATCTCTTATATCCTTAGGATTTATATTCTATTATTATCGAGCGGTATCTTCCGAGACTAGTATACGTTTTGATTATTAGCAATATAGCTGCTAGCGGTAATAAGATAACGGGGGCTAATAGAGCCGATAATTACCGCGGCTCTTAAGGATTCTATATCTAGTTATTCTATTTACCTTTTTCGCCTAAATAGGGAAAAACGTCAGGGTATTAAGGTCGATTTGTATATATATTATTAAACGTTAGCCGTAAGTTATTATATATATAATTAAGGATAAATAAGCAAAGATAATATATCTGAATATATCCAGAATATTAATAATTATACTAATTAATATTTTAAAAGATTTTGCTAGCCGATTATAATTAATATTGAATAATTATTTAGAATATAATATCCTGCCCTTTATTACGTTTTTGCTATTTACGATTATAAGTATCTTATTTATCTATATATTTAATTCTTTATATATTAATAACGTAGCTCCGAATCTAGAATTTATATAAGTAACTTTCAAGTATATTAGCCGCTATTCGCGATAGAACGCGGGTCTATATAGAATATAGGGATAGTTAATCGTTCTATATAATCGTTTTATACTCGATTTGCCCTGCTCGCTTATAAGCAATAGGCGATATACTAATTATAAGAAATAGTTGTTAATTACTCTCCTTGTCTTTGTATATATATTATTAAATAAGGAAAGCTATCGAAATTGCTTTCTATACTAATTTATTCTTATTAAGTATACTTAGATAAATATTTCTTATATATATCGATTTTAATAAAATTTTGTTAAGTATTTATTCCGAATAGAATAGAAGATATAAATATATATTTAGTCTATATTTAGAAATAAATAGATCTAAGGGAAGATATAAAAGGCTTATTATTTAATTATCTACCTCCTCTCCTATCCCCTCTATAAACGTTGATAAGTTTACGCTTAAAAACTTAAATTCCTTACTCGATATTAAAAAGATTATATTTTAAATAATAAATATTTCCTATCTGATAGTATATTATATTCTTATCGAAAGCGCTAAGCAGAGTTAATATATCGAATTATAATATTTTTAAGCTTCTAATCTAATAAGTTATCCGATTAAGGCTAAGACTCCTTATTTTAAGAGTATATATTTTTAAACCTTAATTAATTTGGAAAAAGCAGCTATTATTATTCTTTGAATATAGAGTATCGGAATATAAGGAGGTAGAAGGAAGAAATATATATTCAATTATTTAATAATTTATATACGGATTAGAAGAGTAATAATAATAAATATTATTGAAATTAGTTATATATAAATCTCTGACAAAGCCTAATAAGTACTTTCGTATTCGGCGATTTATTAAATAATTATAAGTTTATTTTTATTCTAGAAGCTAAAAGGTATCAATATCGGTCTAGGTCTTAATCTATATCTAGATCTAATAATAAGAAACCGTTATTAGCGAGTAGTTTTAGTATAAATAATCAACCTTCTTAATTTTATTAATTTATAGGGGAGTAAAGGCAAATATTCAGGGGAGGCGAGGGAATCGTTTAGGAGAATATAAGGGGTAAGGGAAACTATTTGAGGGAATAAAAGGAACGGGGGATAAAAGAACCGTTTAAGGGAGCATAGGGGTAAAAGAAACCGTTTAAAGGAATAAAAGGAACAAAGGGAACTATTTTAAAAGGGTAAAGGAAATTATTTAAGGGAATAGGAAAACGATTTAAGGGAAATTATATAAAAAGAACTATATTCGGTTATTATCGGAATATATTAATCGTTAGCCTTAGAATCTATAATTACTCTTATAATTATTTCTTAAATATATTTTTGGAGTTTTTCCTTCTTTTATTAGCTTATTATTTTTTTGAATTACTTAATTTCTTTCTCTTTATTTCTAAGTCTTTATATATTCTTAATATTTATATTTTTATCTAAAGAGGTAGATCCCGATTCCTAATTTATTAATATAATTATAAAGATAATCAAAATCTAATTAGAAAAAGCGAAATATTATACGAGTATCGAATAAAGGAATAAACGGGAATAATATATTAGAAGCTTAATATATACTAAGTTAAATCTATTATAAATATTTATAAATATAGGAAAATCTTGTATACTTTCGCCGTATAGCTTTTGAAGACTATAACGTTAGTATATATTATATCCGCGGTTTTATATATAAAATATAAATACGGTATTTTATAGCTAGGAGTAAAAATAATTAAATATTTCTCGACCTTATTTATTATCTTGCTAGTTCGGGTATACTTGAAAATATACCCGTTAATAAATAATTATTCGTTGCTAAAGCAAAAGATATACTACTTCGGCTTATATATTAGGGGAAAGTTATATTCAAGATTAGGCGAAAAACTTATAAATAAAATACGCAATATTATTTCAATATTAGAGGCTGAAAAGATATTACGTTTTATATTTTATTAATATAAAATTTCTTATTAAAGGCTCAATATTACCTATACTTCGATAATATATATATTAATTTTATATTTCTCAAGGTCTAAAAAATAAAATATAGGCGTATAGGTTAACCGTATAAATAGAACTTATTCCTCTATATTATAATAAGATATCCCTGTAAAATAAGGAAAATTATCGGCTATTATTATAAATAAGCCGGTAGGTTAGGCTTCGAAAAGAGCAATATCGATATTTTTCTAATACTTTCTATAATATTTTTTATTTTTTTTGTTTTATATATTTACCTTTAAATAGGATATTGCAGTATTAATCTCCTTCTTTTTCTATAAATTAAAGTCGTTTACTCGGATATAGCCTAATATCCCGTATTCGCGATATAAGTTATTAATAAGTATTTACCTTTTCTTGATTAGCCGGTTTAAAGACTTATTTATAGCAAGCTTTACTAAAAGCCGGTTATAAGGAAGTCCGGTTAATATATTAAGGTCGATAGTCAAATTTATAAGTTAAGCTTTATTTTGTATAAGCTTATTAAAAGGTTTGCTTAAGAATACTATTTAAATATCAAATCGAATATTTCTATCGATATAAAAGCAAACCGCTTTTAAAGTCGAAGAATAATTGAAAATCTAATCCCAAATCTTAATTAATACCTTATTTAAGGTCTATTAATATAAATAAATAAGATCGGATTAAACGAACTTACGATTTATAATATTGATTAGGCTATAGTAAAAGTAATATTATATAAAAGTAAACTATAACCCAGCTTTCTTGCTAAGATTAATTAAATAACCGTATTATATATTAATATTCAAAAGTATTATTAATAATATAAGATAATCGAGATCTATTTTCCCGGGTTAGCGGAAAATAAGCTTATCGAGTATCTCCTTCTTAATCTTTATAACAAAATACTTCTTCTATAATAATACTTAAATATCAAAAATACTCTTAATATTATATCTGATCTTAGAGGATATAAAGATATTATTATATAAGGTTATTAAAAGTAAATAATTAATTAAGCAAAAAAGCAGATTATCTTCCTTTCCTATAACAAAAGTTTTATTATTCGAGGACTATTAGTATTAACAAATAATAAGAATACGTAGTATTATTTATACTTAAGGATATGTCGCAGTTGACGTATAAATCTCGTTGAATAGTCAATCAACTGATATTGGATTGTCAATTCAACGTACTATTGTATATTACTGCAGGTAATTAGCTAGTCAACTGACTATTGCAGTTGATTAGTCAATTACCTAATTGATAAAGTAATAGTTAATTAATTAATTATTTAATTAATTATTACTTTTCCCTTAGTATTAATTAGTATATAATACAGTATTAGCAAGGGCTTAATATAATATCTGCTATACCCCCTTAAGCAGCTATAGCGTCGTTGTTGCAAGGTACCCGAAACGGTATATACCAAAAAAAAATTTGCGATAAAGAATTTTTTTGCCTCTAATAATTGCCCGGTAATAACCGCTACTTTCGCTAAATTTGTACTGTTTTATTACTGAAATCCGGCGGAATAACCGGTCATTTTAGGACGCTCTTAGGTCTAAAACCCCGATTTCTCCAGAGCAGCTAGGTTAATATATTAAGTATACAAAATAATAGTAGCAAACTATTAACGCAATTATTCCTATATTTAATAGGTATATATTTAAGGTTTATATAATAATATCTTATACTCTATTAAATAATTAATTGTATAAATAATTATTAATAACGTTGGTAATAGTTTGGGCTAATAATATTTAATTGTTTATTATTATTAACTAAAAACCGAAAAATTTATCTATAATAACAATTATATATTTAAAGTATTCTATAATCGGCTCGGTATTAATTACATATACGCAGATAAAAGGCAAATATTTATTGAAATTATATTACAACTATAACGGCGTTATTATTAAAAAAATTTGAAAAATATATTTTAACCCCTGCTAGTACCTTCTCCTGTATTATCTCTTGCCTCCCTATTATCTTGGTCGATATCTATTATAGCGTAAATATTGAAATTTGGCCCCTTAGCCTTATTTCTATATAAGGTATCAGGATTATAGCAAAAGAATATATATTATTTTCTAGCTTTTCTATAAATATACTGTTTGCTGTAAGGGAAGTTTCTATATCGATAAGATATTCTTAATATTTTTGCTCGTAATTCCTTCCGAGCAGCTCCTTTTAAGGAGATCTTTATCGGATTGTTAGGGATCTTAATTGTATTAGCTAATACTATCGAAATTGGTATTATATTTTTCGCCGAGTATTTGCGGTTGATAATATTATACTACGTTTACAATATATAAGTTTATCGATAATAACTAAAGATACGAGTATAAATTATTTTGTTATCTATAACAGAAGCTCTTTCTCCCTTTTTCAATAAGATTTTGATAATATATTTAGGGTAGAATTTCTGGGCTATTGCTTCTGTTTTAATATTATATATAACTTTATCTTGTACCCGGGTAGTAGCAAGGCGTTCGTAAGCTTTAATAACGTATAAGTTGATACCCGGAGGTAATAGAGGAGGGGGGGGTAAAGGAAAATAAAATAAAAAGGGAGAATAAGAATATATAGAAGAGTCTAAGATTTATAATTAATAAGTATTTTCAAAAATTATAAGAGAAATATTTATAAATAAGTTAAGAGTAATACCAAACTTTGGTAACCTTATTATCAAAATTTGGCGCTATTCTTACCTTATTTATAAATATTCCCTATAGCCGTAAATTTGTAATCAAATACTAGGGGAGAAAAAGATTAATATAATCTAATAACGCCAACTTTTGGTGGTAGGGCTACCAAAATTTGGCGTTGCTAGACTAAGCTTATAAATTATTCCCCTAGCCAAAAACCGGCCTGAATATTTAGGGGGGGCAAAAATAAAATATATTATCAGAAATTGATATTTTATTAGTTAATAAGTTATTTAAATAATTATTTTTATCAATATTTTCAGTATTAAGCCTCCGAGCTATCTTTTTATTAGCCTGTAGCTAGGCTTAAGGGGTACTTATTATAAGGGCTATAAGAACTAATATATTATTAGCTGCAAATAGGGTTAGCAATATAGTAGGCTAAAATAATTAGGAGGAAGAAGGTATTCGCTCTTTAAGCTATTTGCTTTTGGCTTTATTACTAAATACCTTTTTTATTTATAATATATTACGTCGTTCCTTAATATAAATAGGGAGGTTAATAATATCTCGGCTTATATTATAACCAAGATACCGCTAGCTAAAAGCAAGTTGTTCGAGTTCTGGTCCTAGTCGTTGCTATACCCTTACTAATATTAGCAAAGTAGGTATATAGAATTCGGGGACGTTAAAAGAGATATCTGAGGTATTTTATATATTAATACCTAAATTAATAGAAGCTTTATCGTCCTCTGGTTTATTATTTTTATTTATAAATATAACGGTTTTCCGTTCTTCAAGATTAAGTTAGATCTCGTTATTGATAATAAGGGAACAGCTAAAATAAACTTAATAAGGAAGTATTTGTATTAAAGTATATTTAATAAGGTTATATATTATATATACTTTAACTAAGCCTGAAACCTAACGAAACGTTTTATTAATTTCTATTTAACTATTAATACGGTCTTTTATCGTATTATTTGCCTTTTCAACAATTCCTTATATTTGGGGATATCTTGGATTGCCGTTAATAATACGAATATTATAATAACGCAAAAAATAGAGCAGGGCCCCTTTGAACTTAGTATTGTTATTAGATTAAAAGATCCTAATAAGGCCGCAGGCTATAAAGAAGATAGCGAAATTATTATAGACGTTGGATAGCTCCTTAGTAATAAGAGGCTATAAGAATATATACTTAAAAAAATAATCTTATAATATTTGGTAGTTAGCTAGGAACAAAATATTAGAGAAGTATTTTTAGGTAAGTAAAATTAATATTAATTTCCTATCAAATTTTGGTATAGAATTGATATTGCTCTTATAGATCTATAAATTATCCTTATATCTATATATTTTGGACCCCCCAAATTTGGGGTTATTAAGATTTGGGGCCAAAATATAAAGGATAATTTAAAAATTCTCCCCTTATAGCGCTATTTCTTGATAGTAAAACTACTAAAATCGGGCGCCGTTATAGATTTTTCCCCAAAATACCAAAATACCACCAAATACTTCGTAGGGGGGGAGAGATATTTACGATTGCTATTATAATCTATTTGTATTTACCGCAGGGGTTATCTTATATATCGATAAGATCTATCTAACCTCGCTAAGCCGGATTAGATAATTGAATTATTATTAATAACGGCCTAATATACTGAAGATTGTTGGCTTGACAATACTAGCAGAGCTTTATAAAATAGCTGACCTTATACTGAATAATACTATAATAGAGACGTTAGACTTCTGACTAGATCTTATTACGTCCTGTATAATAAAGACAGAGATATACTCGTTTAATAAGATCGTAGATAACTGATAAAATAACAATACATCTGGTTTAAAAGGAAGTACCCTTATTAATTATTGGTTTCCGAAAGACTATTTTATCTTTATTAAGCTCGAAGTTGTTTAGGGCCTTAAATTTATTATAACTTTCTTTTTTATTTGGAGTAATATTATTAGGGTGCTATAACTAGTATTTATAAATACGGTACTGTTCGTATAAGAGCCGAGAAGGGTTTTTGTTGTTAATAATATTTTCCAAGAAGTTGAGGAACTGTCTCTTTATTAGAGGGAGCAGGTCCTCGCCAGGCTCGAAAGCTCTGATAATAGTCCTACTAATAGAAAGCTTATCTAGGAGCTAATTGAAAGGAAATAAAAAAAGGGCGGAGGTATATTACGATATTAATATATTAAAATTAATAATACTGATATTTTTAATATTAAAATAATAATATTAAAAATTTTGATATTAAACCTTTTAGAGAAGAAAATAATAGGAGACCTGAAAATACTATAAAAAGCTATCGGACCTGGCTAATAGCTCTTTTGATTGCTATATATATATTGCGATATATTATATTTGCTGCTTAACGCTCTATATATATATTATTAATATAAATAATAAGATAGATATATTTGAGTATTCGAGAAACCCAGGAAGAAACGCGGGGTAGCGGCGACCTAAACTATAGGGCCTGGCCTAATACTACAAAACTAGGGCAGCAATATACTATTGTATATATAATTAGCAATTGAAGCTTCAACTAGTAGTATTACCTACTTAGGATAGTGAATTTAGTCAGTTGATTGATAGTTCAACGAGATTTATACGTCAACTACAACAGGATATCTATCTTCCCCTTTAGTATATAATAAGGTAACTTTGGCAAAGATAATATTTAATATCTTGTAAATAAGGTCCGGGATAATAAAAAATATAATATATCTTTATAATAAAGTTCGAATTTCTTTAGAGCTGTTATAGATTCCGTCGTCAATATTATTATTATTATTATTATCGTTTTCCGAGCTTATACTTGTAGAGCTATCTTCGTTAACATCTCTGTTAATAATAGTAATATCGCCGCTAATTACTCTATCCTCTTAGGTTATAAAGGTCCTAAATATATCGCTTTTGAACTTAATTTTTATAAAAAATATAATTATAGGCCTATATTTAAAGAAGGAGGCTATAAGGATACCTATAACTACCTGGACTTATTAGCGCTTATTTTTATAAATATAATTATTATAGACTTAGAGATAAAAGAAAATATAATAAAAATCTTCGGGGCTACTTATACCCCTTTTTTATAAGATTTTTTTTAAGTTAAATTAAACAATAAGCTACCTCTTAAATTAAAGAATTACTTTATTAATTACCGAATCCCTAAAGCCGTTATCCGTTTAACGTTTTACTTACGTTGTTAATATCCTTCGTATTATATTTATCGAGTACGCGGTTATATTCGGAGCTAAATATTATTTTAAAATAGCTTTAATAATTATTTAAACTGCTTTTGATTTATATATTTATATAATTCTTTAAGATTTATTCCAAGAATAATTTGATATCAAATCTATTTATAACCTATATATAACTATTAAGATCCCGATTAAGCTATTAATTGAATTTTATAATAAGTCTATTAATTTATTTTATTTCCGTAAGGTAGGGAGTAAACTTATAACGCCTATTATTTTTTAATCAAATTTATACTTTTTTTAATAATATTTATAAATATCAGTTTTATATAGCCTTCTATTATAAGCTTATCTCTATAGTTAAGTAAATAAATAGAAGACCGCGTATAACTTAAGCGTATATACCTATAATAAACGCTTATAATATAGTAGGTAGATAACAATAAAAGATAAGGGAGGAATCGGTTTTAGGCGGCGGCTTAAATTAAGTTTAGAGCTAGATATAGTATATTTCTATTTAAAAAAAATAAAAGAATATAATATACCCTTTATACCTAATATATTTATTAAAACCCGTATTATTTATATTTATTATTTGGCCCCCTTAAGCCCTATTAAGAGTTTATATACAGAGTAAAATATAAGCAGTTATTATAACTAGAGTAGAAGAGGAGGGGGATAAAGGAGTAAAGGGCGTAAATACGGATTATAAGAATAGTCCTAAGTTATTAGCAGTAATATCCCCTTATATCGATGTTAGCCAGTATTAATATTATATAAAGCGGCTTCGAACCCCTTCTATTTTGGGTATAGCAACACCGCAAAACCAATAAAATTTATTATTAAAATTTTAAATTAAATATCCGGAATAAGTCGGTTTAATATTAATTTTATAATATATTATTTAAATAAGTATTTTATATAATTAATAAACGATTATTATATAATAATAAAACGAATAATAAGATATTTAATTAATATAATTAAAATCAAAATAATATTTAAATTAAATTATATATATAATAAGACTTTTTAAGCCTATTTTGATTCTTTTTAATATAATAATATTAATAATAATAAATTAATAATAAAATATCTTTTTAAATTAATTAATAAACCGGTTAATTAAAAGTTTAAATAAGAATTAATTATAATTATATTATTAATTAAGACTAAATATATTATTATATTAAAAGTATATAAAGAAGCTATATATTTTAAAAATTTACTTTAAGAACTTAAATATAATAAAGGAAATATAAAAATTATAAAAATAAATTTAAATAATAAATTAATAATTAATTTAACCGAAAACCTTATAATATATTTTAAAATAATATATATATAATTTTAATATTATAAAATAAAAAAACTAATATAAAATAAAAATATAATTATAAATTAAATCTTTATTAAAAATAATAATAATAAATCTTTTAATAAAATTAATAATAATAACAAATTTAAAATATATATTTTAGCTATTAAAATTAATTTAAGAAGGTAAAAAAAAAAATTTAAAATTTAATAAATTATTTATTAATAAAATTTTAGAAATTATTATAAAGTTTAAAAGGAGGTATTAAAGAATAATTAAAATAATCTTTTTAATAATATTAAATTAAATTAGGTCTAATATATTATAATTCTAGATTATTATTAACTAAGTTATATACTGAATAACAAGGGCTATACTTAGGGCATATTAGCTCTATTAAATATTTTATTATTTATAGGGCCTAGATTGATCAGCCGAGTATATAGATGAGCCTGTATTCCTAGGTAGATAGAACAATTGAAATCTCCTATAGCCAACAGTTAACAAACTAAAATGTTGGTCAGGATCACTACTTGGTAGGCATAATGATCGTAAACGTCGTCGTTCTGAATCGTCAGAGCATGAAAAAGAAGTCGAGAATCGGAAACCGGATTCTATTGCTTCGTTGTCAGCTATGGTAGACTTCCTCAGACACTAAGTATCATGCCTACAACAACTCCTTCGTTACGTTCATACTCCGCAATCGTCTTCAACAAGACATACTTGTCCAGCTGTGTCTTGCACAAGAACTTTCGACCACTTGTCCTACCTGTATAGGCACATTCGTGACATGAAGGACGATGCGCATAGGCCATTCGCAGATTTCCTCAACGAAACACGCTGTACGTTTTGTGCAAAGAAGTTCGGAAGATTGCATGATGTCGTGAAGCACGAAAGAGGCAGTCATGGCGAAACATACACTTCAAGATTGGATAAATTCTTGGGATCCTCGGTACCTCCGTCACCACCTTCAAGCGTGTCGCCGCGCTCGTGCGTTTTAGAGAATGTGGACGGTGTAACAAGCGTGTACGTGCAAGACACGTTCAATGTGTTATAGGAGCTGATTAGTACAGTTCTGACGCTGAAGACGAAATCCTGCAGTCAGACCTCAAATCTTATGGTAGCTCAGTTCCGGTTGTCTCAAGCCAAACGAGTGCGTCCGTTGGGGCTTTAGGTTCGCAGCCAATCGGAATTTTATATCGAGTTTATAGCTGAGCCGAAATAGGTTTTGTTCAGCCTGATCAAACGCGCGATAACCTAATCTGTCCAGTTGAGCACTGCGGTCTTCGATTTACCGATAACAAGAACTTATACAAGCATTATCGCAAGGGAAAAGACGACTTGCACAAGAAACTTGCAGTTTCTGTGCGCAAACATTTGTGCGCGCGTTGTAGCCAGCCCTTCGATAGATTAAATGATTTGAAACGACATCAGAGAACACAACATTCAAGCGTTAATACACAAACTTCCGAGCCACACCAAGAAATTAGAAATATCAGGTCACCACGTTCATTACATGGCACTTCGCCACATGGCCTATGCGATCCTTCTCGTTGTTCTGGCGATGAAGGTCTATCCTTTATAGCCTCGACTCCATCAAACGGTATTGCATCCGGCCGGGTGAATCCACAAGACAAGATCTATCAAGCGTTCTTTGATCTAAACCATGAATCGAAGACCATTTTGCAACTATTCTGCTTCTTGGATGGAGCAACTATTTCAATGTTCATGATAACACGCGCTGAGAGACCCCAGGCAATTTGGGGCTCTACAGGCGAAACCGAAGAGGTGACGCCAATTGAAGCAGGATTAAGGAGTGATATGCTTTCGCTTATATCGAATAAGTCCGAGGTTAAGAGAGCTATTGACTATTTAGAAGCATCTAAGCTCATCACTTCGGAGCCTGGGCCATATGGTGCTCGAATTGTACACCTCGACTCGATAACACAACTTCGTCTGGCTCAATATATAACTGAGCCTCTTACATAGAGACTTCAAGCTTCTCTTCTCGTATGCCATACGTTTCCAATGCACCAACACCACGAACCTCTGTAAGTCATTCACCTAGCTTCATCGACATTGAATATTTATTATGATCTTACAGTTTTGGACCTGTGGGAAGATTACAAATAAAGCAAGTACAGCATCTTGCGAAGAACTACCACCTACTTGGCGACGCTCTTACCTCTTCGGTAAAGCATAAAATTGCAGAAGTTCTTTTGGCGGCCTCGAACTTCCTTACTAACTCTTGGAAGACCGAAGCGCTTGAGACTTTCAAAGCTATCACAAAAGATGAGCCAGCAGACTACTTGCAGGCGTGGGCAAGTGCACGAGAATATGCAAGGGCTAGTCAAAGTAATGACAGTTCAATCATGCCTCCCATAATACGTGGTCGAGTTGACGCAAGAGCGAATGCTTTCTATGGATGTTGAGAATAAGATTCTAAAAATGCGCACGCACTCCTAAATCTTTTATTCAATTATATAACTCAACAATGGACAATGGCTACTGGCTTACAAAGCGAATAACTTCTTTCGCTCGGGCTCTGAAATCACAGAGTTCTGTCCAATAAACAATACTTGTCCATCAACTCTGGAAATGTTTGTGCTCATGAGGAAGGAGGTCGTAGACGGGCAAATGCTTCGTCACTCGGGTGAATTTCGGAAAGCACAAGTATGCTTGATGCCTCCACTAGATCCCAGAATAGACGTGGTGACTCATAGCAGTCGCATGTCGCATCTTGCTGCTGTCCATTGCGAGTTGGGCGAACCAGAAAAAGCATGCAGGCTTCTTGTTCAGGACCTAGGTGCTAAAAAATCACTTGGACTATATGACGTACGCAGTGGCATACGTATACGACTTGCACTTGCAGAGGCACAATTAGAACTGGGACTACTCAAAGATGCTAAAGAGATGTATCAGGAGCTCCAGCAAACATTCAGCACTGACCCGAATACAATTCACAGAATCTCCAAAGTGCGTATATGCATCGGGTACGCAAGGATCTCGCATGTCAACGGATCTTGGCTGGAGACTCTGGAATGGTGGAAGAGTGTGCTGGATACTGCAAAAGAGTGCGGTTGGAAAGAGGGTTTTATTCAGATGATTGCCCACTACTCTGTCGGCCTAGTAAAGCTCAAGCTTGGTCGTCTAGATTTCCAACATCATCTCGGAAAAGCAGATAACCTTTTTCAGCAAGAGCCTCGGCGGCAGTTCTGGTGGACTGGCCTCGGAACCTCGTGGTGGGACAGGATACGGCGAGAGTTAAGCATGTACAAGGTCCCAGTTCTTTTTGCTGAATGTTCATAACCCGAGAAGTCTCATAATGTCACGTACATAGAACATCGAGACAACATTAATAGCTGCCGTTCTTTTTAATGATAGTGAAATATGCTCTCGATTACAAGTCTGGTTCTGAAAGACATAAAGAGGCACCAACGAGGTAAAAGCTTCCTGTAATCAGGATTTGCATTCCTTGCTTCCCGATGTCCCTAACCAAACTGACAGCTTCTTCCACAGTCGACATGATCGTAACGTCACTAGTCTTATCAAGGCTGTGCCAGAGTTCGCCGTAATGCTCCTGAACATAGAGAGAACGTGCAGGATTGCTGTTGCGGTTCACGAAATCTGTACATTAAATCAGCGAACGCACTGAGTGCGTATCGTTATAACTTACCAGCTCTCTCAGTGCCTTCCTTTCGCAACCTGTCTGTGCAAAATACTACATGCTGTATCGATATGTTCCTATCGTGCAGACTGTTGAAAAGACTTTTGAGCAGAGCATCTCCATCTCGCTGTGACTCGTGATTGAAAATTAACAGACGTGGAAGTGATGAGTTGCTATTTGTCTTCCGTTAGAAACTGACCCCTTCACCAACAGTAGGAGAATCTCTTACCTTGCAACTTTGGAGAACCATTGACCTACAATATGGAGACTATCCTCAGTATGTGCTACATCCAGATACCACGCTGTAAGCCCTTCTTTTATCGACTGACACCGCCCAGGCAGACGTGCTTTCTTCAAACCACAAAGTGCTTCCTCTGATACCTTATTGTTGTACACTGCTGGGGTCTTGGCATGCTTGCAAAGTAAAGTATTTGCCAAATATACTGCTAAAATAGCATTCTCCTTGTTGACGTGGGAAGAAAACTCTATATGTGGAAGATCAAGACGATCATCAACAAAATCGAGAGTGACTCCCTTTTCCACTGCTCTGAAACGCAATATGTGTTCCACTTCAGACCCTTGAGGAACAGAGAATGCTGGACGTCTTGCTTTAAATATCCCAGATTTATGCCACGCTATCTGCTCTCTCTTTGACTGGTCGCCTTCGCTGAATCTGAAGTATGAAGGTCGTTTGTCCTGAGGCACATGCAGTTTACTTTCATGGTCGATTGCAAGTCCTGTGATACCAGTAACGACAGGCTCTTCGATGACATTTGTAGAGTCATATTCTCCACCAACACCTGTCTCATAAACAGCTACATTGACGCCTTCTTCCAGGTAGACACAAAATGACATAAGAGTTAGACAGCGAAAGTAACCGGGCCTATTGCTGCGATCGAGTATGTCTCCCGGAGCGATCTTGTCCCATATTCTGAAAAAAGCTTTGGCGAAAACTTCTTCTGATATAGGCTCGCCATCAATTTGGATTCTCTCTCGGACATGCTTCAAATGCGGTGAGGTGTAAAGGCCAATCTTTAAAATACCATATTCCTTCAGGATAGACGCCACATATGTGCAAGTGCTACCTTTGCCCTTTGTTCCTGCAACATGAATTATTTCTAACTGTCTGAGATCGTTCACCTGTACACACGTATCAGCGTCACCTGTATCTATTTGTGGAATGCAATCAGTTACCGAGTACCCAAAAACCTCGAGCCATTTTTTCATTTCTATTACACCATTCTTAGCTGACCTGCGTCCTGTCCGTCGGTTCTCCTCTAGAACATCAAATCCTGTCTGAAGGCTGTTAAGGCGTTCTACAGCGTTCTGTTTGACCTTAGCATGGTTACATAAGTCATTTTTGATTGACTTACCTTGTAGCATCGACCAACATTTGTAGACCCGAGTAGCCTTCGAGGTAGCATTCTGCGCGACCCACGTAGAATACCTTTTGTACAAGGAAGAAATCTTCGGAACTTTAGTCTCACCCCGCTCGTACTAGCATTAATATGGTTTAGTGGAAAAGATGTTTTTCAAGCGAGTCATTAAGCTTCCAGTCCTCCGCATGCGCCGACTGAGATGTGACGGAGCAAACTTTACCTTAGCTACAGTGCAGTCGAGAGGATCTTCTGAAAAGGTACCGAGCTAGACTGCCTGCGCATACAGTATCTTTGGATGTCGTATATATCACTGCCAGCATGCTACCACGACATCCGGTTAGGGCAACGGGGTCACGCCCAACACAGCTCATCACAAAGGCAGCAGGAGGCTGAGGAGAGTGGTGTCATCTACAACTGTATTTCACTACCCAATATTAGACGAAGATCTGTCTTCTAATCTTGTGCTGTTCAGACTAATGGATAGACGAAAAATAACAAGATAGCTTACTACTAACAACCCCTTCTCTCAGACACTTATTTAGTATTCACAACATCATGTTCGCTGCGGCAATTAAGCTTCAGAGTGCAAGTTAGGTCTTCCCATTCTCGCAACGCTCTACTAGAATATTTTCGTTGCAGGCATTATCCCCGTATGGGGTGACTGGCGCGTTTTTTATATGCTGTACTAATGTGGAATTGATGCGATATTCTTGTCTGTTTTTAATTACTTATTCCGCACAACGTTTAGCAGCGAAGTCCTGATTTTAGAAGCTCTATATAGACTACCTCGTGGCCGTTTCAGTATCTAACCTGATCGATGGACTCCCCACAATCTCCCTGAACAGGCGGTAGTTCAGTTCTCAACTTCTCTAGCAAAGGCAAGATCTTGTTAACCCCCTGGACGTACTTGCAATTACTGTGCCTGAAGTACTGGGCTATGGTTGCTTGTTTTTGTGCATCTTGTTGAAGTCTTCCATTTGTCCTTGTAAGCTCCTTCAACTCCTCCTCAGCATGCTGTTTGAGTTCTAATGCTGAATCTGCCTGTTCCCTCCATTGACTTAACTCCAGCGTTAGCCTTATAACTTCTCGTTGAAGCTCGGCGATTTTCGCGCTGAAGCTGACCTGTGACTCAGGATCGCATAGGTTCGTGGATGATACCTTAGCGAGCGAGTTATCCGCGAAGCATTTTCTTGTTGTGGTCGCTGGTAAAGCCTCAAACGTTATTCCTATTCCTTCACATAGTTCTCTGTATGCTCCAACCGAATGACTGCTTATATTTTTTGCAAAAAGATGCTTTTTCTCCGGTAATACTGCCCAGGTGTATAGATCCTCGCCATTTGTGATAAGGCGCACTTGTGATGATTCTATTAAGATTCCCAATCTGTCCTCTTGCGATGTGTGAGCGAATCTTTAGCCGCAGATATAACTTTTCTTACCTATGTGTTTTGATAATAGTTCCCGACACCTCGTCCTCCACCTACTCCGCTCGACATTACTTGATCGAATTGCGGCCATTGAGAAAGAGAGCAGTATCACAGAATAGGAACAGATAAACCGGACCGTTTGTCACAAGAGACTACCGATGTTGCTTGAGAAAACAGCCGTCGAAAAGGGCACCACCAGCGAAGATATGGAGCAATCATGGGAGTAAGGGAGCCAGTTTTGGGCCCGGGGAGCCAGTAGTGGAGCGTGTGAGGGCCTATAGGGATCTAAAAAACAAAATCTGGAAACGGGGCTTCAAACGAGGCGGTGTTAATCCTCGGATAACTTACTCCCTTTAAAATCTCGCCGGAGCAGCGAGTGCCCTTTATTTCCCGTCCATCGAAACCCACAGACGATCTTGCCGAGCGGACTTATATTCGAAGTGCGCTTGTCGGCATCTCCAGATCTGTTACCTTTGGTTAGACCGCTGTCAGACTTCACCATTTAACGCTCGATTTAATAAGTTTTCTGAAAATATGATAGCCGCAACTCGTGATTGTATTCATGTCGCCCTACCAGCGGAGCAGCGGCTGGGCCTAGATACATGTGATAGCTAATACAACGACTAAACCGCTTGATCCTAGCTCATATTCGTTGATGTGATTTCATATACACGTAAACACCAACATTTGATTGCCTTGTTCCTATACAGGTATCAACCGGGGCCGCGAACACCTTAGAGAGTGCAAGGACGAAACAAGTCGTCGGCACCTCTCCGTCTCTTTCCTTGTACAGCTTCGACTTCCACTCCCCCATCCGGACTCAACCTTTTCAATCCCTTCAATTCTTTTATGTACTCAATGCAATGAACGTCTTGGAGGTGAAACTGGAGCTCCTGAGTAAACGCAAAGGTTATCGAACACTGCGGTCCAGGGTGCGGGCATAGTGCTGGCCCATAGTCACCTAGATTTTGAACGTGTTCGTGAATATGCTCCTTCCACTCGTTTCGGTTTAAATACTGACACATCCGTGCGGCAGCTGGTAATCCGGTATTACTTAGGCAAAATGGACAGTGGCCAGCAGTGGCAAGCACCCCGCGGTATACGAGAGGGTCGTATTGAATGGGAAGCGTTTCGGGTCTGTCTAGGTGGTCCTGACAGTGATCGCCCTATTTAGCGTTGCTAAGGATCCATTCATTGCATTGAAAGCACAATTCGGCGAAGCTATACGTCTTGGTGCAATCCTTCTTGTAGCAGCTGTATATGTGTCTTTGGCTCTGTATAGTCAACATATGCCTACGAGCAAAGTCGTTATTAGCTTTTCTTGCGCGGCTGGCCGTTTAGAAGTATACGAACCCACTGGGCTTCTGGCCTTCAATTTTTGAACAACGGCACTTTTCCGGTTCTAAGCCCGGTCGAATAATTACTTCGGTTTCCTTTTGACATAGCGCGACCATATCGCGGAGGACAGCCAAGCCCGTGGGGCTACGCAGCGGAACGACCTCAAGGAGGCTGGATGCAAGGCGGTCACGCTCGGGTGTTAGAAAACGAGTCCGTCGGAATATGGTCCGGTGATATGCCATCAAGTGAGTCTTCTCCGCTTCACTAGATTCGACTCTGTACGGCTGCAACTTCTGCCACTTGCGGAGTTCTTGGGCAATCAGCGTCCGTCTCTGCGGGTACAAAGCCCTTTGACGGGCGGTGGAAGCCGCATCTTTCTTCCCTTTCAAAGCCGCGAGTTCGTCTTTCAGGGCGAAAATTTCCGGGCTGCTTTCGAACTCGTGTTGCTTCTCGGCCGGAAGAGACTGCCAGAGGTTGGGATTACGAGATAGACTTAGCCCCCGAAAACGATCGTTCACGATACTGCGGATCTCTTCGCCGAGGTAGCTGCCTTGGCCATCAGCGCCGCTGTTGTTGGGTGCGTAGTGTTCACGAAAGGTGCCTTCCGCCCTTTATCCGGCGTATTTCATCCTTTGAGCGGTCGTATACAGCTTATCTTGATCCCGGCGTCAGACTGGTAAGGACGCAGGGTGGAGGAGGGGCGGGGAGATGGAGAAGCGTTATACACGTACCAATTAAGACCAGGCCCTCTGCTCTGAAGTCATGTATGGTCGGTGGCCGAGGATATCCTGCGCGGAGGCCTAAAGCCTTGAGCCGATTGCCGAAAGCAGTCGTCTTTTGCATCTTTCCGGCAGGGTCTTGAAAGAACGGTATATCAAGCACACTCTCGTTCAGCTGGAGAGGATACATCTCCTCGTCTGGTGGCTCGATCCCGAGAAGCTCGTCGATGGTACTGTAATCTCGAAACGCGTTTTCTGTTATGGCCTTGGCGAGTATCGGAAGCATTGGATTGCAAAGTAGCGGTACCGATACTAGGCCCTCATAAACCGTGTGTTCTGGTCTGGCAACAGGAGTCAAAATAGCAGCACGGTTTGGCTAGACCCGTAGGCACGAACCTTTTATCTGGCGTTGCCGTCATGTTTTTGGCATCTCGAACAACCTGCACGGCAATTTCTGCGTGGCCGTGCTTATTTCGAAAGACACCAAATATCACGTCCTATACGGGTCGAAAGATCAGTATATAAGCTCGCTCATACATCTGAAGGGAGAGAGCCTTAATCAGAGACATAACCGGTAAGGGTTGCGCGATACCTGAGCAACGTGTGAGGTACCTGAGCAGTGCGTGAGCAGCCAGTGAGCCGAGTGTGATTAGCGCCAGATCACAGCGGCGATGCTGACTAACGCCGTACAGTGCCAGGGGAGCAGAGAGTCATGTGAGAGTACCTAGGTACCTTAGGTTACATCCACTTAACTCCATGGACCACAGATCCGTCTCGCCCCCACCATCGTGCATGAGAGCATGAGCAACCCCTCTTTCGCTCAGCCAAGGGGCGCCAGTGAGGCTTTTGTGCGTGAGCGAATAGTGCGTTGCTTGCCTCACATGATCATAATGCCACCAAGCGCCTCTTGTTCCCTTTACCTATAACTCTCTGCACGTTCTGCTCTTCCCTCCATCCCTCCTCCTCCTCCTCATCATTCTCCGTCCTCTTCTGCTTTACCGACAGTAAACAACACTCGCACGACATTCACACCACACCCCAAACACTTCAACCGCACAAAACTTCGTACTACCCAACCCAACCCCCCTCAAACCCAGAACTTGTCTTCATACAAGAGAGAAAAGAAGAAATGGATCCCTGCACCTGCTCCTCCTGCTCCTGCGGCGGCTCCTGCTCTAGCTGCGGATGTTCCAGCTGTGGTGTACGGCCCCCCAATTCCGATCCCCTTTCCCCCCTCCCCCTGCGCGACTGAAACTGCTGGGTTCCTGATTGGTGATGTGGCTGATGGGTGGGTAGCATTGAATGTTCATATCGAGGATATGTGTATCGGGGACGTGGGAATGAGAAGATGGAAGTGCAAGGGATGTGGCGGGGCGTGGCTGGGTCAACGGGTAGTTAGGAATAAGGGTGGGGAGAGTTGCATGGGAGGCGATGTGGTATGAGCTTTGATGATTTTGGTGGGGGATCCCTCCGGGGTGGAACACTTTCTTTAACTGCGTCATCCGAGTATGGGTGGATGGTGTGGGGGGGGTTAGATAAGTGAACTGCATGCTCAGTTGTCGGACATGCCAATCAAGCAATCATATCCATGACCATCATCACGATGCATTGTCTGCGTGAATCGTATATCTACACACACACCAAGCCTGCCATCTCTCTACTCTTGACTCTCCCCTGTTACGCCGTCATCCGAGCCCCATCTTAACATCATCCCCAACACCCCAATCCCCATTCCGCTCATGCTGCGGACTCAACACCGCCGCGTCATCCTCGCTCCGTAGCGTCGTTGTCGCTGAGAAATCACCACTGCTCTGCGCGCTCGTCCTCCTCTTGAAAAATCCCCTCCGTCGAGTCGTACTGCTGCTCGAATCATTATCGTCTTTGTTAGCCGGCGTGGAGGAGCCTGAGGGTGTGGCGGAGGCGGTAGAGGCAGCTTGTTGGGGTTTGATGGTTTCGGTGGATGCGGCGAGGGCGTCGTGGGCGCCTTCGACGAGCTCGGCGTCTCGGTACCATTTTCGTCGGCGGGTGTATTTGCCCCAGCCGTCTTGGCCGCGGCGGCCATCATTCCACTTTTAAATCTTAGTGTTATGATCGATTTCAAAGGTCAGGGGGGGGGAGAAACGTGCCTTGTTGTCGTAGAAAATCCATCCATCCGCCACTGAACGCGCTTTGCCCTTTCCGCTCCCTTCGACCTGCCATTCACTCCCAGGCACCCACCGCCATGACGCGGTGCCGTTCTCCACCTCCGGTAGTTTGAAATCGTCTTTTGGATCCGAGGGGTTCAGGTGCTCATCTGTCCAAGCCGCTCGCTCGTGGGCGAGAAGAGAGTATGTCCATCCCAGACCTAGCCATCGTCGTTGGTTTTCAAATACTACGAACGTGAATCGAACGCCTGATGATTTGGCTTGGTCTCTTGATGCTAGCGAGCTGGCCATGTCGTGTTGGCTTTTGTTTCGAGGTGGTAGAGGAGGAGGTTTGGGTTTGGATGTTTCCCGCTGTGGTTGGCCGAAGTCGAGGCCGGTCACAAAGGAGACCATCCGCCGGATGATTTTGGAACGCCACAGAAGTGATCGGGAGACTCTTGCCGGCCGTGAGTGCCAGCTTAACATCATTGTACCGATTGCTAGGACGACTGTTCTTGTAGTGAAGATGTAAAATGGGGGAGCGGTAAGACCAATCCATATAGGGGTCATAACGAGAATGCGAATGAAGAGGGAGGTAAGTGCAGGTCTAGTTGTAGCTGACGTTGCGGTTCGCTGGGTCGATAGAAAGTCGGTAAGCTGCATGAAGGGTTCCAAAAGAACGTTGCACCGTGAGGTGAATGTACTGAGAGTCTCGATTATCTCATCCAAGCTCTTCTGATGCCTCATATTGCTCTGCGACTCGTCCTTCTTGTGATCTGGCAGCTTTTCTCCAGTCCATCCACTGGAAGATAGCGGAGAGTATCTCCGCGAATACATCCCCAGAATGATCACAGTGACTAGCAAGACGGGACCTGCATATCTTATAGCAATGTCGCTGTAGAGCGTGATTGCCCAGAAGCCGGCCACCACCATAAAACTCTCCCATGGATCTCCACTTGTCCATGTTACCAGGCCCACGATCTGGGTCAGCGGAAGGAGAAAAGGATGGGAAAAGGCCAATGCTCGAGTAACGGCAGGAGGTGTTGCTACCAGTAATGGGGACTTTCGATGGACTAGGATTGTCGAGCGTTGCTTGGTTGCTGGAGATGCGCCGGTTTGGGAGGGAGAGAAGCCAGCCAAAGTTGGCTTTGCGGTTTCGGTATTCGAAGCGGGAGAAGAGCTATCGGTGATGTGAGCCGGTGAAGGCATCATCTCCTCTATCCAAGGTGTGTCTGTGATGGTTGTTAGGATGATGCTGAAGTTGACAGAGCTCGCGAGGTGTAGGCAAACAAACCAAACGCAGCCATGCAAGTACGGAACTAGAGCTTTCCGGCTCCGTCAAGCATTCTGAGATCCAGCACACCTCTACTTCTAAATAGCGAGTGACATGAAGAACCGTCAACACCCATATCGTAACATTCATGGTCCTCCTTCTACCTTCTTCCGTTTGTTCAATACTCCGGTTCTGGACCGAGGCCAGATTTCAGCCAATCGGAGATAGATTTGCGGATGACTAAAAGGTCCCCCAAAAATTCATCACTGAAGCTGCTCCTCACTTCCTCAGTAAAGCAATTCTAAACACTCGATGAATGGCGAAGACTCTATCATAAAGCTTCGGGATACTGTTTTGTGGTAGTCACCGGGGAGGAGCTGGTCGCGCACATGGTGAGCTATAAGAGACTGGAATCTTCGCGCATTTACTGTTCCACTGACGCAGAACAGGCACATCGCATTATCACAGTCGCAATCATCGGCACACGAGTCGTCGGTCGCGCGTTCGCAGAAGCCTGGAGGCAAGCTGCTGCTTCCAGTCAATATGCCAAACAGGGTGGTCAAGCCAGCGGCTCCGGCAGCGCCAAAAACTTTGCCTCCCACGGCCTCACTCTTGACGAAGCCTGCAAGATCCTGAACGTTAAGCCACCGCAAGGAGGTAAAACCGATATAGAAACTGTGATGGAAAGATTCAAGAGGCTGTTTGACAGCAACGATCCACAAAAAGGGGGAAGCTTCTACCTACAGAGCAAGATATTACGGGCGAGGGAAAGGATAGAGATGGAGGTCCGTGAGGCATCAGAGGCAGCAGAGAGGGAAGCAGAAGTGAATGAGGGATGGAAACCGAAGATATTTAAAGACGAGGACAAGTCTCGTCCCAAGCTGTAGGGTCGATCTTGAGTTGGGGTGTTAGTGACCGATGGATCTTCGCCGATGTTTGCATTTCGATGTCACTATATCCTTCCGACTTGCCGAGGACAATGTATCACTCGACTCTTGCTTTGATGGCATAGCCTGGCGTTGGTGGAAAGATTTCTACTCTGCATGCCTGCTCACAGGTCAAGGGCGTTGTTCGAGGGAGGGAGCGTTGGAATTGGCCCGGCGCACTTCAGCGGAGTGAAGAGATGGTGCGGAGTGTCAATGCCATACAACTTGTCTACTCAATACTGAGCTGTATTTTGTGTGCATGACAGTTTATCCGGCATACTACGATGGGTCTAATGGCCTGCTGTTGGGGTTTGATGACGGACTGGTCAGCTTTAGTGCCCCCGAGGACTTTGAGGCGTCTATTTGCCGAGATCACTCCTATTTCGAGTTACGTCGAGAACAAGACAGCCTTAACTTCATCATCTCGGCATGCCTCATGGCGTGAGCACCGCTCAGAACATCCAATGGGAAGGCCACTTATTGGCTGATGGCTTCGAGCACTTCCGCCTGCCCCCTAATTCGAGATTAGATGTACTCGTTTGCAAGCCGTATCTCGGTGTAGGCAGAGGCGGTAGGGCAGTCTTGATCTACGTAGATATGTAGGATTGTTCCCTTGAAGAGGGGTATATGATTTTTTGTATTTGCCACTCTTTCGCCCAAGCTCCATTCGCCTAATGATCGAGAATCGCGGCGGAACGTGCAAATTTGTCATGGCCGTGTCGCAGTTGACGCATAAATCTCGTTGAACAGTCAATCAACTGATATTGGATTATCAATTCAATATACTATTGTATATTATTGTAGGTAATTAATTGGTCAACTGACTATTATAATTAATTAATTAATTACCTAATTGATAAAGTAATATTTAATTAATTAATTATTTATTTATTTATTTATTTATTTATTTATTTATTTATTTATTTATTTATTTATTTATTTATTTATTTATTTATTTATTTATTTATTTATTTATTTATTTATTTGATTGCCGCTTTTCCTTTGATATTAATTAATATATAATATAATATTAATAAAAGCTTAACAGAATATTAATAAAAGTTTAATATAATATTTACTATATTTCCTTAAATAAATATAACGTTGTTATTATAAAGTACTTAAAATAATATATATTAAAAAAAATTGCAAGAAAGAATTTTCCTTTTTTTTAATAATTACTTTATAATAATTATATTTTATATTATTTTTATATTATTTTAAATATTTTTAAATTCCAAATTTTAATTTCTTTAAAGTAATTAACTTAATATATTAAATATATAAAATAATAATAATAAGTTATTAATATAATTATTTTTATATTTAATCGGTATTTATTTAAAGTATATATAATAACATTTTATACTTTATTAAACAATTAATTATATAAATAATTATTAATAATATTAAAAATAATTTAAGAAAAAAATAAGAAATTTAAAATTATTATAAAAATTATCGGATTTGGTTAATAATTTTCCTAATTATTAAATATATATCATAATATATTATATTTATTATTTAACGTTTTATGTATATATTATTAATATAAATAATAAAATTAATATATATAAATAATTGAAAATTTTAAAAAAATATATATAATAATAACAATTTAAATTATAAAGTTTAACTTAATACTATAGAATTAAGATAGTAATATATTATTATATATATAATTAGCAATTAAAGCTTTAATTAATAATATTACCTACTTAAGATAATATTATCAGATAGTAAATTTAGTTAGTTGATTAATGGTTCAACGAGATTTATACATCAACTGCGACAGCCGCCACAGAAGTCCTGGGTTAATGCGACCTGGTTCAGCGAGATAACTTTGTGGTATTCGCGCAAGAGTATGACTTTTGGACTTGAGGGCATCAGAATGCTCGTCGACCTTTGCCCATTGAGCGGAATACCAAGCATGGTTGGGTCGCGGCGTTTATTGATGCGAACAGCGACAGAAGGTGGCCTTTAAAAACAATTACAGTCACAGCAGTGTCATTGGTCTCGGTGGCGCGAGTAGAGCCAATCGTAATATACTCATGAGGAGCGAGTTGGCGTGCAAAGAATGCAGATGTAAGTACTAGCGACAAGACCGTGTGTCAACAGCAAGGTATTTCCCTCGTATTGAGAGTGTTTGTTGGACCCATAGAGCAGTTGACGTACCAATGCTACTGAACTATCAATCAACTGACTAAATTGATTATTTAACGGCTAGGTATATAAATAGCTCAAATAGGTAAAAGATTAGTTAACGAAGCAATTATAAATTATATAAACAATAATATATTATTAATTTAATATACTTTTTTAAATAACTCCTTTTAAATAACTTTCTTAAACCCTTTAAATAGTTTTTTGGCTCTTTTTAATTACCCCCCCCCCTAAACGATTGTAAAGTAATTGCGAAAACAAAAAAAAATCTTTA